>Ga0209985_10004251_pt1 | contig 11637 bp, 6 predicted proteins | sample NOAtaG_FD_187305 | JGI IMG/M metagenome (GOLD analysis project Ga0209985, IMG submission 187305) | Freshwater lake microbial communities from Lake Erie, under a cyanobacterial bloom - NOAA_Erie_Diel6S_1000h metaG (SPAdes) (version 2) | ecosystem: Environmental > Aquatic > Freshwater > Lake ... | reverse complement strand
GCGACATCAAGACGCAGTTGCTGGACGAACTCAACCAGGCACTGATCCGCGGCCTGCCGGAACTGAGCTACCGCAAGCATTTCATCCACCGCAAGGGCACGCCCGGGTTCTCCAACGACGCGATGCGCGCGTTTGCCGATAGCCACCTGCATGCGGCCAATCACATCGCGCGGCTGGAATACGGCGACCAGTTGGTGCGCACCCTGGAGCGCCTGCAGGGACGCATCACCGACACGCTGGAAGGCGACGTGACGGTGTTGCAGCAGGTGTCCAATGAACTGGTGAAGCGGCACGAGGTGTCCTTGAACCATGTGACGCACCCGGTCGCGGCGATGCTGGGGCAGGTGGGGTTCGTGATGAGCCTGGGCGCCTCGGTGGCATCCGGCGTGGTCAATCTGATGCAGACGCCGCTGGTGACGTACCCGTGGCTGGCGTCGAAATACGGCTGGGGCAAGGCCAGCGCGGCGCTGCTCCAGGCGGCGCGCGACTACACCCGCTCGCCGTGGGCGTGGGAGTCGGGGCCGAACGCCGCGCGCAACGCCAAGCTTTCCGGCGACCAACTGGCCATGCTGCGCGAGTTGGAGAACCGCGGCAAGATCAACACCACGCTCGCACACGACCTGGCTTCGGCATCGAGCACCGACAATCTGAACCAGTTCTCGAAATACGGCAGCGCCTGGCAGCGGACGCTGCGCATGGTCGGCTGGACCTTCCATGTGCCCGAGGTGGCGAACCGGCAGATCACGGCGCTGGCCACCTACGACCTGGCGCGGCAGGCCGGGCAGACCCACGAGGCGGCGATCGAGGCGACGGCGGAGGCGGTCGACAAGACCCACTTCGACTACACCAGCGGCAACCGGGCCCGCTACTTCGAAGGCAATTTCCGCCGCGTGCTGCTGATGTTCAAGCAGTACGGGCAGAACATCGCCTACCTGTACGGTCGGGCCGGGTACCAAGCGTTTCGCGGCGCGAGCCCCGAGGAAAAAGCCGAATCGCGGCGCCTTCTGGCGGGCATGCTGACGGTGCAGTTCGCGGCCGCCGGGGCGTTGGGTCTGCCGTTCGTGGGCGCGGTGGCGTCGATCCTGGGCGCGATGATGAACGGCTTCGGCGGCGACGACGAGAAGCGGGATTGGGAGGTCGAGTTCCGCAACTGGCTGGCCGGCACGGTCGGCAAGGATGCCGGCGAGGCGCTGTCGCACGGCCTGCCGCGTCTGGTGCTGGGCTGGGACCTGGCCAGCCGGATCGGGCAGAACGACCTGTTCATCCGCGCGCCGAACCGCGAGCAGGAGGGGCGCGACGCCTATTTCGCCTGGATGCAGGCGCTGGCCGGGCCGGTGGCGGGGTATGCACTGAATGGGTATCTGGGTCTATCCGACATTGCGCGGGGTGCGGGGTCGCTGAACCGCGGCCTGATGATGCGCGGCACCGAGGAACTGATGCCGGCGGCGATCCGCAACCCGCTGCGCGCGCTGCGCTACCAGGTGGAGGAGGGCGTGCGCACGCGCGGCGGGGAGAAGCAGATCGAGGTGACGCCGTTCGAGAAGCTGGGCCAGGCTCTGGGATTCACGCCGCGGCGGGTGGCGGAGATGTACGAGGGCGTGTCGGCGGTGAAGAACCGGCAGCATGGGATCGAGCTGCGGCGCGGAGAGTTGCTGGACCAGTTCGCGGCGGCGGTGCGGGAGCGGGATTTGCGCGGGCTTGGGGAGGCGATGCGGGAGATTCAGGGATTTAATGCGAGGAATCCGCAGGCGGCGATTACGCAGGAGACGATTCAGCGGTCGCTCGTGAACCGGCGCAGGCGCCAGATCGAAATGCACGAGGGGATCACACTGCCGCGCCGGCGGGAGCATTTGCGGCAGGAAGGGACATTTGCGAATTTGTGAAAGGAACCGGAATGCCTTTCATGCAAGCGACGCGAACGCGAAGTCACTCGCTCTCAGGTGAATACCCCAGGCTCGGCATGTTCTGCACGGCGCGCTTCTTGGTGTCATCGAACAAGAACGCGTAGTGCTTGCGCGTGATGCGCGTGTCCGCATGACCCAGGATCTCCGCCAGCACGTCGAGCGTATTGCCGGGGAGATTCGCGATCATGGTGGCGTAGGAATGGCGCAGGTCGTGAAAGCGCGCGGCCGGCGTGATTTGGGCGTCCTGATTGGCTTTCACGAATGCGCGCATGTGATGGTTGTGTCCCCAGACCGTGCCGTTTGCTTTCGTGAACACCGAAGCGGTGCCTTCACGGTCGACGACCAGGCTGTTGAAGAGCGCCACGCCTTCCGGGCTCAAGGGCACGTGACGCCCCTTTCCGGACTTGCTGGCAGGAGACACATAGACGTGCGCTTTTTCGAGCGTTACGTCCGCGACCTTCATCCGCGCCAGCTCGCCGAATCTCGCGCCCGTGTATAGCGCGCCGCGCACCAATGCGCGCAGGTCGTCCGGGCAGGCTTTGACCAGGCGCTGGGCCTCTTCGGGCGTCAGGTAGCGGATCGCGCCGTCGTCCGTGGACTTGAACGGTTTGACCTTGCGCCACGCAGCGTCGCTCTTGACCAGATCGTCGTTGAAGGCCTTGTTCAGGATGGCTTTCAAGACGGTCAGGACGCGGTTCGCGGTCGCCTTGCGTGCCCGCTTTTCGTCTTCGGTGTGCGGCTTTTCCCGGTAGGCCTGCTTGTGCGAATGTTTCGAGACGCGCAGGCGGGCGGGCTTGCTGGCGACCTTGTTGAGCCAACCCTGGACGTCATCCTTCGTCAAGTCGGCCACCTCGCGGTCGCCGAAGGCCGGCAGGATGTGCGCGTCGATGAACCCCTCCGCAGTCGCGATGCCGCCGGCCTTGGCGCGCGCCCGAAAATCCTCCATGTAGCGTTCCGTTGCTTGCGCGACCGTCAACGGGCCGCGGGTGATGCCGCGTGACTCCTTGACTTCCTTGTCGAAGGCCTGCGCAGCCTCCTGCGCCTGCGCCCAGTTCAATACCTGGGTGCCGTCGGCGTCGAGAATGTCATCGGCCTGGCCGAGGTTGCGCCACACGTACTTGCCCTCGTGCAGGCGCCGTACCAGCCAAGCCCGACCGCGCGCCCCCTTGCGGTAGCCGACGTGCAAGCCCTGGGAGATGGCCCGCCAGTAGGGCACGTTGCGCACCTTCAGCGCCCGGCGCGACTCCCGCGTCTGTAGCGACGCGTCCTTGACCTTCAATCCCATGTCCGGCCCTCGGTAAAAATCTACTTAGATTCTACTTAGTTTACCGTGCCAAATGCCATTGGACAATATTGCACAAAAAATAATCGTTTCAGAGGAGAAAGTGAAATTCAAGGATTTCCAATAACGTCCAAAAAGGCCTTATTACTCACTCTTTCACAGTGAGTACCGGGGTTCGAATCCCCGTGGGGACGCCAAAGATATCAATGAGTTACGATTCGATAAGTCGCCGCAATGGCGAACTTACGTAACTTTTACGTAATATCCCGGTTTCAAAAGTCTTTGCCTCGGTTTGAACTGCGGTGGTATAGCCAATGCCGATATCGGGTACGTAATGGGACTCCAATGGGGTTCACGCGCGCGCCATTGATGCCAGCCGCCTATCGCTTCTTGAAACCTTCTACTACCCAAAGAACCGCCAAGCGAATACCCATAACCGCGACATACATAGCGGGAGGGCCACCGAGGGCAATCATCCAGCCCGTCGAGTTTAGCTTTGTGAAGCCACCGGACGCGATTGCAACAAACGCGACCCAAGTCATTGCGCCAACGACTACGCCCGCAATCGACAAGCGCCGCATACCCTCGGAGCGACAGAGGAACGGGTTTATGCCTTCAGGAAAATTGCCCGGTTGTAGGGCCATTAGCGCCCTGACGTGTCGCCGCCGACCGAATTTTGACCACCTGTGCCGATTGAATTTTGACCAGGGGACGGAAGCCGTTCTGTGAAGGACGGCTGTGGATAAGTGTAGAGGTTTTCGGGGCGCGGGGCCTCCTGCGTTGAAGTTGCGGGGTTGCCTTTGGCGTTCTGGGGCGCAGCGGCGGAAGGCGCAGGGCGAAGCCCGGCGCCTGTAGCCGATGTGCCCCAGAACGCGGCGCCGAGTCAGGCGACCGGTTCAGGCGACTCAGCAGCACCGGCCGCCTCACCCGATGACGCCTTCCCCTTCCTGGCCTGCTCGCGTGCCCCGATGCGCTTCCTGGCCGACGCCGTGCTGTGGCGGAAGCGATAGGACTCGTTGCCGGTCTCGACGATATGGCAATGGTGCGTCAGCCGGTCGAGGAGCGCCGTGGTCATCTTCGCGTCGCCGAACACCGAGGCCCACTCCCCGAAGGTCAGGTTGGTCGTAATCAGCACGCTGGTGCGCTCGTAGAGCTTGGACAGCAGGTGGAACAGCAAGGCGCCACCCGCCTGGCTGAACGGCAGATAGCCCAGTTCATCCAGGATTACCAGATCGACATGCGTCAGGCTCAGCGCGATGCGCCCGGCGCGACCTTCTGCCTTCTCCCGCTCCAGCGCGTTGAACAGATCGACCGTCGAGTAGAAACGCACCCGGCGCCCCAGCTTGGTGATGCCGGCGATGCCGATCGCCGTCGCCAGATGCGTCTTGCCGGTACCGGGACCACCGACGAACACCACGTTATGAGCGCTGTCGGTGAACGACAGATCGGCCAGTTGCATGACCAGAGGGCGATCCACCTTCGAGGCGTCGAAGTCGAACCCCGCGAGGTCGCGATGCACCGGGAAGCGGGCCGCGTTCATCTGGTATTTGACCGACCGCAGCGCACGATTGGTGGTTTCAGCCGCCAGCAAGTGCTCGATCAGCCAGCGCGACGATTCCAGCGACGCGCCACCCGCGCCCTGGGCGGCCAGATCGCCCCAGGCCGCCGCCATGCCGTGCAGGCGCAGTCCCTTGAGTTCGAGGATGACATCACGCATCGTGGCTCTCCTCGATGGTCTCGCGCAGGCTGTCATAGCGCCCCGCATCGGCACGCGGCGGCTCGGTCAGCGTCAGATCGGTGTCAACCTGTGCCGGCACCGGCGCGGCGTTGAGCCGCGCCAGGACATTGAGCACATGCTCGGCGCTCACCATGGCAGGCGGCCCCGCCGCTTCCAGTACCAACTCCACTGCGACCAGCACGGCTTCCAATCCTGCTTCCGGCACCGCGGCCAGCACTTGCGCCATGACCCGGTCTCCACCGGGCTTGCGCAGTAGCGCGTGCTGCAGGCGCAGTAGTGGTTCCGGCATGTCGGCGAACGGCGCGCCGTTGCGCAGCACGCCCGGTTTGCGCTGTACCAGCGGGATGTAGTGCCGCCAGTCGTAGGCGGTCTGCCCACGGTCTGCCAGTCGCGCATGGCTGGCCACCACGGCGTCGTGGGCGACGATGTCGATGCGCCCGGGGTAGAGCCGGGTACTGACCATCTGTCCGGCCAGCTCGCACGGCACCGAGTAGCGGTTGCGCTGCACGACCACCAGACAGGTGCTCGATACCCGCGCCGGGTTCTCGACATAGCCGTCGAACGGCACGGGCATCGGCATCAGGTGCGGCATTTCGTGTTCGAGCATCTCGGCTACGCTGAACTGGCCATGTTCCGGATGACGCAGTTCGCCCCATAGCGCCCGGCAGCGCGTTCCCAGCCAGGCGTTGAGTTCGTCGAACGAGCCGAAGCGTTGCGCAGCCGCGTCGATCCAGATCCGCCGCCGGCTGTCCTGCACGTTCTTCTCGACCACGCCTTTCTCCCAGCCGGAGGCGACGTTGCAGAAGTCGGCGTCGATCAGGTAGTGCGCGCACATGACCGAGAAACGGACGTTGACCACCCGTCCCTTGCCCTTCTTGACCCGGTCCACGGCGGTCTTCATGTTGTCGTAGATGCCGCGCCGCGGGATGCCGCCCAGCGCGGCAAACGACCGGGTGTGGGCGTCGAACAGCATTTCGTGGCCCTGGCTGGGATAGGCCACCAGCCAGAAGGCACGACTGGCACACAGCTTCAGGTGCGATACCTGCAGCCGCCGGTAGATGCCGCCGACCACCAGCCCTTCCTCGCTCCAGTCGAACTGGAAGGCGTCTCCCAGTTCAAACCGCATCGGCACGAACGCGCCTACGCTCGCAGTCTTGCCTTGCTCTTCACGCCAGGCGCGTATCGTGTCGGTCAGACGGGAGCAGCTGCCGGTGTAGCCATCAGCCTTGAGCTGGGCATGCAAGGCACGGGCAGTGCGCCGCTCACGCTTCGGTCGTTGCGCATCAGCTGTCAGCGCATGTTTCAGCGCCTCGACGTACGGCGTCAGCTTCTTCGACACCTCGCCCCGCCGGTACTTCGGTTCACTCCCTTGCGGGGCCTTCAGCCACTTCTTGATCGTGTTTCTCGACAGACTCGTCAGCCTCGATATCTCGCTGATCGTCTTGCCGTCGCGGTAATACATCCCGCGTATCTTGCCCAGCATTGCCATGGTGATCACCTTGCATTCCCCTGCTCATTTCTTGAGCAGGCAGGTTAAACACCCTGGTCAATTTTCAGTCGGCATACCGGGGGTGCGGCGAATAACTTGGACTACTTGGAGGTAGTTCATGTATTCGTACGAAGACCGCATTCGAGCCGTCAAGCTCTATATGAAGCTTGGTAAGCGCACTGGCGCGACCATTCGGCAGTTGGGTTATCCGACAAAGAATGCACTCAAGAGCTGGCATCGTGAATTCGAGCAGACCAAGGATCTGCCGGCTGCTTATGTGCGCTCAAGGCAGAAATATTCTGCCGAACATAAGCAGACGGCAGTCGAGCATTACCTCGACCATGATCGTTGCATGGCTTCCACCATGAAGGCACTGGGCTACCCATGCCGAGAAACGCTCACAGCGTGGATTGACGAACTGCACCCTGAAGCACGCAATCACGTTGTCGGTCAAGCGGGACATGTACAGCACTCCCAGGAGCTCAAGCATGCTGCAGTCCTTGAACTGTGCACCAGGCAGGTAAGTGCGCAAGCAGTCGCACAAAAGCTGGCGGTAAGCAGGCCGACGTTGTACAACTGGAAGAATCAACTACTCGGCCGTGATGCGCCCTCATCCATGAAACGCAAGAACGATTCACAGTCAGGTCCCGAGCAAACGGAACTTCAGCGGCAAGTCGAAACGCTTCGACGAGACATCCAGCAGTTACAGCTTGAACATGACCTATTGAAGAAGGCCAACGAACTGTTAAAAAAAGGTCTGGGCGTCGATCTGCGGCTGTTGACCAACCGCGAGAAGACGCAGCTGGTTGACGCCCTGAAACAGACCTATGCACTGTCCGTGCTCTTGGTCGAACTTGACCTCGCCCGCAGCTCTTACTTTTATCACCGTGCCAGTCTTACAAGACCTGACAAATACGCTGATGCACGTCTTGCGATCACAGATGTATTTGAGCGCAATCACCGTTGCTACGGCTATCGGAGGATGCATGCGGCACTTGGCAGGCGCCAGGTGTTCATCTCGGAAAAGGTCGTACAGCGCTTGATGAAGCAGGAATGCCTGGTTGTTGCTGCTAACAAGCGACGTCGGTACGCCTCCTACTTAGGGGAGATCAGCCCTGCACCAGAGAATCTCGTCAATCGCAACTTCCGGGCCGCAACGCCAAATGAGAAGTGGCTTACCGACATCACAGAGTTTCAGATCCCGGCTGGGAAGGTGTATCTCTCGCCCATGATCGACTGCTTCGATGGCTTGGTTATCAGTTGGTCCATCGGCACGCGTCCGGACGCCGACCTGGTGAACACCATGCTGGATGCCGCCATCAAGACGGTAGTCGACGGCGGAGACAGGCCTGTCGTTCACTCTGATCGCGGAGCTCACTATCGCTGGCCTGGTTGGCTCTCACGGATGCACAACGCAAAGCTGATTCGTTCGATGTCGCGCAAGGCATGTTCGCCTGACAATGCGGCCTGCGAGGGCTTCTTCGGGCGGCTTAAAACGGAACTGTTCTACCCTCGGAACTGGCAGGCAATAACTGTTGAGCAATTCATCCAGACGGTTGACTCCTACATCCGCTGGTATAACGAAAAGCGCATCAAGATTTCCCTTGGCTCACTGAGTCCCTTCGAATACCGAGAAAGCCTCGGATTCACGGCATAAACCAGTCCAAGTTATTCGCCGCACCCCCCCTGTGCCGATTGAATTTTGACCAGGGGACGGAAGCCGTTCTGTGAAGGACGGCTGTGGATAAGCGTAGAGGTGTTCGGGGTGGGGAGCCTCCTGCGTTGAATTGGCGGGGTTGCCTTTGGCGCTCTGGGGCGCAGCGGCGTAGGGCGCCTGGCGAAGCCTGGCGCCTGTAGCCGGTGTGCCCCAGAACACGGCGCCGATTCAGGCGTCTGGTTCAGGCGACTCAGCAGCGCCGGCCGGGTCGCGGTAGCCGGTGAAGGCAAACGAGTGGCAGCCCTTCAACCAGCCGTGGCCGGCATTGCCGCGCCCCCGTCTGCGACTGGTCTGCATGAAAGTGTGAGCGCCCCCCAGTCGCCGGCGGTCATGGAGTATTCGGGTGTGCAACAATCTACGGCATCGAGCGGGACCGGTCCTTGCAGGGGCCGCGCGCCGGCCTGATCCGCTCACACTCCTCCTCCAGTCACCCGACGCATGAAAATCATCCGCAGCAGGGAATTCACCGCAGACCAGGCATGGGGCGCGATCGATGTCGCGAACATGAACGGCATCACCACGCGGATTCACTGGACCGACAAGCCGTACAAGTGGCATGTCAACGACGGTGAGGAAGTTTTTGCGGTGCTCGACGGGAAGGTGGACATGCACTACCGGCAAGACGGCCGGGAGCACGTGGTTTCCCTTGCTGTTGGCGATGTGTTCTTCGCCGGGGTCGGCTGCGAGCATGTGGCCCACCCGCAGGGCGCAGCCCGCATCCTGGTCGTTGAGACCGAGGGAAGCGTCTGATCCTTCGCGCGGTCGCCGGCTTTCTCCAAAAGGCCAACGATCGGCCTCGGCGCGAAACGCTGCCGCATGTCCGACAACTTGTGCAATGTCGGACCCTGTCGATTCCATCGTGGCCCCGGTGATCGGGCGCAGGCCGTGCCTTACGAGGCCGGCGCGCCGCGCGCCTTCCGCGCGCCGCCCGCAGCGCCCACGCCGCCGCGGGCGGCCGCCGGCGCGCTTGCGGCCGCCGGCGCGCTTGCGGCCGCATAGATGACCCAGCGGTTGCGCCCGGCGCGCTTGGCTGCATACATGGCCTGGTCGGCGCGCAGCAGCAGCGTGGCGGGATCCTCGCCGTGTTCCGGAAAGATCGCGATACCCAGGCTGCAGCTGATATCGACCAACGGAGCGCCCGGCGCATCGCCCAGCGCGCAGGGCCGGGCCACCTGCGCCAGCACCTTGGCGGCGAGCGACTGCACATGCTGCCGGTCTTCGAGCCCGGACAGCAGCAGCACGAACTCGTCGCCGCCCTGCCTGCATACCGTGTCGGAGGAGCGCAGCACCGCCTCGAGCCGCGATGCGACCGCCTTGAGCAGCACGTCGCCGGCGTCATGGCCGTGGGTATCGTTAATGTCCTTGAAATGATCCAGGTCCAGAAAGGCCACGGCGAACTGCCCGCCGTGGCGGCCGTGCTGGACGCACAGGCGCTCCAGCCGGTCGTTGAGCAGCACCCGGTTGGGCAGGCCGGTCAGCGCGTCATGCTCGGCGAAGTGGCTGAGGGCCGCCAGGCGCTTCTTCTCGGTCACATCCTCCACCACGGCAAGCTGGCGCACCGCCCTGCCCTGCCGGTCGGTCTCCATGATGGAAGACATCACCACGTCGATCACGCCGCCGTCGGCGCGCACCATCTGCAGTTCCGATACGGCGGGACCGTCTTCCCCGCGATGCGGCGCGCCCGCCAGGCGGGCGAACTCGGCCGCCGAATCCGGCGTCAGGAAGTCGCTGACCGGTCGCCCCAGCACCTCGTGCTCGGCGAAGCCGAGGGTGCGCAGCCACTGCTGGCTCACATTGATGATGCGGCCGTCGGCATCCAGCGAATGCAGCATCGCGGGGGTCTGGGTATACAGCGAGCTCAGGCGCGCCTCGCTGGCGCGGAGGCGGTCGAACATGTCGCGCCGGCTGTCCACCATGGCGGCCAGGAATACGCCCGGCAGCAGCGTGGCCAGCATCGCGCCGTAGAAGAGGCTGTCGCTCCACCACGCCGAGGAAGGCGGCAGCAGCAGGATGCCGGAGCCCACCAGCAGGCCGATCAGGACGGCCACCAGCGGCGTGCCGACGGCGGCCAGTGTCAGGCCGCCGACGGCGGCCAGGAGCCCCAGCCCCGCCGCGATCACCACGAACGGCTGGGGCAGCGTGCTGGCGGCCACCAGGGTGATCCCGACGGCCAGCAGCAACAGGCCCTGGTTTCGCAGGCTGGCCAGGGTCTCCTGGAGATGCCGCGTGCCCTCCAGCCAGACTGACAGGGCCAATGGAAGCACCGTCACGTTGCCGATCAGGCTGCCGGCCAGCCAGGTGAGCCAGACCCGGCTGAACTCGCCCGCCTCGGGGCGCGCCACCAGCACGGCCCCCAGCAGGGCGCTCATCAGCGCGGGCAGGAAGGACCCGAGCGCGAACAGAACCACCAGGCGCGAGGGATGCTGGAGGTCGTCCAGGCGCACGCGGGTGCCCGCCAGCAGCACGGCCGCCAGCAGCATCTCCATGCAGTTGCCGGGCACGAAGGACGCAGCCGCGCGCCATACCGCCCAATCGAGCGCCCCGGTCGGCAGCGTGACGGCGACATTGGCCAGCAGGTTGGCCAGGCCCAGCGCCGCGAGCAGCGCGGGCCACTGCGCGCGCCGCACGGCCAGCAGCGCCACCGCCCCCGCCGGGTTGGCAAACCACAGCATCGCGATCTGCCCGGGGCGTGCCGCCAGTTCGAGCGACAGCACCGAAAGCAGGCCGTAGAGCAGCGCGCAGCCGGCGATCCAGGCGCCCGAGCGCGGGCCGCTGTCCGGCACGGCGGCGCTCATGCGGCGGCCCTGCCGCGCTGGCGCAGGAAGATGCCCACGAGAATGAGCACGGCCAATGCGCCCAGCAGCAGCCCCGTCCACCGCAGCAGGCTGCGCCGCCGGTCCTCGTAGTGCAGGGCCGAGGCGTCGATCCAGCGGCTGACGATCCGCTGGCGCGTGCCGTCATCGAGGCGCTGCAGCCCGGCTTCGAGCTGCCGCCCCAGCTGGGGCAAGGACTTGCGGTAGGCAAAGCTCAGCGGGTAGTCGAAACCCACCGCCTCGGAGACCTGCACCCCCTTCACCTGCTTTCGCCGCAGGAGATGGCTGACGCTGGCGATGTCGGCCACCACCGCCTGGTAGTGCCCCGCCATCAGGCCCTGCAGGGCGCTCAGGTCGTCGGGCACCGCCTGCCAGTCCACCTGGGGATGGGCCTGGCGGACGAAGGCCTCGACCGCATAGCCCTTGCCCACCGCCACGCGCTGGCCGCGCAAATCCTTGAGCGTGGCGGGGCTCACGCTCTGGCGCACCACCAGCACCGCCGGCACCTGCACATACGGGGAGGTGAAGGCCAGGTAGGCCGAGCGTTCCGGCGTGGGCCGCAGTGACGAGATCAGGTCCACCTCGCCGCGCCTGGCGGCCTCCAGGATCGCCGCCAGCGGCTGCGCCGGCAGCATCAGTACCGGCGAATCCAGGCCGGACTTGACAGCCTCCAGGATGTCGATCGAGAGGCCTT
>Ga0209985_10004243_pt1 | contig 11652 bp, 12 predicted proteins | sample NOAtaG_FD_187305 | JGI IMG/M metagenome (GOLD analysis project Ga0209985, IMG submission 187305) | Freshwater lake microbial communities from Lake Erie, under a cyanobacterial bloom - NOAA_Erie_Diel6S_1000h metaG (SPAdes) (version 2) | ecosystem: Environmental > Aquatic > Freshwater > Lake ... | reverse complement strand
TCTCAGAGGGCCGGGGCCGGAAAGTGGGTGCGCCAGTGCTGCGCGATGTCGATGCGGCGGCACACCCACACGCGGTCGTGCCGCTCGAGGTGGTCGAGGAAGCGCTGCAGCGCCACCATGCGCCCGGGCCGGCCGAGCAGGCGGCAGTGCATGCCGACCGACATCATCGCCGGCCGCTCGGCGCCCTCGGCATACAGCAGGTCGAAGCTGTCGCGCAGGTACTCGAAGAAATGCTGCGCGGTGTTGAAGCCCTGTGGGGTGGCAAAGCGCATGTCGTTGGCGTCGAGCGTGTAGGGCACCACGAGGTGCGGCACACGGGCGCCGTCGCTGCGGGTCACGGTCGTCCAGAACGGCAGGTCGTCGCCGTAGTAGTCGCTGTCGTACAGGAACCCACCGTGGTCGGCCACCAGCCGCCGCGTGTTGGGGCTGTCGCGCCCGGTGTACCAGCCGCGCGGCGCCGCCCCGGTGAGGCGGCCGATGATGTCCACCGCAATGCGCAGGTGCTCGCGCTCGGTGGCCTCGTCGATGTTCTGGTAGTGAATCCAGCGCCAGCCGTGGCAGGCGATCTCGTGGCCGAGCTGCACGAACGCGGCGGTCGCCTCGGGGCAGCGCTCCAGCGCCATCGACACGCCGAACACCGTCAGCGGCAGGCGGCGCCGCTCGAACTCGCGCAGGATGCGCCACACCCCCACCCGCGCGCCGTACTCGTAGATCGACTCCATGCTCATGTGGCGCGCCGGGAAGCTCGCCGCGCCGACGATCTCGGACAGAAACTGCTCGCTGCCGGCATCGCCGTGCAGCACGCTGTTCTCGCCGCCCTCCTCGAAGTTGAGGACGAACTGCACGGCCACGCGGGAGTTGCCGGGCCACCGCGGGTGCGGCGGATTGGGGCCGTAGCCGCGCAGGTCGCGGGGATAGGCGGTCATTTCGGTCCGGGCAGCGCGGCGCGGCGCCGGCAATCAGCCCGCGGGTCGAGGCTGGCGTACATAGTGGTTATCCCATTCCGATTGTTCGACCAGCGTGAAGCCCTGCCGCTGGTAGAAGGTGTTGGCGCGGCTGCCTTTCAAAGCACCGACCCGCAGCGGCAGCCGCGCCGCATCGGCCGTGCAGGCCACGCGGCGCAGGACCTCGGCGCCGATGCCTCGCCCCTGCTGCTGCGGGGCGATGTAGAGGTGATCGAGCAGAAGGTGTGTCGGCGCGCTGCGAACCACGAAGAAGCCGACGATCGAGCCGTCGTACTCGAGCACCTGCGTCTGGTCCGGCACGAAGCCGTCGAGAAACCGCTTGCGCGCCCGCACGGGATCGAACCTGCCCACCGCTTCCAGGCTCGGCCGCATCGCGCGAACACGCAGATCCGCCAGCGCCTCGGCGTCGCTCGCCTGCGCCTTTCGATAGTCCACCACGGATGGGTTCGGCATCACCTTCTTGCACCTATGCCGTACCGGCGGGGGCCTGGTCCGGCCCCGCTCAGTCGGACCAGCCGACCACGCCCGTGTAGGCAGTCAGCAGGATAAGGCCGCCGAAGGCGATGCGGTACCAGCCGAAGATCACGAAGTCGTGGCTGGCGAGGTAGCGCAGCAGCCAGCGCACGCACACCAGCGCCGCCACGAAGGCGGCCGCGAAGCCGGCGGCGTACAGCGGCAGGTCGGCGGCGGCCAGTTGCTCGCGCGCCTTGAACAGCGAGTAGACGCTGGCGCCGATCACCGTGGGTATGGCAAGGAAGAACGAGAACTCGGTGGCCGCGCGGCGCGAGAAGCCGAGCAGGATGCCGCCGATGATGGTGGCCGCCGATCGGCTGGTGCCGGGGATCAGCGCGGCGCACTGGGCCAGGCCGATCTTCAGCGCGTCGAGCGGGCCGATGTCGTCGATCGTCTCGACCCGCGCATGGCGCTTTCCCTGCAGGTCGCGCTCGCCATAGCGCCGCTTGTGGCGCTGCTCGACCGCCAGGATGACGACGCCGCCCAGCACCAGCGCGGTGGCCACCGACAGCGGGTTGAACAACGTGGTCGCGATGGCGTCCTTGAAGATGACGCCGAGGATGGCCGCCGGGAGGAAGGCGATGACCACGTTCAGCGCCAGCCGCTGCTCGCGCGGACGGTTGAGCAGCCCGCCGGCCAGCGCGGCGAGCCGCTGCCGGTACTCCCAGCACACCGCCAGGATCGCCCCGCCCTGTATGGCGATCATGAACACCTCGCGCGTCGGGATGCGAAAGCGCAGCAGGTCCTCGACGACGATCAGGTGCCCGGTGCTCGAAATGGGCAGGAACTCGGTGACGCCTTCGACGATGCCGAGGACGATCGCCTTCAGCAGGAGCAGTGGATCCATGGAGCGCAGCAGCGGGGCGCGCGAGGTTAACCGACCGGCGTGTGCCGCCGGCCGTCAGCGCGGCGCAATGCTGATCCTCAGGCCGCGGTAAGTGACCTCCACCCGGGTCGCCTCGTAGGCCACCTCGAACCGGCGCAACTGCCCCGGCGGCAGAGTGAACAGCGGTATGTCGGAGAAGTTGGCGCCCTTGCGGTCGGTGAGTTGCCCCAGGCCGAAGCCGAGCAGCCGCGGCACGCCGCTCACGCGAACGTCCTCCAGCCGCATGTCCCGCAGCACGACGGTGTTGCCGGCCTCGTTGAGTTCGGGCCGGCCGCTGACCGCCACGCCGACGCTCACGCCGTTCTGGCCGAACAGTCCCGGATTCTGCGCGCCGGCGCCCGGCAGCGTGACGTTCCAGCCCAGCTGCAGGCGACCCGACACCGGCATCAGCGTCACCTCCGGCCGGCGCGGCTCGGCGCCGCGGAACACCTCGAAAATGCCCCCGAGGTCGGTCTCGATGCGGCGCTCCACTTCCTCGGGCGTCAGGGTGAAGGAGGTCGGGCCATGCACCGTCTCGCAGGCCAGCAGCGGCAAAGCCAGCGCGTACAGCGCCGCGCGGCGACACGGGCGGCGCCAGTTGGCCGCCGCCGGTACGGGGTCGATCGGGTTGAGCATCGGAACTCCCTCAGCAGCCCTGCGGGCCTGCGGACTTGCGCAAACACGAACCCGCGGACTCGCGGACGGGTGGATTCGCGGACTCGTCGGCTCACGGACCGGGAAACTCATGGCCTGGGAGACTCATGGCCCGGGAGACCCATGGCCCGGGAGACTCATGGCCCGGGAGACCCATGGCCCGGGTGCGACGCGCAGACACCGCCGCGGCAGTTTGCCGGACCCGCAACAAACCGCGCATCGTAAACGGGCCGCGCGCGCCGTCATGCGCCGTCATGCGCCGGCTTGATCCGGCAGCCGGGCCCGCAGCGCCGCCACTTCGGCGCGCAGCGCCTCGACCTCGGCACGCAGGGCCGACACTTCGGCCGCCAGCCCCGCCGGCTGTGTCGCCGGGACCGGGTCCGCCGACGCCGCACCGGCCGGCGGTGCGCCGCACAGCAGGTGCGCCCAGCGCGCCTCACGCTCGCCGGGCCGGCGCGGCAGCTTCAGCGCCAGCGCGCCGCCCTGGTCGGCCGGCCGGACCGCCAGTTCCTCGAGGAACACCTCGACCGAGCCAGTGTCGGCGAAGCGGTGCAGCCGCTCGCTGGCGATGCGCAGTTCGCTGGCGGTCTGCGCGCCGCGCAGCATCAGCGTGGCCAGCAGCGCCTCGGCCTGGGCCGGGACTTTCAGCACGCGGCCGAGGTTGTGCGAGTAGCGCGTGACCCGCGCGCCCGAGGACTCGATGACCAGCAGCCGCTGGCGCAGCTCGTCGAGCGCGGCGCGCACCTCGCCCTCCGTGGCCTCCATGACCGGGTCGCGCGCGTTCTTCTGGTTGCAGCCGGTGACCAGCGCGTTGAGCGACAGCGGATAGGTGTCGGGGACGGTGTGCTGCTTTTCGACGAGCACGCCGACGATGCGGGCCTGCAGCGGGGTCAGCAGCATTGCCATGGTTGCGCGGCGCTCAGGACGGCAGGTAGACGTTGCCGCCGCGCTGGACGAACTCGATCGACTTCTCCTGCATGCCCTTGCGCAGCGCCTCGGCCTCGCTGAGCCCCTGCCGCTGCGCGTAGTCGCGCACGTCCTGGGTGATCTTCATGCTGCAGAAGTGCGGGCCGCACATCGAACAGAAGTGCGCGGTCTTCATGCTGTCCTTGGGCAGCGTCTCGTCGTGGAAGTCCTTGGCGGTGTCCGGATCGAGGCCGAGGTTGAACTGGTCCTCCCAGCGGAACTCGAAGCGGGCCTTGGACAGCGCGTTGTCGCGCAACTGGGCGCCCGGGTGGCCCTTGGCCAGGTCGGCCGCGTGGGCGGCGACCTTGTAGGCCATGATGCCGTCCTTGACGTCCTTCTTGTTCGGCAGGCCCAGGTGCTCCTTGGGCGTCACGTAGCACAGCATCGCGGTGCCGTACCAGCCGATCATGGCCGCGCCGATGGCGCTCGTGATGTGGTCGTAGCCCGGCGCGATGTCGGTGGTCAGCGGGCCCAGCGTGTAAAACGGCGCCTCGTGGCACAGCCGCAACTGCTCGTCCATGTTGTGCTTGATCAGGTGCATCGGCACGTGGCCCGGTCCCTCGATCATGACCTGCACGTCGTGCTTCCAGGCCACCTGCGTCAGCTCGCCGAGCGTCTTGAGCTCCGCCATCTGCGCCTCGTCGTTGGCGTCGTAGATCGAGCCGGGACGCAGGCCGTCGCCCAGCGAGAAGCTGACGTCGTAGGCCTGCATGATCCGGCAGATGTCCTCGAAGTGCTCGTACAGGAAGCTCTCGCGGTGGTGCGCCAGGCACCACTTGGCCATGATGCTGCCGCCGCGCGACACGATGCCGGTCATGCGCCGGGCGGTCAGCGGGATGAACGGCAGCCGCACGCCGGCGTGGATGGTGAAGTAGTCCACACCCTGCTCGGCCTGCTCGATCAGCGTGTCGCGGAAGATCTCCCAGGTCAGCTCCTCGGCCTTGCCGTCGACCTTCTCCAGCGCCTGGTAGATGGGCACGGTGCCGATGGGCACCGGCGCGTTGCGCAGGATCCACTCGCGCGTCTCGTGGATGTGCTTGCCGGTGGACAGGTCCATCACCGTGTCGGCACCCCAGCGGATCGCCCAGGTCATCTTCTCGACTTCCTCGCCGATCGAGCTGGAGACCGCCGAGTTGCCGATGTTGGCGTTGATCTTCACCAGGAAGTTGCGGCCGATGATCATCGGCTCGATCTCCGGGTGGTTGATGTTGGCCGGGATGATGGCGCGGCCGCGCGCCACCTCGTCGCGCACGAACTCGGGCGTGATGAGCGGCGGCAGGCTGGCGCCGAAGCTCGCACCCGGATGCTGCCGCCGCAGCATCTCGGAGAATTCGGCGGCGCGCTGGTTCTCGCGAATGGCGATGAACTCCATCTCCGGCGTGACGATGCCGCGCCGCGCGTAGTGCATCTGGGTGACGTTGCCCACGCCGTTCGGGCCGCCCCGGGCGCGCCGCGGCAGCCGCTTGAGGTTGAAGCGCAGCTCGGCCAGCCGGGGGTCGCCCAGGCGCTCGACGCCGTAGCGCGAACTCGGACCCGGCAGTTCCTCGGTATCGCCGCGCTCGTCGATCCAGCCCGCGCGCAGCGGCGCCAGGCCCGAGCGGATGTCGATCTTCGCCTGCGGGTCGGTGTAGGGGCCGGAGGTGTCGTAGACCGACAGCGGCGGGTTGCTCTCGGCGCCGAACGCGCTGGGGGTGTCGCTCTGCGCGATCTCGCGCATCGGCACGCGCAGGTCGGGCCGCGAGCCGGTCACGTAGACCTTGCGCGACCGCGGCAGCGGCACGATGGCCGCATCGTCGACCGCGGCCGTGGCGGCGATGAACTTCGGATTGGCGTTCATAGGCTCCTCTGCGCAAGACAAGAGGAAGCCGGAGGAAGGGTCGTCACTTCCTCACGACTCCCATCGACGGCATGACCCGTCCAGGTTCCAAGGGTCTTTCTCACCCATGCACCGAGCAGGCTCGGGCACGGGACCCCTGCGTGAGTGGCCTCAGTCTACTTGGCGGCCGGCAGGCGGCTCAATCGAGCAACTCCGCCTGCACCGCCTCGGCGATGGCCAGCGCGCTCGTCAGTCCCGGCGACTCGATGCCGAACAGGCACACCAGCGCCGCCAGTCCGTGCGCGCGCGGGCCGTCGATGCGGAAGTCGGCGGCCGGCTCGTGCGGCTCGTAGATCTTGGGGCGCACGCCAGCGTAGTCGGGCCGCAGCGCGCCTTCGGGCAGGCCCGGCCAGTAGCGGCGAATGGCGCCGTAGAACGGCGCCAGCCGCGCCGCGTTGACCTCGAAGCTCGGCCGCTCGATCCACTCCACGTCCGGCCCGAAGCGCGCCCGACCGGCCAGATCGAGCGTCAGGTGCACGCCGAGTCCGTCCTTCTCGGGCACCGGGTACACCAGCCGCGAGAAGGGCGCCCGACCGGCCAGCGCGAAGTAGTTGCCGCGCGCGTAGCGCTCCACCGGCACCTGCGCCGGCGGTAGACCCTCGATGGCGCGCGCCAGTGTGGGCGCGTTCAGGCCCGTGGCCAGCACCAGGCGCCGCGCCAGGCAGTCCAGCCCGCCGCCGCCGTCGGCCAGCCGCACGCGCCAGCCGCCGGCACTCGGCTGCGCCCGCTCGAAGGCGGTCTTGAACACCAGCACGGCGCCGTGATCCTGCGCCCGCCGGGCCAGGGCGAGCATCAGCGCATGGCTGTCGACGATGCCGGTGGTGGCCGAGGCGATGGCCGCGTGTACATCGAGCGCCGGCTCGCAGGCCTGCACCGCCTGCCGGTCGAGCAGGCGCAGCCCGGTCACGCCGTTGGCCTGTCCGCGCGCCAGCAGCGCTTGAAGCGCCGGCTCCTGGTCGACACGCGGCGCCACGATCAGCTTGCCGCAGCGGCGATGCGGCACGTCGTGCCGCTCGCAGAACTCGTAGAGCAAGTGCTTGCCGCGCACGCACAGGCGCGCCTTGGCCGAGCCCGCCGGGTAGTAGATGCCGGAGTGGATCACCTCGCTGCTGCGCGAGGACACGCCGCTGCCGATCAGCCCGGTCGCCTCGACCAGCACCACCTCCCGGCCGGCGCGCGCCAGCGCGTCGGCCACCGCCAGGCCGACGACGCCGGCCCCCACCACCAGCGTGTCGATGGCCTCCATGCCGCAGCGCTGCGCGGTTCGGCGCCGCCGTCAGCGCTCGATTCCACGCCACAGCGCGTGGAAGTGATGCACCGGGCCGTGGCCGCCGCCGACCGCGAGCCGGTCGGCCTGGGCGATGGCCGCGCTCAGGTACCGCTTGGCCGCGCTTGCGGCGCTGGGCACGTCGGCGTGCTGCGGCAGCAGCGCGGCCAGCGCGGCCGACAGCGTGCAGCCGGTGCCGTGCGTGTTCTTGGTGGCCACCCGCGGTGCGCTGAGCTCGATCATGCGATCGCCGTCGAACAGCAGGTCCGGGCTGTCGGCCGAGGACAGATGGCCGCCCTTCAGGTACACCCAGCGGCTGCCGGCGTGCGTCATCCGCTCGCGCAGCGCCTCGGCCGCCAGCCGCATCTCCTTCAGCGAGTCGGGCGCGCGCCGCTGCAGCAGCACGCCGGCCTCGGGCAAATTGGGCGTCAGCAGCGTGGCCAGCGGCAGCAGCGCCTCGCGCAGTGCGCCCACGGCCTGCTTTTCCAGCAGCGCATCGCCGCTCTTGGCGATCATCACCGGGTCGAGCACCAGATGCGGCGGCTGCCACTTGGCCAGGGCCTCGGCCACCGCCGCGATCACCGGCGCCTGGCCCAGCATGCCGACCTTGGCGGCGGCGATCGCCACGTCGCCGAACAGGGTGTCGATCTGCTCGCGCACGAACGCGGGCGGCACCGCGAAGATGCCAGTCACGGCGCGGGTGTTCTGCGCCGTCAGCGCCGCCACCACCGCGCAGCCGTAGGCGCCGAGCGCGCTGAACGCCTTCACGTCGGCCAGAATGCCGGCGCCCCCCGAGGGGTCGACGCCGGCGATGCTGAGGACATTGGGGATGCGGGATGCGGGACTCGTGCTCATGGGCTCCATGCTAGTGCGGATCGGGCGCCGCCCCGCGCCATGCCGCTGCGGCGGCCGGCCCGCCGCAGCGGGGACGCAGGCGGACGAATGCCAGCGCGCGCAGGCCAGGTCGGGCCCATGCCGGCCCATGCAGGCCCATGCAGGCTAAAGTGGGCCCATGCAGGCTAAGGCAGGCGCGTTGCATCGAGCCACCGGGGCGCACTCCTGCCGTCGCAGGCCCTGCGACGGCGGTCACCGCAGCCCGCCGCGCGGCCATTGCGCACCCGACTTCGCCCGCCTTCGGCTTGACCCCGCGGGAGTCGCTGCCTATATTACTGACCGGTCAGTCAGTAACTGAGCAGCACCCCATGTCGCGCCTCGCCGTCGAAGTCCCTGTCGCCGCTGCGCCGCGCTGGGAACGCCGCAAGCAGGACCGGCCGTCGCAACTGCTGGCCGCCGGGCTCGACCTGTTCGTCGAGCGTGGCTACGCCGGCACCCGGCTGGACGACGTGGCGGCGCGCGCCGGCGTCTCCAAAGGCACCCTGTACCTGTACTTTGCCAACAAGGAAGAGCTGTTCAAGGCGGTGGTGCGCGAAAGCGTGGTGCCGCTCATCACCGCCGCCGCCGGGCGGGCCGAGAGCTACGACGGCTCCAGCGCCGATCTGCTGCGCGGCCTGGTCATGAGCTGGTGGCGCGACTACGGCAACACGCAGGCCGGCGGCATCACCAAGCTGGTGACCGCCGAGAGCAGCAACTTCCCGGAGATCGCCGGCTTCTTCCTGGCCGAGGTGATCGAGCCCTGGCACAGCCTGCTCGGTTCGGCGGTGGCGCGCGGTATCGCACGCGGCGAGTTCCGCCCGGTCGACGTGCCAACCTTCGTGCAGATGCTGGCCGCACCGCTGGTCATGCTGTCGATGTGGAAGTTCTCCTTCGGGCCATGCTGCCAGCGGCCGGTCGACCATGACCTGTACCTGGACACGCTGATCGAGACCATGCTGCGCGGTCTGGCGGCGCCGGCGGCCGGCGGCGCTGCGACGAAACGCACCGCGGGGGGTGCGGAACGCAGGGCTGCGCGCAGGCCCGTTGCTAGACTTTCGGTCGACAAGAAGCAACGGGCACCGCGGCAGTAGGCACCAGCGGCCGTGTCCGAGCAAGGCAAGTCGAGGGAGCGCTGAACCGATGAGCACCGCCGCGGCCACCCGTGCCGCCCCCGCCGCGCCCGCGCTGGACATCGAGCGCGCCCGCTACAACATGGTCGAGCAGCAGATCCGCACCTGGGAGGTGCTCGACCAGTCCGTGCTCGACCTGCTGCTGGTGGTCCGGCGCGAGGAGTTCGTGCCGCCGGAGTACCGGCAACTGGCGTTCACCGACATGGAGGTGCCGCTGCGCCTGGCCACGGCGGACGGCACCTACGACAGCGGCGAGACGATGTTTGCGCCCAAGGTGGAGGCGCGCTTCCTGCAGGAGCTGCAGGTCAAGCCGCACGAGCAGGTGCTGGAGATCGGCACCGGTTCGGGCCACATGGCCGCCTTGCTCGCGCACAAGGCGCAGCACGTGCTGTCGGTGGAGATCGACCCGAAGCTGGCGGCCTTCGCGCAGGCCAACCTGGCGCGCGCCGGCGTGCGCAACGTGAAGGTCGAACTCGGCGATGGCGCGCAGGGCTGGCCGGCGCGCGCACCGTACGACGTGATCATGGTCTCGGGCGGCCTGCCGATGCTGCCGCCGGGGCTGATCGCGCAGCTCAGGGTCGGCGGCCGGCTGGCCGCTATCGTCGGCGAGCCGCCGGCGATGAGCGCGCAGATCGTGACCCGGCTCAGCGAGACCGGCTACGACACGCTGCCGCTGTTCGAGACGCTGGCCAAGCCGCTGCGCAACGCGCAGCAGCCGTCCCGCTTCCGCTTCTGAGGCGCCTTGAAGACCCTGACCGCCGCCGAACTGGCGCACTGGCTGGCCGACGCGCAGCGCGCCCGGCCCCAGCTCGTAGACGTGCGCGAGCCCTGGGAAACGCAGTTGTGCCGGATCGCCGGCGCGGCGCTGATGCCGATGCGCGAGGTGCCGCAGCGCTTCACCGACCTCGACCCCGGGCAGCCGGTCGTGTGCTTCTGCCACCACGGCGCCCGCAGCGCCCACGTGGCGATGTTCCTGGCGCGGCAGGGCTACGGTGACGTTTACAACCTGACCGGCGGCATCGACGCCTGGGCGCGGCAGATCGACCCGGCGATGGCGACCTACTAGCTGCCACCCACCACGACACGACAACACCGGCGCCGGCGCGCCGGACGGAGAGAGCACAGATGACGCGGCGCATGTTGGACGCAAGGCTTTGCCCACCGGTTTCGATGGGCGCGGCGCTCGCCGCTGCCCTGCTGGCGCTGGGCAGCGCGCAGGCGCAGACGCCCCCGGCCCGGCTCGACGACCCCTCGGCGCCGCTGCGCGAGGCGGCCCGCACCGAGAAGCGCGTCGACCTCATCACGCTGTACCGCGAGGCGCTGCAGAACGACGCCCAGTTCCAGGCCGCGCGCTTCCAGGCGCAGGCCACCGCCGAGCGCGAGCCGCAGGCGCGGGCGGCCCTGCTGCCGAGCCTGAACGCCAGCGGCGACTTCTTCGTGCGGCGCTACGACGGCACCAACCCGACGGTCGGCAACACCTACGGCGACTACGGCGCCGGCCTGTCCCTGCTGGTGCCCGTCTACCGGCCGCAGAGCTGGGAGACCCTGGAGCAGTCCAGGCTGCAGGTGCTGCAGGGCGAGAATTCGCTCTCCCAGGCGCGGCAGGACCTCGCGGTGCGGCTGGCCAATGCCTACTTCAACGTGCTGGCGGCGCGCGACCAGGTCAACTCGCTCGAGGTGCAGAAGGAGGCTACCCTGCAGCAACTGGCGCAGGCGCGGCGCGAGTTCGAGGTCGGTACCAAGACCATCATCGACACCAACGAGGCGCAGGCGCGCTACGACCAGATCGTCGCCGCGCTGCAGGTGGCGGTCGGCCAGCTGCTGATCCGCCGCAACGAACTGCGCGCCATCGTCGGCCGCGACCCCGAGGTGCTGGCCGGGCTGGCCGACGCGCCCCGGCTGCAGTTGCCCCAGCCCAACGAAGCCGCCGTGTGGGTCAAGGCCACCGAGGACGGCAACTTCGGGGTGCGCAACGCGCGCGCCACGGTGGAAATCGCACGGCGCGAGGTGCAGCGTGCGCGCCACGGCCACAAGCCCACCGTGGACGTGGTGGCCAACTACGGCATCCGCCGCTTCGACGGCACCCAGTTGAGCGGCACCGAGTTCCGCGCCAACTCCGGCAACATCGGCGTGCAACTGAACGTGCCGCTTTACACCGGCGGCCTCACGCAGAGCCGCGTGCGCGAGGCGCTCGCCCTGGAGAGCCGCTCGGCGAGCGACCTGGAGAACGTGCTGCGGACCGCCACCAACAATGCGCGCGCGGCCTTCACGGGCGTCAACTACGGCCTGACACAGGTGCAGGCGCTGGAATCGGCCGAGCGCTCGGCGCGCACGCAGCTCGAATCGACCCGGCTCGGCTACCAGGTCGGCGTGCGCATCCAGCTCGACGTGCTCAACGCCACCACGCAACTGGTGTCCACGCAGCGGGATCTGAAGCGCGCGCGCTACGACTTCCTGATCAGCGGGCTCAACCTGAAGGCGGCGGCCGGCTCGCTGGCCGAGGACGACCTGCAGGCGGTCAACCGGCTGCTGACGCAGTAGGC
>Ga0209985_10004242_pt1 | contig 11656 bp, 11 predicted proteins | sample NOAtaG_FD_187305 | JGI IMG/M metagenome (GOLD analysis project Ga0209985, IMG submission 187305) | Freshwater lake microbial communities from Lake Erie, under a cyanobacterial bloom - NOAA_Erie_Diel6S_1000h metaG (SPAdes) (version 2) | ecosystem: Environmental > Aquatic > Freshwater > Lake ... | reverse complement strand
AAAACATCGATCAGAATATCAGTATCTAAAACATACATAAAATCACTTTATAAATGTTGGCGATGTTCTGCTGCATGACGAATTTGACGCGCATATTCTTGGCTATCCTTAATCTCAGGACGCGAGTTAATTAGTCCTTCACTTTGCCAATAGCTCACTAATTCTGCACCAGATCTAGGCAGATTCTCAGAAGATTTTCTAACAGCCAGAAGTTGCAGAATATATTCTGGTAAAGACAAACTAATTTTCCCTGCTTCCACAGATAGCTCTTGTTCCAATTCTTGAGGTAAATCTAAAGAAATTGTCATAGTCTTAATTTGGGGATTTGGCATTGCTGTCTATTAATATAGCAAATAAAAAAAAGCCCCGCATTGCGGGGCTTTTTGGTTTGTTAGAGCTTAGTAACGAGCGCTGTTAGGCTTGTGTACGATGAAGCTTTGGACTTGGCACTGCTTGATGTTGTCGAAAGCAACAACACGAATGAAAGAACCAGGATAGCTAGAACGGCAAGCTTGTACTTCGCTCAAAACTTCTTGAGGAGTGGTGGCGTTGAATAGGGGCAACTTCCACATTGTCCAGTAGTGAAGTTCAGGAGCAGAATCTTCGTTAAATTCGATCGCTGCGTAGAAACCTTGTCTCAAGGTATACTCGATTTGACGAGTGATTTGAGCATCGCTCAAAGGGGGAAGATAAGAAAGAGTTTCGTAACGACGCTCTTTTGGTAAAGTTTGCATTATTTCCTCGCGATTGAAATTAAATTGCTATTGATTTGGGCTATTGATTTGCTTCAGTAGAAGCGTGATCGCCATCAACATCTGAGTCAGCAACTGCTTCAAGAGGACTACTGAGGCTAGATTCTGGAATAGGTTCTTGAACTTTTATCTCAGCATCTAGATTCTCACATTCTGCATATCCTTCTGAAGCCTGAACACTCATGATGCGCTCAAAATGTCGACGACGAAGCTGCATATTTGATTGTTGAATACCTGTACGAGTCATTTCTGGCAAAAAATCCAAAATCTCATTTGCGAGATGTTCGCGCACAGTCATCACTCGAAAAGCCATCTCTTGATGAACCTCAAAGAGGTCTTTAATATAAAGCTCACCATTTTGGAGTCTTTCGCGTGTCGAGAATTGGTTAAACCAGAGAGCTTTTAACTTATCCGTTTCTTCCAACTGCTCGGCGATCGTCTTAACAGCCTCGAAGGTCAAAAAATTGATCAACATATTGGCTGTGGACTTAGTACTGCGCTTAATATCCATAGGCTCAATTCACCAAGAGTTTTACTATATTGTTTCGTGTTACGAAACAATATAGTAAGGAGCTAATCGATTAGAGAGTATCCATTGCTTCAAACTCGAACTTGATTTCCTTCCATAGTTCAAGAGCAGCATTCAATTCAGGAGACCAACGACCAGCTTCACGAAGAACGTCGCCGCCTTCACGCCAGAGGTTGCGACCTTCGTTACGAGCTTGGATACAAGCTTCGAGAGCAACACGGTTAGCGGTTGCACCAGGAGCAGCACCCCATGGGTGACCCAAAGTACCACCACCGAACTGTAAGCAAGAATCATCGCCGAAGATTTCCACGAGAGCAGGCATGTGCCATACGTGGATACCACCAGAAGCTACAGGGAGTACGCCAGGCATAGAAGCCCAATCTTGGGTGAAGTAGATACCACGAGTGCGATCTTGTTCAATGTGGTCTTCACGCATGAGGTCAACGAAGCCCATGGTGATTTCCTTTTCACCTTCGAGCTTACCAACAACGGTTCCAGAGTGGAGGTGGTCACCGCCAGACATACGGAGACACTTAGCCAAAACGCGGAAGTGAATCCCGTGGGTCTTTTGACGGTCGATAACAGCGTGCATTGCGCGGTGAATGTGCAATAGCAAGCCATTTTCACGACAATACTTAGCAAGAGAGGTGTTAGCTGTGAAACCACCAGTCAAGAAGTCATGCATGATGATAGGTGTGCCGATTTCCTTAGCGAAAGCTGCACGTTCCATCATTTGCTCAGATGTAGGTGCAGTTACGTTGAGGTAGTGACCCTTGATTTCGCCAGTTTCAGCTTGTGCTTTTTCGATTGCTTCTTGTACAAACAGGAAGCGATCGCGCCAGCGCATGAAAGGCTGAGAGTTAATATTTTCGTCGTCTTTGGTGAAGTCTAGACCGCCGCGTAAGCACTCATATACTGCACGACCGTAGTTCTTCGCAGAAAGACCTAATTTAGGCTTAATGGTACAACCGAGGAGAGGACGACCATACTTGTTCAACTTGTCGCGCTCAACTTGGATACCGTGAGGTGGTCCTTGGAAAGTCTTGAGGTATGCGATGGGTACGCGGATGTCTTCTAGACGAAGTGCGCGGAGTGCTTTGAAACCGAATACGTTACCAACCAAGGAGGTGAGCAAGTTGGTGACGGAGCCTTCTTCAAACAAGTCGAGAGGATAGGCGATGTAAGCGATGTATTGGTTGTCTTCGTTGGGTACTGGTTCGACATCATAGCAACGACCTTTGTAGCGATCGAGGTCGGTCAACAAGTCTGTCCATACAGTTGTCCAAGTACCTGTAGAAGATTCAGCAGCTACCGCAGCAGCAGCTTCTTCGGGAGGTACGCCTGGTTGAGGCACGAAGCGGAAAGCTGCGAGAAGGTCAGTATCTCTGGGAGTGTAATCGGGGGTATAGTACTTTAGTTTATAGTCCTGAACACCAGCGTCGTACCCAGCCTTAGCTTTAGACTGTGTTTTTGAGTAAGACATTAATATCTCCTTACTAGAGTTAAATTGAGAATCGTTTAAATTTCCACCATTCGACCTATGGGCAGTTTGCTCCCGTGAGAGTGCGTAAGGCAAAAAATCATGCCTCAAGACTCAAAACGATGGTTGACAGTAATCAAGACTGAAAGGCAAGCTTTGGAACTGAAAAATGCGAAAAATTTTTGGTTCTGTGCATCACTGAGTCTTAAAACTGGGTTGCCCGCAAACTGCACGGGGCGCTGCAAAAAAACTGAAGAGGCAGAATCCAAGAGTCAAATCAGATATCTCTTTACTTGGCTTTTTGGTGCTGGCTCCTTGGTGGAACATTTTTTGCTTTATATAAGTTAATCCTATCAGGAATTCTTCGTGTGAAGCCCTTGAGTGATGTTTTTAATTTAAACATAAAGTGCGTATCTACATTTACTTTTTTTGAAAATTTTTTTTTGAAAAGTGCCTTTTCTGGTTATAAATTCATATAAAAAATTTATATAACGCTAATAAGCTAGATATATCCTCTAGTACTTGTTTGTAATTGTTTTGAGCGAATCTGTTCGCTCAAGTTCTTGCTAGACAAGTAGTTTAGTAACAATGCATCAGTCAATTTGTATTAATAAAATTAAGTGTCTATTCTTTGATTTTGGAAATCAAATGGTACACTGTCAAACCAAAAAAGTTATGAATAGATGGCAATTTTAACAGTATTAAAACAATATTAGAAATCCTAATAGCAGATATATAAATAGAAAATCAATTATTTTGATTGGACTTTGTTATCAAGTTAGCCATCAATTTAAATAGAGTATTTCTACTCATTGCTATTATTGCCAAACTCAGAGGCGCTCGGAATGACTGAATAGGGTTTAGCGGATTCGCTGATTCAGCCATAACAATAGTACTTGCTCTAGGGTGTGATTATTTTTGTGCATTTCCTGTTTGACCCATTGAGCGATCGCGTCAATAGCAGAGAAGCTTTCGCCTACTTTCCATTTGACATCAATGCCCATAGAGGTGAGGTGAGTACCTTCGAGGGTCTTTAGGTTTACTGTCTTTGGGAATTTTTGCTTGAGGAGATCTGCAAGGCTGAAAATCTCGTCAATATCATCATCGATAAACTTGATCAGTAAATTGTGAATGGTTTGGTAATTGGCGCTAACTAGCTGTTCAGTTTCCTTGGGAGTAGGGGTGAACTCCATCGTAGACATTTCAGGGATGGTGCTTGATAGTTCTTTAAAAAAAGGAATCGAGCGATCTGCGCTGTAGTTATTGTAGGCAATGTAAATATTACCAGCGCGGGTTGGCTTATATAGACTGTTAATTAATAGATGGATTTTGCAACCCATGCTATGTCCTATTCCAAATACGGGGAAATAGTCGAGAAATAGTTTACTGCGTACCTTGCGAAAGGAAGTATGGACATCGCGGGCAATTTGGCGATGGTCAAAGGTGCTATTGAGGAATGGAGTTGCTACGATCGCATAGTGATTCTCAGCAAGCTGTTCTAGCAAACGACTATAGGCAACCTGTGGGGCGGCAGCAAAAAATGCGCCACCAAGAAAGTGAATTACGCCCTTGGGTTTAGCTGGAGTTAAAACCCAATTTTCTTCTACCTGCTTCCATTGCATAGTCTTAGCTACTATTTGTGTTTTACAATTCTTTACATCTTCCTTATCTTAATCAATTCGCCCATGGAATCAAATATTTTTACATCGTTAATCTTGCCGATCGCGCTAGGAACGATGATGCTTGGAATGGGTTTATCGCTCGTCCCAGATGATTTTTATCGGGTGGGAAAATATCCGAAAGCGGTGATGATAGGTTTGATCAGTCAATTAATTGTGCTGCCACTGATTGGGTTGGCGATCGCTAAGCTTGTACCGATGCAGCCTGCGATCGCTACGGGTTTGATGATTCTGGCTTTATGTCCGGGGGGAGTTTCCTCAAATTTGGTCACATTTTTAGCGAAAGGAGATGTAGCTCTTAGTGTGACCTTAACCGCTTTAAGTAGTCTGATTACAATATTTACAATTCCTATTTTTGCTAATTTGGCTAGCCAACATTTCTTTGGGCAAGGTGCGGCGGTTGAGTTGCCGATAGGGACGACAATTGGACAAATTTTTGTGATTACTTTTTTGCCGATCGCGTTCGGCATGATTATTCGTCAGTTTGCGCCAAACCTATCGGCAAAATTAGAAAAAGTAACCAGTGTCTCGGCTGCTGTACTGTTGGCAGTAATTATTTTGTTGCTAATCGTTAAAGAATGGAGTCGATTGCCAAATTTTATTGCTCAAGTTGGGGCTGGGGTGTTGCTATTAAATACCATTTCGATGGCAGTAGGATTCTATTTAAGCAAATTTTTTCAGCTTAACCCTAAGCAACAAATCTGTATCAGCATTGAGGTGGGTTTGCAAAATGGAACTCTAGCGATCGCGATTACCGCAGGATTGCTCAATAATCCAGATATGGCGGTTCCTGCGGCAATTTATAGCTTGCTGATGTATGTGACGGGATTCTTAGCGATCGGTTACGGTCGTAAGCTAGCTGAAGCATAAGATAAAGAGATGGCTAAGCCATCTCTTTTCTTATTCGCGATTAGGCTTATCGGTAGCGCGATTGAGTAACCAGAGTGACGTAACTAAGCCGACAAAGTGAGCAAATAGAATATTGAAACTGGCCTGAATAATTTGAAAGTCGAGAGGCTGGATTACTGAGTTGTAGCTGCCCGACCCCGGTAATATGGCTTGTCCCTGACCTGATCTGAGGGTTAATGCGCCAATAATACCAAAAGCACCAAAAAAGGTAACGAGCATACCAATTAAATTGATCATTAGACCAATTTTAATTTGAAAAATAGTTTGGCTTTTGGTGGGTCGATCAGGCGATCGCAGCTTAGTTGCCATTTGTGTATAGCGATAATTCCAGAAAATACTTGCCCCTAAGACTGCAATGCCCACCCACGCAAAACTCAGCCCTGGCAATGTGGCAGGGCTAGTGTCTAAACCTGTGTTTACCCCAGTTGGAGTAACTTTTGGGAACAAAAATAGTTGTAATAGCACCACCGAAGAAACTACACACAAAACCACTTGTGTCCAAAAAGAAGTCCATCCCCAGCGACGAAAGGCTAAAACGACACGCAACACATTTGGGGACACATCGCTGTTATCTTCTTCTTTTTTAGCGCTTTTTAGTTCTCTGGGCATGATGGGCTAGTCTGGCTAGTAAAACTGTAAATACTATAGCGCTTTGCGCTTTCATCCCAACATCAAAAGGGTGCTCAGCACCCTTTTGAATTAACAATATTTTGAGACATCTTCACCTTTTTCTGCGAGATAACTAAGCGATCGAAAACGTAGTCCTACGAGTTGATCGTATAGGGGGTTAATTTCGCACATGGCGGGAATGTGCATAATTTTGCGGCCAAATAAGACAACATCACGCTCGAAAGGGCATTGAGCTGGAATAACTTTACAGATTAAGTTGGCTAGTCGGGAATCATGGATATCCATATGGTCGAGCCATTCCTTGACAGGCTCAAGCAAATCAGGATGATGCTCTTCATGGTGTGAGGCAGTTTCCAGCTTGATCCGTAATTCGTTGATTGGTGTTATTTCTTGATCAAGGGCTGTACAAAATTCTTGAATAACGCGATCTTCTGTATCTGTATATTTGCCGTCAGCAAGTGCCATCATCACTGCCATTCGCAAAAAATTCTGCCCCACCTTGCGATCGCTACCCAACGCATCAGCCAGTTCTTGGGTGCTAATTGGTTCAAAGCTAGAAATGGGAATTTCCTCTCCCCATTCATCACTATGGCTGATCTGATCGAAAAGGGTACGCTCTTGATCGCTATAGTCATTGTCCGCGAGAGCCACGCTCATGAGTCCCCGCAACCAAGCTGAAATCTGCTCTTGTGTATAAGTCGGATGATCTGTTTTCATAACAAGTCAGTCTACAGGTTGACTAAATCATAGATTGCTTTGTCTTGCATTAGTGCGGTTATAGCATTAAGGAATGTTTAATAATAAGCTCCCATGATTAACAATGAGGCTCCCATTCATCCAAAAATAGAGTTATTTACGCTAATCTACAAAATAGGTATGAAAAACTCTTATTTTTATTGTTATTAATTGATATTGAGCTGATATGACTAAATTTAATACTTCACAAATACCGATCGCGATGACAATCGCTGGTTCGGATAGTGGCGGCGGTGCGGGGATACAGGCTGACCTCCGCACCTTTGCCTTTCATTGTGTGCATGGAACGAGTGTACTCACCTGCATCACGGCTCAAAATACACAGGGGGTAACGCGAGTCGATGCCATGTCACCCGAATCCGTATCAGCACAATTTGAAGCGGTGATGGTGGATATGCGTGTGGGAGCTATCAAAACGGGGATGCTACTCAATCAAGAGATAATTAAAACCGTTGTCAAGAAACTAGTTGCTTTTGGCTTTGGAAATGTGGTGGTCGATCCAGTGATGGTGTCACGGGCGGGAGCACAATTGTTAGATGATGATGCCGTGAAAACGATCCGTGAGCAGTTAATTCCTCTGGCGGCAATCACCACACCTAATCGCTATGAAGCTCAAATTCTCGCAGATATGGAAATTCACACATTGGAGGATATGCAAACATCGGCTCAGAAAATTTATAAATTAGGGGCAAGATCGGTTTTAGTCAAGGGGGGCGGCTTTACCAACGAACTGAAGGCTCTCGATGTGTGGTTTGATGGCGATCGCCTAGATGTTTTGCAGACAGAAGTAATTGATACACCGCATACTCATGGTACTGGCTGTACTTTGTCCGCCGCGATCGCCGCAAATTTGGCTTTGGGGAAACCACACTTGCAAGCAGTTCAAGATGCAAAGAATTATGTGACTGAAGCTTTGAAATATGCTTTAGCGATCGGGCAGGGACAGGGGCCAGTTGGACATTTCTATCCGTTACTTAATCGTGGGTAGTACGAAACACCAACCATGATTAAGTTCGATAGGTCATGCTCATATTAAAACTGATACATAGCCGATCTTCGTCGCTGAGATTTGCTTCTACTCCATGATTGAGCCAACTTGGGAAAATAATCATCGTACCTTCCGTTGCCTTATAACTGATGTTACGTGGAAGTTTCTAAGACCCTCACCCCTAGCCCCTCTCCCATTAAGGGAGAGGGGAACAAGAAATTAGTCTAGCTCGCCCTCTCCCTTGATGGGAGAGGGGGCAGGGGGGTGAGGGTGATATTTGTTCCACGTAACATCAGTGATTAATATATTCAGAACTAAAATAAAGAATCGATTTTCAGTAGTGCGGTGAAGCCATACTACTGAAAATCGGTTTCTTTATTTGAAACCTAAAAATCATTTCTAGCAAGAGTTTTCATTTTGTCTACAGCATATCAGCGATCGCAAATAACGCAAATAATATAGTGACAGACTTCCATAAAACAACATCTCTAAGACAACTTTAAGTAAACATTCAATGAGGCTCAACAGAAAATGGATGCAATGTTTATTCATAACTCTTGGCAATTGGCATTTCGGCTAATTTTGGCGCAATTAGTTGGGGGGATCATCGGTTTTAATCGGCAGAAAGGTGGTAGATCCGCTGGAATGAGAACATTTATGCTGGTGAGTATGGGAGTTGCTTTATTTGTGATGATTACACTACAAGCAGAAGGAGATTCTACCTTTGCGTCAACCAATGCGCTGAGTCGAACATTGCAAGGCGTGACTACAGGTGTAGGATTTTTAGGCGCAGGGTTAATTTTGCAACCATCTTCTTCGACGAGAGGGACACCGAAAGTAAGGGGACTCACTACTGCGGCTTCGGTTTGGGTAGCCGCAGCACTAGGAGCGGCAACGGGATGTGGTTTGTGGCAGGTGAGCTTACTAGGAGCGTTTTTAACTCTATTTACTTTAAGTAGCGTTAAACGAGTCCATCGCAAAGTAAAATTTCATACAGTTAGAAATAAGCGATCGCTTAAGATTGCTTCCATCAAAAACTCTCCAGAACAATCAAAAGATTATGATGGCGATTAAGGATATGCAGGAAAATAAGGAACCGATTTTTTATGGTTCGGCGAAGCCTCACCACAAAAAGTTTGATTCTTTATTAAATCGCAGAACCCTTAATATAGAATAGTTATAGTAGTTTTCAAATGAGTGCATACTCATAAGAGTTTAAAATTTTCATTTTGACTACAGCAAAATGAGAAATCACTATAAGAGCATACTGCGGTTTACAAATAGGCGATCGCTTCTATGTCTGCACAGTTCCAGATCCACAAAGATACGATTGACCAAGTAAGTCAACGGGCAGACATTGTTGATATCGTGTCTGAGCGCGTTGTGCTACGCAAAAGTGGGTCAAATTTTCGGGGAGCTTGTCCTTTTCATAATGGTACAAATGCCACAGCCTTGACAGTTAATCCATCACGGCAGATGTACCACTGCTTTAACTGTGGGGCAGCAGGTGGGGCTGTGAAGTTTTTGATGGAGATCGATAAGCGATCGTTCTCTGACGTAGTTTTAGATTTAGCAAAGCGCTATAACGTTCCCATTCAAACTGTCGAACCAGAAAAAGCGAAGGAAATCCAACGTCAAATTTCCCATCGCGATCGCCTTTATGAGGTGATGGCACTGACGACGAGTTTTTACCAACATGCTCTTTATGCAGCCCAAGGGCGACAGGCTCTAGCTTATCTCACCGAAAAGCGACAGATGAGCAAGGAGACAATCCAAAAATTTCAACTGGGGTATGCACCTGCGGGTTGGGAAACTCTGATGGGATATCTAGTGCAGCAAAAGCAAATTCCCTTGAAATTATTGGAAGAAGCAGGTTTAATCGTTCCGCGCAAAACAGGGAATGGATTTTACGATCGCTTTCGCGATCGCTTGATGATTCCTATTCACGATACCCGTGGTCGTGTGATTGCCTTTGGTGGGCGATCGCTCGGTGATGAAGAACCAAAGTATTTAAACTCTCCTGAAACGGAACTCTTTAGCAAGGGTACTGTTTTATTTGCGATGGATAAGGCAAGAGATGCCATTGCCAAATCCGATCAAGCTATTGTCGTAGAAGGTTATTTTGATGCGATCGCTTTGCATCAAGCAGGAATCGGTCAAGCGATCGCCACGATGGGTGTTGCTCTCAATGCTGAACAGATGAAGCAGTTATTGCGCTATACCGAATCAAAAAATGTAATTTTAAATTTCGATGCGGACAAGGCGGGAATCACAGCAGCCGAAAAGGCGATCGCGGGGTTTAAAGAATTAGTTTTTAATGGCACGGTGCAATTAAGGGTGCTTACCATGCCCGATGGCAAGGATGCTGATGAATATCTCAAGCAACATAGCGCTAGTTCATATCAAGACTTGCTCAAAAATGCACCACTATTTCTAGATTGGCAAATCGAACAGATCCTTACAGGTCAAGATCTCAATCAAGCGGATCACTTCCAAAAGAGTAGCCAAGCGATCGCGCAATTATTAAATAATCTTCCCGTTGATTCCTTTTTTCGGACGCACTATATCCATACTTCCGCACAGAGATTAGCTCAGGGGAATTCCTATCTAGCGTTGCGTCTAGAGCAAGATCTCCGTCGTCAGTTACGCAATACACGTTGGAATAGTACTAAGCCTGCACCTTCACTGATCACAGTTGCTAATGCCCTCCATAGTGCTGAAACTCAGATTTTGCAAATCTATTTACACTTTCCTGAACATCGCGCTTATGTGTATGAAGTAATTAACGAAGAAGATATCGAATTTAGCCTTTCCAATCATCGCTATCTTTGGTTAACTATTCTTAATCTCATCAATCAACAAAAGACTTCCCTAGCGGCAAAAGAACCCTATCCCGATCACCTAGTCCAGCAATTACAACTTCTTTGTGCAGAACAGCCTGAGGTAGCTCAGCAGTTACAGCATTTGCTCTGGCTCGATGAAAATTCGCGTATTGGCATACTGCGTCCACAGATGGTCGTCAGAACTGCGATCGCCAAAATTCAATATATTATGTGTGAAAAACGAGAAAAGTCTTGGCTAGAGAAATACAAAAATACGGATGTAATTGCCGATCCTTCCTTTGGTTATTATTGCCAATCGAAAATCGAAGAAGCTCGTAAACAAAAAATGGAAATCCGCAAACTCATTGAAGTTAATTATCTCGATCTCTCTGGTACTAGCAAGATTGATAAGAACTTTATTGAATTTTGAGGCTGGATTGCGATATACCTTAACAGAGAATAGACTTGACATTATCAAAAGACTGAAAGCGCAAAGACAATAGACCTCTTGCAGAACTGAAAATATGTTAGATAGGACTTACGCAAACCGAACGAATTTATTAAGTTTGAGGTAGATGTGGTGCGGGCGAAGCCCGCACCACATCTGCCCAATACGTAAGTCCTATTAGATTTATGAGCTTTGAAATTTTACATTAGCCCTAATAATTCAGCGATGAAATACTAAGCAAGTCAAAACCTACTGATTCCTATCAAAAAGCCTAAAAACGGGGCTTTATCCAAGCAAGATAAGCAGTTTAATCGCCAAATTGCTCGTCAACGTATTGCGATTGAGCATATTAATCGCCGTCTGAAGATTTTTAAAATTCTTGCTTTACCCTATCGTAACCGTCGTCGTCGTTTTGGTTTACGTTGTAATTTGATTGCTGCCATTTATAACTTTGAAGTCTCTCTTCCTACCTCAAATACTTCCTCTCCTCAGTCATAATTTCAGTTCTGCAAGAGGTCTACAGTGTTTCCCAAGACACAGGTACAGTTATGTATTGTTCATATGGTGCGTAACTCGGTCGCTTTTGTGACATGGCAACAACGCAAGCAAGTTTGTGCTGATCTCAAGGCAATTTATGCTGTTGCGACCGAATCAGAAGCAGAG
>Ga0209985_10004240_pt1 | contig 11657 bp, 8 predicted proteins | sample NOAtaG_FD_187305 | JGI IMG/M metagenome (GOLD analysis project Ga0209985, IMG submission 187305) | Freshwater lake microbial communities from Lake Erie, under a cyanobacterial bloom - NOAA_Erie_Diel6S_1000h metaG (SPAdes) (version 2) | ecosystem: Environmental > Aquatic > Freshwater > Lake ... | reverse complement strand
CAAAGGTGCCGGCCATGACGGCGAACTGCACCCACGGGTTGCGCGCCGGGTCGATGAACTGCGGCAGGAAGGCGGCGAAGAAGAGCACGCCCTTGGGGTTGGTGAGCGCGGCCAGCGCACCCTGCCAGGCCATGGCCGCGCCGCTCGGTGGCCTTGAGGTGCCGCCCCGAGCCTGCCCGGTAGGTGCCTGTTCGCTCATCTCCGCCCCCACGGCTACCCCCACGGGCGCAGAGCGCCACACCTGCACCCCCAGCCACACGAGGTAGGCGCCGCCCACCCACTTCAGCGCCACCAGCCACAGCGGCGAGGTCTTGAGCAGCGCGCTGATACCAAACAGCGACAGCCCGATCAGCACCACAAAACCCACCGCCCCGCCGGCGATGGTGAAGAGCGTGCGCCGCCCGCCGTACAGGGCCCCGTGGGTCAAGGCCAGCAGGCTGTTGGGGCCTGGGGAAAGTGACAGCCCCGTGGTGGCCAGCAGGTAGATGAGCCAGGTCTGCAGGTCCATCAGTGATCAGCGGGCAGGGCGGTCATGACATTCAAGGTGATCAAAGCGCTCGGGTTGTTGAGATGCAGGTGGCGCCGCGCGTGGACGTCCGCAGCCCTTTGTGATCACAGTGCGGCAGTGCTTGAAAGATCTTCCGGGCCCACGGCGGCAAACCGCCGCACCATCGCGCCGTCCACCTCCACCGTCTCCAGGAACATCGCATACGGCCGCACCCACATCCCGCTGTCGTTGTAGAGCGGGCGGTACAGCACCAGAGGCTCCAGCGTCTCGCTGTGGCGCACAACGCCCAGCACCTCGTACTCCCCGCCCTTGTAGTGGCGGTAGCGGCCGAGGGCGATGGGGGGCAGGGCGGGTAGGAGGGCGGAGTCGCTCATGGAAGCCGGGCACAGTTGGCGGGAAAGGGGTATTCGAGCATGCCCTGGCAGCCACGCCTCACGCTGAGGGATGAGTCAGAGGTGCCGCTCGCGGCGCGCGGGGCATGACGGTGCTCTGCAGCGCGTCACTGATTGTCCCGTCGGCACGCGACTGGCGCGGCGCGCAGTTATACAGCCGGTTACGCTGCGCCTTGCGCCAGCTCTGACTTGAGTGACCTTGTCGGCCTTGCTGGTGCGATGGGCTACTTTGGAACCCTCTGTTCATGTCTTCCTCAGATCTTCACCCCTTCGACGACGCCCTGGCCCTGCAGCCTGCTGGCGAGCACCGCTTTGTGGGCCGCACCAGCGCGCTGTTTGCCAACATGGTGGGCCCCTATGGCGGGATGACGGCGGCGCAGTTGCTGCATGCGGTGCTGCAGCACCCGGCGCGGCTGGGCGATCCGGTGTCGCTGACCGTGAACTTCCCCGCACCAGTGACGGACGGGGCCTTGGAGGTGGAGGCGCGGCCGCTGCGCACCAACCGCAGCACGCAGCACTGGCTGATGCTGATGACCCAGGCCGGCGAGGTGGTGGCCAGCGCCACCGCGTTGCTGGCGGTGCGCCGCCCTACCTGGAGCGCCCCCGAGGCCCAGCCGCCTGGGGGTTGTCCGGCTTTCGAGACGCTGCCGCGGCGGTCGACCCAAGGCTACCCGGCCTGGATATCGCGCTACGACATGCGGTTTGTCAGCGGCGGCATGTCCAGCGTCTTCGACGGCGTGGAGCAGCCCGATTCGCTGACCCGGCTGTGGGTGCGCGACGAACCACCGCGCCCGCTGGACTATGTGGCACTGGCCGCCCTTTGCGACTGCTTTGCACCGCGCGTGTGGGTGCGCCGGCACCAGCGCGGCCCCGCCGGCACGGTGACCATGACCGTGAACTTCCACGCCGACGCCACGCTGCTGGCGGCGCAAGGTGACCGCCCCCTGCTCGCCCAGGCGCGGGCGCAGGTGTTTCGCGACGGCTACTGCGACCAGCTGGGCGAACTCTGGAGCGCCGACGGCCAGCTGTTGGCCGGCACGCAGCAGATCCAGTACTTCAAGACCTGAGAGCGGGCCAAGGCTGCAACGGAAGGCTCACCAGGCGCGCAGGACCAGAATCTGCGTCAGCGGCCCGAGCGCGCAGCCCCTCCCCCCTAGCGCAGCTTCAAGCCACAAAGCCTTCGATGATCAAGCCGGGAATGGCGGCGAAGTGCTTCACGTTGCCTGTCAGCACCGGCAGGCCATGTTCCAGTGCTGTGGCTGCAATGAGGGCGTCGCCCATCTGCAGGCGGTGGCTCAGGGTCATGGCTTCCATCAGCTCGGTGGCCCGGCGGGTGATGTCTTCGGTGATCGGCCGCACGTTGGCTTTGCGCTGCTGCAGCATCTTCTGCACTGCAACGAGCTCAGCCTTGTTGCGCATGCCCTGCAGCACCTCAAGGTAACTCACGGACGAGATCGTCAAGGGCTGCAACCGGTCCAGCCAACGTGCGGCCTGCGGGTTGCCGCGCAGGTGCCAGATCAGGACATCGGTGTCGACCAGCATCAGGGCGGATCGTTGCGCGAGCCGTCGCGGTTGAAGCGTGGGGCGCGCAGGCGCCCGACGTAGGCCTGCACATCGGCTGTGTCCTGATGGTCACGCCAGATGCCGAAGGCCGGGTCGTCGGTGACGAACTCTTCAGCCTGCACGGCCACGGGCTCTTGTTCGATGCGCACGGTGACCCGCGCGCTGGCCGAAGCTGCGGCCCCTTGGCCGAGCTTGTCCCGCCATGCCTGGGGCAACTCGGCCATCGGCACATGCTCAATCACGATGGCGTTCATCTTGATTCCTTGGCTTTGGGACGACGATGCTGGCCGGGAGATTACCGCACATACGGTGTCATCGGCTGAACATTGGCAGCGCTCACGTGGTCACTGAACCCGATACGTGTTGATCGGACCCAGGCTCCTCAGGCGCTCCTTCAGTAGTCCAGCACCAGTGCCGCCTTGGGCGGCACGCCGATGCCCAAGAGCTCGAAGTTCCCCCGTCCGCTGGCGGCGGTGAGCAGGCCCAGGACGCGGCCGGGTTCGGGGCCGATCATGTCCCAGGTGAAGCGCCAGGCCCAGTTGGCGCCGCCCAGCGTGCCGGGGGTGTTCATGCGGTGCTCGCTGCCCAAGCCCAGCACGTCCTGCAGTGGGAACACGGCGAGGTTCGCCACCGAATTGAGCGAGGCGCGGATCATGGCCCAGTGCACGTCGTGCGCGCCGCAGGCCAGGTAGCTGCCGGCATAGCGGCGCTCCTTCTCGGGGGCGTGGTCCCACCAGCCGCGGGCGGTGTCGTTGTCGTGCGTGCCGGTGTAGACGACTACGTGGCGCGGGTAGTTGTGGGGCAGGAATTCGTGCTCACCGTCGCCGCCAAAAGCGAACTGCAGGATCTTCATGCCCGGGAAGGCGCAGCCGTCGCGCAGGGCGTGCACGTCGGGGGTGATGAAGCCCAGGTCCTCTGCAATGATGGGCAACTCGCCGAGCTCGCGCGCAATGGCGTCAAACAGCGCCTGGCCCGGGCCCTTGAGCCAGCGGCCGGTCTTGGCGTCCGGGCTGCTGGCGGGGATCTCCCAATACCCGGCAAAGCCGCGGAAGTGGTCGATGCGGAACACGTCGGCCTGGTGCAGCGCACGCTGCACGCGCGCCGTCCACCAGGCAAAGCCCTCCTTGGCCATGCGGTCCCAGCGGTACAGCGGATTGCCCCAGCGCTGGCCCAGCGGGCCGAGGTCGTCCGGCGGCACACCCGCCACCACCGTGGGCTGGTGGTGCTCGTCCAGCAGGTACAGGTCGGGCCGCGCCCAGCAGTCGGCGCTGTGGTGGGCGATAAAGATGGGCAGGTCGCCCATGATGGCGATGCCGCGGTCGTTGCAGTAGCCTTTGAGCGCGGCGCACTGCACGTCGAAGCACCACTGCACAAACTGCCAGAAGGCGATCTCCTCAGCGTGGGTCTTGCGCGCGGCCTTCAGCGCTGGCTTCTTGCGCGAGGCCAGGGCCTCCTCCCACAGCCACCAGGGCTGGCCGCCATGGGCTGTCTCCAGTGCCATGAAGAGGCTGTAGTCGTCCAGCCAGCTGGCCTGGGCCTCGCACCACTGGGCGAAGGCGGCGCGGTCTTCGTGCGTGGCGTGGGCGAAGAAGCCCGCAGCGGCTTCGCGCAGGCGCGCCATGCGCCAGGGCACCACGCGGCCGAAGTCCACACGGTGGGCCTCAAAGCCGGCCTCGGGCAGCGCCGGCCGCGCGAGCCAGCCGCGCTGCACCAGCGGCTCCAGCGCCACCATCAGCGGGCTGCCGGCAAAGGCGCTCACGCTCTGGTAGGGCGAGTCGCCCGGGCCGATGGGGGTGGTGGGCAGCCACTGCCAGATCTTCTGGCCGCAGGCTTGCAGCCAGTCGGCGAAGTGGTAGGCCTCGGGGCCGAAGTCGCCGATGCCGTGGGCACCGGGCAGGGAGGTGATGTGCAGCAGGACGCCGCTGGCGCGTTGGTGCAGGTTCATGGGGTCGCTCTTGGTGGCTTGTGTTTGCGGACTGTCGCCGTCGGTGGCGGTCGATGACGGTCGGCGGTGGTTGGTGACGTTGGGTCTGGGGTGGTCGCTGTTCGACTTGATGGCGCGAGCAGACCGGATCAATCCACGCCGCGCAGCACCAGCAGCGCGTGGGCGGGAACGCTCAGCGGTGCCGGCCTGCCGGGCACGGGGCCGGGTGGCGTCTGGCCGCTGGAGTCCAGGCACAGCACCCAGGGGCCGGGCGGCAGGGTGAAGGGCAAGGGTGAGGGTTCGGGGTTGAACGCGATCAGCAAGTGCCGGCTGCCCTCCTGCGCTTGGGCGCTGCCCTGGCCTGCCGACCGTGCGCCCCCGGGCATCAAGGGCCCCCCCGGCATGACCCCCGCATCGATGCGGCAGGCAAATGCGTGCTGGCCGCCGTCGTGCCAGTCGTGCACGTGCATCTCTGCGCCGCCGGGCGTGAACCAGGCCAGTGTGCGCTCGCCCGGCGTGACGCTGGAGGCGTGGAACCACTGGTCATGGCGCAGGGCCGGCTCGGCGCGGCGAAGCGCCAGCAACTCGGCCACGTAGTCCTGCAGGCCTTTGTCGGCCTGCGCCCAATTGAGCCAGCCCACCGCGTTGTCCTGACAGTAGGCGTTGTTGTTGCCGCCCTGGGTGTTGCCCATCTCGTCGCCCGCACACAGCATGGGCGTGCCCTGGGCCAACAGCTGTGTGGCCAGCAGGGCGCGGCGCACGCGTTCCCGGCGCTGCGTGACTTCCGGGTCCGTGCTCGGCCCTTCCGCGGTGCCGGACCCCGGGGTGCTGGTGGCGCCGTGGGGCGCTGCGCTCAGCGGGTCGCAGATCTCGTCGTCGCGCCCATCGCGGTTGTCTTCGCCGTTGGCCGCGTTGTGCTTGCGCGCGTAGCTCGTGAAGTCTGCCAGCGTGAAGCCGTCGTGCACGGCAATGAAGTTGACGCTGGCCAGCGGGCTGCGCTGGCCGTGGTGAAAGACATCGTTGGAGGCGGTGAAGCGGCGCGCGAACTCGCCCCGCCCCACGCGCGCGCCCAGCCAGTAGCGGCGCGCCGTGTCGCGGAACTTGTCGTTCCACTCCAACCAGCGGCCGGGAAAGCGCCCGAGCTGGTAGCCCGCGTGGCCGGCGTCCCAGGGCTCGGCGATCATGCGGGCACGCGCCAGCACCGGGTCTTGCATCAAGGCGGTGAAGAAGGCCGCGTGCGGGTCGTAGCCGTGGTGGCCGCGGCCGAGCACCGGCGCCAAGTCGAAGCGGAAGCCGTCGACACCCATTTCCAGCACCCAGTAGCGCAGCGAGTCCAGCACGAACTGCGTGACACGCGGGTGCGCCACGTTGAGCGTGTTGCCGCAGCCGGTGAGGTTCTCGCAGCGGCTGTGGTCGTCGTGCGCCAGCTTGTACCAACTGGCATGGTCCAGCCCGCGGAAGGAGAGCGTGGTGCCGTGCTGGTCACCCTCGGCGGTGTGGTTGTAGACCACATCCAGCACCACCTCCAGCCCGGCTTCGTGCAGCGCGTGCACCATCTGCCGGAACTCCTGGTTCACGGCCGTCGGGTCGCCCAGCTTGCGCACGGCCGCGCTCGCAAAGCGCGGGTCCGGGCAGTTGAAGGCGAGGGTGTTGTAGCCCCAGTAGTTGACCTGGCCGCGCGCCACCAGCGCGGCTTCGTCCAGGTGGTAATGCACGGGCAGCAGCGACAGCGTGGTCACGCCCAAGGCCTTGAAGTGGGCGAGGGCCGCCGGGTGCGCCAGCGCGGCGTAGCTGCCGCGCAGCTCGTCGGGGATGCCCGGCAGCGTCATGGAGAAGCCCTTGACGTGCATCTCGTACAGCACCACGTCGCGGGCCGGCAGGCGTGGGGCGTTGTGCCAGCCCGGGGCGGGCTGCGGCGGTGCGGCCACGCGGGCCTTGAGCATGGCCACGGCGTTGTCGCGCGTGTCGAAGGAACGCGGGCCCTCGGGGTGGCCGAGCTCGTAGCCGTGGTGCTCCGGCGCCCAGGTGAAGCGGCCCACGATCTCGCGGGCGTTCGGGTCCAGCAGCAGCTTGTGCGGGTTGAAGCGGTGACCCTGTTCGGGCGCGTAGGGCCCGTGCGCGCGCAGGCCGTACACCAGCCCGGGGCCGGCGCCGGGCAGGAAGCCGCTCCACACGCCGTCGTGCGGACCGTGCAGCGCGTAGCGGCGCAGCTCGGTCGCGCCGCTGGTGTCAAACACGCACACCTCCACGCGCTGCGCATGCTGCGAGAACACCGCGAAGTTCACGCCACCGTCGCGCGCCAGGGCACCCAGGGGTTCTTCCCGGCCGGGCAGCAAGGTGGGGGGCAGGCGCAGGGGCATGGAGGGGCTCGGCAAGGTCAACAGGGGGCGAGGCAGGCCAGTCAGGCGAGCAGGACGGGGGGCCGCATCACGCCGGCACCAGGAACAGCGTGGCCAACGGTGGCAGCAGCAGCTCGATGGACTGCGCCCTGCCGTGCCACGGCACCGGCTGAACGCTCAGCGGTTGCCCGCCATTGCCCAGGTTGCTGCCGCCGTAGAAGGCGGAGTCGGTGTTCAGCGCCTCGCGCCACGCCGTGCAGCCCTCGGGCACGCCCAGGCGGAAGTGGTGGCGGGGCACGGGAGTCATGTTGCTGGCGACGATGACGGGCGGCCCGGCCGGCGCACGCCGTACCCACGAGAACACCGAGCTGTCTTTGTCATGGGCGTCGATCCATTCGAACCCGGCGCTGTCACCGTCCAGCTGATGCAGGGCCGGTTCGCGGCGCATCAGGTGGTTGAGGTCGCGCATCAGACGCTGCACGCCCGCGTGAGCTCGCTCGCTCAGCAGGTGCCAGGGCAGCGCCTCATCATGGTTCCACTCCGTGGGCTGGCCGAACTCCTGGCCCATGAACAGCAGCTTCTTGCCCGGGTGACCCCACATGAAGCCGTAGTAGGCGCGCAGGTTGGCAAAGCGCTGCCAGGCGTCACCCGGCATGCGCCCGAGAATGGAGCGCTTGCCGTGCACCACCTCGTCATGGGACAGCGCGAGCATGAAGTTCTCGCTGAAGGCGTAGACCAGGCCGAAGGTCATCTTGTCGTGGTGCCAGCGGCGGTGCAGGGGGTCTTCCTGCATGTAGCGCAGGGTGTCGTTCATCCAGCCCATGTTCCACTTGAAGTGGAAGCCCAGGCCGCCGGCGTAGGTGGGTGCCGACACGCCAGGGAAGGTGGTGGACTCCTCGGCCACGGTGAAGGCGCCCGGGCACTGCGCGCCCGCCATCTCGTTCACCCGCCGCAACAGGGCGATGGCTTCCAAGTTCTCGCGCCCGCCGTGCGCATTGGGCACCCACTGCCCGTCGTCGCGCGAGTAGTCGCGGTACAGCATCGAGGCCACGGCGTCCACGCGCAGCCCGTCCACGCCCTGGCGCTCCAGCCAGTACAGCGCGCTGCCCACCAGGAAGTTGCGCACCTCGTGGCGGCCGAAGTTGTAGATCAGCGTGTTCCAGTCGCGGTGGAAGCCTTCTCGCGGGTCAGCATACTCGTACAGCGCCGTGCCATCGAATTGCGCGAGGCCGTGCGCGTCAGAGGGAAAGTGCGCCGGCACCCAATCCACCAGCACGCCCAGCCCCTGCGCGTGGCAGGCTTGCACAAAGCGCGCAAAGCCCTCGGGCGGGCCGAAGCGCGCGCTGGGCGCGTACAAGCCCAGCGTCTGGTAGCCCCAGGAGCCGTCGAAGGGGTGCTCGGTGATGGGCAGCAACTCCACGTGCGTGAAGCCGAGCTCGGCGGCGTAGGCCGGCAGGGACGCCGCCAACTCGTCCCAGCTGAGAAAGCCACCATCGGACCCGCGCCGCCAAGAGCCGGGGTGCACCTCGTACACGGCCATGGGCGCGTGGCGGTGGTTGGCTGCGTTGCGTTCTTCGGGCAGGCGCCGCGGTGGCGGCAGTGCTTCGGCCACCACGCTGGCGTTGTCCGGCCGCACCTGGGCGGCGCGGGCGTAGGGGTCGCACTTCAGCGGCAGCCGCCGCCCGTCGCGACCGTGGATCTCGTACTTGTAGTGGTGGCCCGGCGCCGCGTGCGGAACGAAGATCTCCCATACCCCGGAGCTGCCCCGAGAGCGCATGGCGTGGAGGCGGCCGTCCCAGGCGTTGAAGTCGCCCACCACGCTCACGCGCGAGGCGTTGGGGGCCCAGACGGCAAAGCGCACCCCGGCCACCGCCTGTGCACCTTCGCCCACGGTCATGGGGTGGGCCCCCAGCACCTCGAAGGGCCGCAGGTGCGTGCCTTCCCCCAGGAAGTACAGGTCCTCGTCGCTGATCAATGGGCGCACCACACCTGCTCGATGTACTGGCCGATGGTGCGGTCCACGCTGAAGGGGCCCATGCCGGCGATGTTGCGCAGCGCCCGTTCGGCCCAGGCCGCCCGATTGGCAAACAGCGCGTCCACCTCCAGCTGCGTGCGCACGTAGCTGCCAAAGTCGGCCATCAGGAAGTAGGGGTCGCGCTGCAGCAGGTTGTTCACCAGGCCCTTGTAGCGGTCGGGCTCGTGGTACGAGAAGGTGCCGCCAGTCAGGGCATCCAGCACGGCGCGCAGCTGCAGGTTCTCCTCCACGTACAGACGCGGGTCGTAGCCCAGGGCCTTGGCCTGCGCCACCTGTTCGGTGCGCAGCCCGAAGACGAACATCTGCTCCTCGCCCATGGCCTGCGCCATCTCGATGTTGGCGCCGTCCCAGGTGCCGATGGTGCAGGCGCCGTTGAGTGCGAACTTCATGTTGCCGGTGCCCGAGGCCTCGGTGCCGGCGGTGGAGATCTGCTCGGACAGGTCGGCTGCCGGGATGATCACCTGCGCCAAGCTCACGCCGTAGTTGGGCAGGAAGGCCACCTTGAGCTTGTCGCCCACGCGCGGGTCGCTGTTGACCACGCGGGCCACGTCGTGGATGAGCTGGATCACCTGCTTGGCTGCGGCGTAGGCGCTGGCGGCCTTGCCGGCAAAGATGACGGTGCGCGGCTGCCAGGCGGCGCCGGGGTTGGCCACGATGGCCTGCCAGCGGGCGATGACGTGCAGCACGTTGAGCAACTGGCGCTTGTACTCGTGGATCCGCTTGATCTGCACGTCAAAGAGGCTGTTCGGGTCCACCGCCAGGCCGATCTCGCGCCGGATGTAGGTGGCCAGCCGATCCTTGGCGGCTTGCTTGGCCTGCAGGAACTCCTGCCCGATCTTCTTGCCGCTGGCCTTGCGGGCCAGCGCCTTCAGGCCCGAGAGATCGGCGCGCCAGCCGTCACCGATCTGGCGGTCCAGCAGGGCCGACAAGGCCGGGTTGGCCTGCTGCAGCCAGCGCCGCGGCGTCACACCGTTGGTGACGTTGAGGAAGCGCTCGGGCCAGAGGTCGGCAAAGTCACGGAACAGCGTCTGCACCATCAGCTCGGAGTGCAGCGCCGACACACCGTTGACCTTGTGCGAAGCCACCACGGCCAGCGAGGCCATGCGCAGGCGGCGCTCACCGTTCTCGTCGATGAGCGACATGCGCGCCACCTTACCTTCGTCGCCCGGAAAGCGCGCACGCACCTCGGCCAGGAAGCGGGCATTGATCTCGTAGACGATTTCCAGGTGGCGCGGCAGCATGCGCTCGAACAGCGGCAGGCTCCAGCACTCCAGCGCCTCGGGCATGAGCGTGTGGTTGGTGTAACTCACGGCCTGCTGGGTGACGCGCCAGGCATCGCTCCACTCCAGTCCGTGCTCGTCCATCAACAGGCGCATCAGCTCGGCCGGCACCAGGGCGGGGTGGGTGTCGTTCAAGTGCACCGCGTTCAGGCGGCCGAAGCTGCTCAAGTCCTGCTTTTCACGCAGGTGGCGGGCCAGCATGTCCTGCAGCGAGGCGCTGACCAGGAAGAACTCCTGGCGCAGCCGCAGTTCGCGCCCGGCCGGTGTGCTGTCGTCGGGGTAGAGCACCCAGTTCAGGGCGTCGGCGCTGTACAGGTGCTGGGCCGAGGCCGCGTGCTCACCGCGCGAAAAGGTGGCCAGATCGATGGGCCTCGAGGCCTGCGCGTTCCACTGCCGCAGGGTGGACACATGCGTGGTGCCATGGCCGGGCACGATGAAGTCGTAGGCTTGGGCGATGAGGGTCTCGCCTGGCTCCCAGCGGCGGTGCCCACCCGAGCTCTGGACCATGCCGCCAAAGCCCACGCAGTAGCGCAGCTCTGAGCGCATCAGTTCCCAGGGGCTGCCGTGGCGCAGCCATTCGTCGGGTTGCTCCACCTGCTTCCCGTCCTGGATGACCTGCATGAACATGCCGTGCTCGTAGCGCAGGCCGTAGCCGAAGGAGGGCAACCCCAGCGTGGCAAAGCTGTCCAGGAAGCAGGCCGCCAGACGGCCCAGGCCGCCGTTGCCCAGGGCAGCGTCGGGCTCGTGCTCCACCAGTTCCGTCAGGCTGGGTGCGCCCGCGCCCAGCAACTCGGGCAGGTGATCGTCGACCTTCAGCGCGGCCAGCGCGTTGTGCATGGCCCGGCCCATGAGGAACTCCATGGACAGGTAATGCACGCGGCGCCGCTCGCCTCGCTTGGCGTCCGCCGCCTGCGTGAGGGCCCAGCGGTCGGCCAGCACGGTGCGGGCCGCGGCCGCTGCGGCGCTGGAGCGGGCGGCCGCGCTGGTGGGGTCGCTGCGCTGCGCGAGCTCGCGCTTCCAGGTCCGGGTGAACTCGGCGCGCTCGGCCGCGCTCATGCCGCCAGCGGAGCGGGCGGAGGCTGTGGGGGCGGCTGAGGCCTTGGCGCCGGCGCGGGCAGCTGCGCCCGTGGTGGCGGCAGCGGCCGGCGTGCGGGCGCTGCGGGAGGAGGAGGTCTTCATCCAGATTCCTTGTGGCGACTCGGAAGTATCGCGACTGTTGTGGTGTTTGTGTAGTTCTACTACATGACCTGCAGATAACCCTGAGCCTAAGTGATTGTTTTCATTGAAAAACAGCCCGAAGACTAGGGGAAACACTGAGATCTTGAGTGGGTGGTTTGTCTGTATCTTCTCTACAAATTCTGGCTTCAGAGGGCGTTCAGCGTGCCCCGGAGCCTCCGGCATCCAGGACAACGCCGTTCCCCCAGCAAGGAGCGTGCTCGAAAGGTGAGACCGTGGCCGACGTCGTGCTCAAGAAAGTGCAGAAATCCTATGGCGAGGTCCAGGTGCTGCGCGACATCGACCTGGAGGTGCGCGACGGCGAGTTCATGGTCTTCGTGGGGCCGTCGGGCTGCGGCAAGAGCACCTTGCTGCGCACCATTGCGGGTCTGGAGGACATC
>Ga0209985_10004239_pt1 | contig 11658 bp, 7 predicted proteins | sample NOAtaG_FD_187305 | JGI IMG/M metagenome (GOLD analysis project Ga0209985, IMG submission 187305) | Freshwater lake microbial communities from Lake Erie, under a cyanobacterial bloom - NOAA_Erie_Diel6S_1000h metaG (SPAdes) (version 2) | ecosystem: Environmental > Aquatic > Freshwater > Lake ... | reverse complement strand
CGGCCCGGTCGTCGGGAAGCTTCACCCGGTACTTCGACTGGAACAGGCTGCCCGGCTGGATAAGGCCCGTGGCGGGAAGGTCCTCAAGGCGGATCAGGGCGGCGGGTCCCAGACTGAACCCTTCGCCCACGCGATCCGGCTCGTTGTCCAGAACGCCGGCGACCCGGAATTCAGCCCGGCCGAACCCGATCACGGACCCGGGGCCGACGCCCAGCCGCTCGGCCAGACCCTGTTCCACCAGGACCTGGCCCGGTCCCGGCCGCGGCGCGGGACGCACGCCGGATGGGGTCTGGACCGTGAGGCTACCATAGAGGGGATAGACATCGTCCACCGCCTTGAGCTCGGCGAGCATGGGCGGGCCGGACCCGCCCCGCGCCATGGCGCGTAGCCGGACGGTCTCGCTGACCCGGCCGAGGTCGGCCATCACCTGCTTCTCAGCCTTGGTGGCGTATCTCTGGGTGAGGGCGATCTCGATGTCGCCCCCGAGAAGCTCCCGGCCCTTCCGGGTCAGCTCGCCAGTGATGGCGGCGGTCAGGCTGCCGATTGCGGCGAGAGCGGCGACACCGAGGAAAAGACAGAGGAAGAGGAGGCGCAGGCCCCGGAAGCTGGCCGACAGATCCCGCCGGGCGATACGCCAAAGGGTGGATAAGGCGACGGGTGTCATGTCAGCCGGTCGGAGACGATCCGGCCGTCCGCCATCTCGACGATCCGGTCACAGCGGGCGGCAAGCCCAGGGTCATGGGTGATCATCACCAGGGTCGCCCCGGCCGCGGCTCGGCGCTCGAAAAGCAGGTCCGCCACCCGCCGGGAGGTTACCCCGTCCAGGTTGCCTGTGGGCTCGTCGGCGAAGATCAGGCCGGGCCGCGGGGCCATGGCCCGGGCGATGGCCACCCTCTGCTGCTCGCCGCCAGACAGCTGGGTCGGGTAGTGACCCAGCCGGTCGGCGAGGCCCACTGCGGACAACTCCGCCACGGCGCTTTCCCGGGCGTCTTCTGCACCGCACAGCTCAAGAGGGGTCGCCACGTTCTCCAGCGCGGTCATTGTCGGCAGGAGATGGAAGGCTTGCAGGATGATGCCGATCCGGCCCCGGCGCGCGCGGGCGAGGTCGTCCTCGTCGAGGGGCCCGAAGTCCTCGCCGTTGATGCGCACCTCTCCGGAGGTCGCGCGCTCCAGTCCGGACAGGACCGCCATCAGGGACGACTTTCCGGAACCCGAGGGCCCCAGAACCGCCAGGCTCTGTCCGCGAGGGGCGTCGAGGTCAACGCCCTTGAGGATGTCAGTGTTTCCAAGCGAGAGTGTCACCCCACGCGCGCGGATCATCAGGTCGGTGTCGGCGTCGCTGTGGGTCATCAGTGGAGGCGTCCGGTGCGTTCGGGATTGTGGCTATATGTGGTTGTGGCGGGGCTTTGCCAGTTCGTCCTGGCCTGTTCTCCGGGCGGCGATGCACCCCGGACACAGAAGCCGCCCGCTGCAGAGGCGGCCTTCGAGGGCCCCCTCGTGGTGGCCTTCGGAGACAGCCTGTTCGCCGGATATGGTCTCGAGCCCTCGCAGGGCTTCGCGCCGGCTCTGGAGCGGGCCCTCGCCAAGCGGGGCGTCCGGGCCCGGGTGGTCAATGCGGGGGTCTCGGGAGACACCACCGCCGCGGGCCTGGCCCGACTGGGTTTCACCCTCGACGGCCTGCCGCGCAAGCCGGACCTGGTGATTGTCGGGCTCGGCGCCAATGACATGCTGAGGGGACTCAGCCCGGCGCAGACCCGGGCCAACCTTGAAGCGATCCTGGCAGAGCTCAAGCGACGGGGCGTTCCGGCCGCCCTCACCACGATGATGGCGGCGCCGAACCTTGGCGAGGACTACGCGCGGGCGTTCAACCCGATTTACGCAGACCTGGCCCGGTCGACAGGCGCGGGGCTCTATCCCTTCTTCCTGGAGGGCGTGGCGGGTCAGCCGGAGAAGCTGCTGCCGGACGGCATGCATCCCAACGCTCGGGGCATTGAGGAGATCTCCGCCCGGCTGGCCCCGGCCGTGGCTGGCGACCTCCCTGCAGACTGACGAGGAGGGGCGGGCCAAAACCCGCCCCGTTCCGATCACTTCGCCGCCGGCGGTGCGGCGATCACATCGACCGGCAGGCCAAGCTTGTCGAGTTGGGGCCTGACCACCGAGGCGTCGCCCACGACCACGAAGGTCAGTCGGGACGGATCGATGACCCGCCGGACCGCCAAGTCCATGTCCGCCGCCGTCATGGCGCCATAGCGTTCGGGAAGCCGCTCGTACCAGTCGTCAGGTCGATTGAACTCGGTCAGCGTCGCGATGCCGTTCAGCACCGAGGCGCTGCGCTCGAACTGGCCGGGCAGTTCCCGCGTCGCCCCTTCGATGGTCAGCTGACGTTCTTCGGCGGTTGTGCCCCGGTTGGTGGTGAAGTCCCGAATCTCCTTCACGATCTCCGAGATCGAATCGGCGGTGCGGTCGGCCTGGACGGGCGCGCTGACCCGGAAGGCCACGCGCTCGGCCACCTCAGGCACGCCGGAGCCGACCCCGTAGGACCAGCCCTTGGTCTCGCGCAGATTCATGTTCAGGCGCGATAGGAAGCCGCCGCCCAGCACCTCGTTGCCCGCCTGGAGGGGCAGGAGGTCATCCCCGCCCTTGGCCTGAAGGACCTGACCGGCTGAAATCACCGACTGGGGCGACTTGGGACGATCGATAAGGACGACCCGGCTGCCCGACGGCGCCGGGGGCTCGGCAAACACCTTGGCGCCCTTTGCCGTACCGGTCGCTGCTTTCCAGTCGCCAAGGGCCGCGTCGAGCTGGGGCAGAAGTTCTGCGAGGGGCTTGTCCGAGACGATCAACAGGCGTCCGTTGTCCGGTCGGATCCACTGGTCATGGAGGGCCCGGAGGTCCGCCGGGCTGAGAGCCCCGACGACGGAGGCGTCGCCCGCGCCGCTGGCCCGGACGCTGTAGGGATGTCCGGCGCCGTAAAGCCTCCGCGAGAGTTCCGAGACGGCGACGGCTTGCGGGTTGTTTGCTTCCGCCGAGATCCGAGCCAGTTGCTGGCCCCGAATCCGCTCGACCACCTGCGGCTCGAAGGTCGGTCTGCGCAGGACGTCGGCGTAAAGGGCGAGGGAGGGCGTCAGGTTCGGGGTCAGGGCGTCGAGCATGACCGTGGAGCGGTCCGCGCCGGCCGACGCGCCGACCCTGGCGCCCAGGAGTTCGACGCGCTCGGCGATCTCGCGGCTGGAGAGACCTCCGGCGCCCTCCGTCAGGGCGCTGAGCATCAGGGACTGCGCCCCGTACCTTGCGGCGCCGTCCGCCGCCGTCCCGGCGTCGAAGCTTGCGGCGATGAGGGTTCGCGGCTCCCCTGCGCGGCGCGCGTACACGACAGGCATGCCGTTCGCCAGGCGGGCGCGCTCGATGTCCGGGAAGTCCAGGGTCGGGACCTTGCCGGCGCCTGGCACGGTCGCCTCCGCGCGGGGTGCGCGCGGCGCAGCCGCGACGCCAGTCCGGTCGATCACGGCGCCCTTCGCTTCCTTGTCCCCCCCCAGAGGGCCGCCATCAAGATCGCGCTCCCCCGGATCGACCCGGAGGGCGAGGGCCGGCCGGCCGAGCCAGGTCTTCAGGGCGGACTGCACGGCGGCGGGGGTGAGGGCGGCGTAGGCGTCGAGCCGCTTCCGGTAAAGCTCGGGGTCATTTGCGTAGAGCTCACCCTCGGCAAGGGTCACCGCCTTGCCGCCAAAGCCGCCAACAGCCTCCGTTTCGCGAATCTTGCCTGCAATTTCCACACGGCGCGCCCGGTCCAGTTCAGCTGGGGTGGGGCCCGTGGCGATCAGTGCGGCGATCACCTGGTCCATCCGCTTGGCCACGAGGTCCGGTGAGACGCCCTGACGGACGTCCGCCGCCAGGGTCAGGATCCCCACCGACTGGAACACTCCGAAGTCCGCTGTGACAGACACGGCGATCTTCTCGTCGCGGACCAGCGCATTGTCGAGGCGCGAGGAGGACAGGCCGCCCAGGACGCTGACCCCCGCTTCCAGGGCGACGGAGGACAGGTCATTCAGGCCCGGCGTGGACCAGCTGCGGTAGATCCGTGTGGTCGCGACCCGGTCCTTGTGGGTCAGGCTGACGGGCGCCTTGAGGGTCACCGGGCCGTCCTGAACGGGAGCCACGCGGGGGCCGCGGGGGATCGCTCCGAAGGACTTTTCGACCAGGGGGCGAGCGGTCGCAAGGTCGATGTCGCCGGCCAGGACCAGGACGGCGTTGTTCGGGCCATAGTTATCGGTGAACCAGCGCTTCACATCGTCAAGCGAGGCCGCGTCGAGGTCGGCCATGGATCCGATCGTGCTGTGACGGTAGCCATGGCCCGGGGGGAAGAGATTGTCGTTGATCAGATAGTCCACAAGGCCGAAGGGCTGGTTGTCGTACTGGCGCTTCTCGTTCTGGACGACGCCCCGCTGATTATCGAGCTTCTCCTGGGTGACGGCGCCCAGGAGGTGGCCCATGCGGTCGCTCTCCAGAAACAAGGTCCGGTCCAGGGCGCCGGTCGGGACGGTCTGGAAATAGTTGGTCCTGTCGAACCAGGTGGTCCCATTGAGGTCGGTGGCCCCAACCTCCTGCAGCGGCTTGAAGTAGTCGCCGGGCGCGTTTTCCGACCCGTTGAACATCAGGTGCTCAAAGAGGTGCGCGAAGCCGGTGCGACCGGCGGGCTCATGCTTGGAGCCGACCCCGTACCAGATGGAAACGGCGACGATCGGCGCCTTGCGGTCGGTATGGACCAGCACCCGCAGGCCGTTGGGCAGGGTGAAGCGCTCATAGGGAATATCGACCAGTCGCGCCAGTTCAGAGGCGGGGGCGGGTTGCGCCGCCGCTATGGGCGGCGCCGGCGCCGGCGCCGAGATGACAGGGGAGGTGGAGAGGGTGAGGAGGAGGGCGAGGCTCGCCCCAGAAAACAGCCTTCCGGCGAGGGTCATGTGAACTCCGGTGTCAGGTCAGGCGCGAAGGCCCGGCGGCGATGGGACTGCGATACAGATACCCCCCAGAAGGCGGGAGGCAAGTCCGGGCTGTTTCCTACCGTATCCCGCTGCACAGCCGCCGTTGGAGCGCCAGGCTCCTGCACGGCGGTCGCTCGACTGGCGTCCTGCGCATCAGCCTCGAGTTCACTCTCGCCTGCAGGCCTCGCGTCTGACCACTGGACCTTGCCGCCGGTCTGTCCATTATCCCCGGTACAAGGATATGGCGCTGCGGGAGAGTGAAGATGGCTGATGGAACGATGGGGAGGGCTCCGGTGAAGGGGGTCCAGGTCGACGTGGCTGTGGTCGGGGCCGGCTTCGGCGGCCTCTACATGGTCCACAAGGCCCGGGAGGCCGGCCTGACCGTCCAGGGGTTCGAGGCGGGTGGCGGGGTCGGCGGCACCTGGTACTGGAACCGGTACCCGGGCGCCCGGTGCGACATTCCGAGCCTGTTCTATTCCTTCACCTGGTCCGAGGACCTCGCCCGGGAATGGCGCTGGAGTGAGAAGTACGCGCCCCAGCCTGAAATCCTGAAGTACGCCGAACATATCGCGGACCGGTTCGACCTTCGGCCTTCCTTCCTCTTCGAAACCCGTGTCGAGAGCGCGGTCTTCGACGAGGCCGCCGGGCGCTGGACTGTGAAGACCAACCGGGGCGACGAAGTCTCGGCCCGGTGGGTGGTCATGGCCACCGGCTGCCTGTCCGTGCCCAAGACGCCGGACATCCCGGGGGCCGACCGCTTCAAGGGCGAGACCTACCTGACCGGCCTCTGGCCGCACGAGGGCGTCGACTTCACAGGCAAGCGCGTGGCGGTGATCGGCACCGGGTCCTCGGCCATCCAGTCGATCCCGCTGATCGCTCAGCAGGCCGCCCAGGTGACGGTCTTCCAGCGGACGCCCAACTTCTCGCTGCCGGCCCTCAATTCGCCCCTCGCCGATGCCGAGATCGACGGCTTTCTGGAAGGCTTCACCGCCTACCGCGACATGCTCCGCAGCGGGCAGTCCATCTTCCCGTCGCCACCTCCGGACCTGCGAGTCCAGGGAGAGGAGCTCGAGGCGCTGAAGGCGGGTCTCTGGAACGGCATGGGCCTGATGTCCCTGTCCGCCATTCCCAACCTGATGCGCATGCCGGACCTGAACGAAGAGATCTGCGAGCATGTCCGCGACCGGGTCCGGCAGATGGTCCGCGATCCCGAGGTGGCCGAGCGCCTTGTCCCCCGGGGCTACGCCATCGGCGCCAAGCGGCCCTGCGTCGACACCAACTACTACGACACCTTCAACCGAGAGAATGTGCGCCTCGTCGACCTTCGCGAGACCCCCATCGCGACCCTCACCGAGACCGGCGTCAGGACGACCGCCGGCGAGTCGGAATTCGACGTGATCGTCTTCGCCACCGGCTTCGACGCCATGACCGGCGCCCTCCTGAAGATGGACATCCGGGGGCGTGGCGGACGCACCCTCGGGGAGGCCTGGGCGGAGGGGCCCAAGACCTATCTGGGACTGATGATCGCCGGCTTCCCGAACCTCTTCACCGTGACCGGGCCCGGCAGTCCTTCGGTGCTGTCGAACATGATCTCGTCCATCGAACAGCATATTGACTGGATCAGCGGCGCCATCGGCTGGGCGGATGGCCGTCAGGTCCGGACCCTGGAGGCCGACGCCGGGGCGCAAGAGGCCTGGATGGCGCATGTCAACGAAGTGGCGCAAGGCAGCCTCTACCTGGACGCCGCCTCCTGGTACATGGGCGCCAACGTTCCCGGGAAGCCGCGGGTCTTCATGCCCTACATCGGCGAAGGTTACAAAATTCGCATCGATCAGGTGGCGGCCCGGGACTATGAGGGCTTCCAGACGGAATAGCGGTCTGCGCGTCCGGCGGGCCGGGGGAGGAAACATGAAGCGTCTGATCGCCGCCGCCCTTGCGGCCGGCAGCCTCGTGGCGGGTTCCTCCGCCGCCCAGGTCGCCCTGAAGCCGGAGACGCCGAACCTGCTGTTCTGGAGCGCTGAGCAGCAGGCCCGCTGGTACCCGGCGATGGAGACGGTCTACCAGACCCGGCCGATCGCTGCGGGAGACCGCGTCCGCGCGCTCCCTCTTGCGGGCCGCACCCTTGACCCCGTCTTCACCCATGCCGGCCGCACCTGGACCGTCGACGAATACATGGCGACCTACCGAGTCTCCGGGCTTCTGGTGATCCGCGATGGCCGGGTCCTCCTGGAGAAGTACGGTCTGGGACGCAGGCCGCAGGATCGCTGGACCTCCTTTTCCGTGGCCAAGTCGGTGACAGCCATACTGGTCGGGGCCGCCATCCAGGACGGCCGGATCAAGAGCCTCCAGACCCCGGTCACGGACATTCTCCCCGAGCTGAGGGGATCCGCCTACGATGGGGTCACCCTCCGCCAGCTCCTGATGATGAGTTCCGGCGTCCGCTGGAGCGAAGACTACAGTGACCCCAATTCCGACGTCGCCAAGGGCCCCACAGAAGGCGTCAAGCTGGCGCAGGGACAGCCCGGACTGAATCCCGTGGTCGCCTACATGCGCACCCTTCCGCGGGCCCACGCCCCGGGAACCATGTTCAACTACAACACCGGCGAGACCGACCTCGTGGGCATCCTCCTGGCCCGGGCGGTCGGCATGGGCCTTGCCGACTACGCGTCCGAGAAGATCTGGAAGCCCTATGGCATGGAGATGGAGGGCGCCTGGGTGACGGATCCGGGCGGGCTGGAGCGAGGCGGGTGCTGCATCTCCATGACCTTGCGTGACTACGGCCGCGTGGGCCAGTTCGTCCTCGACGAGGGTGTGATCGACGGGCATCCCGTCCTGCCGCCCGGCTGGGCGCGGGAAGCCACCAGCAAGCAGATCGAGAACGGCCAGGCCGGGTATGGCTACTTCTGGTGGATGCAGCCCAATGGCGCCTATCAGGCGACGGGAATCTTCGGCCAGTCCATCACCACCTTCCGCGAGGACCGGATCATCATCGTCGTGAACTCGGCCTGGCCCAAGTCTGGCGGGCCGGATCTGCGTGATGGGCGCACCGCCCTGATCAATGCGCTCCGGCAGGCGGCCATCGCCCCCGCGCCCTGAGTCCCATCCGTCGCCCCATGGGGCGCTTGCATTTGCCCGTCTGTCGGGGGACTTTCGGTCCAAGCCCTCCTGAGCGGGGCGAGAGTGGAGGATGACAAGACCATGGGCTGGAATTTCGGAGACATCCTGGACGCGGTCGGCCCCAACGTATCCCCGGAGGCGCCGGCCTTCATCCATGGCCAGCGGGTGATCAACTGGGACGACGCCGTCCGGACAACGAACAACATGGCCCGGGGGCTGATCGCCCGGGGCGCCCGGCCTGGCGACAAGATCGCCATCTACATGCGCAATCGTCCTGAGTATCTGCTGGCCGTCGCGGCCGGGTGGAAGGCGCGCCTGACCCACGTCAACGTAAACTACCGCTACACGCCCGAGGAAGTCTGGTATATTTTCGACAATTCCGACGCTCAGACCGTGGTTTACGCCAGCGAGTTCAGAGATGCGGTCGCTGAGATCCGGCCCCGTTTGCCCAAGGTGAAGACCTGGGTCGAGGTCAGCGAAGACAGCCAGGTCGCCCCCTTTGCAGAGCGCTTCGAAGCCCTGGGAGAGGAGGGTAACGGCGGCCCCCTGGACATCCAGAGGTCCGGCGATGACCAGTTCTTCATCTACACCGGGGGCACCACGGGCATGCCCAAGGGTGTGATGTGGACCCACCACGACATGCGGGAGATCACCCTTCAGGCGGCCCGCAAGTTGGGACCGGTGCCTGAGACCCTTGAGGAGCTCGCCGAAGCCACCCGACGCATGCCGGTGGGCGCGCGCATCCTGCCGGCCCCGCCCCTGATGCACGGCACGGGCCTGCTGACCTCAATGGGTACGATGATGGCGGGCGGCTGCGTGATCACTCTGGAGAAGCCGACCTTCGATGCAGAGGAACTGCTGACGGCGATCGACGCCCACAAACCCCAGACCCTGGTGATCGTGGGCGACTCCTTCGGCAAGCCGATCCTGAACGCCCTGAACGCGGCGCCGGGCCGCTACGATGTCTCCAGCATCCTGACCATCGTCTCCTCCGGCGTCATGTGGAGTCACGAGGTCAAGAAGGGCATGCTCGAGCACATGCCCCAGGCCATGCTGAGCGACGGCTTCTCCTCCTCCGAAGCCCTGGGCATGGGCAACTCCATCATGACCAGGGACTCCGAGGTCCAGACCGCCAAGTTCATGCTGGGCGAGCGCTGCAAGGTGTTCGACGAGAACGACCAGCCGGTGGAACCGGGCTCGGGCAAGTCGGGCATGGTGGCCATCGGCCCGCCCAACCCGCTCGGCTACTACAAGGACGACGAGAAGACCGCCCGGACCTTCCGGACCATCAACGGCGTCCGCTATTCCATCCCGGGCGACTGGTGCATCGTCGAGGCGGACGGCACCCTGACCCTGCTTGGGCGGGGCTCAGCCTGCATCAATACCGCCGGGGAGAAGGTCTTCCCCGAGGAGGTGGAGGAGGCGCTGAAGACCCATCCCAGCGTCGATGACGCTCTGGTGGTGGGCTTGCCCGACGAGAAGTGGGGCCAGGCGGTGACCGGCGTGGTCCGGCTCTCCGAGGGCGCGAGCCTGGACGAAGAGGCTCTGCGCGCCCACGTCCGTAAGAGCCTCGCCGGTTACAAGACCCCAAAGCGGGTGGTCTCCACGGACCAGTCGATCCGGGCCAGCAACGGCAAGGCCGACTACGCCACGGCCAGGAAGATCGCCGAGACCACTCTCACCTGAGCGGGCCGGTCAGCGCCTGCGGATCTCCATCGGGTAGCCGGGGCGCGAGGCCCCCGCCGCCCGGTCGAGGTCGGTCCATCCGGAGGCGTCGCCCGCCAGGGTGGCGCGCCAGAAGGCCGACTGCAGGGCGCGGAGCCGGCTGGCCGTCCGGCCCAGGACAGGGTCGCTCTCCGGGGCGTCGAAGTCTCCATGGCGGAAGCCGTCCAGCACGGCGGCGTACTTGCGGCCGGGCAGGGCGCGATTGAAGGCCTCCAGTCGCCAGTCCGGCGTCTCCCCCGCCGCGCCGAAATCGCGGCTGCCGGTGACGCTGAAGAGGGGCAGGGACATACGGTCGAAGGCGCCGGGCCTGAGGCCCAGTCGGCCGCTGCCCTGGCCGCTGATCGCCAGGCCGCTGCGGAAGCCCGACGGAAGGGGGGGCGGCGGCTCGGGCGACAGCCGTGCACCGCAGAGCACCAGGGTCAGGTAGGCGCCGAAGGAGTGGCCAGCCATGCCGATGCGCGTCGGGTCGATACGCGCACGCACTGCGGCGGGAAGGCGGTCATCCCGTTTGCGCACGAGGCCGAGCAGGAATCCGATGTCCGCCAGGCGGCTGCGAAGGAAGACCGGCCGCTCCATCACCTCCGTCAGGGGTGGGCCGCCCGGGCGACCGCCCATGGCGGCGGCCAGGGCCTGGCGCACAGCCAGGGAGTCCGCGGGCGGGAGCGTGGGGTCGGGGACCTGGACCGAGTCCGTGTGGGTGGGATGAATCACCACGACCCCCCGGGTCGCCCAGTATCGGCCGGCCTCCCCAAAGGCGGACAGGGACCCCCCGAAGCCATGGCTGAACAGGACGACAGGCCAGGGCCCGGCGCCCGCCGGCATGTGAATCCGGGTCGCAATTGTCCGTCCCCGCGCAGGGTCGACCAGGTCGATCCGCTCCAGGGTCCGGACGGGGGGCTGGAGATCGGCGGGGACAGCGAGAGCGGGGGCGGCCTGCAGCAGGCGACGGCGAGTGATCATGCGACGGTTCTATCCGCTGCAGGGCGGGCTGCGCCAGTCCCGGCTCGGGGCTGGCGTCAGGCGCTTGCCTTGTCTACTCCGGGCGTGAGGAGCGCCCGATGACCCAGACCGCCGGAACCCCTTTTCGCATGATGATGCAGTCCCTGGCGCCCGGCGAGGGCGGCCTGGTCATCGACCTGCCAGAGGACTGGCTGCAAGGACGGACCGCCTACGGCGGCCTGACCGGCGCCCTCTGCGTCGAGGCGGCCGCGAGACTGAACCCGGACCTGCCGCCCCTTCGCAGCGCCCACTTCGCCCTGGCGGGGCCAGCCTCAGGCCGCCTTATCGTGACCGCCGAGGTCGTTCGCCGGGGCAAGTCCGCCGTCGTCATCGAGGCCTCGGTCACCGGGGAGGCCGGACCGGCCGCCCGTGCGCTCCTGACCTATGGCGGGGTGCGTGAGTCCCGTGTCATGCGCACGGGAGAAGCGCCGCCCGTCCTTTCTCCCCCGGAGGATTGCACCGCCTTCTTCGCTGCGGACAGGGCGCCTGGCTTCGCCCGGCACTTCGATGTCCGGCTGGCGGGCGGGGCGCGACCGATGACCCCGGGGGCGGAGCCCCGTATCGCCGTCTGGATCCGGCACGGCGATGGCGAGGCCCCCGCGGGTGCGCCTGCCCTGGTGGCCCTGGCGGACGCCGTTCCCTCTGCGGCCCTGGTGCTCTTCCCCGAGTTCGCCCCCTTCAGCACCATGACCTGGTCCCTCGACTTCACGACCGACGCGCCCTCCAGCGCCTCAGGCTGGTGGCTCCTCGACAGCCGGATCGACGCCGCCGGCGGCGGCTACGCCGCGCAGGACATGAGCCTGTGGAACGACGCCGGTCACCTGGTCGCGCGCGCCCG
>Ga0209985_10004238_pt1 | contig 11660 bp, 8 predicted proteins | sample NOAtaG_FD_187305 | JGI IMG/M metagenome (GOLD analysis project Ga0209985, IMG submission 187305) | Freshwater lake microbial communities from Lake Erie, under a cyanobacterial bloom - NOAA_Erie_Diel6S_1000h metaG (SPAdes) (version 2) | ecosystem: Environmental > Aquatic > Freshwater > Lake ... | reverse complement strand
TCCTGGCCTTTCGAATGATTGATATCCACGGAGGTAAATGGGAAAGAAATGGAGTTCTTGTAATTGGCAACGAATCGTAGCGATTGAACTCCTGCGTCTTTGAAGAATAATGTCGCCGAGACACTATCCGAAGATGATCGAGGCTTCTTGTCGGCAACGAAACGAAAATCCGCTACGCCTGTCCCGCCACTTGGGATTGTTTTGTCTAACACCGTTCCATCAAGGCACTTGCACGATATCGACATTTTCTCAAAAACCAGTTCTTCAGAACTTCGGTTTGCTAATGCAACCCGAATCTTGATCTCTTCACCCGGATGAACATCGCCAATGGTAACGAACTCATCTTGGCCTGCGGCCCTCCGCAGAGTCACATTCGTATACCGTGTTTCGACGGAAATCGACTTCTCTTCCGCACGGCACACCATCGAGTAAAGTGGTGCAAGGAACGCAAAGAAACAGAACGCGGCGAATGTCTTTCCTGTTTTCATGGTAGTTCTGCGTTAGGTATTTTCCGGTCTATTCAAAAACTGATCGAGTCAAGTAACACATACGTCTTAAGTAACTCGCAAGCACGGAGAAGTAAGTCTGAAAAACGTCTGACTCGAAGTTCATGATATTCCAACCGTCCACGTTATCCGGAGACTGTTGGTAGCTTGGTGGGGCATAAGAAAAGACCTTTGGCGCAGGTGATCTTTTGAACAAGCATGTAACGCACGTGTCATTACACCGGCTCGGAAATCAGTTTGCAATAGGCATTGCGTAAGTTTCTGGAACGAAAAAAATCGAGTTTCATTCCACCGAATCGACATGTCCCATTGCGGTTGGGATAAACCTTTTCTCGGTTTGGCCTAGCTGGAATACAATGATTTCGCCCTTTTGTGCTTCTGTCTCTTTGGATTCCACATGAAAATCCTGCTTCGAGTTTTTGCTATCACCGCTTGCTGCACCACTCCACTTTTTGCGGAAGATTTCCGAATCTTGGCATGGAATGTCGAAAGCAACCGACCCAATTCGCCTGCGGTTAGCAATAATGTCGTGATTGGCAAACAGCTTACGGAATTGCTCAGTGCTGCGAACACTCGTTCTCATCTAATCGCCTTGAGCGAAGTGGAGCCAAAGAGCGTTTTTATTCTCCGCGATGCGGCAGCCAAAGGGCTTGGGAACGAAGTCGATTTTGTCACTTCAGCCAGTGGTGGGTTTCAAGACTCTGACACACTGATGTTGATCGTGGATAAGAAGCGGTTTCGAATCGAGGAGACGTTCGAGTTGCATCGCTTTGCAGGTATCGCTGCAAACTTTTGTGTAGCCGAGACAGGCAATGAGATTGGGACACTTCGCGCGAGGTCGCCGCTAGCGGTGAAGGTTGTTGATCTGACAACTTCAAAGCCATGTTGGATTGTCGTCAATCATTTGGCTCGTGGCGAAGCGGACTTGCGAACGGACCAAGCGAAGATGCTGGTCAAATGGGCCGCAACGAAAAGCGAGCCAGTTATCAGCGCAGGCGATCACAACTTTGATTTCGATTTTAAGACACAGCAAGGAAACGATGGATACAAAGCGATGATCGAAGGGGGCGTTTGGAGTTGGCTCAAGCCAGATCCATTGATCGATTCGAATTGGGCAGATGATCGGCGAGTGAACGACAAGCGAGTCGACCGATACCCAGATTCCATACTCGACTTCATCTTCGTTGCGAATCAAGCCAAAGAGTGGAACGGTCGCTGTTCGGTCATCGTTCGTGATGGCGATTTTCCAGACTCGAACGAAACCAGCGATCACCGTCCAATCATCGCAACCCTGTCACCTAAGTAACGCAAGACGGGTCATCAAGGAAAATCGAGATCGTTGTCGGTATGTGCCACAGCCCGCACCGCTTCATCGAGTCGGCTTTGCAGGTCCGCAGATTTCGAGATCAAGTCAGGATACTGATCGCCAACCGTCTGCAAGAATTCTTTGAATCGAAACACGGACTGTGATCTCCGCTCATCGTCAGAACGCCGGTAGTCTGCGAATACTTGGCTGAGCATTTTGATTTCCTCTTGAGGCGCATTCATGATTTGGAGGTCCGCTATCAGTTCGCTCACCATGAATGCCATCTTGAGATGCCCATTGCGGTCTCCCGGGATCGGCAAGTCATCACCGATAACAGACCATACTGAAGAAAACGAATCCTCTTCTCGGGATGCTTCTCTTTCGGCCTGTTTGCGATCGATCGCCGCGCTGAATTCGGCAAAATCACGCTGTTGTTCCTCCCATGCTTCGCGAGTTTCGTGAATCGAGAACGCGAACTCATCATCCAATTCTAAATGATGGCCGTCGATGCTAGTGAAGCCGACACCGAACATGCCATCGGCCATCATTTTGCAAATGGGACAATCGCAATCGGGAATGTGTTGCTCGGCCTGAACTGCGTCGATTCCTTCGATCGCTACGCCTGCTCCCCGAGGAACACGCAGTCGGTCGCATTCGATGATAAAGCTCGGTGGCGAGCCCCTTTCGAAGGGGCGATTCAACCAACTCTCTTTGACGTCTCGAAGAAAGTCGATCAACTGCGACAACACTGAGTAATTCTCTTGAATCGCTAACTTTTCCTTTTCTTTCTCACACCAGAACCAGCCCGCACGAATCACCTCGCGGCAGAGGTCAAAGTAAAGACAAAGCTCTTGGCTGCCCATCGGTGCTGTTGCGAAACCGTCCCAGTCGTTTGGTACAGCAATCATTGGCTCGCCATCTTCAAACCGAAGGCGTTGCCCCCACGTAACTTTTTCACTCCACTCGATCGCACCATGCAATAGCTCACGTGGCATGCGCCCTCCCAAGTCTTCTCGAGGAGTCATCAACCAATCGCGATGCACCGCGATCGTGAATGAATAGTGATCGTGTTCCTCGTTGCCATTCTCGCTAAGCAGCCAGTCATCCCTTTGGACAATCTTTAAAATCATCGTTGCGATCTCGGTCAGAAACGGATCGCCGTAGAGGACATCACGGTTCACGAACGGCTTGTTGATTGGCGATTGGCGAGATTGGTTGACGTCGTTCGCCGTTGCCCCTTCGTGCAATTCCCACCAAGGTGGCAGGTGAATGCAAAGAGGAGAATGTTGTTCGCCATCTTCGTCGACCTCCATGGCGAATACCGCGTCGCGGCCAATCTCTTGCAGTTGTCCTCCGGTAAAAATTTGCTTCGTGTCAAAGTTGATTACGATCCAAGCTTCGGCATCGAACAGAGCGTGCATTGCAGAAGCACGATCCGTTTTCTCAAGAGGGAGAATGCTCGCGAACTCACAAACCGCCGGAGTACGATAGCGGGGCCAGAGGCTGATGGCCTCTTCCCAACTGGATGGGTCATCCGAAGCTAACGCAAGCAAGGTGATCGCTGTATCATTCTCGATTTCGCCAGTTTTGATATAGGACGACGACTCCAATACAACCAGCGTAGGCAACTCATTCTCCTGCAGCATCGCCATCTCTCCTTTTTGCAAACTAACCTGATTCGATTTGATCGTCACCCTGAGCAGTATAGCCGTCTGACGGGTTCTATTTTGTCAAATAGCCCGAGTCTCGAAGCCAATCTTCCAATCGATGATGCCATGTGGCAATAGGGCCTTCGGTGGATCGAATTCCGTATCCGTGTCCGCCTCGCGAGTAAATGTGTAACTCGGCTGGCACGTTGGCTTGCTTCAGGGCAATGAACATCGACGCCGCTTGGACACCGCGGTAAGCATCGTCAGCCGTAACCGCCATAAAGGTCGGAGGCGTCTTCGAAGTAATCTTGATCGACTCGCCTAACGGAACAGTATCGCGATCATTGTATTTCTCACCCAAGTAAGCAGCATAGATAGGGCACAAGAATTGTGGCTGACAGTCTTGTTGATCGATCGCATCCGATGATGGATAGGTTGTATTAGTACCATGCACTCCCGTCATAACTGCCAAATGTCCTCCTGCAGAAAAACCGAGTACACCTAGTCGCTTGGAATCGACACCCCACTGGGCAGCGTTGGCTCGCATGATCCGAATCGCTCGTTGTGCATCTTGAAGTGGCTCTCGGTGCGGTTCGTCGGGATCGCGCCGCGGTACACGATACTTGAGCACGCCGACGGTAACTCCGAGGCTGTTCAACCATTGGGCTACCTCGATACCTTCTTTCTCCCATGCGAGTCGAGTGTAAGCACCGCCTGGACAAACAATGATTCCGCATCCATTCGCCAGCTCGGCTGATGCTTGATAGAGTATCATCGAAGGATTCTCTACCAAACTGATACGCTCGGGATCAACCGGTGCAGCTTTGAGTTTTGCGATCTGGTCAGCCGTTAGCGATTTCGCACCGGCGGGCAGGCCGTTCGGCCATAGAAGAATCTCTTGCGGTTCAGCCGCCGCAAGATGAGAGAATGGAACAATAGACAACGTCAACCAGAGAAAGGAGCGGCAGAGCAAATTGCGTTGGAATGGCATTGGATCACCTCAAGGGAGAGTCTTCGTGAAACGTTGGGAACAAGCGTGCATTCTACTACAAGGTAAACGCAGCTTCCGACCGGGCGAAGCCCGACGGAGAGCCAAAAAGAAGTTTGAATGGATTCTTTGAATCGAATGGTAGCTGTCAGATGCACTTCCGCCGGGTGAAACCCGACGGAAAGTTTACGAAACCGCTGTCCTTCCGTCGGGTTTACCCGCCGGGGGAGCATCTGACAGCTACCATCCGAAATCCCTTATGAATGCTCTCCGTCGGGCTTCGCCCGGTCGGAAGCCACGTTTCCCCTCAGAACCATTCTTTTCTTTGCGCATTCCAAATTGCCCCTCGATCGTATTTCCCAAAACCGCCAACGTAATAGCTCCACCGCAACACTGGCTTCATCCGTTGTGTGTACACCAAGTTGTTCATCAGGGAAAGCGCGACGCTCTGCGGTGAATCGGTCACATCCGGTCCCACCAAGATGTGCAAATGATTGCTCAACAAGCCAATCCGCGCCAGTCGCCATTTGTGCTTATGACATGTTGCCAACACTGCGGCACGATAGGCTTTTAAAACGTCCATTCGCACTTCATTCCATCCAGGCTCGAGCTCGAGCACAATCTGCAATGCGTAAACAAACTCGCCGTAACTACTTCGATGGACCGCTGCCAAATCGACGTTTCTGTCGTGGAACTGCAACGATTCGATGATGGACTGAACTCGATCATCAGCCATTCGATGCCTTTGGGGTTGGTTGGCCACGTATGCATCGAGCACTTCCTCCTTCGCATCGCCACAACTCTCGATCCGATAATTGCGGCGGAATTCAATAGGATCGAATTCTCGCGACAGGTATTGCCATCTTCCTTTAATGGAACGCACTATTTGTGAAGGTGACGATTGAGGCTGCGAACTCAAAAAGAACAAGGCGACATTGGGTTCACGAAATCGTGCTTCAAGAATTTTGATTTGATCTTTGGCAACTTCGATGCGAAGCAATTCGATAGACTCGGACGGCGAAGGCAAACGCTCTTTGCCGAAAACACTCAATGCCCAATTGAGCTGATAAGCGGGAACGCAGTTGGATTCGAGATAGAGCGGAGATGGAAGCATGATTCGTGTCTTGGAAACACGACTAGAAAATGAAGAAGAAATCCGGCTTCAGACCGAGTGAGGCCGAACCGAGTGCGAAACACAAAATCAAATATAGTGAATCTCAGGATTGTGGGTGCTGTCAGATGCACTTCCGCCGGGTGAAACCCAACCGAAAGTTTACGAGACCGCTGTCCTTCCGTCGGGTTTACCCGCCGGGGGAGCATCTGACAGCTACCATCCAAAATCCCTTATGAAAGCTCTCCGTCGGGCTTCGCCCGGTCGGAAGCCACGTTTCCCCTCAGAAACATTCTTTTCTTTGCGCATTCTAGAATCGCTACCAATTCGCACATGCATCCTACTTCATGGACACCAAGGTAATTTACAATAATCCGAGCATGCGAACCATATTTCCTTCCAGGTGAAACCTATGCGAACCTTATTTCTCGCCATTGCATTTGCAACTTACGCTTCGATGTCGCTCTTGGCGTCTGAATCCGATTCAAAACGACCAAACATTGTCTACATCATCATTGACGAACTGGGGTACTACGAACCAGCGTTTATGGGAGGGGTGACGATTCAGACCCCGAACATGGATCGAATGGCTTCTGAAGGAATTCGGATGAACAACATGTTCGCGGGGGCTCCAGTCTGCGCGCCGACGCGATGTTGTCTGCTGACAGGGAAACATAGTGGCCATACCTCGGTTCGCGCCAACGGTGGTGGTACACCATTGCGATCCAACGAGATCACGATCGCTTCGATGCTCAAAGACAGAGGATATGCAACCGGTGGCTTTGGCAAATGGGGTTGCGGCGGGCGAGATTCAACCGGTGTTCCAGAGAAACATGGTTTCGATACGTTCTTCGGCTATTACGACCAAGTGCATGCCCACTCGTTCTATCCACCTTACTTGATACGCAATAGCGAAGAAGTTCCTCTGGCAGGGAACAACGGTGGCAGCAGTGGCGAAACCTATTCGCAATATGTCATTCATGATGCTGCGAAGACTTTCATTCGGGAACATGCGCAAGAGCCATTCTTTGCCTATCTACCTTACACTCCGCCGCATGGCCTGTTTGACATCCCCGACACGGATCCATCGTGGGCCATTTACAAAGATAAGCCTTGGCCAGAACCCGCCCGACGATATGCGGCGATGACATCCATGGTCGATCGGCAAATTGGAGAGATCTTTCAATTGCTCCAAGAACTCAAGTTGGATGAGAAGACACTCGTATTCTTCAGTGGAGATAATGGTGGTGCAGACTACTTTGCTTCCAACGATCATCCGCGTGGCATCCATCAAGCCAATAAGAACCCCAAGACAGGTGTGGAGTATCGAGGCAAAAAGGGAGTACTCTACGAGGGCGGGCTTCGCGTTCCCTTCGTCGTTCGATGGCCCGGAAAGATTCCACCGAATCGAGTAAGCAATCATCTGGGTTACTTCCCTGATGTCTTGCCAACCATTGCAGAGGCCACGGGTGCGAAACTACCCGCGGGTATCGATGGAATTTCCATTCTGCCTGAGCTCCTCGGGGAATCGTTGGCAGGTCGCAAACAATCGCAGCACGAGTTTCTTTATTGGGAGTTTACAGGTTGGACAGCCGTGCGCCAGGGAAACTGGCGAGCCGTGAAGCCCGCGAAGGCCACGAACTGGGAATTGTACGATCTGGCCAAAGATCCGAGCGAGTCGCAGGATGTTGCGTCCTCCAATCCTCGAGTGCTCGAATCGCTGGTCGCGATGGCGACTAAGGCGCACGAACCGGTTCAGGAAGGAACCTTCACGCGTACCGATCGACATGAACGAGATCGACGTGCCAAGATGGGGAAGCACGATGAGCCAGAACCACCGAAGAAGCAAAAGAAGAATTTCCAAACAAAATCATAGATTCATGCAGACGCCCGGTTGATTTCGATGCTCTACCCATTGTTTATCGTTTGGCTCATGAGTTCGTGTCTGTGGCTCGCGGCAGCGGCGGGTTTACTGCTTGCTCGGTCACGCGGTTACAGGGAAGCGAGCCTAGCGTGTGTCTTACTCGCGCCGATATGTTTGGTACTCGGCAGAGCTTCTGAAGCCTATTGGGGATGGATCGCATTGTCATTCACCGTTGCCATTCTGTGGTGGTCCGGTAGCTGGCTGTTTCGGCGCAAGGATCTTCAAGAGCAGGATCGCAATCATGGTAGCATGCGATTTTCGATTCGTATGTTGCTGGGGCTGACCGCGGTCATCGGTTGGTTTTTGTTTGTGGTGGCTCGAACGCAGCGGCTGGAGCTCGTGGCGTGGCGCTCGGTTTTTGCGATCTCGATCGTGTTTGCGTTGATAGCAGTCTTCATCGAGTTCATTCACTTCAGAACCAAGTCGCTTTCCCTGGCTAAACGCTGGCTGATCCGAGTAAGCGCGCTGCTCTTTATCGGATTGGTTTTTCCATTAGTGATGTTCGACAACCTTCTACCAGCATTTCTCGACTCATCTTGCGCGTGGCCACCTTCACCAGCGATGGCAATGTTTTCACTCGGTCAGCCTGGTCGGGCTCGAGTATGGTGGTTCGCGATCGGCGCTCTATTTGCTTTGAAGATGCTTCTGATTCCAAGCCCTTCGCTTTGGAGTTTGCATAGCACGAAACATCGCGGCCTATCTGCCGCCATTTTGATCGTCATCGCCGCGATACCGCTTTGGGTTGGGGTGCAATTGATGGAGACTCCGCAAAAGGATGTTGTGGATAGTGATCGTGCGGCAGCTTACAAGGAATTGGTTTCCGTATGCAATGAATGTGAACGATCTGTCTACGCGAGCACTCTCGCCAAGTATTCAGAATGGAACAAGGTCCCATCGGCGGAACAGCAATCAGTATTGCAACAAACAATGCCTCTGCTTGATGCGTTAGATGCAGCACTTGAGAAGCCAATTCGCATTCCTATAGACTACTCGATGAACGGCATCACTGTGTTTGTGTTTCCAGTAACATCGTTTCGTTCTTGTGCCCGTCTAGTAGTCTCGCATGCTGAATCGAAAGTGATTCTCCATCCAGACGACGCTTTAGAGACATTCCTTCTCAGCGAGAATATGGGGGCAAAGCTCCAGAAAGGAGGTCTGTTTATACACTCATTGTTGGGCATAGTATCTGCTGGCAAAGCGAATCGCGGCATGAAAGTTCATATCGCGAGTTTTTCCAGTGCCGCCCGCGAAAGAGCCGCACTCGAAATCATGAAGAACTTGAACGAAATAGACACCATCGAAACATTGACTTCTCGGGACAGGAACTGGTCGAACAATAAGTCATGGGTTACTCACGTTCAGAATTTAATCCAAGAACGCGTCTTAGGTATTGGTGTGATCCAAGAAATCTATTCCATGGATGTTGCGTTAGCGAGATACATCACCGATCGACGACTGATGATTCTCGAGCTACTTCTGCAGAGCTACCTCGATGAAAAAGGGATTTATCCAAAGTCTCTTGATGAGGTTGTCAACCCTTCGTATCGAGAGATTGCCTCGGACCCTTTCTCTAAAAATGGAGCACCGTTTCTCTATCGAATAGAGGATGGAAACGTCTTGCTCTACAGTCTGGGTGAAAATGGTGTCGATGACGGAGGGGACTATAGACCAGATCGGATGAACGTCTGTGGCAAGGATCAATCGCTCGCCCGGCATCTTCTTCCGGCCGAGAAGGAGGATAGTACAGTTGACCGCGAAATGAGCGACGATGCAGATTCGTTTCCAACGCTCGATTTTGAAAATGAAAACTTGGAAACGTCCGAACCAGAGAAAGCAAGCCAATGAAGTTTTTTCTTGCAGGCCAATGGCAAGATCGCGATCAACGCATCGAGGTAACCAACCCGAGCAATGGTGAGATCATTGATTCTGTGCCCGTCGCATCGGCAGAGGATGTGGAGTCCGCATTGGTGGCTGCAGTTCGCGGCGCAGAGATCATGGAGAAACTGACGGGCTACGAACGATTTCGTATCCTGAGACGTGCAGCCGATTTGATTACGGAACGCCGCGAATCTCTTGCTCGTTCGTTAAGCCGGGAACAAGGAAAAACGCTTCGAGAAGCGTTGGTCGAAGTCGATCGATCTGCACAAACTCTCGAACTGAGTGGCGAAGAAGCCAAACGGTTAAGTGGCGAAGTGTTGCCACTCGATGGCGGAAAGGGTGTGTTCAACAAACTTGGATTCACTCTGCGCGTTCCATGTGGCGTTGTTGTCGCGATCACCCCCTTCAATTTGCCACTCGCATTGGTTTGCCACAAAGTCGGACCAGCGATTGCGGGTGGAAACGCGGTCATCTTGAAGCCGGCATCGGATACACCGTTGATCGCGTTGCAATTGATCGAGATATTGCTCGAAGCAGGTTTACCTCCTTTAGCAATTTCTTGCATCACCGGGAGTGGTCAGGTTGTTGGCAATATGCTCTGTAGCGATACCCGCGTTCGCAAGATTAGCTTTACGGGAAGCCAAGAAGTTGGCGAACAAATTTGCAAGATGGCCGGTATCAAGAAAGTCACGATGGAGTTGGGTTCGAACAGCCCGCTCATCGTGTTGCCCGATGCGGATCTTGATAAAGTGGTCGATGCAACCGTTTCGAGTGGATTTGCTAACGCAGGTCAAGTGTGCATCTCGGCACAACGATTGATTGTCACGGAAACCGTCCACGACGAATTGATGAGCATCTTGATCCCTAAGGTGCAGTCGATTGTTTCTGGGGATCCGTTGAACCCCGAGACGGACATGGGACCTATGATTCGGGACTCCGATGCCATACGTGTACAATCGTGGATTCAGGAAGCCGTTGGCCAGGGCGCGATGATCGCATGTGGCGGACAACGCTTAGGAGCTTTTCACCAGCCGACCGTGGTTTTGAATGCAAAGCGAGAGATGAAGATTGTGCGCGATGAGTTGTTCGGACCAGGTGTCGCGGTCACGCGAGCACGAGACGTGGATGAAGCGATACGCATGGCGAACGACACTGCATTCGGTCTCAGTGCAGGTGTTTTTACACGCGATCTCGATTCAGCCATCCGATTTGCCAAAGAAGTTCGTAGCGGCAACATTCATATCAACTGGGGCCCGTCGTGGCGTACCGACATGATGCCCTATGGCGGGCTAAAAAATAGCGGGCTTGGGAAAGAGGGCCCACGATACGCCATCGAAGAGATGACCGAAGTGAAGACGATTGTCATTCACGCGTAAACTTTGTGACGATTTGCAATCTATCCGAAAGGGCCACATGAACTAAATTAGCATTCTTGGTGATCGTTGGCATTTTCGCCGTCTGTTTTGCTTCTGCTCTAAACAACGTTCTTCTTCAACTCGTCGAGCCTATAGAAGCAATCTCGCCATACAATCCCCTTTCGCCAAAGGGTAAGAAGGATGGCTCGATTGAAGACGAAGAGAAATAGGAGACAGCCGATAGGAAAGAACAGACCATGGTCCAATCGATAGCCTGACTTGATTGCATTGCATGCACCCATACAGAAGATCAAGGCGCACGTAATGATAGAAAACCAGAAGCTCCACCCCTGCGTCAGTAATACCAACAGAAACGGAAGCACGAACAGGAGGATCACCAATACACTGGATGCAATCCACTTTGAAATACTGTAATCGATACCGGCAAACGAGTTCTTTTCCAACCCTCGTGTCAGTTCTCCAATGGAACGGTACCACGGTACAGAAATCAATCCCATACCATTCGCAAATCGCTGTTGATATCCGTTGCTCTTGAGAAGTTTTCCTAGTTTCAGATCATCGTCCGGTCGAAGACGAATCGCCTCGTGGCCACCCACGGCCAAGTAGACATCTCGACGCACCAAGTTGAATGCGCCAATACCGACGTGGGCCTTGGAACGTGGGTTACTGATCTGGGATGGCTTGACATGCAGCTTAAAGAAGAACGCAAAGGTGGCTACGAATGCTCGCAACAGCCAGGACGGCATCTCGCATTGGGGAGCCATCGTCAAATGGTCCGCTTTCTCCGCTAACGCATAATCTATCGTAACCTTGAGTGTGTCAGGGCGCATGCTGACATCGGCATCGGTGAATAATAGCCAGTCACCCGTTGCGGCCTTCGCGCCTTGATGCAACGCATTGCATTTTCCCAACCAACCGTTAG
>Ga0209985_10004235_pt1 | contig 11666 bp, 10 predicted proteins | sample NOAtaG_FD_187305 | JGI IMG/M metagenome (GOLD analysis project Ga0209985, IMG submission 187305) | Freshwater lake microbial communities from Lake Erie, under a cyanobacterial bloom - NOAA_Erie_Diel6S_1000h metaG (SPAdes) (version 2) | ecosystem: Environmental > Aquatic > Freshwater > Lake ... | reverse complement strand
CGGTGTTTGCGCAGACGCTCGGGCGTTTGGCGGAGTTGGTGCTGCCGCGGGGTGTGGAGGCGGAACTGATCGTGGTGGACAACGCGTCGTCTCGGAAGGTCAGCAGCGCGGCGCTGCGGGCGGGGCTGCGCGGGGCGATGGACGTGCGGGCGATTCGGCTGGAGAAGAACCGCTCGGCGGCGGCGCGGAACCTTGGCGCGGCGCACAGCCGGGGCGAGTGGGTGGTGATGCTGGACGATGATTCGTACCCGATCAGCGGGGAGGGATTGGTCAGTGCTTTGCGTGAGGCGGGGGAGGATGTGGGGGCGGTGGGCGGGCAGATCTTTTTGCCGGAGGAGCACCGCGGGGCGGAGGCGGTGAGCGCGGGGATTGTGGCGCGGGAGGCGGGCGGGTTGCCCGAGGTGTTTGTGGGGTGCGGGGCGGCGATCCGGCGTGAGGTCTTTGAGATCAGCGGCGGGTACGACGCGCGGTTTGATTACTACGCGGAGGAGTATGACCTGTGCGCGCGGCTGCTGCTGGCGGGGCTTCGGGTGAGCTATGACCATCGCTTCACGGTGATGCACCGCAAGTCGGCGGCGAACCGGGACTTCGGGCGGATCGCGCGGCGGCTGGTGCGGAACAACGCGTGGGTGATGCAGCGGTACGCGCCCGGGGCGGTGCGTGCGGCGGAAGTGCGCGGGGTCTTTGAGCGGTATTGGCGGATCGCGAAGAAGGAAAAGGCCGTACGTGGGTATGTGTATGGCGCGGCGGAGGCGCTGGCGACGCTGGCGGTGCAGCCGCGGCGGGAGATGAGCGCGGCGGTGTGGGACCGGTTCACGGGGTTGAGCGCGGCGCGGGAGGCGATCGCGGCGGAGATGAGCGTGAAGCGGTTTGAGAGCGCGTGCGTGGTGATGGAGGGGAAGAACGCGGCGCTGGTGAGGCGTGCGCTGATGGAGGCGGGGGTGACGGTGGTGGAGGATGAGCGGGGGGCGGAGGCGTTGGTGGTGGGGACGATGTCGCCCGGGCCGATGTTGATGGCGCGGGACCTGTTGATGAGCACGCGGGCGGGGGCGCGGGTGATTGTGCCGAGCGTTGAGGTGGGGAAGACGCCAATGGGGGCGGATGTGGCTTGGGATGGTGGGGAGCGGCGCGGCGCAGTTGCGGCGTGAAAGATGGAATGCGAGGAAAGAAGAGCACGGCTCTGGAGAGCCGTGCCACCTGGAGACGGGGATGATTCAGGTGCGGCCGACTTGGGGGAGGAGTTTTTGGAGCAGGGTGAGGGCGTGTGCGAGGTGGGCGGGGCTTCCTTCGCGTTCGATCCAGGCGGGAGCGCATGCGGCCATGAGGACGCGGCGGATGTTGGCGAGGGTGCCGTAGTCGTCGTCGCAGATGAGGCCGAGGTTTCGGCGGAAGGTTGCGAGTTGCGAGAGGAGGCTGGGGTTGTCCTTGGCCGCGGGATGGTGTTTGTGTTTTTTGTCGGGGCGGTGGTGGTGATCGGCGGTTGAGGGGTGTTCGAGCGCGTGGGAGAAGGCGTGGCGGTCGCCGAAGTGCTGGCCGTGCCAGGGGGTGTCGGGCGCAGCGGTTTTCTTGGCGGCTTTCTCTGCTGAGGCGGCGGCGGAGTCGAGGTGTGTGCGGGCCCAGCAGACGCGTTCGAGGTAGAGGGCGTCTTCGAGCCAGTGACCGGTGTGGACGAGGGCGAGGTCGATGAGGACGAGGCGGTTGTCGGGTGTGCGGATGGCGTTGCCGCCGTGGAGATCGCCGTGGCACCAGGAGTTGATCTGTCGTGCGTCCCAGCGGCGGATGAGCGAGGGGAGGGCGCGGCTGACTTCGCGGAGTTCGTGTGCCCATTTGGGGGCGTCGGGGATGACGCCTCGGCGGGCGACCTCGCGGGATTTTTCGACGAGCTTGTCGAAGGGGAGGGGCTTGGGGGCTGGGCGGGACGGGGCGGCGGGTGTGTTGATCGGCTCGATGAGTTCGCAGCGGGCCTGCATGTGAGCGCAGGCGCGGAGGAGGTCGTTGAGGGTGGGGCGGTCGAGGTTTTTGCCGACGGTTGAGCCGGGGATTCGTTCGATGATGAGCCAGGCGAGGTCGTAACCGGCGAGGGAGTTGCCGGAGGCGATGAGGCGCGGGGTTGGGGAGAGCGGGTCGCTGCCGAGGGCGCAGGTCCAGCGGTATTCGACTGGGCCGACGGGGAGTTTGACGACGGGGCGGGGAGCGTGGCCTTGTGAGGTGGTGATGACGGTCATCCCGGTGGAGCCGCCGCCGCGTTGATGGTCGGAGCGGAACCACTCAACGGGGGAGAGGGAGTGGCCTTGATCTTTAATGGACTGAGCGAGGACGGGCTCGAGCATGGGCCCGAGGGAGGCGCCGAAGGCGGGAGCGGGCTGGGCTTGGTGCTCCGGTTGGTCGGGCATGATGAGGGGCGGTGCGTGCTGGTGAGATTGGTTGTGAGGGGCGCGGGTGATTGAAGATCGAAGGCGCACGGCTCTTCAGAGCCGTGCCACCGGGAGCCATGACAACTCAAAACACCGTACCGCGCGAGGGCGTGGTTGTCGAGCGGGGAGTGTTGGGATCAGGCAGGATTGGTGTCGGCGGGGTTTATCGGGGCGTGAAGATGGGCGGTGTGCATGAGTTCGATGATTTGCGTGGGGGAGAGTTCTTCTGGGCGTTGCGTTGGGTTGATGGAGGCGGGGAAGGGGAGGGAGCGGCCGAGGATCGCGCCGAGTTGCTTTCGGCGTTTGCTGAAGAGCGTTTGGCAGAAGCGGGCGAGGTTTGCGGGCTGGTCGGTGAGGGGCTTCTCTCGGCGGCGGATGAGGACCATGGCGCTGTGAACTTTGGGGCGGGGCCAGAAGCATTCGGGGGGGAGTTTGGCGATGAGGGAGACTTCGCCCATGGCCTGGGCGACGATGCCGAGCAGGCCGTAGTCCTTTGAGCCGGGCGGGGCGAGGAGTCGGTCGGCGACTTCGCGTTGAATGGTGACGGCTTGAAGGGAGCAGAGCGGGTGATCGATGAGCAGCGAGAGCATCAGGGGCGTGGCGGCTTGATAGGGCAGGTTGGCGACGAGTTTGAAGGGTGAGCCTGCGAGTGCGGCGGCGGCGTGCTCATTGAGGCGCTTGCCCGAGGCGAGGCAGTCGCCCTCGATGAGGGTGAAGCGGGAGGCGGCGGGTGATGCGGGCGAGAGGAGGCGGTCGCGGAGGAGTTGGGCGAGGCCTGTGTCCATCTCGCAGGCGATGACGCGGCAGCCGCGGTGGAGGAGTGCGTCGGTGAGGGTGCCCGTGCCGGGGCCGACTTCGAGGATGGTTTCGGCGGGTTGAACGTGGGCGGCGTCGACGAGTTTGGCGACGAGGTTTTGATCGATGAGGAAGTTTTGGCCGAGGGCGTGACGGGGCGAGAGGCCGCGGGCCTCGAGCATGGCGCGGATTTGTTGGAGGGACTGCATCCGAAGAACTCAGAGTTTATTTCTTCTTACAGTCTTTTCTGGCGTCTATATGATTTGCTTATTGTACTTATTCTCTCAACGAGATTCCTCGCCGCATTCCGAGCATTTTCCAGACATTGTAAGTGGATAACGACATGAAGGGCATAAGCCGGCCTTGATTCGCGCAATCCTTCGCTCACACAACCATCTTGTCCACCTTCGCTTAAATTTCGCAACAAACCAACGTGTTGATAAGAACAGTGCTGCTGATGCCGCTAGGTAGACGACGATCATGCCACAGATCAAGGGTATAGCACGCTCGGACAGCACCACACCCCACGTTATCCCTTCATTCGCAAGGCCCCGCGCGAAAAGACTGGTCGGTCCGGGATTGATCTTCGACAAGCGCTCAGCCGCATCGAGCAAATCACTTCTATTGATGTCTTCTCGCAAAATGTGCCTACTGACAACAAACGCGACGTATCCAATGCCGCCACCACCATGTTTCAGATTCACATCGGATCCATCTCGCTCGCCGCCGAAGAAATTGGGCAGGAAAAAGACCCCACGCTGAGCAATGATGTGGCCGTAGTGTTCAACGCCTTTCCACGAGTTCATCACCAAACCCGGCCCGCCATTCCACTTCGAAACTTCGATGCGATCCTCGAATGAGATGGCCTTGCGACCAAAAGCCACAAACAAAAAGTGTGCCATGAACAAAAGAACCGCAACTGCAATAATTACAGTTGCGGTGGTCAAGATTTTTCGAATGTTTATATTAACAGAATCTACTCCGAGTATTCAAACACTAAACAAAACATCTAACCACTTTTCAACATCAGCGTCATCGACGATCCCATCTCCGTCAACATCATAGAGTCTGGACTGACTCACTGGCACAACATTCTCAACGTGGTACTGAAGCAGTTCAAGATCATCGCTATTTAGCTGTAGATCGCCGTTGAAATCGCCGTACACTCCAGAGTTAACCAAATGGCTAGCATACTCACGAATCTCATTCTGAACCGATTCGAGTGTGCCAGAAAGCGAGAGAGCATTGCTCACTTTAATATTAACACCAGAGATCGGTCGACAATTGTACGGGGCATCGTAGCATTCGTGAAGTGCGCGGTGAATCTCGAAACACTCGAAAAGAGTCAGCGACTCAAACGAAGCAATATCGCGATTATTACCCCATTCAGACATATCAATACGCATCTGCCTGAGACTGCTTTCTGGGTCTAGGTCCAAGCTGACCACTACAGGACCATGAGTGTCAACGTCCCAAGGCACAGCCTCAGGAACTGGAAGACCAGTCGGAGCAAGAGTCGGGAATCCATGCGGAAGATCCGGATTCCATGCCGGATCACTCGGGGTGCTTGGATTGTTCGGCCGCCCGTCACTTTGACAGCCACATTCATTCGGAACCAGCGTGAAGAAATAAGGCACTACAACACCTGAGCCTGGGATTTCTTCGACGAACTCCTTGGTTTCCGAATATGTTTCATCCGGTCGGTTGGTCCAAGGCCAGCACAACTTGTAGATTGTTCGTTGATTAAACAGTCGATAACTCTGTCGGTAGAATACTTGAACGCAGCCACACTGGGCGGCATTCGAAAACGTAATTGAGTCTCCACTGGTTTTCTTCTTGCCAAACTTGAGTGAGGTCGCTATCCCGCAAACTGTAAAACTGGCATCAACATCGCCGCTTGTTTGAGTTCCAGCAGTGATCGTGATGGGACCGCAGCACTTGATTTCACCGAGTGGCTTTCGAACATCGAGCCTCATTACATAGTCACCACAGGGAAATGGTACGTATGCGTCACCTTGATAAACGCAACGAGGACTCGTCCAACGTGGCTCGCCATCTAGCACCCATCGCATGTTCTGTGCGTTCACGCCGCTCGAAAGTACCAAAAGTGAAAATCCTGCTACGAAAAGTCGCCGATAGTTGTTCATGGAATCACTCCTGCAAAAAGTTTACTTTGCAGACATGAATCTGTCAACAGTAGAATTACCCCTAACTGCGCTCACCACTCGCCTGCGAGGATCTTGTCGATTGCGTCGGCGACGCCCGAGTTGTCGCAGGTGGCGGTTTGGCGTTTGCTGACGGCTTTGATTTCCGGGCGGGCGTTGCCCATGGCGATGCCGAGGCCGGCGTGGGTGATCATGGAGAGGTCGTTGAGCTGGTCGCCTATGGCGGCGGTGCGGGCGGGGTTGATCTTCAGGCGGTTGGACAAGCGCTCGATGGCTTGCCACTTGTCGGCCTTGGTGTGGAAGAGCTCGACGATGTGGACGCTGTGGATGCCGTCGTCGACGCGGTCTTTCGGGAGCAGGGCGCCCTGGAAGTGCTGCATGCTGGCGCGGCCTTCGAAGCGCTGGGCGAGCTGGGCGGCGAGGTCGTCGATGCTGTCGTTGGCTTTGTATGCGCCGACGCGGACGGAGTGCTGGTGGTCTTCGTCGTGGTGGACGCTGGTTGCGTAGCGCACGCGGACGCCCATCTTCTTGAACCACCAGCGCGAGGCGGCGTCGAGGGCGTGCTCGCCCGGGCCTGTGGTTGGGTGGTCGGGGGTGATGGCGAGGTAGTCGTACTGGGTTGGGTGCGGGTCTTTGAGGATCAGGGCGGGGTGGTTGCGCTCGCGGAGGAAGTGCACGGCCTCGTGGACGAGGTCGGTATCGAGGGTGAAGCGTTCGAGGGTTTCGCCGGTGTTTGGGCAGGCGACCATGGCGCCGCCGGAGACGACGACGGGGTCGCTCTGGGCGATGGCTTTGAGGATGGGTGTGCTTTCGATGAGGGCGCGGCCGGTGCAGACGGTGACGATGATGCCGGCCTTTCGGGCGCGGGCGAGGGCGTCGAGGTTGCGCTGGCTGACGCGGCCGGAGTGGTCGAGGAGGGTGCCGTCGAGATCGACGGCGATGAGGTCGTACTTGGGGGGCATGAGGTCAGCGTAGGGTGGGGTATGCTGAAGGGGGAGCGAGCGGGAGTTGAGGATGATGATGAAGAATGCGGGTTGGTACACGCTGGATGAGCGGGAGGTGGGGAGCGCGGTGGTGCGGGTGAAGGCGGTGCCGGGGAGCAGGCGGGAGGAGATCGCGGGTGTGTTGGGTGATCGGCTGAAGGTGCGGGTGAGCGCGCCGCCTGAGAAGGGAAAGGCGAACGAGGCGATTGTGGGGTTGATGGCGCGGGAGCTTGGGATCGCGGCGCGGTGTGTGGAGGTGACGCAGGGACAGACGCGCGCGGAGAAGACGCTGCGGATCGTCGGAGGCGGAGGGGATTTGGGGGTGAAGCTCGACCGGCTGGGCGCGGGAGCTTCGTAAGGAAGGATGAATGACCCCGGCGGGAATCGAACCCGCACCTCAACCTTGAAAGGGTTGCGTCCTAGCCGCTAGACGACGGGGCCGGCTATGAAGGGGATTCTAGGCTTTGAAAGAGGAGGTGGACACGTGCGGCGATGGAGCCGGGGATGGGCTCAACCCGAACAACACCCCATTTCATGCGAACGAGCTTGATCGTGGGGTGATCGGCGAGGGGTTCAAGGGGTGTGTTGAGTCGGGCGGCGAGCCATTCGGCGGCTTCGTCGGGCTCGGCGTGCTGGCCTGAAGGTGTTTCTGGGCGGAGGGACTCGATTTGATCGAGGGTGATCTCGATGAGCCGCTCGCCCTGGAAGCGGATGGTCGCGCGGGCGGAGCGGCCCTCGATCGGGCCTCGCAGGGTGAAGAGGTCGAACGGCTCTCCGCGGGTGTGGAGTGCGGCATTGGCGAGGGCCATCGTCGAGAAGGCCCAGCGGGTGCAGCGGGGGCGGATGAGGGTTGGGGGATCTTCGAAGAAGACGGAGCCGGTTTCGATCAGGTCGGGGCTTGGGTTGCGCCAACGCTGGGCGTGGAGGTTGGCCTGCTGCTTCTCCCAGGCGAGGCGTTGCAGGAGGTTCAGGCGGTGACGGTGACGCTGCGCGCGGCGAGCGAAGATGATGGCGGTGATGAAGAGGGCGCCGGCGAGGAGCTGATCCAGACCGATCGGGGGTGCGGAGCGCGAGGATTGATTGATGATGATGATGACAGCCAGGACGGGGGTGGCGATGTAGGCGGGGAGGCGGGCGGCGACGTGCGCGGCGGAGCTGGTGGAGATGCCGAGCAGACCGACGAGGAGGGTGAAGAAGCCGAGGATCAGGAGGATGATGAGTGGGAAGTCGAAGCGATGGGCGGAGGCCATCTGGATGATGGCGGCGAGGGAGATGAAGGCGAAGGCGCCGAGGAAGAAGGCGGCGGATAAGAGGACGGCGAGGCCGCGCCCGGCGAGGTCGGACTTTGCGACATCGCGTGCGCCCATGCAGGCGAGGCAGTGCATGGCGAGAGCGAAGAGGGTGGTGCTGGCGATGATGATGACCATGCGCGGTGGAGAGGGGGCGGAGCGAGGTGTCGGAGCTAGAGGGTGTCGATGTGGAACTTTTTGGAATCGCAGGAGCGGCAGGCGAAGAGGATGAGCGCGGGGGATTGGTCGCGTTGGAGAGATTCGAGGAGGTTGAGCGCGGCGCGGCCGGAGACTCCCAGATCGTGGATGATGTGGCTGAGCAGAGAGCCTTCGAACTCGCGGAAGCGTTCGCGGAACTGTGCGATCGAGAGCGGGCCGACGAGGGTGCATGCATCGGCGCAGCAGGCGGGCCAGTGGCCTTGCTGGAAGGTATTGATGAAGGGGGTTCGCTCGACGAGCAGGTCGGCGATTGGTTGCGGGATGAGCGTGTCGAGGGATTCGACGTCGATGAACGTGGCGCCGAAACGTTCGTGGGCGAGGCCGGAGGCGATGCACCAGGGGCAGAGGGTGGGCTGGTGATCAAGATCGCCGAAGACCGGGCCTGCGTAGATGACGGGAGCGAGGCGTCGGCAGGCGTCGCAGGGGGCCTCGGTTCGCTCGAAAGCGCCGGTGAAGAAGGGATCGGGGTGGTAGGTGAAGCTGGGGAGCGGGTCGGTGATGGGCGGGAGGTTCGCGGGCGGTTTCTTCACGGTGGACTCGCGGTCGGGCGTGGCGCTGTGTGAGGATACCTGTGGCGAGGGAGGGGGAGGGAATGAAAAACACCCCACCGATGTTTGGGCGGGGTGTTGGGTGATTGCGGGTGAGGGAGGGGAAGGCGGATTACATGCCGCAGAGTTTGCGGAGGGCTTCGGCCTTGTCGGTCTTTTCCCAGGTGAAGGTTTCGTAGGACTTCCCGGAGTAGGTGATCTTGCCGGGGGCGCGGCCGAAGTGGCCGTGCTTGGCGGTGGGGGCGTAGATGGGGGTGCGGAGGTTGAGGGACTCGATGATGCCGCGGGGGTTGAGTTTGAAGGTCTGGCGGATGGCGTCGGAGATTTTGGCTTCGTCGCACTTGTTGGAGCCGAAGCAGTCGACGTAGACGGAGGTGGGCTCGGCGACGCCGATGGCGTAGGAGAGCTGGATTTCGCAGCGGTCGGCGAGGCCTGCGGCGACGACGTTTTTGGCGATGTAGCGGGCCATGTATGCGGCGGAGCGGTCGACCTTGGTGGGGTCTTTACCGGAGAAGGCGCCGCCGCCGTGGCGGCCCATGCCGCCGTAGGAGTCGACGATGATTTTGCGGCCGGTGAGCCCGGTGTCGCCGTGGGGGCCACCGATTTCGAATCGGCCGGTGGGGTTAACGTGGATGGTGATGCCGGGGTTGAACCAGGTGCCGAGAACGGGCTTGATGATGTGTTCGATGACGGCCTTCTTGAGGTCGGCCTGACGGTCGTTCCACATCGGGTCGTGCTGGGTGGAGAGGACGACGGTGTCGACGCGGACGGGCTTGTTGTCGTGGTATTCGACGGTGACCTGGCTCTTGGCGTCGGGGCGGAGGCCGGGGATGATGTTCTCGCGGCGGCAGTGGGCCTGGAGCTCGACGAGGCGGTGGCTGAGCTGGATGGCCAGGGGCATCAGCTCGGGGGTGTCCTTGCAGGCGAAGCCGAACATCATGCCCTGGTCGCCCGCGCCTTCGCGGTCAACGCCCATGGCGATGTCGGGGGACTGCTTGTTGAGGGCGACGAGGACGGAGCAGCTTTCGGAATCGAAGCGCATGTCGCCGGAGGTGTAGCCGATTTCCTTGACGGTTCGGCGGACGAGGTCGGAGATTTCGACGTAGGTCTTGGTGGTGATTTCGCCGGCGACGACGACGAGGCCGGTGGCGCAGAGGGTCTCGCAGGCGACGCGGGAGTAGGGATCGTCGGCGATCATGGCGTCGAGGATCGCGTCGGAGATCTGGTCGGCGACTTTGTCGGGGTGGCCCATCGAGACGGATTCGGAAGTGAAGAGGCGCTTCATGATCGTCGGCTCCGGAGGCGGTGAAATGGGGGACGGGAACGAGGGTAAGCCGATGAGCCGGGTCGGCGTGGGTGCCGGGGGAGCTCATCGGGGGGAGGATGATAGCGGGCGGTTGTTGGCGGGAAGGAGCGTCGTCGGCGTGGAATATGGTTTTTGTTTGTGGCAGAACTGAGGTGGATTCGCACGTGGTGATGAATCGAGGGCCGGGTTGGCGGTAGGCTGGGCTGCATCATGAGCGCGAAGAACCAGAACGTTGAGCTTGAAGCGTGGGCGAAGCAGACGTTTACCAAGGGGGAGGCGCGGAAGGTGCTGCTGCCGGCGGGTTTTCGGCTGTACAAGTTCACGGGCGGGTCGCTGGTGGATCGCCAAGGTCGGGTGACGCCCTGGTGGAGCGCGCGGACGGGCCTCGATTCGAACGACCCGGGGCTGGAGGGTGTGCTGGAACGGTCGGCCCGGGCGGGGGTTCATCCACGCGAGCACGTGCGGGCGCGGGCGGCGGTGAAGAACGCGTGGAACAACCTCGACGGGATCTTGAAGGTGCGGCTGCTGAACGAGACATGGGCGTGGTACGGGCGTGCGCGGCACCAGCCGGTGGACGCGCCGGATGGCAAGGGCGGGTTTGTGGACTATCCGAACGTGGTGTTCATCGGCGGGTCGTACCAGTTGTTCATCCCCAATCTGGCGGCGAGCGATGTGCAGATCGATGAGGGTGTGTGAGGGGTGCGGGGGGTGCGCGGGGCGGAGGTTGGTTGGTGATCGACGGAACCGCGCGGGCGGAGGAAGAGCTACCCTGCGGGCATGCCAAGCATCCGCCGATCGCCTTCGGTTTCGGACTCGAGTGTTTCAGCCGGCCGGCAGAGCGCCGGGGGGAAGTTGAACCTGAGCTATGCGCAGTCGGGCGTGAACCTTGAGGAGAAGGACAGTTTTACGGAGTCGCTGGGGTCGCTGATGCGGAAGACGCACGGGCCGCGGGTGATTCCGAACCCGGGCGGGTTTGCGGGGCTGTTCAGGCTGGACTACAACGAGAAGTTGTTTGCGCGGAACTACAAGCAGCCGGTGCTGGTGGCGTGCGCGGACGGGGTGGGGACGAAGCTGAAGCTGGCGATTGAGATCAAGAAGTACGACACGCTGGGCATTGATCTTGTGGCGATGAACGTCAACGACATGATCGTGCAGGGGGCGGAACCGCTGTTCTTTCTGGACTACATCGCGGTGCCGAAGGTTGACAAAGCGCTGCTGAACGAGCTGATGAAGGGGATTGTGGAAGGGTGCAGGCAGAGCGGCTGTGCGCTCTTGGGCGGCGAGACGGCGGAGATGGCCGGTCTGTACGCGCCGGGGGACTTTGACCTGGCGGGGTTTGCGGTGGGTGTGGTCGACGCGGGGCGGGCGCTGAATCCCACGCGGGTTGAGGTGGGCGATGTGGTTCTGGGGCTGGCCTCGGCGGGGATTCACTCCAACGGCTATTCGCTGGTGCGGAAGATTGTTGAGACGGCGGGGCTGGATCTGCACGCGCCGCAGCCGGGGGCGGTGGATCGCCCGAAGCGCGCGAGCTCAACGAAGACTTCGACAAGCAAGCGCGGCGTGAAGGGTGGCAAGGGAGCCAGCGGATCAGCGCGCGAGGCGACGCTGGGGGAGACGCTGCTGACGCCGACGCGGATCTATGCGCGGAGCATCACGAAGCTGCTGGCGAGTTACAAGGTGAAGCACGTGATCAGCGGGATGGCGCACATCACGGGCTCGGGGATGAGCGGGAACCTGTGCCGGGCGCTGCACCCGAAGGTGGACGCGGTGGTGCGGAAGAGTGCGTGGCCTGTGCCGGCGGTCTTTCGGTATTTGCAGGAGCAGGGCGGGGTGAGCGAAGAGGAGATGCGGCGGGTGTTCAACATGGGGATCGGGTATTGCGTGATTGTGAGGCCGAGCTTTGCGGAGAGCGTGGCGCAGCAGCTGCGGAAGCTTGGAGAGAAGGTG
>Ga0209985_10004234_pt1 | contig 11668 bp, 11 predicted proteins | sample NOAtaG_FD_187305 | JGI IMG/M metagenome (GOLD analysis project Ga0209985, IMG submission 187305) | Freshwater lake microbial communities from Lake Erie, under a cyanobacterial bloom - NOAA_Erie_Diel6S_1000h metaG (SPAdes) (version 2) | ecosystem: Environmental > Aquatic > Freshwater > Lake ... | reverse complement strand
CACCAGAGCGGGTAGACGAAGACGAGGTGCTCGGCCCAGCTGATCGACGCCTGCGCCGCGACGAGGTCGGGCTCGAGCGGCTGCACCGCGGCGTAGCCGTTGTGAAGAATCGGATCGAAAGAAAGCGCCCCAAGCCAAACCACCCGAACCTCATGCCCGCCCGCCTCCGCGCCCTCGGCATACGCCCGCGCAAGCCCGCCGCAGAGGCTGTCGGTGCGAGGGTGGCCGAGGATGATGAGGATGCGTTTGGGCATGGGGGTGGATGGTGGCGGCGCAGCGGGGGAGGCGGGCGTGTTCGGATCGTATCGCCGCGAAACGCGAGGTTCTGCGTGGTGCTCGCCACCGCGTAGCCAACCAAAGGCCCAGCGAAGTAAAGCCTGCACGGATGTCGCAGACTCACGCGGACGCGACAGTCTCCTCGTCTCCGACCCCGGACTGCTCTTCCATCTCCTCCAGCACAAGCTGCCGCTTGACCCAGGACTCGCGGGCCTTTGGGTCCTGCGCGATCAGCTCCTCGATCTTCTTCGTCTCCCTGAACTCCCGCGCTTCGGCGGCGATCGTCCACGACGCCGACAGCCCAAGAGACGCGATCTCGTCTCGAAGCCGTGCAATGTCGACCTTGAAGAACTCTTTGCGGTGGTTGACCTTGTTGACGCGGTCGATCACGAAGTGATTGTGGAGGGCGTGCTCGAGGGCAGGGGCGTCATCAGCCTCGATCATCGCGTGCACATCAAACGGGAATGGCACGCTCGCGTCGCCAAGCTCGTCGATTCGCTCGAGGGGATCCTGCCTCCGCGTGAGGCCGATCTTGTAGACGCCATCGCCGAATGCCCCGATGTTCGAAATGATGTAGACGGTTCCCTTCTTGGTCAGCTCCGCCATCGACTTCGCGCGCTGGCCGCGTTCCTCGGCAAGCCGCAGGCGTTCCGCCATTTCGCTAAGCAGCGTCTCGTACTTGGCCTTGTCGGCATCGTTGGCGGCGGCCATCTCGCGCATCACGCGCTCGCGCTCCTGCTCGATCTTCCGCGCCTCTTCAGCGGCCTTCTTGATCTCGCGCTCCTGCTCGCGCCGGGCGCGCTCCTCGTCGCGGATCCGCTCGCGGATCGCGCGCTGCTCCTCCATGTCGATTCGCTTCAATTCCTGCACCGCGCACGCCCACTTGAGCTCCGCGATGCGCGAATCGCGGTACGCGTGCGTCACCCGCGCGTCCTTGAATGGTTCACCGAGGTGGTTCACGAGCTCAAAGGCGTCGACGATCTCTTTCTCCAGTGTGCCGTAGTTGTCGCTCTTCACGCGCGATAGAATCGCGTCGACTCGGCCATTGAACGCGCTTGCGACGAAATCCTCCGCCGCTTCGCGACGATTGTTCTCGACATAGTCACAGCGCGCGGCCCCGCCCGCGGCAACGAGGTCCGCCGACGCCTTCCGAGCCTGCTTCAGCTCCAATCCTGCGTCCTTGAACGCATACTGCTCCGCCAGCTCATCGAGCAGGCTTGCGGCGGGCTTGATGTACGCGTCGCCGTAGCCATCGATGACGCGCTGCATCGCCTCTGCGGCGGCCTTCAGCCGGCGCTCGTCTCGCGCCGCCACCATTGCTTGTCCCGCAATCTCGTCGGCGCGGTGGTCGGCTGACTTCACGATCTCCTCCGCGCGGTTTACCGCATCCTTGATGATTGCGATCGCGCGCTCCTCGGACTGCTTGACAGCCTCGAGCGCGGCCTTGGTCTTCTCGCGCGCCGCCTTTGCCTCCTGCTGCGCCTCGGCCAGCGCTTCCCGAACCACACGCTTGCGCTCCGCCTCGGTTTCCTTCAGGGCGCGTTCCTGCAGCTCCGCGACAGCCTGCTCACGTTCGGCGGCTTCACCCATCCGTCGATCGACCGCCTTTCGGAGCTCGAAGAGCTCGCGTTTAGCGTTCTCGATGGGACCGTATTGCTCAAGTTGCTTCTGCGCGATACTCGCCTTCGAAGCGAGCATCATCGCCGTATCAACCGACTTCCTGAGAGCCGAAGCCTCTCGAGCCTTGATGAACCAGAGCGCTGCGAAAGCCGTTGCGATCAAGAGAACGAAGAGAAGCAGTCCTACGCCTAACGGGGTCATCGGTGAGTTTCCTTTCCACGCTTGATTGCGACTGATTGGCACCATCTCGTCCGCCGGAAGGTCATCTGTGTGCCTGGCGGTGATCCGTCCTGCGCCTCACTTCTGACCGACCGAAGGCGGTACAGCTCCACGCACCGTCGAGTGCTAGGCTGCCCTCGTGACGCAACGGAAATCCGCGTGGCCACGTTGACGCGTGTAATGTAACCAGTACTGCTGCGCGCTTTCCAATTCCACTCGTCTCGGTAGCTTCGCGTAGCCGCCTGGAGTCGTCTTGCTGAGGCTTCGGTGGGGTTGTGCGGTGGTCGCGTAACCGTCTACGGACCAGCGGGGGCCAGTCGGGGCTCTTGCAGCAGCTGAACCGCTCCTCCAGGGCAAGGGCCGCGCAAGGAATCAGCACGAGTCACCGAAGCAGGACAAGAGTCCGACGTGAACGCGGTATGTGCCTTGGTCGGACCGTCAACAAGCCTCGCGTATGCCCTCGGCAACAGGCTTGCGGCAGCGGTGGAAGGTCTGCTCGCTCGCGCCGAGGTGCTGGAGCACCTGTGCCATCGAGCGGCCCGACGAGAGCATAGCGTCGGCGTCGCGGAGCTTGTTGATGACCTGCTCTTGGGTGTGTCGAGTCCGTTTCATCGAGAGTCTCCAGAGCCCAGCCTCGGCCCATCCGGACTCCCAGGGCGGACGGATCATGGTTCGGGTGCAGCGCAAGCGCCGGCGCAAGCCTAGTCGCCTCGCTTAACCCGCTCCCATTCCGACTTCAGTATCTTCTGTGCCTCCGCCACGACTCGATCGGTGGCTTCGTCTATTTCCTTGGCATTGCCTACTCGGCGGTTGATGGATTTGCGTGCGGTGTTGCTCGCCTTGGACATCAGTTTGACCAGGTCTTGATGCCGCGGCTCATTCGGATTAAGCAACAGTTTGACGACTTCTTCTCTGAGCGCGAGCTCGCCATGCATTGCTATCGCTTGCTCAACGCTAATCGCCCCTGCGGAAAGCGCGGACGGGACATGCTTGACCTGGTGTACGAACCCGGCAATCTCATCTCGGAGCCGATTGATCCATTGCTGCCTATTGGCGGAAACGACGGAAGCCTTGATCTGTGCCTTCGCGACCCATACCGTGACGAACGGGCCAACGATCACTGCGACGAGCGCGGTAACTGAGCTGACGAGCGCGTAATCGATGCTCATACAATCCATAGTTGAAGGCGTGGACGTGTCGGCTCATCTATCAGGCCGCACTCTGAAATTGCTGCGGCGCATGGGTCCGCTCGAGGATACTGCGCCATAACAGCTCTGACAACGGTGATTGGCGTTGAACCAGGCGTTAGACGTGCCGATGATGCGCTGCGCAGTTTTCCGCAACCCCCATGCGGGACTCGCAGCCCAAACGCGCTTCAACATCAGGAATCCACCACAGAGGACGCCGCTGTGGGCAAACCGAGGTCGGTGGGCCAGCGGGCGTCGACGAATGGGAGCGCCACGAAGCGTGCCTATCGGCTAGCGACTGCGTAACCGTTACCATCCTCCGATCCGAGGGGCTTGCGGGTTCCCTGGGTACTCTTTCGCCTCCCCGGGGCTCGAGATGTCGAGCTCCTTCTCGGCGATCAGGCCCTTGCTTCGCCCGTTCTCGACCTCGAGTTCCTTCAGCCGCTTCGCCTCCGCCGACATCATGCCGCCGCACTGGTTGCGCCAGCGGTGGAAGGTCTGCTCGCTCACGCCGGGGTTCTGGAGCATCTGCGCCGCCGGGCGGCCCAACTAGAGCATGGCGTCGGCCTCGCGAAGCTTGTTCATGGCCTGCTCACGTGTCTGTCGTGTCCGTTTCATCGAGAGTCTCCAGGGTCCAGCCGGGTCCAGTCGTGACTCTCATGACGGATGGATCAGTTTTCGGGGGGAGGTCATACGGCGCGAAGCGCTGTCAGCCGTACGCTGTCGTCATGGTGCTCTTCGCGTGGGAGTTCATTCTTCATCTTCGAATGCACTCAGAGCTCGCAGGTCTTCGAGCGTATGGTCCATCACCAGTCGCCCCATCACAGGCAACCAGCGCTTCTCGTCGTCGAGCAGATTTCGGGCCGCGGAAAGCACCGCTGCGCGGTCAACCAGCGTCGCAAGCTCGGGGCTTCGGCCGAGCGCGACCGCAGCTCGGCGGTGCCGGACACCACCGGCGGCGAGCATCTTCGCGGCTGGCGTGGGGACACCGAAACGCAGGTGCTCGGGGAAGTCGGCAACGGCTTGCGCCAGTTCGCGGTTGCTCGCCTCCAGCAGCTTCTTGAGCAGCCCGACGCCCTGTTCGACGGCGACCTGTAGGACGTAGCTGATCACCCGGGCGTGAACACCAAGCATCGTGTCGATGTCGACGCCCGCTCGTCGAGCCAACTCGACCAACGGCTGGCCGTCGATCCATGCCTCCAATACCCGAGTGAAGTCCGACCGCGACGGCGGCGCATCCCGGTATGCCTCCTTGACCGCTTCAGCGACCTCCGGGAGGTTCCATGCCCACGTCAGCAGTGCCTCCGCTAGCTCCGGATCTGTTGCGGCCTCGACGTCATCCCATCGCTCCCGCATGGGCAGCAGCTTCGCTTCCACGGAGTCGAGCATGCGCGCCCGCGTACCTGTCTCTCGGATCCAGCCGAGTCGCCCAGCCCCCTTGATTGCGGCCACCCGTTGAGCTCGCAGCTCAAAGACCTGCTTCATCAGCGCGGTGGTCGCTGGCTCCGCCTGGCGAGCCGCAAAGGTCTGGCTCGACAGCTCCCCGGCGATCCGAACCAGCTCGTCCTCCCCAAGCTCTTCGGCGGCGAGGTCGATGAGCGTCGCATCAATGCCGTCGATCAGCGTGTGAAGCTTGGTGTCCCTCTCCAGGATGTCGTTCGTTAGGGTGATGCTTTGCTGGCTGAGCGCCGTCTGCAAGCGGCCCATCAGCTCCAGAAGTGCCCCAGAAACGCGCTCACCCGGTTGCTGCTGAGCCACGGGGACTACGATTGGCCATTGTTCAGGGTTGGCGCAGATGACGAGGCCCTTGGTGGTTGCTCCAGCTCGTCCCGCTCGTCCGACGAGGTTCTTGATGTCGCGCGCGAGCAGGTTCTCTGCGGCCCCGTCTGGGCCGCGACGTTGAACGGAGTACAAAACCAACGTCCTGATCGGCAAGTTGACGCCTTCGGCAAGCGTGCTCGTGCAGATCGCCAGTCGAACGTCCTCGTTTCGAACCAAGGCTTCAACGATCTCCCTGCTTTCCTGCGGAATATCTCCGTGATGCAGAACGGCGCCCGCTGCCAGTGCTCGCGTTCCGACCCATGAATCGCCGTACTCGAGGGTGAAGTACTCGACCGCAGCCCGGAGCTTCGCGGCGTCTTTAACGAACTTAATCGGAGTTGGCATTGGCAGCGGGTTTGCCAACTGGGCCAGAAGCTCGTCCGCGAGCCCTACGGCTCCCTGGTGGCCGCGCTTGTTGGCCGCAAACACGGCAACCGCCCCCATCGACAGCGCCTTTCGTGCCGAGGCGATGGCGTGGGTCTTCACGGAGTTGAACGGGTATGTATTCAGCCGGCCTGTCGAGGCATTGCGGTAGCGAAAGTCATCGCGGCTCAGAAAGCGTTCGATCGAGAACTTGGATGCGGCGTGATGCGGATGCAGCTGCAGTGCCACCGTCGTACTGGCGTTCTTGCCTTCCACCCGGAGCACCGCGAATTCGGCGAGTGCCGGGCGGTAGTCGCTGCGGACGACGGTTTCGTCTGTGCCGCCCAGCCACGCATTGATCTCCTCGATGTTCGGGACGATGGCCGAAACGAAGACGAACTTGGGCGGGCCGATCTCGCGGGCTCGTATTCGAGCGAGCAGCAGCTCCAGTCCTACCCCGCGGGCCTCGCCGTCGAGGAGGTGCCCCTCATCGCAGATTACGAGCGAGACACGGGCGAAGAAGTCCGGTTCCGCGCTGAGTAAGCCCGACAACGCCTCTGGCGTCGCGACGATCGCCCGCGTGTGATCCAGGTCTCGAACTTCGTCGCCAGTAGGCACAGTCCCCCCGTACGCGCATCGGACGGGCAGACCCATGCGGCCCAGGCGCTTGACTAGGCTGCCGCGCAGTTCTGCCGCGAGGGACCGGAACGGAACGAGCAGGATTGCTACATCCTCGGGGTGCTGGTTCAGGTGATAGAAGAGCAGCGTCTCCGAAAGCGCCGTCTTACCAGCGCCGGTCGGCATCTGGATGGAGAAAGAGGTCGCACCTCCGAGTAGCCCGCTTCTGATCGCGTCGATCTGCGAAGGGAAGAAGTCCCATGCCGGCGGGTTTCGGTTGAGGAGCGACCGAACGAGGGGGGCCCAGAACTCCGACTCGCCATCAGGAAGGACCGCACGGATGTTGGTCTCTTCGAACCTGGCGAGCAATCGTCGGAACAGGCGCCATCCGACCCATTCATCGGGGTCGGCTTGCAGTGCCGATGCCTCCATCTCTGCGGCCTGCTTACTCTGAGCCCAAATCGTCTCCAGTCTGCCGCTTCGCACGGCGCCGTCGAGCGCACGTACACGTGCCGACTTGATCGTCGATGGCCTTGCGAGCAGCTCGTAGCACGCTCGCTGAATCTCACTGAGGGCATCCGGGTCCGCCGCCTTGAGCGTCAGATATGCAGAGGCCGAGTAGCCCCCGAAGTAGAACGCTGCCGCCGCAAGGACGGCGGCTTCCGGTTTCAGGATCCCGCGATAGGCCGGTGCCTGATCGACGCCGACACCGCCTGCCTGGGTAATCGCGTTGCCCAGCCGCGACCAGTCGACGGGATCGTTGTACGGCTCGTGGAGCCGGTCGAACAGTTCCGTAACGAGCGAGATGTAGTAGTCGTCCCCTCGAGAGCGGAGATAGCTCAGCTGCAATGACGGCTGTGAAAGGCCAAATCGCTCCACGTGATGAAGGGCATCAGCGTCGCTCACCCATTTGGCCAGTGTCTTCCTCATGCGCCGCCTTCCGGTTTCGCGACGGTGGCGTGAACGGCTTTGAAGACATCCTCGTAGCGCTGCTTCAGATCTTGCACGGCGATCACGATTACTTTGTGATCCGTGGGCTCTTCCTTGGGCGCGTCTGCGAGCTCATCATCCACGAGACTCTCACAGACCACCGCAACTGCCCAGAACTGCTTTTGGGCTTCGGGATGGTCGATGGCCTTAGTGAACCGCTCGAGGTGAGCAACGGTCGTGGTTCCGAGGTCTTCGTGAAGCGCGCGCTCCTTCAGCCACACCAGCGTCTTGGCCAGCCGGCTTGTCCGATCCTTCTCGCAGTCAGCAATTGCACGGCTAATTGGCGAGAAATCCCCGTGGGTCGACTTGGTCTTCACCTCGGAACAGAGGATGCGATCGTCGGGGGACGTTTCGGGCCAGTGCGGCAGTACGAAGTGAACAACATCCGAGTACGGCGCCGGCTTTGTCCGGTCCTGTTTCAAGCGCCACTTCTTTGGACCAATGAGCTCAATTCCCGGCTCGGCGGCTGCGTGGTACAGGAAGACTAGGATTTCCCCGAAGTCGCCAGCCATGGTGGAACCGCGATCCGGCAGCTTGGCGGCAATGAGCTCGGATTTCGGTCTACCGGTGGTAAGCACCCGTTGGTCGAGCAGCGCATCGTCAATGTAGCACCGGCGAACTGGCACTCCCAGGACGTCCGCCCAGGCAGCCGCGTGCTCGTCGGACACGCGAACCAAGACGTATGGCGACTGGTGCTCGCTAGCGAACCATGGACCCAAGGTCGCCGTGTCTACACCTAGATCTCGCATCAACGCCGCTCTTCTGTCGTCCTAAAGGTTGACTATACGGTTCGGGCTACTGAGGATGCGCGGCTCGTTGAGCGGTTCCGCAGAACGAATCATCGAGCACAGACTAGCGCGCACAGGCCGCTGAGACAATCCCATCTCGCGCTGATCTTGTTGAAGAAGCGGCCCTGCCGCGTGGTTCCGTCGTTTCCGCAGATCCAACACCCCTGATCGGGTCACGACTCGCCGCGCGGCCCGCGCGCCATGCCTCGACGCGCTTCGCGCCCCAGCCCCTCACCCCACCCGCGCCACCATCAGCAGGTACCCGTGTCGCACATCCACCTGCTCGAACCCGCAGCTCTCGTGCAGGAACCGAGCCGGATTCTCCGGATGAACGGTGAGCGCAACCCGCGCGTGCCCCGCGCGGGCGGCGCAGGCGAGCGCCTCGCGCAGAAGCGGCTTGCCGTGGCCCCTGTGCTGGTAGTCGGGCTCGAGCGCGATGCCCAGCTGCGGCGTGACCGCATCGACGGACCCGAGTCCCGTGCCATGGGGAAGCACGCGCATCCAGCAGGCTCCGGCATCGACGCCGTCGACGACCGCGACGACGCCGCAGTCGGTCTCGCGGTCCCAGCGCTCGACATAGATGCGCACGGCCTTGAGGCTGAAGGACCTCGACTGACCGCCGCGGCGCCGACGGAGGATCCCAAAGCGCCACATGGAGCCAGTGCCACACTCTGTCTTGATCGGCCGCAACGAGTGGACGGAAGCGGGGCAACGGCGGGGGCATGACCGTGAGTTCGTACGCCGCCGGGTCCGCGCGCGCTTCGTACCCGCGGAAGTCTCGCGTCGCGGCCCGCTCATGGTGTCATGCTATGTCCCCTCCAGTCCCAAACGGGTGTCTCAGGAAACTGTGCAGCGCGCCACGCGTGCCGCACGGACTCGCGCCCCTGCGTATGAGCGCTGCTACATGGCCCCGTCTATCGCGTTGGATCGGGGGCGATGCGTCGGGAAGGCCCCGCAGGCGCCGATAGACGGAACGGACGCACCCATTCCTCGGTCGATCGACCTGTCTCTCTGCAACGAGCCTCGAGTTCCTCCGCCAGCTCCGCTCTGTACGGCACGATGATGTAGCCTTCGTCCAGCGTCCCGACCATCAGGCAGTCCCTCATCTCGACGATGTAGAGCGCGACGAGCAGGCAGATACAGGAGTCCAATCTGTCCTGATCGACCTTGCTCGGAGCATGAGCGCGAGCGATGCGATCAAGCCACTCGACGGTCCGAGTGAGGGCGCGCACTCGAAGCGCCTCCGACACCTGTCGGCAGACGTGCTCCCAGTTGGAAAGCACGAAGGTTCTTCTTCGCTCAGGGTTGTACTTCGGAAGACGGCCGCAATGACGCCGATCGGGCAGCGTCCAGCCAAGCGCGATCAGCGCAAGCGTGGGGTAGGTTTCGAACACTCGGGTTGCCGTCGCAAGGCCGAACGGGTTCGCTGGGCCGCCAAACTCTCCAAGGAACCGCCAAACGGGCGCATCCTTGCCAAACATCTTTTCTCTCGAGGTGTTCGCAGGTTGGATGCCGCCGTACCGCCGACCCACTGCAGGACTAATGATGTTCTCGACGGGCCGCTGGCCGCGTTCATTCTTGACAATCGTGGGTTGGTCGAGCAGCACAACCGTCATGTCTGGATCGTGCTGTTGTTGCCAATCCTGAATCATGCGTTGAGCCTCGCAATAGCTGGCCGGCTGCGGCGTGTCGAGCTCTTGAACCGTCATGCCTTCAGACCAGAGCACGCCGATGAGTGCGCCCTGGTTTGCAGCGGTCCAGGCGGAATCGAAACCAACGAGCAGGGTGGTCATCGATGTGAATCCTTCTTTCAGCCAGTGCATCGCAGCACCGAGCATGATGGGGGTACATTCAAGGCCCGTCGGCGATCGACTCGACTGCTCCACTCGCCCGATCGAGTCACCGCTCTCCGTGGGGTTTCGGCGAGAGTGCTGGCGACAGCGCGCGCTGGCGGTTCACATCAATCTCTAACCTCACTTCTTCATCGACGCCGCGGTGCGCGAATACCCGCCGCTCGTCGATCTCCTCTTTGCTGTCATGCGTGGTCCGGGCCACGCCGCATTGCTGACCATCGTCCCTGAGACCGCGCAGCGCCGCGAGGCTCTGGCCTTCCGCCTGCGCCACGCCTCGGCGCATCTGTCCTCGAAGCACGCCTATCCACCGTCTGGCCTTCGCGGCGCACCCCGCGTCGTCACGGTACGTGGAAGACCTTTGCGATCTCCGTGAACGGCCGTAGTCCCCGTTCGGCAGGATTCGGAGGGAGGGGCACGAAGGAGAGGTCCGTGAGTCCGAGCGCCATGAACGCCTCGCCGAGTGCGTTGTCGGTCAGCATGAACGCAGCGTGCGCAAGTGGATCGTCATCGGAATCGGAGAGTCCCGGCACATAGACCGTCAGCGAGATGCCCCCGTCGAGAGGCGCCGTCTCGAACCACAGCGAGGCGGAAGCGAGCATCTGGTCGCCGAACTGAATCGCGACGTCGGTGGGCCCGGGCTGCCGGAATGCAACGATGCCGACATCATCGAACCGAGGCGCCTTCGCGACCACGTCCTCGACGATCGGGAAGAGCTCGGGGTCGCCGTCGGCGCTCACGACGAAGCAGGGCGGCGCCTGCTGGAGGTCGACCACGAACACGAGCCCTTCGTGGATCGTCTTCAGTTGGGCGCCGCATTTGGAGATGAAGCGCTCATCGGGTTCGGCCGGGCCGATCAGTTGGCTTCGATTCGCGGCAAACCACTCCCAGAACGCCTTCACGTTGTCGCGCTTCCCGAAGATGGAAACCATCGGATGCTCCTTCTGCGCTCTCCGCACAGCGGTTGGTCGCGGGCCAGATAGCTTGACCCCGCCGGCTGGTTCTCGGGTTCCAGGCAGACCCCCGAAGCCGTGGACGATACCGCGCAACCGCCACCGCGCGCACGGCGCCACTTGAATGTGGATCAAGTCCGGCTCACGGCGACGCCGACGCGGTGAAGTCTACCTTCTGACGGAGGACGGCTCGGGCCTGTTCGTCGGGTGCGTCATCCCATGCATCGAGGAGATCGAAGCAGTACAGCCGCTCGTTCATCGTCATGCCCCCGCGGCCGCGGATGCACTCATCTCGGAACACCGACCACGCTGCATAGACCGCTTGGTGCTCCTCGGCACTGGATATCCACGAGTTTCCAAGATAACGCTCAACGGACAGGCGAAGGTCTTCGGTCGTGCTGGCGTCCGAACTCCAGTCTTCGAGGAGCCCGATCAGACCTCGCGCTGCTGGGTCTGACGACGCTTCACGAAGTGTACGGATGAGTTCGCTGAGAACCATTTCAGTTCGCCCTAACGGCAGACTTGACCGGCACGGACAGCCAGTGGTGCGGGAAACTGAGACTGACGTGGTCCGCCCGCGATCGGTCCAGTGACCTTGTTTGTCGTTGCATTTCTCATTCCGTGACCTGATCTGGGTCTGGCTGTACCTCAAGCACCGCAACCAAGCTCACGCCAGCATCGCCGTGCTTGCCGCCGGCCCAGAAGCGAACGTACACACGAGCTGAACTGCCCCCGACCTCTGGTCCAGCACTATGAGAGTCGGGTTGATTGCATCGAAAGCACACGTTCCTCGCTTGCCGCCGTGTTCGATGCGGCCTTCGCCGGCATCGTCACGCCCAGTCTCTGATTACGACCTGACCATACACCCAGACGCTGTCCTCGCTCCCATTCAAGAGCCGCTTCCGGACCTTGTCGACAGGCCAGATTCGTCGGTCTCCCTTTCGCAGGCAGATCGTGTTCTGTCCGGGCACGACTTCGGTATC
>Ga0209985_10004231_pt1 | contig 11675 bp, 13 predicted proteins | sample NOAtaG_FD_187305 | JGI IMG/M metagenome (GOLD analysis project Ga0209985, IMG submission 187305) | Freshwater lake microbial communities from Lake Erie, under a cyanobacterial bloom - NOAA_Erie_Diel6S_1000h metaG (SPAdes) (version 2) | ecosystem: Environmental > Aquatic > Freshwater > Lake ... | reverse complement strand
GCTACGTCGCCGCGGCAGTCGAGCGCCATGGCGGCTTCGACGTGCTGCTCGCCAACGCCGGCATCCTCGGCCAGGTGAAGCCGATCGCCGACTACCCGGTCGACGTGTTCGACGCGGTGCTGCGGGTGAACGTGCGCGGCGTCTGGCTGGCGCTCAAGTACGCCATGCCCGAGCTCGCGCGCCGCGGCGGCGGCTCGATCGTCGTCACCGCCTCCACGGCGGGGGTGCGCGGCAGCGCCGGCCTCTCCGCCTATGTCGCGAGCAAGCACGCGGTGGTCGGGATGATGCGCACGGCCGCGCTCGAGGGCGCGGCGAGCGGGATCCGCGTCAACAGCGTCAACCCCTCGCCCGTCGAGACCGCGATGATCCGCGAGCTCGAGTCCGGCATCGACCCGGCCTCGCGCGAGGAAGCACGCCGCTTCCTGGAGAGCCGCAGCCCCCTGCGCCGCTACGCGGAGGCGGAGGAGGTCGCGAGCCTCATGCTCTTCCTGGCGAGCGACGAGTCGCGCTTCGTCACCGGCGCCGTCCACATGATCGATGGCGGGCGAACGGCGATGTGACGCCGCGCGCGACGAAACGCCGCGCGTCCGGCGCCGCGGCGCGCGGGGCGGGTCCGTTGGCCCTCGCCGCGGCGCTCCGCTATAACCACGGCGCCGCGACGAGGGCCGAGGACCAGAGCCGCCATGCTGCAGATGCCGCCCCGCCGGGGCTCGATCAGCCGCGACACGCGCGAGACCCGCATCAGCGCCAGCGTCGACCTCGACGGCACGGGCGCCTACGACGTGCGCACGGGCATCGGCTTCCTCGACCACATGCTCGAGCAGCTCTCGCGCCACAGCCTCGTCGACCTGGCGCTGCGCGCCGAGGGCGACCTGCACATCGACTTCCACCACGTGACCGAGGATTGCGGCTACGTCGTCGGCGGCGCGATCGCCCAGGCGCTCGGCCAGCGCGTCGGCATCCAGCGCTATGGCGACGCGCTGGTGCCGATGGACGAGACGCTGACGCGCGTCGCGATCGACCTGTCCAACCGTCCCTTCCTCGTCTGGCGCGTCGCCTTCAGCCGCCCGAAGCTCGGCGAGATGGACACCGAGCTGTTCAGGGAGTTCTTCCAGGCCTTCGCCCAGTCGGCGGGCGCGACGCTGCATGTCGAGACGCTCTATGGCGAGAACAACCACCACATCGCCGAGAGCTGCTTCAAGGGGCTGGCCCGCGCGCTGCGCGCGGCGGCCGCGATCGACCCCCGCAAGGCCGACGCGGTGCCCTCGACCAAGGGCACGCTCGGCGCGTGAGCGGCACGTCATGGCCAGGCTGAAGCTCTATACGGTCCACCTGCGCACCTGGTCGGCGGCGCCCGACCGCGAGGCCGTGCTCGTGCGCGAGGGCTTCTGCTGGCCCGCCTTCTTCTTCTCCGTCCTCTGGGCGCTGTGGCACCGCATGTGGTTCGCCGCGGCCGGGCTCCTCGCGCTGACGCTTGGCCTCGCCGTGCTCGACGACCTGCTGGCGCTCGACGGCTTCGCCGCGGAGGCGATCGGCCTCGCGGCCGCCGTGCTGGTCGGCTTCGAGGCCAATGACTGGCGCCGCGACGCGCTGCGCCGGCGCGGCTATGCCGAGGCCGGGGTCGTCGCCGCCCCGGACCGAGAGGCGGCGGAGCACCAGTTCTTCGCCCGGCGCGCGGCCCCGGCCGCCTGAGCCATGCGCGTCGCGATCGTCGACTTCGGGTCGGGGAACCTCCGCTCCGCGGCACGCGCGCTGGAACGCGCGGCGCGCGACGCGGGCCTCGCCTGCACGGTCGACGTGACCGCGGATGCAGCGGCGGTGGCCTCGGCCGACCGCATCGTGCTGCCCGGCGACGGCGCCTTCGCCGACTGCCGCCGCGGGCTCGAGGCGCTGCCCGGCATGGTGGACGCGCTGGCGCAGGCCGTGCGCGGGCGCGGCATCCCGTTCCTCGGGATCTGCGTCGGCATGCAGCTGCTCGCCACGCGCGGGACGGAGCATGGCGTGACGCCGGGCCTCGACTGGATCGCGGGCGAGTGCGTGCGCCTCGACCCCGCAGATCCGACCCTCAAGGTCCCGCACATGGGATGGAACGAGCTCGTGCAGCGCCGTGCCCATCCGCTGCTGGACGGGATCGACGCTGGCGCCCATGCCTATTTCGTCCATTCCTTCCATGTCGTCGCGCGCGACCCGGCGGATGTCGTCGCGACGGCCTCCCACGGCGGCGACGTGACCGCCGTCGTCGCGCGCGCGAACATCGCCGGCACGCAGTTCCATCCCGAGAAGAGCCAGGCGACGGGGCTGCGCATCCTCGCCAACTTCCTGCGGTGGCGCCCGTGATCGTCTTCCCCGCGATCGACCTCAAGCAGGGTCGCTGCGTGCGCCTGCTGCGCGGCGAGATGTCGGCCGCAACCGTCTTCAACGACGATCCCGCCGACCAGGCAAGGCGCTTCCTCGCCGCCGGCGCGCGCTTCCTGCATGTCGTCGACCTCGACGGCGCCTTCGCGGGCCGTGCGGCGAACGCGCCAGCGGTGGAGGCGATCGCCGCCGAGGCGCGTCGCGCGGGCGCCGGCCTGCAGCTGGGCGGCGGCATCCGCGAGGATGCCGACATCGAGCGCTGGCTCGCGGCCGGAGTCACGCGCGTCATCCTCGGCACGCGTGCGCTGCGCGACCCCGCCTTCGTCGACGCGGCCTGCAGGCGCTGGCCGGGGCGGATCGTCGTCGGCATCGACGCGCGCGGCGGGCGCGTCGCGGTCGAGGGCTGGGCCGAGACCTCGGACGTGGCGGCGGAGGCGCTTGCGCTGCGCTTCCGCGACGCGGGCGTCGCCGCGGTCGTACACACGGACATCGAGCGCGACGGCGCGCTCGGCGGCGCCAATGTCGAGGCCAGCGCCGCGCTGGCGCGCGCGAGCGGCCTTCCCGTCGTCGTCTCCGGCGGCATCGCGTCGCTCGACGACCTGCGCGCCGTCGCCGCGCGCCGCCGCGACGGCCTGGTCGGCGCGATCACGGGGCGCGCGCTCTATGACGGGCGCATCGACCTCGCCGAGGCCCTCGCGCTTGCCGCGCAGGCCGCTGCGGAGGCGCGCGGATGCTGAAGGTGCGCGTCATCCCCTGCCTCGACGTCCAGGGCGGCCGGGTCGTGAAGGGCGTCAACTTCGTCGACCTCGTCGACGCCGGCGACCCGGTCGAGCAGGCGCGCGTCTATGACGCGGCGGGCGCGGACGAGCTCGCCTTCCTCGACATCGGCGCCAGCCACGAGAACCGCGACACGATCCTCGACGTCGTCGCGCGCACGGCCGACAAGTGCTTCATGCCGCTCACCGTCGGCGGCGGGGTGCGGACACTCGGCGACGTGCGACGGCTTCTGCTCGCCGGCGCCGACAAGGTATCGATCAACACCGCCGCGGTGGCGCGGCCGGAATTCGTCTCGGAGGCCGCGGAGAAGGTCGGCAGCCAGGCGGTCGTCGTGGCCATCGACGCCCGCCGCGCGGGACCGGGGCGCTTCGAGGTCTTCACCCATGGCGGCAGGAAGCCGGCCGGCCTCGACGCCGTCGAATGGGCGCGCGAGATGGCGCGGCGCGGCGCGGGCGAGATCCTGCTGACCTCGATGGACCGCGACGGCACGAAGCAGGGCTTCGACTGCGAGCTCACGCGCGCCGTCAGCGACGCCGTGCCGGTGCCGGTCATCGCCTCGGGCGGCGTCGGCGCGCTCGGCCATTTCGTGGACGGCGTGCGCGAGGGCCATGCCAGCGCCCTGCTCGCCGCGTCGGTGTTCCATTTCGGGACCTTCACCATCGCCGAGGTGAAGGCCAGCCTCGCCGCCGCGGGCATTCCCGTCCGGCAGGCGGGCTGAGGCCTCAAGCGCCCGCGACGAGCCCCGCGTCGCGCAGCCGCCCGATCTCCGCCCCCGGAAGGCCGAGCACGCCCGCGAGCACCTCCTCCGTGTGCTGGCCGAGGCGCGGCGCCGCCGGCACGGGCGCGCGCGCCTCGCCGCGATAGCTGGCCGCCGATCCGGGCGTGAGGTGGCGCGCGCCGCTCGGATGCGCAACCTCCTCGAAGACGGGATTGGCGATCGAGAGCGCAGTCTCCTCGGCGAGCGCCTGCGCGACGCTGCGATAGGTCGACCATGTCGCCCCGGCGGCGTCGAGGCGCGCGCCGAGCGTCGCGAGGTCGAGCCGCGCGACCAGCGGCGCGAGGATCGCGGCGATCGCCTCGCGATGGACGAAGCGCGTGCCCTCGTCGCGCGCGAGGTCGGCGCCCGTGCGCGCCTCCAGCGCCGCGATCGCGTCCGCGGCGCCGAGCGCCTCGAGGATCGCGGCCCATTGCCGCGCCGTGAGCCCGACCAGCATGACGCGCCGCCCGTCCGCGGTCGCGAAGTCGCGGCCGAAGGCGCCGAAGAGGTCGTTGCCGATGCGCGGCCTGTCCATGCCCGACAGCGCCACCTCCGCCACGTGGCCGAGCCGCGCGAGGGTCGAGAAGGCGACGTCGGAAAGCGGCAGCACGACCTGCGCGCCCTCGCCCGTGGCCGCGCGCCGGCGCTCCGCGGCAAGCAGGTTGGTCGCGGCGAGTGCGCCCGCGACGAGGTCCCATGCCGGCAGCACGTGGTTCACGGGCCCGGTCGCGTCGGCGGGCCCCGTCATCATCGGGTAGCCGGTCGCGGCGTTGACCGTGTAGTCGACGGCCTGCGTGCCATCGGCCCATCCGCTCACGCGCACGGACACGAGGTCGCGCCGCCGCGCGGCGAGCGACGCATGCGCGAAGGCGCCTCGATCCGGGAGGTTGGTGACGAAGAGTCCGATGCGCGCGACGAGCTCGGCCGCGAGCTCGCGGCCCTCGGGGCGCGCGATGTCGATCGCGACCGAGCGCTTGCCCTTGTTGAGCCCCTCCCAGTAGAGGCTCGCGCCCGACGGCGCGAGCGGCCAGCGATGTCGATCGGGCCCGCCGCCGACGGGATCGATGCGCACGACGTCGGCGCCGAGTTCGCGCAGGTAGAGCGCGCCGGTGGGCGCGGCGATGAAGCTCGCGAGCTCTGCGACGCGCATGCCCTGGAGGATCGGATACATGCGCGAAGGCTAGGAGCGCGCGACGCGCGCGCGCAACCGCCTTCGTCACTGCGCTATGGACGCGACGCGGGCGATGGTCCAGTCTGCGAATGCATCCGCATCCGGAAAAGAAAGATGGACGATCGCAACGGATCGCAGCCAAGCGCGGTGATCGATCGCCTCTACGAGGTGATCGAATCGCGTCGTTCCGCAGACCCATCCAGCTCGCATACCGCGAAGCTCTTCGCGAAGGGCACGCGCAAGATCGCGCAGAAGGCGGGCGAGGAGGCGGTCGAGCTCGTGATCGAGGCGGTGCGCGGCAAGCGCGATCGCATCGTGGAGGAAAGCGCGGACCTGATGTATCACCTGCTCGTGCTGTGGGCCGACGCGCGCGTGCGCCCGCAGGACGTCTGGCAGGAACTGATGCGCCGCGAAGGCATCTCGGGCGTGTCCGAGAAGGCCGCGCGCGGCGAGGAATGACGAGGATGGCCTACGACCAGTCGAACGTGTTCGCCCGCATCCTGCGTGGAGAGATCCCGTGCCGGAAGGTCTACGAGGACGCGCATGTGCTCGCCTTCCACGACATCCAGCCGCAGGCACCGGTCCACGTGCTCGTGATCCCGCGCGGCGCCTACGTGTCCTGGGACGACTTCCACGAGAAGGCCAGCGACGCCGAGCAGGCCGCGCTCATGCGCGCCGTCGGCGCCGTCGCGCGCATGACGGGCGTCGCGGCCACCGGCTATCGCGTGATCTCGAATTGCGGCGACGACGGGCACCAGGAGGTGCAGCACCTGCATCTCCACGTGCTCGGCGGTCGCCCGATGGGACGAATGGTGGCGAGGACGGAGTAGGGTCCTCCTTGCCGCTTGGGTGTCCGCGCCTCGGCGCGACCACCCGTCCCCCCTTGGCAGCGAGGGGGGACTTCGCCAACGGAACCCCCTTCCCGCACCGGCGGGAAGGGGTGTTCTAGGCGGGCTTCGTCTTCTTTTTCCAGGCGCAGAGATCCGCCACCGCGCAGGTCGGGCAGTCCGGCCTGCGCGCCTTGCAGGCATAGCGGCCGTGCAGGATCAGCCAGTGATGCGCATGCAGCCGGTAGAGGTCCGGCGTCACCTTGTCGAGCCTGCGCTCGACCGCCTCGGGCGTGCGCCCGCGCGCGAGGCCGGTGCGGTTGCCGACGCGGAAGACATGCGTGTCCACCGCGATCGTCGGCTCGCCGAAGGCGATGTTGAGCACCACGTTCGCCGTCTTGCGCCCGACGCCGGGCAGCGCCTCGAGCGCCTCCCTCTCGCGCGGCACCTCCCCGCCATGCGCCTCGACCAGGATGCGCGACAGCGCCATCACGTTCCTCGCCTTGGCGTTGAACAGGCCGATGGTGCGGACATGGCCGCGCAGCCCTTCCTCGCCGAGCTCGAGCATCTGCGCGGGCGTCGACACCGCGCGGAACAGCCCCGCCGTCGCGCGGTTGACCCCCGCATCGGTCGCCTGCGCGGAGAGCACGACGGCGACGAGCAGCTGGTAGGCGTTGGAATGGACCAGCTCGGTGCGCGGCTCGGGATTGGCCGCCGCGAGGCGGCGATAGAACTCGGCGACGTCGGCGGGCTTCATGCCCGCGTCATAGCCGAGCGCGGCCGCGGCCGGAAGGACCTGACGCCGGCGCCCCCCCGCGCTAGGTATTGCCCATGCACCCGCCGGAGGCGAAGCCCGGGCAGCCCCTGCTCGAGCTCGTCCTGACCCCGCATCGCAGCCTGCCCCGCAAGGGCTTCGCCGCCCTCATGGCGGCGCTGGTCCTGTTCAACCTGGTGGCTGGCCTCGTCTTCCTCCTCGTCGGCGCCTGGCCGGTGATCGGCTTCCTCGGCCTCGACGTCCTGCTGGTCTGGCTGGCATTCCGGATGAACTACGCGCGCGCGCGCCAGTCGGAGCGGATCGTGCTCCATCCCGACCGCATGTCGATCTGGAGGCGCGACCACTGGGGCCGCGAGCAGGTGGTCGAGCTGCAGCCCTACTGGCTCAGGGTGCGCGTCGTGCGCCACCAGGGCGCGGTGTCGCGGCTTCTCCTGGCCAGCCACGGCCGTCGCCACGTGATCGGCCAATTCCTGGCGCCTGACGAGCGCGAGCGCCTGGCGCTGCATCTCGACGACGTGCTGGTGGCGCTGCGCGAGGGCCGGCCGCTGCCCGCCCCGCCGTCGCATCCCTCGCCGGCGATCACCTTCACCGCCTGACGGGCGCGGCGTCCTCAGAGGCCGAGGACGTCCTTCATGCCGTAGAGCCCGGGCTTGCGGCCCGCGAGCCAGAGCGCCGCGCGGACCGCGCCGCTCGCGTAGATGCCGCGGCCATGCGCCTTGTGCACGAGCTCGACGCGATCGGCCGCGCCGCAGAACATCACCGAATGGTCGCCGACCTCGCCGCCGCCGCGCGCGACCGAGAAGCCGATCGTGCCTTCCTTGCGCGGCCCGGTATGGCCGTCGCGCGCGCGCACGCCATGGCTCGCGAGGTCGACGCCGCGCCCGCGCGCCGCCGCCTGGCCGAGGCCGATCGCCGTGCCCGAGGGCGCGTCGATCTTGTGCCGGTGGTGGATCTCGAAGATCTCGATGTCGTAGTCCGGCCCCAGCGTCGCGGAGACGCGCTCCGTCAGCGCCATCAGCAGGTTGACCGCGAGGCTCATGTTCGGCGCCTTGACGATCGGCGCGCGCGCGGCCGCCTCGGCGATCGCGCGCTCGTCCTCGGGGCCGAAGCCGGTCGTGCCGATGACGAGGCCCTTGCCCGCCTCGGCGGCGAGGCGCGCATGCGCGACGCTCGCGGCGGGCACGGTGAAGTCGATCACGACGTCGCTCGCGGCGAAGAGCGCCGCCGCGTCGGCGCCGATGCGCGTGTTGGTCGGCCCGGAGCCCGCGAGCTCGCCGGGATCCCTGCCGATCGCGGCGCTGCCCGGCGCCTCCGTGCCGCCGGAGAGCGCGGCGCCGCGCGTCGCCGCCACCTCGCGCACGAGCATCTGGCCCATGCGGCCCGCCGCCCCGACGATTCCGATGCGTGCCGTCATGCCCGTGCCTCCCCGATGGCCTTGCGCGCGCTCAGTCGCGCAGGTCGTCCCACAATTCCTTGACCTTGCTGAAGAAGCCAGCGGATTCCGGGCTGGTCTTCTCGGCGGTGCCTGCCTTCTCGAACTCGCGCAGCAGCTCCTGCTGCTTCTTGGTCAGGTTCACCGGCGTCTCGATCACCGTCTCGACGAAGAGGTCGCCGCGCTGCTGGCTGCGCAGCACGGCCATGCCCTTGCCGCGCAGGCGGAAGGCCTGGCTCGACTGGGTGCCGGCCGGGATGTTGACCCGCGAGCGCGAGCCGTCGATCGAGGGCACCTCGATGGCGCCGCCCAGCGCGGCCGTCGTCATCGGGATCGGCACGCGCACGTGCAGGTCGTTGCCGTCGCGCCGGAAGAGGCTGTGCGCCGACACCGACAGGAAGATGTAGAGGTCGCCCGTCGGTCCGCCGCGCGAGCCGGCCTCGCCCTCGCCCGCCAGCCGGATGCGCGTGCCGTCGTCGACGCCGGCCGGGATGGAGACGCTGAGGCTGCGCTCGCGGCGCACGCGTCCCTCGCCCGAGCAGGCGCGGCAGGGCTTGTCGATGGTCTGGCCGCGGCCCGCGCAGGTCGGGCAGCCGCGCTCGACGGTGAAGAAGCCCTGCTGGCTGCGGACCTTGCCGTGGCCGCGGCAGGTCGTGCAGGTGACGGGCTTGGCGCCCTTCTCCGCGCCGCTGCCGCTGCAGGCCTCGCAGGCGCCGAGGCTCGCGACGCGGATCGTGGACTGCTTGCCGCGATGCGCGTCCTCGAGCGTGATCTCCATGTTGTAGCGCAGGTCGGCGCCGCGGCCCGCGCCGCCGCCGCCGCGCCGGCCGCCCATGAACTCGCCGAACATCTCGTCGAAGATGTCGGCGAAGCCGCCGCCGCCGCCGAAGTTGAACTCGAAGCCCCCATTGCCGCCGGGCCGCGCGCCGCCGCCCTGCTCGAAGGCCGCGTGGCCGAGGCGGTCATAGGCGGCGCGCTTCTGCTCGTCCTTCAGGACGTCGTAGGCCTCGTTGACCTCGCGGAACTTCTGCTCCGCGGATGCGTCGCCCGGGTTGCGGTCCGGGTGGTGCTGCATCGCGAGCTTGCGGAAGGCCTTCTTGAGGTCGTCAGGGCCCGCATCCTTCGCGACGCCGAGCACCTCGTAGAAATCGCGTTTGGCCATCTTCGTCCCGGTCGCGTGTGCCTTGGTCCCTCAATGCGAGCGGCGCGAGAGCCTTCGCTGTCGCGCCGCCGCTGCCTCTTTCTCCGGACGGTCCGCCGGTCAGTTCGGCTTGCGCCCGCCCTTCTTGTCGTCGACTTCCTCGAAGGTGGCGTCCACCACCTTCTCGTCGGGCTGGGGCTTCGCGCCGGCCTCGGGACCGGCCGTGCCCGCTGCCTCGGCCTGGCTCGCCTTGTACATCGCCTCGCCGAGCTTCATCGCCGACTGGAGCACGGCCTGGGTCTTGGCCTGGATGGCATCGGCGTCCTCGCCCGCGACGACTTCCTTGAGCGCCGCGATGTCGGCCTCGACGGCGGACTTCTCGGAGGGCGAGAGCTTCTCGCCATGCTCCTTGAGGTTCTTATCGGTGTCGTGGATCGCCGCGTCGGCGCGGTTGCGCGCCTCGACGAGCTCGCGCTTGCGCTTGTCGGCCGCCGCGTTCGCCTCCGCGTCCTTCACCATCTTGTCGATGTCGGCGTCGCTGAGGCCGCCGGAGGCCTGGATCTTGATCTGCTGCTCCTTGCCCGTGCCCTTGTCCTTGGCGCTGACATTGACGATGCCGTTGGCGTCGATGTCGAAGGTGACCTCGATCTGCGGCATGCCGCGCGGGGCGGGCGGGATGCCCACGAGGTCGAACTGGCCGAGGCTCTTGTTGTCCGCGGCCATCTCGCGCTCGCCCTGGAAGACGCGGATGGTGACCGCGGGCTGCGCGTCCTCGGCGGTCGAGAAGACCTGGGACTTGCGCGTCGGGATGGTCGTGTTGCGGTCGATCAGGCGCGTGAACACGCCGCCCAGCGTCTCGATGCCGAGCGAGAGCGGGGTCACGTCGAGGAGGAGGACGTCCTTGACCTCGCCCTTGAGCACGCCGGCCTGGATCGCCGCGCCGATCGCGACGACCTCGTCCGGGTTGACGCCGCGATGCGGCTCGCGCCCGAAGAACTGCTTCACCGTCTCGATGACCTTGGGCATGCGCGTCATGCCGCCGACGAGCACGACCTCGTCGATCTCGGACGCCTTGAGGTTGGCGTCCTTGAGCGCCGCGCGGCAGGGCTCGACCGTCTTCTGGATCAGGTGGTCGACCAGGCTCTCGAGCTTCGCGCGGGTCAGCTTGATGTTGAGGTGCTTCGGCCCGGTCGCGTCGGCGGTGATGAAGGGCAGGTTCACCTCGGTCTGGACCGCGGAGCTGAGCTCGATCTTCGCCTTCTCGGCGGCCTCCTTGAGGCGCTGGAGGGCGAGGCGGTCGCCGCGCAGGTCGATGCCCTGCTCCTTCCTGAACTCCGCCGCGAGGTAGTCGATGACCGCGATGTCGAAGTCCTCGCCGCCGAGGAACGTGTCGCCGTTGGTCGACTTCACCTCGAAGACGCCGTCGCCGATCTCCAGCACGGAGACGTCGAAGGTGCCGCCGCCGAGGTCGTAGACCGCGATCGTGCCGGACTTCTTCTTCTCGAGGCCGTAGGCGAGCGCCGCCGCGGTCGGCTCGTTGATGATGCGCAGCACCTCGAGGCCGGCGATCTTGCCGGCGTCCTTGGTGGCCTGGCGCTGGGCGTCGTTGAAGTAGGCGGGGACGGTGATGACCGCCTGGGTGACGGTCTCGCCGAGATAGGCCTCGGCGGTCTCCTTCATCTTCTGGAGCGTGAAGGCAGAGACCTGGGAGGGGGCGTAGCGCTGGCCGCGCGCCTCGACCCAGGCGTCGCCATTGTCGGCCTTGGCGATCTTGTAGGGGACGAGGCCCTTGTCCTTGGAGACCATCGGGTCGTCGAAGCGCCGGCCGATCAGGCGCTTGATGGCGAAGAGCGTGTTCTCGGGGTTGGTCACTGCCTGGCGCTTCGCCGCCTGGCCGACCAGCCGCTCGCCGTTCTCGGCGAAGGCGACGATCGACGGCGTCGTGTTGGCGCCCTCGGCGTTGGGGATGACCTTGGGCTGCGCGCCTTCCATGACGGCGACGCAGGAATTCGTGGTGCCGAGATCTATGCCGATGACCTTGCTCATGAGCCTCGTCCTTCCTTGTGCGGCGGGTCACATGCCGGGGCCCCGCTCGGGCACCCCGGCCCTGACCCCCGGAAAGCCGCGATCCGGCGCGCATCCAGCGCGACGACCGCAGCGAGGGTGGGGGTTTCGCGCGTATATAGGAGCCACCCCCATGGGCCGCAACAGCGCCAGGCATGACGGGCGCCGAAAAGAATCAGTTTTAGTCAATTGAATCTTCACCCTTGCGTTGCGCGTCCCTTGACTCCTTGCGGGCAGGGGCATCTATTCAACACCATCCAGTAGGAGGTCTTCGTCAAGTCGACAGAAAGTCGATGGAAGGACGATAAAGATGAATACTCCCCGCCTCTCCGACATCATGCCCGCGACCGCGTTGAGCAACGCGCCTGCCGGCATG
>Ga0209985_10004228_pt1 | contig 11677 bp, 11 predicted proteins | sample NOAtaG_FD_187305 | JGI IMG/M metagenome (GOLD analysis project Ga0209985, IMG submission 187305) | Freshwater lake microbial communities from Lake Erie, under a cyanobacterial bloom - NOAA_Erie_Diel6S_1000h metaG (SPAdes) (version 2) | ecosystem: Environmental > Aquatic > Freshwater > Lake ... | reverse complement strand
CCCTTGACCGGGCGAATTGGACCTGGGCGTACTTCCCCTTCAGGGCCTGGCGCCCGAAGTCGAGGGCTGGCTGGAGGAGCGGCCGGACCTCGACCCGGCCCTGTTCGGCGCCTATCCCCTCGACGCCCAGGGCCAGCACCGGCCCGGATCGCGGGCCTGGTTCAGCCGCCCGATCTGCCGCCTCGCGGAGGGCCGCCTGAACCTGTTCTTCATCCCCTGGTATATCCGCGAGTGCCAGTAGCACGCGGACCCCGCGCGCCTATCCGCGGACCAGGAGGCGGTCCTGCGGTTCATCGAGACCACCGCCAATGACCCCGACCACTTCCTGGACATGGACTTCCAGCCCGGCGACATCCAGTTCCTCAAGAACGCGTCGATCCTTCACAAGCGGACCGCCTACGAGGACTGGGACGCGCCGGAACTGAAGCGCCATCTGCTGCGGCTCTGGCTGGTGCAGGAGACCTTCTCTGCGGGCGACGAGGGCCTGCGGGAGGGCGTGAAGGCCTCGGTCTAACCCCTGGCAAGGCGGGCGGCCAGGGCCCGAAGGGCGGAGGCCGCATGCCTGAGCGCAAGATCCGGCAACACCTGACCCGCGGCGAGGCTGTCGGCGACAGGACGAGCCTGCGCAGGCTGCGCCCGGGCTGTCCTGGCGAAAGGAGCCGGGGGGCTGATATTTTGGACGGCTGAGTACAGTCCGGCTAAGTTAAAGAAAAAGCGCGGGAAAATCGTCTGCGGGGCGGCATCGTCGCTTGCCCATCGGGAACAATCGGCCGAACAATGAGGCCAGAAGGTGAGCGGCGATCCCCCGTCCGGCGGGCGGTGAAGCGGCTCCGAAAGTGCGATCTGGGGAGAGATACGTGAGCGACAAGGCGCCGGAAGGGCCATTGGACGGGGGCCGCAGGGGCGGGGGCGTGCCGCGACGCTGGATCCTGATGGTCGGCGGTCCGCTGGTGATCCTGGCGGCGCTTGCCTGGTATCTCCTGAGCCTGGGTCGCTTCCAGACCACGGATAACGCCTTTGTACAGGTCGCGAAGACGCCCGTGGCGCCCTCGATCAGCGGGCGTGTGGTCGAGATCTTCGTCCGCGAGAACCAGGCGGTGAAGAAGGGCCAGGTGCTTTTCCGCCTGGACGCCCGAGACGCACAGGCGTCTCTGTCCGCCGCCGAGGCCCAACTGGCCAGCGCCGAGCAATTGGTGGGCCAGCAGCGGGCCGCTTACGGGCGCGAACAGGCCAACCTGGCCGCCGCCAGGGAGACCCTGCGCTACGCCGAATCCGAGGCCGCCCGGCAGGCTGGGCTTGCCGCGGCCGGGGCGGGGTCGGTTCAGGTGGCCGACCAGGCTCGCCACGCCGCACGGCTCGCCCGCGAACATCTCAAGGCGGCCGAGCAATCCGCGGCCGCGGCCCTCGCCGTCCTCGGCGGCGATCCTCAGGCCGGGTCCCGGGCCGCTGCGGTCCTGCAGGCCCGGGCCCAGCTTGAACGCGCCCGCCTCAACGCGTCCTACACCGAGGTGCTGGCGCCCTCGGACGGTGTTGTCGCCCGCGTCGACCAATTGCCGGTCGGCGCCTACCTCAACGCCTCCCAGGCGGCCTTCTGGCTGCTGGCGGGGCGCCCCTGGGTGGAGGCCAACTACAAGGAAGACCAGATCGCGCGGATGCGGGTGGGGCAGCCCGTCGAGATCGACATCGAGGCCTACCCCCAGGACAAGCTCAAAGGCCGGGTGGCCAGTTTCGCTCCCGGGACCGGGCAGGCCTTCTCTGCACTTCCCGCACAGAACGCCACCGGTAACTGGGTCAAGGTCACCCAGAGACTCCCGGTCCGGATCGAATTCGATCAGCCGCCGCCCGATATGGCGGCCCGGGCAGGGCTGTCCGCCACGGTCAAGGTCGACGTGCGGTCCAGCCGTGACGACAGGTAGGGCCGGGATCGTGACGGAGCCCTCCTCGATGCGCCGCAGGCGGCGCCCGGTGCGACTCGGCGCGGGCCTCTTGGTCCTGCTCGCGCTTCCGGCCTGCGCCACCGTTGGCGAGGATTTCGTGTCACCTGCGAACCGTACGGCCCCAGGCGGCTACGCCATGGCGGGAGAACAACCCGCACCCCGTGCGGTCTACGAGGCGGCGGCGGCCAAGGGCCCCTGGTGGTCGGGATTCGGTTCGGCGGAGCTCGACCAGGTCATCCGGCAGTCGCTCGAGGTGTCTCCAGGCCTTGAGGAGGCGCGCGCCACCCTGGAGCGTTACCAGGCCGCGGAAGCGGCGACCCGGGCGCTGATGAAGCCCCAGATCGGGATCAACGCCCGAACGGAGCGCCAGCTCTTCAACAGCCAGGCCTTCGGCTTCACCGGGTTCCCGAACCGGACGTTCAGCCTCTTCAGCATCGGTGGCGTGGTCAGCTACGACCTCGACCTGTTCGGGTCCAATCGCCGCTATGCGGAGCAGGCCGGAGCCCGGGCGGAAAAGGCCCGCCGGCAGGCGGACGCCGCCGCCCTCACCCTGACGGCGAACGTCGCCCGGCAGGCGGTCCGTCTTGCCGGACTGAACGGCGAGATCGAGGCGGCCGAGCTCGTCATTTCCGACGACCGCAGACTGCTGGAACTGGCCCTGAAGGCCGAGAAGCTGGGCGGACTGTCCCGGTCCGGCGTGCTCCAGATCGAGGCCCAGCTGGCGCGGGACGAGGCGCAGATGCCTGCGCTCCTGCAGTCACGCGACGAGGCCCGGCATCAACTGGCCCTGCTGGCGGGCAAGGCGCCGGCCGAGTGGACCCCGCCGGACTTCCGTCTCGACCAGATCAGCACGCCGGCGGTCGTACCGGTCACCCTGCCCTCAGAGTTGGTCCGTCGCCGTCCCGACATCCTGGCGGCGGAAGCTGACCTCCACGCGGTGACGGCTGCGGCCGGCGTCGTGCTGGCGGACCGGTTTCCAAAGCTCCGTCTGACCGGTGACTTCTCCCAGACCTCCACCGAGTTCGACGCCCTTCTGGACGGCGGCTCCAAGGGCTGGAACCTGGGCGGCAGGTTCAGCCTTCCGATCTACGACGGCGGCCTTAGGAGGGCGAACAGCAGGGCCGCCGAGGCGGAGATCCGGGCGGCGGACGCTCGCTACCGTGCGACAGTGCTCGGCGCCTTCACACAGGTGGCGAACCTCCTGTCCGCGCTGAAGGCCGATGAAGTCGAGGTCCAGGCTCTGGAGCGCGCAGTCTCTCTCGCGGAAAGGGACGCCTCGGTGACGGCGGCCGGGGTCCGTCTCGGCGGGACCCCTCTGCTGCGCGCCATCGACGCCCGTCGCCAGCTGAGCCTGGCGCGACAGGAGCTTGCAGAGGTACGGGCGCGGCGCCTCGAGACCCTGATCAGCCTCTTCGCCGCCACGGGCGCGGACTGGCAAACGGCCGCCGATGACTGATACGACCGACTTCCTCGAAAAGGACAAGGCGAACCGCATTCCCATCACCGGCGCTCTGATGCTGGCGACGCTGATGCACACCCTGGACAGCACCATCGCCAACGTCGCCCTGCCCCAGATGCAGGGCAGCATCTCCGCCTCGCCCGAGCAGCTGACCTGGGTCCTGACATCCTACATCCTGGCGACGGCGGTGATGACGCCCCTTTGCGGGTGGCTCGCCATGAAGTTCGGCCGGAAGCGGATGATCGTCCTTTCGATCATCGGCTTCACGGCAGCCTCGATGCTGTGCGGTATCGCCACGACCGTCCCGGAGATGGTGCTCTTCCGAAGCCTGCAGGGCCTGGCCGGCGCCTCCCTGATGCCCCTCTCTCAGTCAGTCATGTTGGACACCTATCCTCAGGCGCAGATCCCCCGGGTGATGAGCCTCTGGAGCTCGGCGGTCATCCTGGGTCCGATCCTGGGTCCCATCATCGGGGGGTGGATCACGGAACATCTGAACTGGCGGTGGGTGTTCTTCATCAACCTGCCGCTGGGCGTCATCGCCGTCCTGGGGGTCTCCACCTTCATGGCGGATGACCCGGGGGGACGACAACGTCCATTTGACTTCATCGGTTTCTCCGCCTTGACGGCCTTCGTTGTGGGCATTCAGGTCATGCTTGACCGTGGGCCCAGCCAGGACTGGTGGGAGTCTCCCGAGATCTGGACATGGCTTGCGCTCGCGCTGGCGGGCCTCTGGGTCTTCCTTGTCCAGTCGGCGACAGCGCGTCATCCCTTCTTCCACCGAGACCTCGCGCGCGACGGGAACTTCGTCGGCACGACGGTTTTCAGTTTCTTTGTCGGCGTGCTGCTCTTTTCAACGAGCGCCCTGCTGCCGGTCCTGATGCAGAATCTGCTCGGCTACTCGGCCATGCAGACGGGTGAAGCGAGCGTCAGTCGCGGGATTGGCTCGCTGATTTCGTTCCTGATGGTCCCCTTCCTGATCCAGAAACTCGGGGCGAGGCGGGTCCTCTTCATCGGTACGGTCCTGAGCGCCACCTCCCTCTGGGCGATGGCGGGTTTCGACCTGTCGATGACAGACCAACCCATCATCATCAGCGGATTCATCCAGGGCGCCGGCACGGGGCTGCTCTTTGCGCCCTTGAGCACGCTGGCCTACGTGACCCTCAGTCCTGTACACAGAGTGGAGGGCGCCATCCTGTCGACCATGGCGCGCAGCCTGGGGTCGGCGATCGGGATCTCCATCGTGCAGGCCATGGTCCTGCGGAACAGCGCCCTGGCGCAAAGCGAGCTCTCGTCCCGCATGGACCCTTCCAACCCAGTGCTCAATGACGTGATCCCCATTCCCGGAGCCCTTACGACGACCGAGGGCCTGGCGCAGCTCAACGGAGAAGTGACCCGTCAGGCCATGATGATCGGCTATGTCGACATCTTCAGCTGGATGACGCTGATCACACTCGCGATGATACCGTTGATTCTGATCCTGAGGCCGCCGCCGAAGGCGCCTATGGAAAAGATCGGGACTTCGGCAGACTGAAGCCATGCGCCTGAGGCGCCGCCAAGAGAACAGCCCAAGGGAGCCCGGGAAAAGCACATGACAGAGACCGCAACGCCGTCGGCGGACCCCATCGTCCCGCCCCCATCCGCCTCTATTTCGGAAGCGCCTTTCTCGGCCGCCTACACGCGCTACGCCATGCTCCTGCTGCTGGCGATCTACACCATCAACTTCCTCGACCGGTCGATCATCAACATCCTGGCCGAGCCGATCAAGAACGAGCTCAATCTCGCTGACTGGCAGCTCGGCCTTATGAGCGGTCTCGCCTTCGCCCTGTTCTACACGGTGCTGGGCATCCCGCTGGCGCAGCTGGCAGAACGCCGAAACCGCCCGATCATCATCGGGACCTCGGTGGCGGTCTGGTCCGGGTTCACTGCCCTGTCCGGGGCGACCACCAACTTTGTCCAGCTTGTTCTGTGCCGGATCGGGGTGGGTGTCGGTGAGGCGGGATGCACGCCGCCGGCCCACTCTCTGATCGCGGACTACGTGCCGAAGGAGAAGCGCGCCTCGGCGCTCGCCTTCTATTCCATAGGAACGCCCCTCGGGAGCTTGCTGGGCCTGGTGATGGGCGGCCTTATCGCCGACGCCTACGGCTGGCGCGTCGCCTTCCTGGTCGCCGGCGTGCCAGGGCTTCTGTTCGCCCTTCTCTGTTTCCTGACCCTGCGCGAACCCCGCAACATTCTGGCCGCGCACAGTGCCCGGGTCACCGCCGCCCAGGCGACCTTCCGGGAGACGCTTTCCTACCTCATGAAGAAGAAGACCTTCTGGCTGATCGCCCTCGGCGCCGCCATCAAGGCCTTCATCGGCTATGGCCATGCGCCCTTTACGGCCAGCTTCTTCCTGCGGGTGCACAGCGAGGAGGTTGCCCGGCTCGCCGCCATGTTCGACCTGAAGTCGGTGGGCTTCATGGGCCTGGCCCTGGGCCTGATGGGCGGCACTGCCGGCATCATCTCTTCCTGGCTGGGCGGCCAGATCGCCGACCGGTTCGCCAGGACGGACCTGAGGGGCTATGTCGTCGTGCCCGCCATCGCCTCGCTGATCGCTGTGCCGATCTACATCATTGCGGTCAGCGTGCCCTCGGCCTCGGTGGCGCTCTGGATCCTGGTGATCAACGGACTCCTGGGTTCGCTCTGGTACGGACCGGTCTACGCCATCGGCCAGTCCATCGTGCCGCCGCACATGCGAGCGACCACCTCGGCCATCCTCCTCTTCGTCATCAACCTGATCGGCCTGGGCCTCGGCCCGACCGTCGTCGGGATCATCTCGGACATCATGGCCAACGGCGTGGGCCTGGGCTCGGCCCAGGGCGTACGCTGGGCGCTGATGATCTCCACCTGCTTCGGGGTACTGGCCTTCGCCTTCTTCTGGATCGCCCGCAAGACGATCCGGGAAGAGATGGAGTCCTGAGGCGGGCCGGCCCTGGCGGGGGGTTCAGATCTCCGCCAGGGCCCTGTCGAGGCAAAGACTTTCAGCGACGCAGAGGGCCCAGCAAGGGCCGCGACCGGGGCGCGCCGAGGGCATCGCGACCTCAAGTCCGATTGAAAGTTGACGCACCCGTCATTTTCGCCTACCATACCGGAAGGTGAAAAGAGGAAGTCCCGTGAGCCGGATCCTGCCCCTGATCTTCCAGAACCTCACATTCCTGTTCGGGATCGGGTTCCTTGCGCCGCTGATCGCCCAGATCCTTGAACGAACGGTATCTTCAATCGGCGGCACGCCCTGGCCCCTGGCCATCGGACTGCTGGTCGGGGGTGGGTGGGGCGCCATCGCCCAGAAGACGGGCCGCTGGGTATGACCGACCTGTCCGTCGAAGCCCTCCGCGCCCTGCCCGCTCAGGAGCTCAACCGACTGGAGACCGAAACGGCGGCCCGGTTCATGGGCGGCCTGCCCTGGGGATCGGTCCTCTGGGGGCTCGGGAACCTCGCGGTCTGGCTCTCGCTCTGGCCCCTGACCCTCTCAGGCCTCCTGCCCCTCTGGGCGGCCTTCCCCATCGCCACCCTCAACGTGGCCCTCTGCTACCTGCCCTCACATGAGGCCCAGCACCGGATCATCGCCCGGGAGGGCGAGCCCCTCTTCTGGTTGAACGAGCTCGTGGGCCATCTGTCGCCCCTCCCCATGCTGCTGCCCTATGGCGTCGCGCGCCTGACTCACTATGAGCACCACCTGCACACCAACCACCCCGACCTGGACCCCGACATCCACACCAAGGCGCCGAACGCCTGGCGACACCTCCTGAACACCATCGCCCACCGACAGCCGGGGTCGGCGACAGGCGGGAACTATGGCAAGGCGCTGGCGCGGATCGGCACGAACGAGGCCCAGAAGGCGGGGCTCGTCGCCGCCCTCTACACCCTGGCCTACCACGCCATCCTCTTCGGCCTGGCCTGGTCCGGGTTCGCCATCGAGGCCGCCCTGATCTGGTGGCTGCCCCGCATCCTGGGGACGACCTACATCCAGTTCTTCCTGAGCTGGGCGCCGCACCACCCGGCGCACGAGATGGGTCGTTACCGCGACACCCGCGCCTTCCGCAGCCGGGTCGGCAACCTGATGTCCTCAGGTACGCAGTTCCATATCCTGCACCACCTCTATCCCCGCATACCGCACATGCGGCACGCAAAGGCCTACAAGGCCCTGCGGCCCTTCCTTGTCGCGCGGGACTGCCGGCTGGACGGGCTCTAGAGGCTGCGGGCCAGGGTGGCGGCGTCGTCCCGCCGCGACAGGGCCCACTCGCCCAGGCGACGGGCCCACCAGGCCTCTCCCCCATGCGACAGGCGTAGGCGGTGCAGGGCGCCGGTGTAGCGGTGCAGGGCGTGCTCCGCGCTGACCCCGATGGCTCCATGGACGGCGTGGGCGACGCCGGAACAGACGAGCGCGGCCTCCCCGCAGCGCAGCTTGGCGACCGCCGTGGCGGCCCCGGAAACCTCGAGCGGGGCGCCCATCAGGGCCGTCTCCGCCGCCATCCGCGCCGCCATGACCTCTTCGGCCATCACCGCGATCTGGTGCTGGATCGCCTGGAACTTGCTGATCTCGCGGCCGAACTGCCGGCGGGTCGAGGCGTGGTCCAGGGTCATGGCCTGGAGGGAGTCGATCAGGCCGGCCATGACGGCTGCGTCCGCCGCGCCGCAGAGGGCGCGGGCCGTCTCGGCCGGAACCCCGCCCGCCGCCAGCACGGGAGCCGCATCGGCGCAGGCCACGGCCTGCGGGTCGACCAGGCGGGCCAGCAGGGTCTGGACGAAGGCGGGCGGCGCGGCCCTTCGCCCGGTCTCGAAGGCCAGGGGGAAGAGGCCGGAGAGGTCCAGCCCCGCCCCGCCCTCGGCCTCGGGCCGGAGAACATCGAGGAAGCCTGAGGCGGAGAGCTCAGGCCAGGGATCGGCGCCCAGGCCGTCCAGGAGCTTGCGGAAGGAATCGAGGAACAGGTCGTCGCTCATGGAGCTCACCTCAGTCCGAGCCCGCGGGCGATGATGCCCCGCAGGATCTCGCGCGTGCCGCCGCGCAGGGAAAAGGTCGGGCTCATGCCGGCGAGGTAGTCCAGCGTCGCCAGGAGGGGCGCCGGGACAGGGCCCTCCACCGAGGCCAGGTGGTCGGTGACCAGGGCCGGGATGGACTGCTCGAAGCTGGCGCCCAGGTCCTTGACCATGGATGCCTCCACCACCGGGCTCTCCCCACGGGCGAGCTGACCGGTGACCGCCAGGGACATGTTCCGCAGGGTGGCCAGCCGCGCCAGCATCCGGCCGGCCAGCTCGGCCTCGGACTCCGTCGGACCGCCCCGGCTGCGGATGAAGTCCATCCACTCGTCGATCAGGACAGTGGAGGAGTAGAGCCGTTCGGGACCGCTGCGCTCGAAGGCGAGCTCGGCGTTGACCTGGGACCAGCCCTGCCCCTCCTGGCCGATCAGGGCGTCCTCGGGCAGGTCGACATCCTCGAAGAAGACCTCCGAGAAGTGCTCGTCACCGGCCAGGTCGCGGATCGGCCGGGCCGTCACGCCGGGGGTCTTCAGGTCGATCAGCAGCTGGGACAGGCCCGCCTGCCGGTCGTCCGGCCCGCCGCTGGTCCGCACCAGGGCGACCATGTAGTGGGCCTTGTGGCCGTAGGTGGTCCAGATCTTGGAGCCGTTGAGGCGCCATCCCGTCGCGGTGCGCTCGGCCCGGGTGCGGACGCTGGCGAGGTCAGAGCCCGAGTTGGGCTCGCTCATCCCGATACAGAAGAAGGCCTCGCCCCGGCAGATACGCGGCACGATGTCCCGGCGCTGGGCCTCGGTCCCGTAACGCAGGAGAAGCGGGGCGCTCTGCCGCTCGGCGATCCAGTGGGCCGCGACGGGCCCCCCGGCCGCCAGAAGCTCCTCGATCAGGACGAACCGGGCGAAGGGGCTGCGTCCGCCGCCGCCAAACTCCACCGGCAGGGTCAGGCCCACCCATCCACGGGCGGCGAGGTCACGGGAGAAGTCGGCGTCGAAACCCATCCAGGTCCGCGCCCGGCGGGCCCCTGGAACACCGGCGAGGCGTTCGGCCAGGAAGGCGCGCACCTCGGCGCGGAGGGCTTCATCCTCCGGTCCGATGGCGGCGGGAACGAGGGGAGCAAGCACGGCGTGTCTCCGGATCAGGCTGAGGGCGGGTTGGTCTCGAAACCCGGGGCGGCGAGCAAGGACTTCGACCAGGGCCGGGCGCTGCGGGTCCAGACCTGCAGGACAGGCGTCACGCCCTCGTCAGTCTCCAGGACGCCGACCTTGACCGCCACCATGCCGTTGCCAAGGCGCGAAGCCATCGGGCAACCACACTTCGGGCAGAAGCAGCGCTCCACCGATCCGCCGCTCTCGCCCTGGTCAGCGTAGACGGCGTAGCCACCGGTCAGGCGGAAGGCGGCGCCGGGGACGATGGCGTTGACAGAGAAGGCCCCGCCGCTGGTCTTCTGGCAATGGGTGCAGTGGCAGGCGACGGTCACCACTGGGGCGACGTCGCAGTCGAAGGCGACCTCCCCGCAAAGACACTTTCCACGCATGGCCAGACCCCCCATTCCAGCAACGCCCGCGAGGCGCTTCAGAGGATTTTGGCAGACGCCTGGCGGCCCCGCCAGTGGGTGACCAAGGGGCAGGTTGCAGGTTTCCTTTGCCGATTGAGCGGGACAGAGGCCGACAAGAGCGGACACATCGTGGACCGCGGGATAATGGGGTCGGCGTCAGCGGTAGCGGTCCCGCCAAGGGCCGGAGTGACACTTTTCCGTCATCAATCTGAAGACTGGGCGTCACAGACGCTCACTACACGGACACTACAGGGGTAGTCGGGGGGCCGGGTTGGTGCGGTCGCCACGCCCCGTTTGCGCGCGAAACGTCGACACGGTGGAGACCGACCCATGACAGCTCTCGGAAAGCTGAAAATCCTTGCCCTGAGCGTTGCTGCGAGCGGCCTGCTGGCTGCCTGCGGCGGCGGCGGATCCAGCATCGCTTCGCCCGGTGAGGGGCAGTTCGCCACCGGGGGTACGGGTGGCGGTTCCGGCGGGTCCGGTGGCTCGGGATCGGCATCGGCCGACTGCCCCACCGGCTTCATCAACCTCGGCACGATCGCCAACGGAACCCTAAGGTCCTGTGGCATTCCAAGGCTGGTCACCGGCGCCCTGACCCTGCCCTATCGCCCGGGCACGGCCTACCGGATCGACGGGAAGGTCGAGGTCGGGCAGGACCTTGGTCCCGACGCTCAGAACCCGCGGACCGGGGTCTCCTCCGGCGTTCTCACAATCGAGCCCGGCGTGACGATCTTCGGCGGCATCGCCGAGTACATTGCCGTGAACCGCGGATCGCGGATGATCGCCGACGGCACCGCCTCGCGCCCGATCATCTTCACCAGCCTCAACGACCTCAACGGCGGCCCGGACCTCAAGGGCCAGTGGGGCGGAATCGTCATCGCCGGCCGGGCGCCGATCAACCGCTGCCCGCCGACCACCACCACTTTCCCAGCCAACCCGGTCAACTGCGAGTACCGGTTCGAAGCCATCCAGACCATCAACTGGGGCGGGAACGCCGCCAACGACAACAGCGGCGTACTCCGCTACGTGCAGGTGAAGGAAGCCGGCTACGAGGTGGCGCCCAACGAAGAGCTGAACGGCATCACCTTCGGCGGCGTCGGTAACGGCACGGTGGTCGATTTCGTGCAGGTCCATGGCGGCGCGGACGATGCGGTGGAGTTCTTCGGCGGCACAGTGAACGTGCGACGCCTGGTGCTGACCGAATGGGACGATGACGGCTTCGATACCGACGAGGGCTACACAGGGTCGGCCCAGTACATCATCAACACCTCGGATCGCCCCTCGGAAGAGGCCCGCTGCTTCGAGATCTCCGGCGCGGGCTCCACCTCCGGCGGGCTGCCCCTGCTGCGCGCCCACCCCAAGGTCTCCAACTTCGTCTGCCGCCTCGGTCTGGCGACCTCGACTTTCGACTCCCGCCAGCACCAGGGACTGGTCCTGAACGGCGGAACCCGGGCGGACTTCCTGAACGGCGTGATCTATTCGGCCCATCCGTCCATCCCCTGCATCGACGTGGATGGCTCTTCGACGATGACCGAACCCCGGCCGACCTTCGCCTCGGTGGCGCTGTCCTGCGGCGCCGGACCCTTCCGCACCACGGACAACGACCAGCCCACCGGCCCTGAGACCCTGTTCAACGCCGGCCAGAACAACATCGCCACCGGCTACACCCCGACCTTCTCCCAGGGCTTCATCAACGGGTCGAACGAGAGCGGGCGG
>Ga0209985_10004227_pt1 | contig 11678 bp, 12 predicted proteins | sample NOAtaG_FD_187305 | JGI IMG/M metagenome (GOLD analysis project Ga0209985, IMG submission 187305) | Freshwater lake microbial communities from Lake Erie, under a cyanobacterial bloom - NOAA_Erie_Diel6S_1000h metaG (SPAdes) (version 2) | ecosystem: Environmental > Aquatic > Freshwater > Lake ... | reverse complement strand
TTACGTTTGTCTTTGTCAATCGAAACTGACATCACGTTGCTCGGGGGCAGCGCCGCGGCGGCCGGTCAGCCGCGGCGCGGCATGCGCCACGGCAGCAGGGCCTGCACCCAGCGGCTGCCAAAACGTGTGGCCGACAGCGTCTCGTGCATGGCCAGAACGTCGTGGCCGGCAAGGCGCGTCCGCACCAGCGAGCGGGCGTAGAACGGCGTGTCCTCCAGCGTGCGCACGACGGTGGTCTGCGGTCCCGGCGGGCACTCGCTGCGTACGCCTCGGCGGACGCGCCACCCGGTGGGCGCCAGCGACTGCCGCGGCGGAAGCTCGACCGCGCTCGCGCTGCCGTCGGCAGCGAAGCGCGTGCCGATCAGACGCCCCTCGCGTTCCTCCTGCCCGTGCACGTCGTAGACAACGAGCGTGCTGCCGTCGGGCAGCGGGGCGCGCATCCAGTCCCAGGTCGTGAAGGCCTCGGTGATCGGCTCGTCGCCCTCGTTGCTGTCCAGGTAGGCATGTCCCTGCCACCGCAGTGCCGGCTGTTCCAGGCACACCTCGACCCGCGCGCAGGGCGCGATCGGTCCCCAGCGGTGGCGCGAGCGCGGATCGAGGGCGGCGACGTAGTCGGTCAGCGCGCCCGGACGCAGGCGGACGGTGCCCCGCACGCGGCGCGGCACCGGATTGGCCCACTCGTCGATGGCGATCGTCAGGCCGCCGTCGCCCCATTCGAGCGCCGACGGGCCGATCGCCAACCGCGAGGCGCTGCGCTGCACGTGGCGCTGGCCGCGCTCGGTCATCGCCCAACGGCCGCCCTGGGGCAGGTACAGCGCCACGTTCAGCGCGCAGTGCTCGGCGGCCGTCGCCCGTCCGGACTTCCAGGCGCGGCGGTAGTAGGGCGAGAAGACGCTGCCGACGAAGGCGATGAGGGTCAGCGCGTGGCGGCCGTCGTCGCTGACGGCATCGACGTACCACCAGAGGTACGCACCCGGACCGACCGGCGCGTCGAATCGAGGCGATCCATCAGCGTGGCGGCCGCCAACCGGCCCGACATGGCCGCCATCGGCACCCCCGGCCCCGGGTGCACGCTGCCGCCCGCAAGGTACAGGCCCGGCAGGCCGCTTGTGGAGCCAGGACGGCGGAACACCATCGTCCAGCCGTGCGTGGCCTGCCCGTACAGCGCTCCGCCCGTCGCCGGAAAGAGCCGGTGGAACTGCGCCGGCGTGCGCCGCACCACCCGGGGTCCAGGCTGCAGGTTCAGGCGCAGGCCGCAGCGGCGCAGCAGTTCCTCGCATCGCGTCTGACATGCTTCGGTCTCCGGATCGTCGAACTCGCGCGTGTCGCCGTCGGCGGGCGCGTTGACCAGCACCAGCAGCCGCTCGCGCGCGGCGCCCTCGCCAGGCGGGTGCGCCGCGTCGTGCCGGTCCTGGGCGCACACGTAGACGGTGCCGCGCCGCGGCAGCCGCCGCGCGCGGAAGATGTCCTCGAACTCGCTCGCGTAGTCGGTGTCGAAGAAGACGTTGTGACGCAGCAGCGGAATTCCCGAAGGCCGGTCGTGGACGGCCCACGTGATCGCCGACAGCGAACGCCGCGCCGCGGGCACCAGGCCGGGGGCTGCGGCCGCCGCGGTGCCCAGCAGTGGGCCCAGCGCGCCGACGTCCCCGTTGAAGATCACCGAGTCGGCGTCCAGGCGCTCGCCGCCCTCGAGCACGACGCCGCGGACCCGGCCGCCCTGGCCGTCGATCGCCGTGCAGCGCGTGCCGCAGCGCAGCCTGCCGCCGCGCGCGACGAACAGCGCGGCGAGTGCTCGTGCCAGGGCTGCCATGCCGCCCTGCACGGCCCAGACACCCTCCTGCTCGACGTGCGCCACCAGCATCAGCGTGGCGGGGGCCAGCCAGGGCGAGGCGCCGCAGTAGGTGGCGTAGCGCGCGAACAGCTGTTGCAGGCGCGGATCGTCGAAGCGACGCATGAGCGTCCGGGCCAGCGAGGGCATCGGGCCCAGCGCGGCCAGCGTGGCCAGGCCACGCGGCCCGAGTTCGCGCGCCAGGCGCAGCGGACCGGGCCGGCTGCTGCGCAGGTGCGGCGTCTCGAGGGCGCGGTAGAGCGCTCCGGCCTCGCGGCAGAAGGCGAGGTAGCGCTGGCCCTCGCGGGGGCCGGCGAAGGCGCCGATCGCGTCGGCCGAGCGTGCCCGGTCGGCGAACAGGTCGAGGCCGCTGCCGTCGTCGGCCCAGGCGTGCCGCGCCAGCACGTCCAACGGCACCAGCGGCGGCAGTGCGGCGGCGGTCGAGCTGCCGGCCTCGTGCAGCAGCTCGTCGAACACCCAGCGCATCGTGAACACGGTGGGTCCGGCGTCGAGCGTCGCACCGTCGACCTCCAGCGGACGCATCTTGCCGCCCGGTGCGGCCTCGGCCTCCAGCAGCGTGACGTCGAGCCCGCGCGCGGCCAGCAGGAGCGCGGCCACCAGGCCCCCGATGCCCGCGCCGACCACGACGACGCGGTGCGCGGCCGGAAGGGCCGTCACGGCGGCAGGGCCTCGAAGGCGCGACCGTTCCAGCAGCCCCGCAGCGCCACCGGCACGAAGCGGACGAACATCCACTCGCTGAAGAAACCGCCCTCGTAGGAGGCGCGAATGGCGCGCTGGTGCGCTCCGTGGCGGGCGAAGGCGTCCATCGCGCCCGCGTCGTTCCAGACACTGAACGTGGCCTGCCGCAGCAGGGGTGCCTCGCCCAGCCCGACGGCAAGCATGCAGCCCGGTGCCCCGGCGAGCTCGGCTTCCGCCGGTGGCGAGTGACGCCAGAACGCGGCCAGCCGGCGCGGGCGGATGGCCGCGCGCGTCAGTGCGGCCACCGGGGCCCCGGGCACGGGCGACAGCACGGCGGACATCGACTGCCCGCTCCAGCTGCCGCGCGCCGAGGTGGCGAGCAGCGTGGCGGCGAAATGCTCCCGCGAGCGGGAACGGTAGGCCCGCGCCCAGCGCGACACGGTGGCAAAGCGCTCGGCATCGTCGAGGCGGTCGAACAGCGTGAACACGCCCTGGCAGTCGAGGCCGGGCTCGAGGCCGAAACCGCCGTTGGCCCCGCTGCCCAGCACGCGGCCGAACCGCAGGCCCGGCACGCCGGCGAGCACACGTCCGCCGCGTGCAAGTCGCCACAGCGCCCACGGCAGCTGCGAACGCCGCAGCCGCGACATCAGCAGCACGGCCACCCCGGGCGGGGGCCGGGCAGGCTGCGCGCGGCGCGGACCGGCCTCGCCCCCGGGACTGCCTTCGTCGTCGCGGCCGGGGCCGTCGCCGCGCAGCGGTCCGGCGCGCCAGAGCAGGTCCGGCGCGCCATCGGCGGGTGCGTGCGCCATCGCGCAATCCTCGGCGGGCCGGCCTGGCGCCCGGCGCTAGCGCAGCGTCACCTCCACGCGCCGCGCGGACGGGTCCTCGCCGGCGACGTTGGCCTCGGTCTGTTGCGGCTTGTCAAGTTGCACGCGGGCTGCCGGTGCGCCCGCGGCCACCAGGGCGTCGCGCACCGCGACCGCGCGCTGCTTGGCGAGTTCGCGGTTTGCCGCGAGCTGGCCCGCCGCCGAGTGATAGCCGGAGACCAGGACCACGCGCGCTCGTCCGGCCGCCAGCGCAGTCACCGCCGTGTCGAGGCCGCGCGACTGCTCCGCGGCCAGGTCGGACGACCCGACGCCGAAGTACAGCACCGTGCGGGTCGGCTCGACCAGCGGTGCGGGGAGCGCCGCAGCGGCCGCCAGCGCGACCGGTTGCAGTCCGGCGTAGTTGCGGGCCATCTGCAGCCCGCCGAGCGGCTTGTTGACGCCCTGGTGGCAGGTGGCGCAGTAGACCTTGGCGACGTCGCCGGTGGGCCCCTTGCGCGAGGCCGGGAAGGTATCGGTCAGCGGGACCATGTGCGCGACGTTGAGGTCGCGCTCCATGCGGATGCCATGCCACGCCGTCACCTTCTTCGGCGACACCCACTGCTGGAACGACTGGCTGTTGTGGCAGAAGGTGCAGTTGACGCCCAGGCTCTTGCTGAAGTGCATCATCAGCGCGTAGGTCTGCTCGGTGTGCAGGATGCTCGCGCCGTTGCCGATGCCCTGGGGCAGCGCCTGCTTGCCGTAGACCTTGACGTTCTGGTCGCCCAGCAGGTAGGCCGAGTACGGGTCGTAGGGCAGGGAGGTGAGCCCGGCGGTCTGCAGCACGCGGTTCTGGCCGAAGTCGTTGCCCAGGATGCTCTGCGTGTTGCGCAGCGGCGTCTCGGGCTTGAACCACACGTTGGCCGGAACCGGCTGGCCGCGGTGGCAGGTGTAGCAGGTGACCCCGGTGTCGGCGACGTGCGTCTTCCAGCCGCCGTTGACCGCGCGCGTCATCTCGATCATCTTGCGCGCGATGACCTTCTGGTACTTGCCGTCGTCGGCGAAGTTCTCGCCGACGTGGCAGTAGTTGCAGCCCTCTGCCGGTGGCGCCACCCAGGCGGTGATCGCCGCCATGTGGCGGTTGAAGTCCGCCACCGACAGGTCGCCCAACAGCGGGACGTTCTTGTAGATGTCGGACGCCTTCGGACCCACGGGCGGCGGGGCGGGGGTGTCGTCGGGCACCGCCGGGACCGCCGCGCGCTGCGCCGCGACGATCCGAGGGTTCTCGGTGTTCTGCATCGCGGTGCCGCGGAAGCCCTGCTGCGTCGTCTGCATCGGCGGCCGCTCGCAGCCGGCCAGCAGCAGCAGCGCCGAGGCGCCGAGGACGGCGAGCAGCCGCCGGTTCGGATGGTCGGTGCGCGTGCTCATGGCTTGGCTCCCATCGCGGCGCCGGGGTCGATCACGGTGCCGAGTACCGCCGGGTACGACGGCGCCACGCCGTGCTTGACCGCCCACAGGTACCAGTTGTCGACCACCGTCCCGCTCAGCAGGATGCCGATGCCGCCGGCCAGCGGGCACAGGACAGCGAACCACCAGGCCCAGCGGTGGACCGACTCGATCGTCGCGTTCCAGCCCATCGTCCAGCGCCAGAACAGCGCCATCCGCTCGACCGCGGTGCCGCGGTCGACGATCTGGTCGAGCTCGCGGTCACCTCCGTATCTCGAGCACGCCAGCACCGTGGCGCCGTGCATCGCGAACAGCATCGTCGAGCCGTAGAGGAACACGATCGACAGGGCGTGGAACGGGTTGTAGAACAGGTTGCCGTAGCGCAGCGAGAACGCCGCCGTCCAGTCCAGGTGCGGGAAGATCCCGAACGGCACCGCCTCGCTCCAGCTGCCCATGAAGACCGGACGGATCAGGCCCAGCACCAGGAACAGCCAGATCGCGGCGAGGAAGGCCCAGGCCACGTGCGTACCCAGGCCGAGCTGGCGCGCGCGGGTGTAGGTGCGGGCCCACCACAGCAGCATCGACACCGTGAGCAGCGCACCCGACAGCAGCCACCAGCCGCCCTCGTTCATCGGTGGGAACCGCAGCCCGTACTCCGGCTTGGGCGGCTCGAGCGCGAGCCAGGGCAGCTGCCGGATGAACTCGATCGGGTTCCAGTTCACCGAGGCCAGCATGTTCAGGCCCATGATGTTGATCGACAGCGTGCCCAGGATGATCGACGCCAGGCCGAGCGGCCCGAGGTAGATCGGCCCGATCTGCGCGTTGCCCAGGCGACCGAGCAGGTGCACGAAGAAGGGCTGCAGGTCGCGCGGGCTGTTGCCTGCGGGCAGCTCGACGCCCATGTGGGCGGGTCCGACCGCCTGCACGCGCGAGAAGAGGTTCTGGTATTCCATGAGGATCCCTCCTGGGTCCTGCCGTCAGGCGGCGGCGCTCATTTCCAGATCGGCAGCTGCAGCCACCAGTTCCACCACTCGGGCCAGCCGCGCGTCCAGAACGGACCGCTGAGCACGATGCACAGCGCCGAGAACATGCCGGCGGCCAGCGCCAGGAAGAGCCCGAGGCGGTGGATGCCGAGCGCCCCGACCGAGTAGCCGATCAAGTCGCGGAAGAACGTGTCTTCGTGGTCCGGCGTCTTGACCGGCAGCCCCTTCTTCGGGTTGCTGGCCGACAGGATCAGGCCGCCGTGCAGCGACAGCGCGAAGGTCGTCGTGAAGAAGAAGCTCACGGCGATCATGTGCGCGGGGTTGTAGTGGAAGTGCAGGTACTGGTAGCCGATGTTGCTGACCCAGTCGAGGTGGCTCCAGATGCCGTACGGGAAGCCGTGGCCCCAGGCGCCGAGCAGCAGGGGCCGGATCACGACGAGGGTGACGTAGGCGAAGATCGCCACGCCGAAGGCCACCGGAACGTGGTACCCCATGCCGAGCTTGCGTGAGATCTCGACCTCGCGCAGCGCCCAGCTGCCGAACGCGCCGATGGCGCAGACGGTCACGATCTGCCAGATGCCGCCTTCCTTCAGCGGCGCGAGCCCGAGGCCGTACTTCAGGTCGGGAGGTGCGACGTTGATGCGCCAGGGGTTGAACACGCCCTGCAGCGCCGCGTCGTAGAAGATCAGCGCGCTGCCCAGGATCGTGAAGAAGATCGTCGTGACCCCGAAGAACCCGACGTAGAACGGACCGATCCAGAAGTCGAAGAGATCGCCGCCCACGAGCGTGCCGCCGCGGACGCGGTACCTGCGCTCGAAACTCAACATCGCCATGGCATCGTGCCCCCTGCCGGCGGGCCGGACCGTCGTCTGGACGGAGCGGCATCCGGCGCTATGAGTGGGCGGTGGGCGGGTGGGGGACCGGCAACGCCGGCCTCACGCACCCACCGCGTTCAGCGCGCAAGGCGCGCTTGCCGCTACTTCTTGGGCGCGGCCTGGGCCGCCAGCGCCTTGGTGGCGCTCGCGTTCGGGCCGTCGAGCCAGTTGTAGGTCGGCGTGCTGAGCAGGATGAGGTGGATCATCGCCGCCAGCGCGAACAGGAAGATCCCCTGCACGACCATCGCGCGCAAGGGGTCGTACAGTTTCCAGACTCTCCACATACCGGTTTTCTCCTAGAGAAGGTGCGACATGAAGGTGTAGACCGCCGCCTTGACACCACCGGTCATCGACTTGACGCCCTCGGCACCCGGCAGCGCGGACCGCCACTGCCAGCCGAACAGCGATGCGAAGATCGCCAGCGTCGCGAAGACCACGAAGCCCACCGTGAAGATCGCGTAGAACGAGAGTGACCTCGTCCCGGCATGCCGGCCCGGCGAGGCTTGAAGCGTCTTGGCCATCGGTTGCTCCTTCAGTCGATCAGAGCCAGGGCCGCCAGATCCAGACCAGCAGGTGCGCGACCACGGCCACGGCCGTGAACCCTACGAACCCCTGTACCCAGTACCTGTGGAACTCCTGGGCTTCGTCGTCGTTCAGGCCCGAGATCGAGCCCTTGCGGTCAGCCATGTGAACCACTCCTTTCTTCGGCCTTGCGGCCTTGGTTGCGCCCAGCCCGCGCAATGAGGCAGCCGTGGCCAGATGCCACGACATCCGTTGCGGGCCGCCCGACCGGCCGGCCCGCGCAACGTTCCGTTCCCGACGCCCTCACGCCGCCACCCCGCGTCGCAGCGCGTCGTGCGCCGCGTCGACGCGCTCCGGCGTCACCTCGGCGTCGCCGGCGCGGCGTGCCTCGAGCTCGGCGCGATCGCGCAGCCGCTTGGCCGCCGAGATCTGCACCAGCACCGGCTCGGACTGCACCAGGCGCGAGAGCAGCTGCTGTGCTTCGTCCTGCCATGGCAGGCTGCGCCCGTCGCGGGTCGGCGTGGCCTCGATCCGGTCGAGGTCGGGCGCCAGCGGCAGCACGTGGAACAGCGCGTCGAACAGCGCGTTGCAGAACTCCTGCACGAGGTAGGTGGCGCCGGCGTAACCCATGAAGGGGGTGCCGGTCGCGCGGCGGATGATCGCCCCCGGGAACGAGGCCGGGATGTAGGTCGGCTTCAGGCCCGGTCCGGTGCCGAGCTCGGCCAGGTACATGCGTTCGTTGTAGCTTCCGAGCAGCACCAGTGGCGGTCGCGCGTGGATCTGCGCCCGCACCGCCTCGTGATCCGTCTTGGCGCCCGGGCGGCGCGCCACCGCGAAGTGGCACGGGATGCCGAGCTCGTCTTCGAGGAAGTGCCGCACGCCGCGCGCGTAGGTCTCGCCGGCGACGATGCCGAAGCTCGCGGTGCCGAAGAAGTCCTGCGTCACCGAGCGCCACAGGTCCCACACCGGCTTGATCGTCGTGTGCTTCTCACGCTCGATGAAGGGCTCGGGGTCGAGCTCGAGCAGGCGACCGAGCTCGCGCAGGAAGGCCGTCGTGCTGTGCAGCCCGATCGGCGCCTGCAGGTAGGGCCGCTCCAGCGCCTCGGCCAGGGCGCGCCCGTACTCGCGGTACATGACGACGTTGACGTCGGCATCGGCCAGCTTCTGCACGTCGGCCAGGTGGCTGCCGAGCGGGAACACCATGTTCACCTCGGCGCCGATGCCCTCGACCAGGCGCCGGATCTCGGCGAGGTCGCTCGGGGTGTTGAACGTGCCGTAGGCGGGGCCGAGGATGTTGACGCGGGGCTTCTCGCCTGCCGGGCGCTCGGCGAAGCCCGTGCTCGGTCCACAGCCACAGCATCGCGCGGTTGGCGGCCTGCCACTGGTCCTCGTCGATCGTGCGCGGCAGGAAGCGCTGGATCGTCGTGCCCTCCGGCGTGACGCCGCCGCCGATCATCTCGGCGATCGAACCCGTGACGACGACGCTGGGCAGGTCGGGGTCTAGCGTCTTGTGCGCGCGCCGCAGGCTGCCTTCGGTGCCCTCGCGGCCGAGCTGCTCCTCGGCCAGCCCGGTGACGACGATCGGCAGCTCGTGCGGCGGCAGCGCGTCGGTGTAGTGCAGCACCGACGTGACCGGCAGGTTCTCGCAGCCCACCGGGCCGTCGATGACGACCTGCAGCCCCTTGATGGCCGTGAAGACGTAGACGGCACCCCAGTAGCCGCCGGCACGATCGTGGTCGAGGACGAGCATGTCGATCGGCTCCTCAGACCATCTTCTCGGCGTCGCGCCGCTTCATGATCTTGATGACCTGGCGTCGCGTCTCGGCGCGGAACTCGGGCCTGGGCACGGGCTGGTCCTCCCAGATGCCGGCCACGTCGCCGTCGCCGACCTGGCCGAAGAACTCGCGCATCGACTGGAAGCGCGCCTTGTTGGCCATCGCGGCGTTGATGACCTGCGCCAGCGAGCCGGCGCCGGCCACGCCCATCAACGGCCGCGCGGAGATCAGATTCGTGAAGTACAGCGCCGGGATCGTCGCCTGCTTGGCTGCCTGCACGACCGGGGTGGTGCCGATCGCCAGGTCGGGCCGGAACTCGCGCACCGCGGCGATGTCCTGCTCGAGACTGGCGCGGAACTGCACCCGCACGCCGCGTGCGGACAGCCACTCGTGGTCGGGCGCGTTCCACGGCGTGCGCGGGCAGGCGCTGCCGACGTAGGGGACCTCGGCGCCGCTCTCGATCAGCAGCCGGGCAACGAGCAGCTCGCTGCCTTCGTAGCCGCTGACCGTGACGCGGCCGCGGATCGGCGTGCGCGCCAGCGCCGCGCGGATGGCGGGCAGCCAACGGTTCTTCGCCGCGTCGATCATGGCCTGCGGCACGCTGGCCGCCTTGCCCACCGCCTGCAGCCACGCCTCCGTGCCGTCGTGGCCCACCGGCGCACCGGGCACGATCGGCCGGCCGGCCGCCTCGAACTCGCGCACGCTCGCGGTGTAGAAGGGGTGGATCGCGGCGACCGCCACGCCGTCCAGAGCGGCGTAGAGCTCGCGCCACTCGCGTGTCGGCACCACCGGCCCGCAGGCGAGCCCCATGCCGTCGAGCAGCATTCCGATGCCCACCGGGTCGGCCGGGAACATCTCGCCCAGCAGCGTGATGGTGGGCCGTTCGCTCGGGCCGCCGCGCGGTGCGGCCACCGGGCCGGCCTCGGCCTCGGCCCGCGCGTAGCGCAGCATCGCGCCAGCCAGCACGTCCTTGGCCTCGGCGTGCGTGGGCACCCCGAATCCCGGGACGTCGATGCCGATGATGCGCACGCCGTTGATGTCGCGCGGCAGCAGCTGCAGCGGCACGCCGCTGGCGGTGGGCACGCACAGGTTGGTGACGACGATGGCGTCGTACTTCGCCGGGTCTGCGCTGGCGTGGACGGCGTCGCGGATGTCCTCGAACAGCTTGCCCGTCACCAGCGTCTCGCTGTTGAACGGGACGTAGCCGACGCTGCGGCGCGCGCCGTAGAAGTGGCTGGTGAAGGTAAGCCCGTAGACGCAGCAGGCGCTGCCCGACAGGATGCTCATCGTCCGCCGCATGCGCAGGCCGACGCGCAGCGAGCCGAAGGCCGGGCACATGCTCTGCGGCTGGTCGTGCGGCCCCATGCCCTCGGGCAGCGGGTAGTCGCGGGCGAGCTGGGCCAGGACCTCGCCCGCATGCCCGTTGCCGGCCGCCTCGGCCGCCGCGATCATCGTCGCGCGTCCGGTGTGGCAGCCGAGGCCGTCGCGCCCGATCGCCTCGGTGTCGACGCGGCGGTCGATCTCGCCGATCGGGTCGGGTGCCGGGGGCGACGAAGTCGCGCGGTCGTCGCGTGATGGCTCGCTCATGAGGGCGCCTTTCGCAGGGTCGCGTTGGCTGGCGGCGCTCAGGCAGCGTCGTAGATGACCTCGAGCGAGGGCCGGATCGCGGCCTCGCTCCCGGTCATGTCGGCCTGCGTCGCCGGCTCGAGGACGACGTCGCGGCCGACGGCGCTGCCGGAGAACAGCGCCAGCAGCTGGTCCTGCGTCTGCGGTCGGGGCCGCTTGGGCGGGGCCTCGGCGACGTTGGTGGCCAGTTCCGCGAACAGCGGGCCCCATTGGCCGTCGGGCCGGCCGATGATCTCGTACGAGGCGCTCTTGCGCCGGATGTCGTCATGCGCCGGGATCGCGGCCAGCACCGGGATGCCGGCGTTGGCGGCGAAGGCCTGCGCCTCGCCGGTGCCGTCGTCTTTGTTGATGACCATGCCGGCCACGCCGACGTTGCCGCCCAGCTTGCGGAAGTACTCCACCGCCGAGCAGACGTTGTTGGCCACGTACAGCGACTGCAGGTCGTTGCTGCCGACGACGATGACCTTCTGGCACATGTCGCGCGCGATCGGCAGGCCGAAGCCGCCGCAGACCACGTCGCCCAGGAAGTCGAGCAGCACGTAGTCGAAGCCCCAGTCGTGGAAGCCGAGCTTCTCGAGCGTCTCGAAGCCGTGGATGATCCCGCGGCCGCCGCAGCCGCGGCCGACCTCGGGGCCGCCGAGCTCCATCGCGAACACGCCGTCGCGCTTGAAGCAGACGTCGCCGATCGTGATCGGCTCGCCGGCCAGCTTCTTGCGCGAGCTGGTCTCGATGATGGTCGGCGTGGCCTTGCCGCCGAACAGCAGGCTGGTGGTGTCGCTCTTGGGATCGCAGCCGATCAGCAGGACCTTCTTGCCTTGCTGGGCCATCATGTAGCTGAGGTTGGCGAGCGTGAAGCTCTTGCCGATGCCGCCCTTGCCGTAGATCGCGATGATCTGCGTGGCCTTCTTCGCCTCGCCGGTGGGCACCGGGTCGGGCTCCACCGCGGCCTCGGCGCGCAGGCGCTCGACCTGCATGAACTTCACGGGTGCGGTGCCGGGGATGCCGTCGTTGTTCATGCGTGTCCCGTCCAGTCGATGACCATCTTCAGGCACTGGCTGTCCTCGAAGGCGGTGCGGTAGGCGCGTTCGCAGTCGCCTGCGGCGGCGTGGTGGGTGATCAGG
>Ga0209985_10004225_pt1 | contig 11684 bp, 17 predicted proteins | sample NOAtaG_FD_187305 | JGI IMG/M metagenome (GOLD analysis project Ga0209985, IMG submission 187305) | Freshwater lake microbial communities from Lake Erie, under a cyanobacterial bloom - NOAA_Erie_Diel6S_1000h metaG (SPAdes) (version 2) | ecosystem: Environmental > Aquatic > Freshwater > Lake ... | reverse complement strand
TCCACGCAGATGATGTAGAGGGCGTAAAGGATGTCGACGGCGACGTAGGTCACGAAGATCACGGCGGCGGTGACGGGGGAGAAGTCGGTCATCCAAGCCGCTCCAGCAGGCCGCGTAGCGTGGCGGCTCGCTCCGGGTCGTATGCGTCACCGAGCAACCTCATTTTCTTCGCCCCCCACTCCAACGCCTCCCGCTCCGCGTCGGTGAGCGTGAGCGAGCACGCCACCGGCTCCTGTGTATCGCCGGTGCCAAGTCCCTTCCCCAGCGGGGCGTCATGATTCGCTTTCTCCAGAGCCGCCACGCGGCACTCTAGGTCGTAGAGGTCGCTCGCCACGCCGAGCCCCCAGCGGTCACTGCCGTGCCGCTCCCATTCCGCGAGCCTGTCGGCCTGTGGCGTGCGAGGCGCAGACTTCTCCTTCGCGGCATTGACTAGCGCCGCGTTTTGCGCGACCCATGCCCGATACGTTCCGCCCGAAGATTGACCCATTTTCCCGGCGTCGGGACTATGGTTCGCACGCTCGCGGAGCATTGCGCCGGCCCACAGGTAGGCAGACTGGCAAATGGCTTGACCGAAGGCATTCGACTCCTCGCCAACGTCATCGCTCGTCAGTAGCCCCGTCAACGCCGCCGCGGCGAAGTGGTCGCGGAGATCTTGCTTCTCCTCCGCGACCGCCTTCCAACGCTGAAACTCTTCGTGCCACTCGCGGATGTAGTCGTCGACCGGTGCCGCCACGGTCTGCTTCGCCATCAGCCGCTCCCTCTCATCCAACAGCCGCCCGATCATCCTCGCCGCCGTCCCGAAAGACGCCGTCCAGGCGTTCGGAGGGCCGTAGCGGTTTGACCACTGCCGGGCCTCCGAAGCCTCGCTGTCCGTGTACGGGACGCTCATCGGTACCGGATCACCGCGAACCACTGCCGGCGGGCCGGCGAATACGCCACGCCCTCCTCGATGATCTGCCGCTTGCCGAAGAAGCAGCAGTTGCGGCGGGCCGCCTCCGGCGTCGAACCGCAGCCGATGCCCTCGGTCTGGCCGCACGACGAATGCACGAGCGAGCCCCGGCTGGCGATGAGCACGGCGTGCTCCTGGGCCGAGATGAACACCCGGCCACGCGGCACCACGATCACGTCCTGGGCCACGGCCGCGGAGCAGAGCAGGGCGGCGAAGAGAGACAGAAACCTCATGGCGAATCCTTTCGTTGGAGGGATCGAAACCGCCCGCAGCCTCCCACGGATCCGGTAGGCGTCAACCGGGTCAGCGGCCGAGTTTCGCCATCAACTCCGCCCGCCGGGCGGCCATCTGCTCCGGCGTGATCACCACCCGGGCCACGGCCTTGCTCTCGACGCCCACCGCCGACACGCCGCTGAACGACGCCGCCACGGCGGCCCCCACGACGCAGTCCAGGAGGTGGTTGTCCCGGCCCGGGATCAGCCGCCACTCGTCCACGATCCGCTGCTTCGACTCGACCCGCACAGGCACCTCGCTGGCCAGCTGCTCCGCAAGCATGTCGTGCTGCCCGGCGTGGATCGTGAACCCCTGCGGGTCGCCCACCGGCAGCTTGAGCCGGGCCGCCACGAACGTCTTCCAGGCGTTTGTGTCGAAGAGGATGTGACGCTGCCGGCCGATGGTGCTCGTCCGCCAGTTGGCCCCGATCCGCTCGCCCCGGTCGGGGGCCTTGTCGCTGATCGTCTGGCCGCTCGCGCCCACGAACCGGCCGTGGGTCGGCAGCACCCGCGGCCCCCACTTGCTTCGCCGGGCGAAGTCGCGGATCACGCCCTGCGACTGTGCCCAGTTGGCGTCGATGCAAAGCTGGTTGACCCGCAGCACGGCATCGTCGGTCTCGCGGGCGAACTCCCGCTCGAGCAGGTCGCCCGCCAGGGCCTCCAGGCCCGCGTGGATCGCCGCCTCCACGTTCGCACCATGCACGAGGGAGAGCGTCTTCTTTGCATCGCGCAGGGTAAAATATGCACGCCCTTGGTCTGGGTATGTTCCGTAGGCCACAACATGGCCGCGGAACTGGTGGCCCCATGCCACGACGGCCCAGTAGAGCAGTTCCTTCTGGACGTCCACGAACGCGGTGAGCGTGTCGAGGCCTCGGGGGACGGTCCAGCGGGGGACGTTGATGGCGCGGCTGGCGACGTCGGCCGGCTGGAGCCCGTCCGCCCTGGAGGCGTCTTCCAGGGGGTCATTCTGGAACTCGGCGGCGAACGCCGCCTCGCCGCGGTCGATGCGGAGGTTCCAGGCGTGTTGAATCGCGGACAGCTCGTCGGCTTGCTTGCGGGCCGGCCAGCCGACCTTGGCTCCGGCGTCCATCGCCTCGCGGTTCTTGGCGTAGAACTCGTCGGCGGCGGTCGTGCCGTTCCCGTCCCGCTGGCCGCGCCGCCGCAGCTCGGCGTATTCATCCCACAGGGCCGTCGCAGTCGGCCACTGGTAGACCAGCCGGAAGCGGCGGCCCTGCCAGGCTGGATGCCGTTCGCGGTCCAGGAGCCGGTCCGCCAGGTCGTCCGGGCAAATCACCGTCACGGTTGCCAGGCCGGCGATCTTCACGCCCGGCCCGGCCAGGCCGAGGATCGCTCCCTTCAGCACCGCCTCGCGGGCAGCCACCTGGGACGGGCTGCGGGCCGACTCGTCGGTCTGCGGATCGTCGATCAGCACGAGCGACGGCCGCACCTTCCGGCCGTCCGCCGCCCGCTTTGCGGTCATACCGCGGATGCGGCCGGTGATGCCTGCCACCCGGATGATGCCGCTGGAGGCCGGTGAGCCGGGGATCGTCGGGAACTGCACCTCGTTGGCCGTCCACTGGATGTGGGTCGGCTTGCCCTTGTAGAGCTGGCCCTTCGCCCGCTGGTGGATCCGCTCCAGGGCCACGATCGGGAACACCGCCTCGGGGAAGTCCTCCAGGAGCAGTTCGTTGGTTTCGCACTCGACCTTGATGCTGTCCAGCATGGTCGAGGCGTGCCCTTCATCGCTGCCGATGATCGTGACGAACTCGCGGTAGCCGTAGAGCAAGGCCCACAGTGCCGCCGCCTCCACGAGCGACGTCTTGCCGGAGCCGCGGGCCATGGCGAACGCCAGCAGCTCGCCGCGGACCACGGCGGCTTCCACCGCCGCGATCGTCTCCAGGTGGTCGTCGGACCACTCCAGGCAAAACGTCGCAGGCATGTAGGCTTCGCAGAACGACCGGAAGGAGGTGCGAGCCGCGTCCTTGCGGGCCTGGTTCACGACCTTCGGCATCTCGCCGATGTCGCGGCCGGATTCGGACAGCTCGGCGGCACGAGCCGCGGCCCGCTCGCGGTGCGATTCGTAGGCGGCTCGCCCGTCAGGGGCCGCGCCTCGCTTGATCTTGTTGACCTCACGGACAACGGCGCGGGCCTTGCTCAACTGTTCGTTGAGCATGGACTGTTGTTCAGGTGTCAGCCTCATCGGATTGCAGCCCTTTTGACGCCCCGCGGGGGGCGGGAACCCAAAAAACCCTCGTGCTAGGCGGATTTTCCTCCAGCCTAACCCCTTTAGGCCAAAGGAGAACCGACGGGGGAAAGAAAAAATCTGGATTACGCTGTTGACATTCGCCCACGGATGACGATGATGTATTTCGTCAGTCGTGAGCCATGCGACTGGATCACAACCAACAGCAAAGGAGACGAATCATGTCGGTGAATGTCAACGAAATGACGTTTGGGATCGAAATCGAGACCACGGTGCCCTACGGCACGGTCCAAGTCGGTGGCCACGGCCACGGCCGTCAGGTCCCGTGGCTGCCCGCCGGGTGGCTCGCCGACCGCGACCCTTCGATCCATGCCGACGTCGCCGGCCACGAGGCCTGCGAGTTCGTCTCGCCCGTCTTGAAGGGCAAGGAAGGCATCAAGCAGATGATCGCCGCCATCCGCGAGATCATCGCCAAGGGTGGCAAGGTGAACGCCTCCTGCGGGCTGCACATCCACGTGGGCTTCGACAAGCGGAACGCCGTCGCCCTTCGGAAGTTGGTCGCGATGGTCGCCAACTTTGAAAAGGCAATCTACGCCCAGACGGGCACCAAGGCCCGCGAGAACGGTCGGTGGTGCAGCGGGCTGTCCCGCTACGGGTCCCTGGATCGTGCCATGCAGCACCGCACCGCGACTCGGTACTACATTGTCAACACGATCACCGACAAGCCCACGGTCGAGTTTCGCCCGTTCGCCGCCACACTGAACGTCACCAAGATCCTCGGACATGTCCTGACGGTCATCGGCATGGTGGAGAAGACCCTCGCCTCCACGCGGACGGCCCAGTTCACCGCCAAGGTGCCGAAGCCCACAAGCCCGATTGCCCGCAAGGGTGAGGGGCAGACCGCCCTCTGCCGCCTCTACTACGCTCTCGGGTGGACCAAGGGCCGCGAGTCGCACACGTTCGGCGACCTGTTCGTGGAGGACGGCCCGACCATCAAGGAGGTGAAGCGTGAGTTGATGCGGCTCGCCAAGAAATACGACGCGAGGGCCTAGCAGCCCTCCAAGGCGAAACGTCGAGCGTGGGACAGGGTGGCGGCATCTGCCCGCAGTAAAGTCCCGCAAGCTCACGCTCGACGTCGCACCGTGAAGCGGTGCCTGATGAGCCTACAACCCCGAAGGAGATGACCTATGTGCGGCGTGTTTGGATTCGTGGCGAAGAAGGACAACACCGTGGACCTTGAAATCCTGGCAGAGATCGCGGAGGTGACCATGTCCCGCGGCCCCCATGCTTGGGGCATGTCATGGGTGACGAAGGACGGCAGGCTGCGGATGTTCAAGCAGTCGGGGCGGATCGTTGACGCCCTGCCGCTGCTGGCGATGGCAAAGGATGCGGTGATGCTTATCGGGCATTGCCGATACGCCACGCACGGCAACCCGGAGAACAATCTCAACAACCACCCCCACCCCTGCGATGGCGGCTGGGTCGTTCACAACGGAGTAATCCGCAACCATGAGGCGATCGCTCGCCACCACGGGCTTCACGCCGTCACGGAGTGCGATTCGGAGGTCTTGGCGATGCTCGTCGAGCACAGCGACGGACGTCTTATTGACCGGTGCGGGCGAGCGGTGCGGAAGTGCCGTGGCGAAAGCCCGATCGTCATGCTCGGGCTGTGGCGGGACAGTCTGATCGCCGCCGCCGACAACGGGCAGCCCTTGCACGTGGGCGAGACGGGCCGATCCTACTACCTCGGTTCCTTGCCGGGTGCGTTGCCGGGCAAGGTGGAACGGTTCAGGGCCGGCGAGGTCCGGCAGTGGGGCGAGCAGGAGGACATTCGATGAGGTTTTCACGCGAGGACAAGCCCGAATCCAGAGGCACGTTGCTGTCGGTGCGGCTCACGAAGCCGCAGATGGAAACGCTGGAGCGGCTGGTCGCGGAGTTGGGCATCGCCGGCGGTCGAGCGGAGCTTGTGCGGCAGGCAATCGACTTCTGGATGTCGCACGACAGGCGGGCGAGGCAGGCGATGCAGCGGATCAGTCGCGACGAGTCATAGACCGAAACGCCCTTTGGGGCGTCGCACCGTAAGGCGGTGCCTGATGAGGTCCCATTACCCTTGAAGGAGAATCCCATGAACGCTGCTCCCACCTGTATCGCCGACGTCCTGGTCGATCGCCCGCGGTTCCCCGCTGGTGTCTGCCGGGCCGCCAATCGCTTCGCCAAGTCCAAGCCGTTCCGCGGCGAGTATGCGGAGCGGATGGAGAAGTTCGCCGCGACGGTCGCCCTGCTGAACGAGGCGTGCGACATGAACGTCGGTTTCCGTGTCGAGATCGGGCACGACGAATCGACTTCGCTTCAGTCCTACGTGGACTGGAGCGGCGGCGAGGACAAGCCCGTGATCGTCATGGTGGGCAAGTTGTCGGCCACGACGCTGCTCTACCTCTACGCGGGCTGCATGACGCCCTTCGACGGCCGCATGGCCGGCCACTGGGGGCGGATGCGGTGGGCCGCGAACATCATGAAGCGGTTTTTCCCGCGGTCGTTCGCAGGGCTGGACACCAGCGGCGTCTTCCTGCTGCGGCGCGGCGAGATCGCCCCGACGCTCGACACGGAAGCCGACGCTGCGGGGCAGTGACACGAGGCGGCGAGGGCGGCCGGCTACGGCTCGCCGCTCTCGCCCGCCTTCGGGTCGAACCACGAGCCATCGGGCCGGACTGCAAACGTGAACGCGACTTCCCAGTCATCGCCCATCATCGTCACCGTTTGGAGACATTCATCGCACTGGAAGATCGTCACATCATCATCGCCAACCGACAGCGTCCCGCTGGCCGGCAGCTGGCGAGAACACTTCGGACAGTGGTATACGGAGATCGTCATGGAAAAATGCCTCACCTTGTTCCCTCATTGGGCGTGGGCCGTGATTCACGGCCGCAAGCGCATCGAAAACCGCACCTGGACCACACGGCTCCGCGGCAGACTATGGATTCACGCTTCTAGCAGACTGCGGCCCATAACTCCAGGCGATCGTGCGCTGCTGCATGATCTGCCGCCCCTCGATCACCTCGCCACCGGTGCAATTATCGGCCACGTTTCGGTCGTGGACGTCGTGCCGTTCCACGAAGCGATAGAAGACGAGTTCGCGACCGGGCCTTTTTGCTGGCTGCTGGAGAACCCGACGCCGATCGACCCGGTGCCGTGCCCCGGACAGATGGCACTTTGGACGATGCCACCACGTGTTCTAACGGCGGTCCAACGTACTCGCAGCCGGCGGTCACGCGGCTGATCGACGGCGAAAGCCCGAGCCCGGTCGCCGTCGAGGTGCCGCCGGCAGGGGCCACGTGCCCGATACGATTGACCCGCCACAAGCGGCTTTTGTGGCGGTGCCGGATCATGGCGGGATGGCTGGTCGTGGACTGAAATCGCCAGCCGTTCGCCTTCAGGTACGCGCCGAGCCATTCGCTCATGGCGTTGCCGATCCCGACGCCTTGGTAGTCGGGCAGCACCACCGTGCGGTGCTCTCGCTTTGTGTTGCGGACCCGCGGGTGAACGAATTGCAGGAAGCTGGTGAACGCCACCGGCGTGTCCCGCCAGGTGGCCACGAAGCACCGCGCGGCCCGGTGCAGGCTGGCGCTCAAATAGTGGTGGCCCCTAAACAGGCTCCAAGCGGCAGTTGTCGCCTCATGGATTCGCAGCTCGATCGCTGGCCGTTGTCGAAGACACCTCCATTCAAACGTGGCCGTGGCCACGTTGTAGACCCAATCAGGGTCGAGCCAGTCGATGATGTCGAAGTGGCACGACAGGGCTACCAGCCGCGGCTGGCCGCGTCGTCGCAGGGCCTTGGCGACCGCCGCGGAGGAGATCATGGCGGCATCGCGATCGACCACGCTCGTGAACTCGTCAAAGACCACCGTGTCGGCTTCCTCGAGCATCAGTCTGGCAAGTTCGCAGCGGAACTTCTGCCCGTTGCTCAAGTGCGAATACCGCTTGAGCCAGTGCGGCGGCGAGGAGAAGCCGCACGACGAGAGGGCCTGCGTGATCGTGCCGCCGTCGAGGTGTGCCGGGAAGCCATCGACCACGGCGGCCTCCGCCGGCCAGTCGTAGCCCTCGTGGAACAAGGCGTCCGGAAACAGGCGTTTGCCGAGCGTGGTTTTGCCGCTGCCAGACGGCCCGACGATCAGGCCGATCTGCCACGGCTTGTTTTCGATCGGCAGATCGACGTTCCATTCATGCTTCACCGACGCGGCGTTCGGCACGTCGAACATGCCTCGCACCTGTTCGACGCGGAACGAGGAGTGGATCGGCGATTCGATCAGTACGTGAGCACGCGGCATTTCAGTCCCTCGGCGATTAGGTTTTCAAACACCTGCTGCTGCTGCTGCTCGTTGTCGCAGGTCACAACAATCTCCCAGCCGGTTTTGAGCTGCGCTTGCTCGTCTTTTTCCGTCTCGTCAGGCGGCACGATTCCCGCTTGCGCAGCAAGCTCGGAAAGCATGTCGCGGATTGCATCGCTGGACGTATCAAGGTCGCGGAGCAGTTCGTCGAGCCGTGACGTGTCGATCTCGGCCATAGCCGATAGCGGATCGAACGTGGCGAGCAGCTTGTCGGCCTCCGCCTCGTTGACGTCGAGGATCAGGACCGGCACGAGGGCATCGCCGGCGGTTTCGGCCCGTAGGTGACCGTCCACCAGCATCAAGCCGCCGTCCGGCAGCTCGCGGACCAAAACGGCGTCCGCCATGCCGACCTCGGCGAGCACGCCCTTGAGCACGTCACGTTGGGCGGCTGGATGCGTTCGCCAGTTCTTCGGGTTCGGCAGGAGATCGCCGGCTGGCACGCGGCGGAATTCTTTGATGCGGTCGCGAATCTTCACGGGGTGCTCCTGTCAAGAAAGAAAGTCAGTTGGGTGAGGGGGATTTCGCAGCCGAGGCCGACCCTGGATTCCACGGGGGGGGACCCCCGAAACACCACCCCCCCCAGGGTAGTAGCCCTCGTTTGCCTCTAGAAAACACGGCGTTTCCCGACCTGGGATGCGTTCCGACCAGGAAAACACGATGTTTTCCGGCTCCGACCCCGCCCGGCGTGCCGCCTGGTCGGGCCTCGTGGGAGCCATTTGGCCCAAGAAAACACGATGTTTCCCATCGCCGCAGCCGCGTGGCCTTACCAGCAAAAACATGGTCCAAACGCATGCCGCAGCCATTCGGACCATGAAAACACGATGTTTTTGGCGTCAACGTCTCGAGCTCGACCGGCGTGGATTCTCGCCGGCGGCGTGGTTTGGCGCTGGAAAACACGATGTTTTTGCTTTTCGGAACCGGCAGGCTCAGGAAAACACGAGCGATCTGCACCTCTGGCCGCCGCATCCGGCGACATCCGATCATCAGGGTACGGCTGTTCAGGTATCGGTCAACCGACCGAATGCCGCCCGCGAATGCAGCCGCCACCAATGGCAGAGCAGGGCGGCGTCGGCTCGTCCGTCGTCCTTCACACGTGCAAAAAGATCGGCGTGCCTCGGCCACAGCCGGGCGGCGATCGCGCGGTGCTCGCCTTTGTCACGCGAAACACCGAGGGCCTTCGTCCACGCCTGCGGCCTCACGAGCGTCACCGGCAAGCCGAGGCCGGTGGCCAATCCTTCGGCGAGACCAAACGACCTCCCAAAGGAAAACGCCGACGTGGCTCCTGTGCCCTGCACGCCTTGGACGTGCTCGATCACCACCATGTCCACCTGATGCCGCAGCACGCCAGCCAAGAGCGAGGGGACGATCTGCCGTCTCCCGCGGACTTCGACGGTCGGCATGTCGAAGACCTGGAGAAGGTCGTCCTGGAGCAACGCCACCGCTCCGCTTAGCCCAGGGTCGATGCCGATGATTCCCATACACTCATTCTCCCACAACTCGGAGTGTCCTGGCCTTGCCCTCTTCCCACGTGACCCAGCCCTTGCGTGCCAGCAGCCGCAGGTGTTGCTTGACGCCGTTCGGCCCGACGATGCCCAGGTCGTCGCCCAGCTCGCGGATGGTCGGCGGGTAGCCGTGCTGCCTCGCGAGCCGGCGGATCGCCGCCACGACGTCCCGTTGCCGCGGTGCCAGCGGGACTCGGCCATGGCGGTCCCTGGGCTGGGCCTCGATGCTGTTCCACCTCATGACGGCACCCCGAGCTTCTTCGCCATCGCTCGCCGCGTGGCCTCGAACCGGGCCGCGTCGTCGCCCGTGAAGCCCTGAGGCGGCGGCCGGTCGTCCGCCCGGCCGGCAGTCGCCGGCCGCCCCTTCGGGGCGTCGTACTGCCCTCCCAGCACCTTGGTGACGAACCCAGGCTTCACGAACTGCCCGAGGGCCACCGGCGTCTCGAAGTACCGGCAGGCCCGTAGCCGGCCGATGGCCTCCAGGGCGTCCGTGAGCCATCCCGGCTCCGCAAGCCTGTCTGCGGCCCCGTCAGGGGGCTGCACGGGCTTCCAGGGACGCCCTGGCCCCTTGTTCCAGGCATCCCGGAGGGTTGGCCATGCTGCCGGGTCCGGATGCGAAGCCTCGCGCGGAGGAGGAGGATCTTCTTCTCTCCTCTCCTCTCCTCTACTGCGCGGCGGCGCAGCCGGTGGCTGCGCTTGAGCGCAGGCAGTCCCGGAACGCTTCCTGCGGTCCGGATCCCGCTCGTTTTGGGCCTTGGCACGGTCTTGGTGCTGGAGTCTCGCCTTGGCCGCCTGGCTGAACCGGCGGTCCCACCCGGGGACAGCAACGGTAGCGGCCGTCTCGTCGATCTCCAGCCACCCGACGGCCGCCACGGCCCGCCAGAAGGCGTCATCACCACCGCACGTTCTCGCGAGCCTCGGGACGGTCATCCGGGCTGTGCCGTCGGCACAGTGGACGGCGGCCCACGACCAGAGCCGGTAGAGCCGGAAGCAGACGTACTCGACCGGCTGCCCGGTCAGGTCGATCAGCTCCTGGACCTCCGGCTTGTCCGGAAGCCCGATGTCGATTGCGAGCCATTCACCGGCCATCCTGGCCTCCGTTCGCCGTGATCCGATACTCACTCTCCCCGCCCTCGACCTCCCGGCCAGTCCGCTCGACGAGCCCGGCCCGCCGCAACTCCGGCAGCCGCTTCGACACCGCGGCCACCGTCAGCCCGGCCCGGCGGGCGATCTCGGTCTGGCCGGCGGGGCCGGCCGCCAGGGCCTCGACGATGGCCTCGCGGTGCCCGCCGGCCGTCGAGGCGGCCCGCTTCGCCGCCGCGTGCGACGTCGCCGGGTCGGTGGCCCGTGCACGTTGCGGGGCGAACAGCGGCCCGTAGTCGATGGTCTGGGGGTAGTAGTCGCTCATGTCTTGGCTTCCTGCCTCATCGCCCTGGCGATCAGCGAAACGCTGCACTTGTTGATCCCGAGACGCTCGCACACCTGCTTCTGCGTGCTGCCCTGGCGGAGCAGCTGCCGCACCCGCTCGCGGTCGATCCTGTTGACTCCTGGCATCGTTCGACCTCCGTGGTGTATTGGCCGCGTGTCGTGCGGCAGACGGCCCGGGTCACCGGCATGTGGCTGGGAGTGTTTGCCGCCGGCCCTGGACTGCGGAGTTACGTCGCGACCGCCGCTTGCGCTCTCCCCGTGGCCGGTGTGATGCAGCCACTTCACGGCCGGGAGCGGCCGTTGGTCGTCAGTCCCCAGTCCAGTAAACGGGAGTCATCGGCCCGAGCTTCTGGCTCGCGACCGTGTGCCCCCACCGTTCTTCCCACGCCGCATCGCAGGCATCAGCATCGGCCTGCGGCCGCTTGTGGTGCATGGCGGCCATGCCCACCTGGATGCGGATCCCGGTGGCCATGTGGACCGTCGGTGCGGTGATGATCCGGTAGATCGCCACCTCCGTCGGCCAATCGCCGGATGCCCACACGTCCTCGATCGTCCACTCGCCGCTCATTCTCCGCCCTCCAGGCTGGCGGCCTCGGCCCGCAGCCGCTCGGCCTGGGCGAGCAGCCGGTGGCCGATGTCCTCGACCCTCCCGGCCGCTGCACGGCAGGCGTCTGAAAGCGTGTCGTGGAAGCCCTTGTCGGGAACGATCGAGCCATGCGACAGCCACACCATCTCACGGCCATCCACCAGCACCGGCTCTCCCGAGACGGTGTTGGTGAATACTCCGACATTTCCCAAGGTCTCGTGGATGTCGACTCTGAAACGCTTGCTCATGGTTCACCTCAAAACGGGATGTCGTCGGAGTTCGCCGCCGCCCTGTCCGCCTTTTGCAGCGGCGTGCGGGCCGCCTGCTGCTTCGGGGCCGGCGGGGGCTCCCGATACGCC
>Ga0209985_10004222_pt1 | contig 11685 bp, 8 predicted proteins | sample NOAtaG_FD_187305 | JGI IMG/M metagenome (GOLD analysis project Ga0209985, IMG submission 187305) | Freshwater lake microbial communities from Lake Erie, under a cyanobacterial bloom - NOAA_Erie_Diel6S_1000h metaG (SPAdes) (version 2) | ecosystem: Environmental > Aquatic > Freshwater > Lake ... | reverse complement strand
CCTGGATTACATCAATTCGGGCGGAGCGCTGAGCTATGTGCTGGTGCTGCTGTCGGTGCTGGCGGTGGGGATGATCATCTGGAACCTGATCGAGCTGAGGCTGACGAGGCTGGCGCCGCCGGAGTTGATGGAGCAGCTCAAGAAGCTGTTGGCGGCGCGGCAGGTGGAGGCGGCGATTGAGATCTGCAAGCGGCGTGAGAACGACTCGTTCATCGCGCGGGTGATGAGCAACGGTTTGTCGCGGACGCTGAAGAGCCCGTTCGGATTTTTGGAAGTGCGGGCGAAGCTGGAAGAAGCCGCGGCGCGAGAGGTCGAGGTGCTCGACCGCCCGACGAACGTGATCGGGATGCTCGCGGCGGTTGGGCCCATGCTGGGTCTACTCGGAACGGTGATCGGTCTGATCGGGGCCTTCGGCGTGCTGAGCGGATTGGAAGGTGCGGCGCGTAGTAATGAGCTCTCGCGGTTCATGTCGTACGCGCTGGTGTGCACGGCCGAGGGTTTGGTTTTGGCGATCCCGTGCACGTTCCTGTACGCGATCTTCCGAAGGCGCACGACGCGGTTGGTGGCGATGATCGGTGCCGAGGCGGAGACGCTGGTGGCGGGGTTGCAGGTCGGTGGCGCGCCGGCGATGAACGCGAAGCCCGCCGCGGCGGGGGTTGCGCCGGTGCCGGCGGCTCAGGCGATACCTGCGGCGGCTCGCCCGGTCGGCGCGGTGCCCACGCCCACGGCGACGGCACCGGCGGTGGGAACGGTCGGCGGCGCGGGCGCTGCGACACGCACGGGGTAAAGGTTGATCTGCAACTCGCGTGATACGGACAGATGAAACGGCGGCCCGGACGAGCAGCGCATGAACTTCAAGCGGACGACGGACCATCACGAGATCGACTTTGACCTCACGGCGATGATCGACGTGGTCTTTTTGTTGATCATCTTTTTCACGTTCTCGACGGTCTTTGCCAAGACGGTGGCGAGCCCGGTGGACCTGCCCAAGGAGAGCGGCGAGCAGAGCGCCTCGGCGGCGGAGGCGCAGACGACGCTGATCGTGGACGTATCGAAGGAGGGTGCGTTGAGCGTCGCGGGCATGGGGACGGTGCGGACGGATGAACTGCTGGCGACGATCGCTTCGATTCGCAGCAAGGCCGCGGCGGCGGGACGCAGTGTGGATTTGGATGTGACGATCCGCGCGGACCGTGCGTGCGCGGCCCGGCATGTGAACCAGCTTGTGGGGAACCTGGCGCGGGCGGGGATCCGCAAGTGGAAGCTGGCGACGAGCGGCGAAGGTGGCGGCGGGGACGGTGGTGCGGGCGGCGACGGCGGCGAAGGGGGTGCGCGGTGAAGTTTGTTCGCGCCAACGAAGGCGAGTACATCATGAAGCTGCCGCTGGTGGCGCTGATTGATGTGGTGCTGTTTTTGCTGTTGTATTTCCTGATCGCCGGGACGCTGGCGAGCCCGGAGAGTTCGCTCTCGGCGACGACGACGCCGGATCGCAAGGGCGGCGGGCGTGGCAACGCGCTGACGGCGCAGGTGCTGAAGGTTGAACCGACGACTGGCGGGGGAAGCGGTGGAAGCGGTGGGGGTGGGGTGCGGTTTGTCATCGGCGCGCGGGTTTCGACGGACCGCGCCGGCCTGCGCGAAGTGCTCTCGGGCTTGCCCAAGGAGGCGGGGATCGTGGTGAAGGTCTCCGACGACGTGGCGATCGCGGCGGCGGCGACGGCGCTGCAGGTTGCGCGGGATGTTGGCTTTTCAAAGGTGAGCTATGTCGCGGGGAACTGAGCGGGTAACCTGTCGCGGTGGTGTGGCCGGCGCGTGGGCGAGCGGGCGGATCTGGCCGCGTGCGCGATTGGCGATGGCGTTGGTGCTGGTGAGTTCGGCGGGGTTGGCGATGGTGCACGAGCGGGCGGCGTGGGGCGTGCTTGCGCCGTCGTCGACCGACAGCGCCGCATCGGCGGAGAGTGCGCAGCTCGAACAGTACCTTGAATCGCGCGGGCTCTCGGCCCTGCTGGCGGAGCACTTGCAGCAGCGCCTGACGCGGGCATTGCCCGAGGACCGCGGGGTCATCCTCGAGCGATTGGGAAAGCTGTACGTCGATCTGCTCTCCACCGCGCGGAGCGAAAAGGAACGCGCCGACTGGCAGGAGCGGGCCCGCGAGCTGATCAAGCTCTTTCCGGATGTGCAGACGTCGGACCTTCGGCTGAATCTTCTGCGCGCGGATTACGCTCAGGCGGAGGAACTCAGTGAGAAATGGCGGCTGGCGCTGGCGGGTGAGGATCAACGCGCCGAGGCAGAGCGGAAGATGCGCGCACTGCGCGGCGATCTGGAGAAGCTCTCGCAGGAAGTCGGGCGAAGGCTCGAAGCGCTGGAGCGTTCGGACGGCTCGGGGCGCGACCCGGCGAAGCTGCAGGAGGACATCTTTCTGGCGCGCCGGCTGCGGGCGATGTCGCAGTACTACGCCGGTTGGGCGGCGTACTACCACGGCATGCTGCTCTCGGGCGCCGGCGTGGGCGACCGAGGGGGCGCGGGCGATACCGCGGCGTTGGAAGCGGTGCGGGCGTTCTCGGTTGTGCTCGGTCGGACGGGGGGCAAGGACGAGCTTTCGCCGGAGAAAATGGGCAAGCGTTCGTTCAAGCACGAGGAGAGTGCGCGGGCGGCGTTGGGGCTTTCGTTGGCGCTGGCGCTTCAGGGTCGAACCGACGAGGCCCTGCGCTGGTTGGAGGCTGTTGAAGTTGAAGAAGAACTCAGCCCGGCGGTCAGAGAGTCTCTGCTCTCGCGAAAGGCGGTGATCCTCGCGGGGGCGGGGCGTTGGCGTGATCTGGCGGGCGCGGTCGATCGCGCGCGGAAGCACGCCGACGAGAACGGCGCGAGCGCTGCAGGAAGGACCGAGAAAGGGGCTTCAATGCAGCCCATGACAACCTTCACCGCTCGGCTCATCGCGGTGCTGGCGCTGCGTGCGAAGCCCGACTCGGCCGATGCGCGGCTCGTGGCGATCCTGGCCCAGACCGCGCTCGGCGATCTGGTCTCACGCCAGGAGATCGCGCACGTGCTGGACTTGGCGAAGCAGTTCGGCACCGCGCCGCTGGGTGATGCCGGGTTCATCGTGCACTACGTGCGCGGGGTGCAGGCGTACGAGTCGGCCATCGACGCGCACAAAGCCAGCGGGGCGGATACGGAGGAGCCCGCCAGCGAGCCGGCGTTGATCAACGCCTATTCCAAAGCCGCGGAACTGCTGGATCTCGCACCGCGCCAGAGCGACGCGGGGACATTCGCGGCGGCGGGGGTGCGTGCGGCGGCGTTGTCGGGGCGGGCGCTCTTTCATGCCGGTCGTTTCGGTGAGGCGGGGGACCGGTTTGTCGCGGCGAGCAAACTCGCGGAGGGGATCAAGGACTTCGGGCTTGCGGAGGAGCACCTGTGGCTGGCGATCGTGGCGCTCGACCGCGGGGCACGGGCGCTTTCGGTCGAGGCGGCGGGCCTGGGCGCTCGGGCCGACGAACTGACGGCGCTCTTTCTGAAGAGTTACCCGCGGAGCAAACGATCCGCCGGGCTTGTGCTTCGGCGGAGCGAGTCCACCTCGGTCAGCGATGAGCAGGCCATCGCGGTGCTGCTGACTGTGCCCAAGGACGATCCGGTCTACGAGGCGTCACGCCGGCAAATCGTGCGGCTGATGTACCGCCAGTTCCGATCCGCGGCCAGCGGCGAGCGGCCCTTCGCGGCCTCGCGGCTTACGCCGATCGCGGAAGAGGTCATCGCGTTGGAGAAGCGGCTGGCGCTGGGCAAAGACCCGAAGATCGCCGGCGAGGCGACGCAGCGGCTGATCACGGTGACGAGACAGTTGCTCGACGCGCTGCTCAGCGTGCCGACGCCCGATGTTGTGCGGGCGAAAGCGGTGATCAACGATCTGAAGGCGGTGGTGGACTTCAACTCCGCGGCGTTGCAGGGCGTTGAGGACGAGCTGGCGTACCGGCGCATGCAGATCGCGCTGGCCTCGGGCGATGTGCGCGAGGCGGAGGAACTGGCGGAGAAGCTCAACGCATGGACGGGCACGGGGGCGGAGGCGAAGGCGAGCCGGTTCGCCGCAGCGGCGCAGCGGTCGCTGTATGTTCGAGCGGCCGAGCGGTACCGGGCCCTGCCTGTGCGGGACTGGTCTGTGCCCCCAACGGCTTCGCGGCAGGAGCTCGCACGCGATGTCTTGAAGTACGGTCGGCGTGTGCTGGATCAGTTCGGCACCGCGCCCGACGCGGGCGACCCAGCGGTGGCGACGTTGATGGGCGTGGTGGCGTCGGCGGCGCTGGATGTCGCGGTGCAAAGCCCCGCGGACGAGATGCTCAAGCTCGCGGTCAAGCTCGACACGCTGGTCACCACCGCGCAGCCGACCAACGCCGACGCGCTGCGAAGACTTGCGCTGTCGTCGGAGCTGATCGGCGATCGGCAGAAAGCGCTCGACCTCTGGCGCACGCTGTCGAGCGGGTATGAGGCGGGGACCCCGGCGTTCTTCGAGGCGAAGTACAACACCATCCGACTGCTGGAGATGGCCAGCCGATTGGCCGCGGCGAGGGCGATGGCCCAGCACGCGGTTTTGTATCCGGAATATGGCCCGGAGCCCTGGGGATCGAAACTCAAGCAGATGCACGAGAAACTCCGCGATGTGGATCTTCAGCCCGCGGGCAACGGCGGCGCGGGCGCGCCGGTGAAGGAGGGCGTCTACTGAGTGGAGCCACGGCTCGCGATGCAGGTCAAATGAAGAAGTAGACGAAACGAAGTAAAACGCAGCGATGCGACGAGTTTGAAGTCGGGCAGCGAGCAGACATGAGCAGCGATCTTGATCGGGTAGTGATTGCGATGTTCCTGGGCGACGCCGTAGCGGCGGCGTGGTCGCCTGAGCGCCCTGAACTGCTGCTGGGTTTGCGCGATGGGGCCGTGCTCCCGGATACTGCGGTGCTCGGGGCGTTGCAGCAAAGACAGGCGGAAATCGCGATGCACCCGCTGGCGCTGAGTCCGCAGGGTGAGCACTTCAAGCGGCTGTTGTCGGCGGCGGCATCGAAGATGATGCTCCGCACGAGCAACGTGCCGCAGAGACTGCCGACGGTTGGTCTTGGTGATGCGGGCGCCGTTGGTAACACCGGTGCGACCGCTACGCGAGCAGTCAAGAGCGAGCAGGCGGGCGCGCCGACAGCGCGGGTGGATCCTTCGACGCTGTACGGCGTTGGGCCGGGCGTGCCGACGCCGCGGGCGAGTGTGCCATCCGCACCGCCTTCGGCCGTTCGAAGCCCCGGTGCACCGAATGCGTCAACGCCCACCGCATCACCCCCGATCACGCTGACGCCCGGTCAGGCGGTCTTTGTGCGCGAGGCGCGGCTGGTGCTGCTGCAGGGCGGTGGTTTGAACCCCGCGACGATGGCGCAGATCACAACGCTCGCCGGCTCGCGCGGGATCGATGCGCAGAGCGTTCCGACGCTCTTGCAGTTGGCGCTGGGTGTGCAGGGTGGTGGCGTAGCGACGAGCGGAGCGCGTGCGTCGGCGGTTGTGGATGCGGCTCTCGCGCCAACAAACACGGTCGAGAGTGGCACGCCGGCGGCGAGCGATGATCGGGCGATTCGCCAGGGTGATCCGACCGTCAAGGTGCTTCTGACACTCCTCGGTGGTGGCGTGGTGGTGCTGGTCTTCCTCGGCTCGCTCATCTGGCTGCTGGTCAACGTGACGACCGGTTCGGGCGCGGGCGCCGGCGCGACTGCCGGCGGAAGCGCGGGGGCGGTCACGGCACCCAACCCCGTGACCGGCGGATCAGCGGCGGGTGAAACATCCGCCGGTGGTGCGGGCAACGCGCCGGTGCGTTCGCTCCCCGAGCTCACGCTGACACCACCCGCGGCGGACGAGCCGATCGACGGCGCTGACCTGATCAAACGCATGACCGCAGCAGCGGCGCGGATGAACGACAAACCCGCGGAGGCGGTCAAGGCCTTCCGGCTAGCGCTCAGCGGCGGCACCGGGGTGATCGCCTCGTGGGACAAGCTCAACGCCTCACAGCGCATAGCGATCGGCGAGGCGGTGGTGGATGTGGTCTACCGCGCATCGGGTGATGCGACCCGGCTTGACGAGATTCTCGGCACGCTGATGCCGGCGGGTTCGATCTCAAAGGACGCCGGGCCGTTGGACGCGGATCAGGTCCGCCCGGTTGCCTTCGCTTCGGGCGTGCTGTGGCGATTGACGCGTGAGCGTGAGCTTCCGCCGGAGGCGCAGAAGGCGGTCGGTGCGAGGCTCGGAACGCTCTGGGGCAGCGCTCGCCCCGCGGGCGCGCCGGGGTTTGCGAACGGCGCGATTTCAGCGCTGGCGATGATGCCCATGCGGATCATCGCGCCGGGCTTTGAACCCAAGCCCCAGTCGATGGCGGTGCGGAGCGCGATACTGAACTGGGCCCAGGTCGTTCGGAATGTCTTCAGCGAAGAGCCGGGGAAGGCGGAGGGCTTCATCGCAGAAGTGCTCGACACGCTGATGAGGCAAGCGCCGGAGCCGGACGAGCACCGCCCGAGCTTCGACGCCATCGCGCTGCTGGCCGCGTCGATGAAGTGGGAGAACGGCGATCAATCGCGTTCGCGGCTTGTCGGTTGGCTGGCGGACCCCGCGGTCTCGAACGCGAAGCTGAACCTGGTCACCGGCTCGCTGGTGCAGATGATCAAGCTCGACGGGCTCGACGCAACGCTGGTGCTTTCCACCGGCGCGACGCCCGATCAGCGGGCGAGCGTGCGCGAGGGGTACATCGCGGCGTGGAACCTCAGCCAGTCCGTCGGCGCCGGGACCAACGTTCAAGCGTGGACCGACGCGGCGCGGATCGTGCTCGGTGCCCCCGCGAGCGAGGGCGGCGACGACCTGGCCTTCGCGGTCCTCGCGGCGCAGTTCAATCAGGCGGCGGTCTACCGAACCGTGGGCAAGACCGATCTCGCCTCGCTCACGCTCCAGAGCTTGCAGGCGCCCGTGCCCATCAAGCTCGGTGCATCGGACAACCCGGACGTCGCCGCACTCGTCGCACGCGATGGCGGCGAGGACACCTGGGCCTCGCGATTCCTCACCGGCGACCGCTCGCTGCCGGTCCGTCTCACACGCATCAAGGAAATCGAAGACCGCGTCGGCGGGATCACGCAGCTCGACGCGGACGTGCTGGCAGAAACGGCCTTCAGCGGCTCGCCGCCCGAGCTCAGCGGCGCGGCACTGAAAGCCTTGACCAAGCTGTCGGCCTCCCCGCTGATCACCCACGCGATGCTCAAGGCCTTTCCGAAGGCTTCGCGGCGCGAGGCGATCGGACGCACGGTCGAGCAGGCGACCTTCCGCACCATCCCGCCGGTTTACAGCGATCGCTGGTCGTTCGCGATTCGCAAAGCGCTCGTCGAAAGGTTGCTCGAACAGATCGCCGGCGTCACATGGGCCTCACGCGTTGACGACGCGGCCGTGCGGTTGGCGGAGGCGTACGCGTCGATGGCGCAAGGACAGGGCGTGGCGACGCCCGCGGTCGAGCAGGCGTCGGAGCTGCTGCTGCAGAGCACGCAGCAGTACGTCGCGGCCTTGCGGGCCCACGCGTCGACGCTGCTGGCCTCTCAGCGGCTGGGGCTTTCGCTCGATCAGATCGAACGCCGGGGCGAATCACGCCGCCTGGTTGCCTTCGGGCCGATCCAGCGGTTCGCCGCCGAGCAGACGGTGGTCATGGAACTGCTGGCCTTTATTGTCGCGGCGGAGCGACCCGAACTCGCGGACAAAGCGGCGGAGGAAGTTCGCAAAGTGACCGAGGCGAGACAGACCGCCCGCGACGTCTTCGTGCAGCTCCGACTCGTCGAACAGTCGATGGTTCGGCTGTGGCTCATGCGCTTCGGGATCCCCAGCCCCGCGGAGGAGAAGTGATGCGAGCACGGGCATTCACGAGTGCGACGATGGTGATGGCGCTGGCGGGCATCGCGGCGCTGACCGCTGCGGCAACACTGACCAGCGAGCTCTCCGCGCACAGCACCATCACGCAGCCCACGCCGGGCAAACAGGCGGCGATCGACGCGCAGATGCAGAGCACGCTGAACGAACTGCCGGTGCGAAAGCTGGTCGAGCGGCTGACGGCGCTCTCGCCAAGCAAGCCGATGGACTATTTTCTGCTGGGTGAAGAGGTCGCCTCCGAAGCGCGGACGCGCAGCGACCGCAAACTCGCGCGAGAGCTCTTCGTGCTGGCGATGCACCTCGATCAGCAGGCCGGTTCACCCGAAGCCATCACGCCCAGTGCGCTGCTCGCCTTGGCCTCGCTGGCGGCGAGCGACCGCGAGCGGCATTACCTCAACGCCACCGCACGCGTGGCGCAGACGGGCCTGCGTTCAGCCGCCGCTCAACCGCCCAAGCGCCGGCTGGCGATCTTGCAGCCCACAGATCAAACAGGGTTCGATCTCGCCACGGCCCTCGGGCTCTCGCGCGCCGGCGAGGGGCGACGCTCCGACATCCTGCTCGACCGTCCGGAGGTCGCGGCCCTGCTCGCGGCGTACGAACCGGTCATCAACGCCGACGGCCAGATCAACGCGCTGCAGACGATCCGCTCGTGGAACCAGGCGTGGTCAACGTGCCAGGAATGTCGCAACCGCCGAACCGTCACCCGCAGCGACGGGCCCGGCACGCCCGCACGCGTGCGCCTGTGCCGAACCTGCAACGGCCAGCCCGGCCCGGACCTGACCGTGAATCAGTTGCTCGGTCAACTGCGGGCCGAGTCGGTCCTGCTCAGCGGCGTACACCGCTTCTGGTCCTCACAAGCGCTGGTGGACGAGGGCCAGCCGCTACGCGACCCGACCCCCGAAGCCGTCGCCAGCACGCTGCAGGTGGATGTGAGCCGGGTGTACTTCCGTGATGGCGCGTGGGTGGAGAAGCCTTGAGGTGTGCTGAGGGCTAACCTTCGCGTCCGATCAAGCGGTGCTTGAGTCGGACGAACGAAGAAAGGTTGCTGCATGTCCTCCGCGAACACTCCGTCGACCGGGAACCCCGCTCCGACTTCTCCGACCACCCCCAACGCCGCCGCGCCTAACGCCGCTCCTGCCGCCCCCGCGCCCGGCGGGCCCAAGCCCGTGATTCCCTTCGAGGACTTTGCCAAGGTTGACCTGCGCGTGGCGAAGATCCTGCACGCGGAGAATCACCCCAAGGCCGACCGGTTGTTCAAGCTGCAGCTCGACGACGGCTCGGGGACGCCCCGGCAGATCTGCGCGGGGATTCGCGATTACTACAAGGCCGAGGATCTCGTCGGGCGGCTGATCATCATCGTCGCCAACCTCGCCCCGCGCGTCATCCGCGGCGAGGAATCACGCGGGATGCTCCTCGCCGCCAGCGACCTGCCCAAGGACGCCGCCGCCGCGGACCCCAACGCCGTGCGCAAGGTCATCATCCTGAAACCCGACGCGGACATCGCGCCGGGTTCGATCGTTTCGTGAGTGCCTGACGACGCAAGGTCAGCGACGCACGGTCAGCGCGGCACCGCACGCCGTTGCAGTGCGATCTTTCGTTTCTCGCACTTCGATCGACAAAGAAAAGAGCACGGCTCATTCGGCCGTGCTCTTTGTGCATGACGTGATCGCGTGATCGTCGTTCAGCGTGGTTGTCCAGGCGGTGGCGGCGGTGTGTTCTCGCCCGGTCCACCCGGCCCCGGGCCCGCGCCTTCACGGCGCATCGGTGGTCGTCCGCCCTTGCCCCCCGGCGGCTGCGTCGCTTCGCGGATGACCGAATCCGTCCGCTCGTTGATGACCCGTTCGCGAGATTCGGTGCGCTTCTTGGCCTCTTGCTTCATCCGTTCAACGCGTTTCTCCAGCTCGCGGAGCTGCGTTTCATCCAGCTTCTGCCGCGTGTCCCACAGCTCGCCCATCACCACGCGCAGCTCGCCCTTGATCGCGTCGAGCCGGGCTTTATCGGCGTTGGACTTTGCCGCCTCGGCGTACTCCTTGCGGAGCTTGAGCATCTTGAAAAGGCCTTGGACTTCGGTCTTGCGGAGCTGATAGCTCTCGGGGTCGCGGTCGCGGAGCTCGCGCATGCCGCGCATCTTGTCGCCGATGAACCGCAGGAACTGGTCGGCGCTCTCGGGCGATTGCTCTCGGGCGTTCTCGATCTGCTTGGCGAGTTCGGGGTTGTGCTCGCGGATTTCCGACAGCACGCGTTCGCGGTCTTCCTGTGTGAACGCACGCGGACCACGCCCGTCGCGACCTTCGCGCACCTCACCATCAGGCCCGCGCGGGCCCGGCCCGTCGCGCTCGTCGAGCATGTCGGGCCCTTCGCCGCCCTGCCCCCGGCGGTTGAACCCCGCGAACCCCGGGCCGAAGACACCGCTCTGGCGGATCGCCTCGAGGAGGCCCCGCGCGTTCTCGGCCCGGGCTTGGTCGAGCTCTCGCCGAACCGTCGCCACATCAGCCCCGTTGTCCAGCGCGCTGATCGCCTTGTCGATCCGCGGCATCAACTCCTTCAGATGCGAGCGCACGAGGTCGAGCGCCGCCCGCACCACCTTTGGATCGTTGCTCATCGGTTGACGCATCGGGCCCTCGCCCGGCGCGTTGCCCTGCGGACCCTGCCCGTTCGGCCCGCCCATCCGCGGGCGGCGGTTCTCGCTTCCGTCCTGACCGCCGCGGCGTCGCTCGGGACGCGGCTGATCATCCGGCGCGGGACGGCTGTTGTCCTCGGGCCCGCCCATCGGCGGTTCCTCGGGCGCGGCAGGTTGAATCGTCATACTCATCGTGGGCATCGTCAGCGACAGCCCGCAGATCGCGATGAGGACGTGTGCTCGGTTCAAGAACGTCATGGGCGGTTCCCCGGGAGGAGCGATTCACAGGTCGGTTCGGATCGTTCGAGCGCACACATCGTTGGATCGCATCAGGTCAGAGGCTGGGACGAAAACGCGTTTCACATCGAGCCCGCGGTGCCGCCGATGCCGCTGGTCACGTCAGGGACCGAAAGCGGATCGGCTTTGATCGATTCGGAAAGCGACTCGGCGTCGGTGTTCAGGCTCGCCAGCTCACTGGACGAATCGTCGAGCCACGCCACCGCGGAGAGCATCGAGGCGAACTCACTCGCCGCGGCGTTGTCGCTCGCGACGGGCTGGTTGCTGTGGGTGTCTTTGCCGGCGATGCTTGAACCGCCCGAGCCCGGCGTACTGGTTGCGCCGCGGTTGGCATAGTTCATCCACGCCAGGGCACCGAGGCCGCAGGTGATGGCGATCATGGCCGCGGCGGCATAACGACGCGGCATGTTCACGCGGTGCATCTGGTGACGCGCCACCTTCGCCTCGAACTCGGTCAGACGAAGCGCGGGCGATCCGCCTTGCGCTGCCGCGCGGGCCTGCTGCGTACCGGCGCGGGCGATGCGCTCAAACGCTTCGGGGCTGAGGCCCTGCGCATCGCGGGTAGCGAGTGTGTCGAGCAGACCGTTGATCTGGCGCAGCTCGGCATCGACAAGATAGTCGTCGCTGTGCCGAAGGCTGTTGAGGTTGTTGGGGGTGTTGGGGTTCATAGGTCGTCCTTGCGTGATTCGTGGTCGTCGGCGTTTTCTTCGAGCAGCAGCTTGAGTTTCTTCAGGGCCCGATGGTGCCGGGCGAGGAGGGTGCCGAGCGGTTCGTTCTGCAGTTCGGCGATCTGTGCGAAGCTCAGCCCGCCGTGGTGTCGCATTTCGATGATCTCGCGGTCGGCGTCGGAGAGTTTGCAGAGG
>Ga0209985_10004219_pt1 | contig 11691 bp, 19 predicted proteins | sample NOAtaG_FD_187305 | JGI IMG/M metagenome (GOLD analysis project Ga0209985, IMG submission 187305) | Freshwater lake microbial communities from Lake Erie, under a cyanobacterial bloom - NOAA_Erie_Diel6S_1000h metaG (SPAdes) (version 2) | ecosystem: Environmental > Aquatic > Freshwater > Lake ... | reverse complement strand
ACAATCGACGGAGAGCTTGCAAAACACGCTAGAATCGGGGCAATTGTTGAGATAAAGGGCAAGCTCGGCGGCAAGGAACACAATGGGAAGGTGTTCGGAGATGCGCGAGTGACTGACATCACTGAGATTGCACCACCAGCGAAAGCACATCCTAATGATGACGAGTTTTTACCGTTCTAATTGGAGCAGTGATGGAATTGACCGACAAACAAAAACAGAAAATCGAGATTCGGGACCTTCAAAGCTTAGGTAAATCATTGTACGGCGACCTACAGAAAAACGCTCGAATGATGAACGCTCTGCTGGTACGAGTAGACGAAAACGACGAAGCAGCGATTCGGAGATTGAACCAATTCAAACACGAACAGCTATATTTAGCGGAGAAAATCTACAGATGCCACGAGAGACTAGACGAATTAGGAGAGATATTAGAACTAAAATGGCCCCTAAATAGGTTCGCCGAGAAGCAAAGAAAATGGATTGAATCAGTAGGAAGACCGCAATGATACCAGGCGAAGCGTTGTTAATTCGGAAGCAACGCGCCGTCCGTGAGATGCAGTTTGAACTCGCAGAATGGGCGCGAAGACAAGAACGGTTGTTGATGAAAAAACCTCTGGACGAAGAGGAAAAAGCGAAAGATGATTGGATGCGTGCGTTGTTGAGAATCGACGACACGAAGCGACGCATCAAAAAAGAAATAGAGCAATACGAAAGCGAGATTGCTTTGCTGAAGATGTAAAACACACAAAAAAGAAAGAGAAACACATGAAAAAGATTGTCGATTGCAAAACAGAAATAAGAAAAGGCGAACTGTACCAAATTAAGTTTTACAGTGACGGCACGAAAGAGGAGCGCCGCATTGATGATGCTCAGATAAGTAAGCTGATGCGCGCCATTATGGACCAGAAAGAAGCCATCGCCCACCGTCCTGATCTTAAAGTCATAAAAGGCGGCAAACAGTCTGGAATGGCGGATATCGGCTGGATTGCTCTTTGTTCGCTCGTCTGGATCACAGTCATGATTCTCGGTTGCGTAGAGGAAGATGATAGATGCGTGACTCCTGGCTGGTCAAAGCATAAAGATTGTTACGGGGAGCCTGTAGATTACTAACAAAAAAAGGGCGCGAGATGGAGATAAAACACCTCATCCCTTACACCGACGACGATGACGTAGGCCGCATCCAAGAGCATAGCCTCTGGTGCGGTGTCATCGAAAGGCTGGTGCTAGACCTTCGCGCCCCTCTCGACCACCCTTTGCGAATACGGCAGAGGGCTATCCGCGACTTCCTACTTCACATCGACTTTATGCGCGAGATTCTCGAAGAACGGTGCGGTTTCGCAGAGTCGATTGCCGCTGGCTATTTTAAAAAGCTCGAAAACTTAGTCAAACAAAGTCAAAAAGAACTCGACACTGGCATTGTAAAGGTTCTTCCGGTCCGTAGCTGGTGGGCAAAGAGGCTTATCCAATGAATATTCTTATCATTTTTTTGACTCTGTTGGGCGTAGCTATTGGCGCGTGGGGATACAAGACCCGCGAAGACCGTTTAGGCGGGATGCCGTGGTCGGATATCTCTCAGGCTCAACTAGAACTGCACCACAAACTTGTCATTGCCATGGCTGACCGAGCGCACTTGGACCCCGCCTGCAGAGAGCTCCTGCGGCATCAGGTAAAGCTCCTTAAATCGGTAGGTGTCGTAGGTAAGGAGGTGCTGGACGTGTCGCCTAGCGTGCTTTTAGAGCCTCCTAAGCCGCAGTCTGACGGCTTTACTAAAATCTCTGAAAACAAATGGGTAAGAAATGAAGAAAAACAAGAAGGGTTCGGATTCTACGACCGCGATACCGGATCTGAGTGAGCATCAAATACAGTGCGCTGTTGTTGATTATTGTGCGCTGAAAGGTATCCCAGTGTTCGCCATCCCTAACGGCGGAGACCGGCATGTGGCGGTGGCGGTCAAACTAAAGAAAGAGGGCGTTAAATCTGGCGTTCCAGACCTTTTTATACCGATTGTAAACAGCAAGTACGGCGGTCTTTTCATCGAAATGAAACGACCGAAGGGCAAATTAAGTGACGTTCAAAAGTTTTGGCTGAATCTGTTAGAGGACCAAGGCTATCGGGTAAAGGTCTGCTACGGAGTGGACGAGGCGATTCGTTGGATTGATGATTACTGCGGAATCGCTTAGACTTGTCTTGTGTTTCTTTTTTGACCCTCCACGTCCTGAATGGGATATGGAGGGTTTTTTGTTTACTCTTTCAGCTCGTCCGTACCATCTGAGTGACTGCTCCCGTCAACTGGTCCGAACCCGAAACCCGTTCCGTCTAAATTCGATCCTCCATCGCCAAAAGCGCGATAATCCCCAAAATAGAAGCCTCCTAAATTCGTATAAAAGCCACGTCCAAGACTCGTGCCCCATCCATAGCCGAACCCTGAGCTTGCTCCAACCCCAGTATGAAAATCAGCCGCGCGGCCATCGCCAAAACAGAGAGTATCTTCTAGATCTTCCATTCCATTCATGCTTCACCTTCATTCCCATCGCCATCGCCATAGCCATCGCCAGAGCCCCAGCCATCGCCAGAGCCATAGCCAGAGCCATCGCCATAGCCAAAGCCCAAGCCATCGCCCAAGCCATAGCCATAGCCCCAGCCAGGGCCAGAGCCAGAGCCAGAGCCCCAGCCAGGGCCATAGCCAGAGGCTTCGCCCAAGCCATAGCCAGAGCCAGAGCCTACGTTTAGATCTTCCATTCAGGCACCCCATTCATGCTTCGCCCTCATATTCATCGCCAAAGTCATAGCCTGAGCCATAGCCATCGCCAGAGCCAAAGGCTTCGCCAAAGCCCCAACCATCGCCCCAACCAAAGCCAGAGCCAGATCCCGATGCGCTACCCGAACCGCAAATGATTTTATTTTTGTCACTTATATTCCCCATTTACGCCCCTATTTATGTTCCCCCACTCATAGCCAGAGCCAAAGCCAGAGCCAAAGCTTAGATCTTCCATTCATCCACCCCATAAAGATTTTCCACAGCTTCAGGAGTCAACGGGATAATCTCGCAAACGCCAAGAACCGTTATCTCTGGAACGATGACCGAAAACTTGCACTCTTTCGGTTTTTTAACGCCTTCGACTGCCATCTGAGAAAGTGAACAAGCACCCGCCCATGCCCATACGCGGCGAGAATTAAGCAAGGTGACTTCATCGCCCTGCTTGTCGGCCAGTTCTCCGAAGTGAACGCCAGAGTTCGCGGAGCGAATTAAGACTGTTTTGTATGTCATGGTTGTTTCCTTTATTTTATTATTACGTTTTGTCTTTGAACCAGCTTACAGTGAGGCACCTCTGCCCCTGCTTTTAGCGCCGCCTTCAGCTTTTGCTTATCGGCGTACCATTTTGGCACGAGATAATCGTCGGCTATTTTCTCCTCGAATCCTTGCTCAATCTCTAAAGCTTCCGAGGCTCTAAAACTAATCTTTGCGTACCCAAGATCCGCTTTCTGACCACCTGTAAGCCGTCCGGCAGAGTCCTTGAGGCGTTCGATGCGTTTGGCGGTATCGGCTTTCAGTTGGTTCAGCCTCGCTATTTCGTGCGAGAGTCCTTCGAGTCGTGCGACTTCATTAAGGTATGCGCGTGTGACTCCGTGCAGCCATTTCTCGGCCTTCTCTTTGTCCTCTAGCAGCCTCTCAATTACCTCGGTTATCTCGCCTTCGGATTCAAGTAAAAGCTCTTCAATCTGTTGTTCAATCTCGTAAATCATTTGTGTTTCCTTTTTGAATGGGGACCGAAGTCCCCTTTTGGTTATCCTTGGAATGTCTCAAACGCAGCCTGAATCTCCGCTTCCGTTGGGTCTTGTGACCGCATCACGCCAGCCAAGTACTCATCGAACGCTGCGATCGACTCTTCAGGAATTTTGGCAATGCCTGTTTTATCGACGATGCCTTTGAGCTCGGTGACTTTCCGCGCTACTTTTGCCTTTGTATCGCGGTCCCAAGTTTTATCTAGTACAAACTCGGAATAGACCGGATCTGGGCGCATCGCCTCGATAACAACATCAGGACGCAGCGGGAGAGTCGGGTTCATCGGCTCAATCTCTTCAGCTTCGTCGGCAGTCGGAATGCCCTCAAGAACGAAAGGCGCAACCGCCCGAACCGCTTCGCTCTGAGCACGTCTCAGGAGCATCGAACGAGGATGGTTCTTCCAGTTGTCTTTGTTCGTAAGCCCTGCTTTTGTCGCCTGCTCGAACGTCCACTTTACTCGGGCAGAACCGCCGGCGGGGTGCGATAGGGTGATATCCGCTTCTTTCTCGTTCAAGGAGTGGATTTCCTGCTTGCCACCACCTGCCAAGAACTTTGACATCATTGTTTGTGAGGTGATCGCAGCGCGGCCTTGGATGACGTGGTACTGTCGGCAAGCAACCATTGGATGTAACCCTTCAGCTTGGCATAGGAGCATCAGCGCCATCGCCTGCGTAGGGTCCTTGACACCGAATAGGCCGCTTTTGCAGACCACGTTCGCCATCGTTTCAACGTCTTTCATTGAGAGTGCTGGGAGATTGTTTGTCATGGTGTTCCTTTGTTAAATAAACATGTCATCGCTGTTTGCGTAGATATCGAAGTCAAAGCCCTCGGCGACTAGCTCGTCTATCAAAATAAAGTTGTTGCTGTCGAGTGCTTCGTGGGCAGCGCAAATCGTCGCCCCATCGAATTGAGAGTTGTAGTACTTCAGATATCGCAGCTCTTCAGCCAGTTTCTTCAACTGTCGAAGGTTCGATACAGACTTGTGCACGTATTCCCGAATCTCGCGGAATCCGTCTATGTAGAATCGTTTGCTTTTTCTCATCTTTGCCTCTTTGTTTTTGTGTTGCACCCCTGAACTTCATGGGGTACCCTATGTTCACATATGTGAACAAGTTGGGCAAGAGATGAATAAGACCGAGAAGAAAAACTTTTTCTACAATCTGCGGCAATTCTGCGAGATGACTCTACAGGAGGCAGGGGATCTGGTGCCGATGGATAAGAGTTGTATCTTTCAATATGAGCGGGAATCGGTTCAACTGCACCCGCTCCGGTATCTCATCGCTCTTAAAAAGGAATCCAATTTGTCTTGGGAGACGATCGGGGAGTTGTTGGAAACGTGGAACAACGAGAGGCCGTTGCGCAAGAGGCCAAAAACTAGTCGACTCGTTTTGAAGGTCGAGGGATAGACCAGTGAACGCACCCGCACCGGACCACAATCTTTCCGTGTTTCTTCTCAAGGCGTTCCCCAGTCCAACCATCGAGGATATGGACCTGTCGGGTTCCAGCGGTGCCAATTTCATCGTGGTGAGCCCCTTTGTGTCGGGCAGGGAGTCCGGCGAAAGTACATTCGAGTTCTGGTCCTAACTCATTCGGGAGAATCGCAACGGCCCATTTTTGGGTATCGCTTTCAGGCTTCCAGACGAATCCCCGCTTGTGTCCGTCTTTAGGGTTCCGAGCCCCACATTTGACTTCTAAGGGCTCTTTGTTTTCAACGAGTACAATCGGGCTAGGAGTTGCGGTCGGTGCCACTGTTGGGGCAACTAGGGGCTCTGTCGTCGGCGTGGGATTCGGTGCAACCGATGGCTCGGCAGAATTCTTGGAGTGTCGTTGAATTGCACTCAACACTTGTTCCGCTACTTTCAGGTGCTCTGCCGAACAAGCGGTTAGAAGTATAAGAGGAATCAGTTTTTTCATCGCTTTTGCCTCCAAACCCCCTCCCCTCACCCATCGGGGGACCCTCTCCACCCACTTTTTGACTAAAACCGAGCCAATAAGGGGCAGGAGAGGGTAGGGGAGAGTTACTTCTTGCCACCTTTGCCGCCTTTTTTACCGCCTTTTTTTCCGCCGCACGCCATAAAGCCTCCTATTTTTTGCTTGAGAAAAACTGAACCAATTTCAGCACAGTGCCGATAAGAGCTAGGACCAACCCGATTGGCTCACCGACTCCGATGAGATTCGCGGGTAGGTCAATCGTTTGAGCGAGAGACAGAAGCCCCGCACTTGACGCGAAACTAGCGTTTGCTACTGCGTTTGTTTTGCTATCTGACATAAATCCCCGTTCTCATCATTTCAGCCAATCTGCGGGCTCGCTTTCCCGTTTGCTTCGCCCACCTTGAGTTTAGCATGTGGTCGGCGGCTTGTGCCCAGTTTTTTTCTCTGACGGCGGCAAGGGTATCGGTAAACTTGGCAAAGCCTCCTGCGCCCATCTGAAAAACCATCGAGGTCAAAACATCTTGCCGAACCTCGTCCATCTCGGCCCAAACTGGACCAACTACTTTCTCAGCGGAGCCTTGGGATTTCGCAATATCGTGTCTTAGCTGAACAAAGATGGCTTGATCACAAAGGCCATTTGCCTCAAGATTAAAGCCCACGCCGATGGTAAGCTTCCCCCGCGGACAGGTGTACATACGATTGTGGAACCCCTCATCTCGAATGAGCATCTTCATCAACGGCGTGTTCTCTAACGATTTCAAATCGGCCATTTTTCATCCCTGCTGAGTATCCTAAAAGGTTAAGAATTAAGAGCGTTACCGCAAGCGTGAAACCACCGACTTGTATCAAGTGTGCTGGTCGATGGCTCTGAATCGCTTGTGTTGTGAGTGACGTTATCTGCGAGATTAAAGCACTCTGCCGCGTTTCGATAGCGGCCAAATCCGAGCGAATCTCAGCAACGCTTTGAGCCTGAAGATTCAAGCTCGTGGGCAAAGTGGAAAGAGCGGTCACATTCCGCGTTAGCTCTACAATGGCCTCAGTCTGAGTCCGAAGGTGCTCGACAACATCGCAAAGGTTTACCCGCTCTTCCTCGGTCATTTATGCCCCCTCTAATGCAGCAATTCTAGCCTCCAATGATTCAACCGTTAAGCTGAGTTCTTTAACGGCTTGAACAAGCACGGGAATCAAACGGCTGTAATCCATCGCTAGTTTTGTGACGGTAGGATCTTCTCCTTGAATAACTTCTTTGGTGTCGTAAACCGCTTCGGGAATAATGCTAATTACTTCTTGAGCAATGAACCCCAACTGCGGAGTGGCTGGATCGGCTTTGTATTTGAACGAGCAAGGTTCTAGTTGCTTTATTTCATTTAACCCATAATGAAGAGGGGACACATCCTCTTTTAACCGAATATCCGAGGTTTGCGTTCCAACAATCGTCCCTCCCGTTGTTCCTATATTGGATTCAGAGGTTGATGTCCTCAAAACATCCGTGTTGTCGTGCCATAGGCTGTTAAATTGCCCGTCTTCGGCTTGGAGTCTGACCGCTCCGCACGCATCGGTGATTCCTGAATGTTTATAGGCAAGGATCTGCGCCCATCGCGTATTCGAGCCGACTTTGCCTTGTGCAACTACATCCGCAAACTCTGTATCTGCAATGCTATCGCTTGCTACTTTTAACCGATGAGATCCGCTCGGCTTAAAAAAGTATTCTTGAGTAATGGCAGGGAAGCCATCATCGGTATTTGTCCCGACGAGAAGATTGCCACCGGACGTAACCCGAGCCCGTTCTATTGCCGAAGTAAAAAGGGTAATCGCACTCGCATCTGAACCATAAAGGCTAAGGGTACCTGTCCCGCGATGGACTAATTCAGAATTTGCGTTCGCGCCGCCACCACGAATGAAGCGACACCCATAATCTGAATAGGTGGTATCTCCGATAAGATCGACATAAGCATTCCCTGAGCCTGTTCGCCCTTCCCCGATGTTCACGGAACAATCTTGCGTAGTCGTCGCCGCAGATCCGACGGTAATGCCTGCTGCGGCATTAGTAACGCTTAATGAGCCGGTTGAAAGCGAAGTGTTAAGTTGTCCAAGAGTTGCATACTGGTCCGATGCTGTGGCGTTCCCTACGCCTGTATGCTTAAACCCCGCCATAGGTTGATTGCCCGTTGCCGCCTTCGAGCCGTTTGCCTTTACACAATCGGTCAAAGCGGTAGCCACATCGTTCATCTCGGCATCGTGCTCTGTTGCGGAGATTATCGGGTTAGCCTGCGCTGCTCTTTGAGTCCAGAGAGTGCTTCCGCTCAAAGTGCCGTTAGTTCTTGTGTAGTTTCCGCTGCCGTCAAAGCCCATTTTTTTTATTCCTCCGTTGCAGTTCTGCTAGCCACTTTTGACACAACGCTTGATTGTGGTTTTAGGATCTCGATTAAGGTATCAACGCCTTTTTGATTGCTTGTTAGTCGCTTGATGTATGGCGACAACTTTTGAATCATTTGAGCGGCTTCTGGTCCGCTGCTGTAAATGATGTTGCTCATCTCTCTTATCGCTGCATCATCCAAACCTAAGCTCCCCCCTTGCGATTCCATAAAAAGGCTTGCCATTTTTCGTGGAAAGTTCGTTACGGTATCGTAAATAGCTTGAGTTAGCGTCGTTAATTCCTTATCGTTAATAGCCCGAGCACCTGTTCGGCTACCGCGAAGAATTTTCCCCGCGCTTTCTAACATCTGTACTTCTTGATCAAGCCCTTGGCGGATAGATTGAGAGGTTTTCTCACCAACAACTGAACCTATTTTCTTCCGAGTAGCTGGACCTCGGCGGATAGCCTTTACTAGTTCAGTTCCGCCTTTTTCTCCGCCTTTTCGCTCAAGTTCAACTCTTAATGCCGACGCTAGACCTTGCTTCCCTTCTTCGCCTAATCTGCTTCCTACTGCTTTCGATATTTTATCAACAAATTGGGGTGAGGTAGTAGAGTTTAAAAGGGTTGAGCCCACCTTGTCGGGAGACTGGACGACCAAATTTTCTACTATTAATCGCTCCGGTTCGGACAGCCCACTAACCTCTTCAAACAATGCTCGATATTGAGCATCTGCCGCCTTATAGCCTGGGTTCAATGCTTCTAACTCGTCCTCAATCGCCGTGCGCAGCCGCTTTGCTAGCTTGATATCTTTTGCCCCTGCGATTGTTCGATCTTTTGTTCTTTCAATAAATTTTAAATGGCTAACAAATTTCTTCGCGGATTCTTGTGAGTATCTATCTCCCGGGAAAGCTGGAGTAATAATATCTTTGAAATATTCCTTTGCTTGGCGTTCATCCATTAGCTTAGTTAATCGCTCACTCGGCTCGCCCTTAAACATTTCAAGATAAGCCCCGCCGCCTCTTGCTTGTACCTCTGCGTCTACGCTTTCTTTAAAGCTTTTAAGAGCTTTTTGCCCTTGAGCAGCTCCAATCTCAAATTGATTTTCTGGTGATATTTTATCGAGAATTTTACCAATCCGACCCCTCATTACTTCCTGCTCGCCTTCAAACCCTTTCTTACCAATACGGCCCATTAATGCTTCACTTGCAATTGGAGCCCCCGCTGGTCTTTGTGCAAGAATATCCGCTAAGTCCATTGCCCCAGTTTTTTGCGTCGGAAAATATTCAGATTCAAATAACAGCTGTTCCAGTCGCCCCCCAGCTATTGCTTCCTGTTGAGCTTTTAAGGCTTGTTCTGGATCAAACCCGCGCTTGGCTAGCTGTTGCGCTGTGGCTTTTTCCATTGTCGTAAGTCCGGCTTTTCCTTTGGTCGGTAAGTTGCCAACCGCTCCTCGTTGCTGGCGTATTAGTTCTTGCGCTTGTTCTGCCGTTTCGGGAGCTGCGCCTTTTAATGCTGTAATGATTGGTGACAATACATCTTGACCAGCTTCTAAAAGAGCTTGTGCTGGTCGAGTTTTGGCAAGATATCCTGCTGTGTTTAAAGCTGCGCCTACAACTGCAGGAGCAGCTGCGCCAACTCCTGCACCAAATACGGCACTGGGAAGTCTTTGACTGACAGACTCTAATGGAGATGCCTGCTCGCTAGGTTCTGCCAGCCCCGCACCTGTAAGAGATCCCCCAAGTGCGCCAGAAACGTAAGGCCGTTCGAGAATCATTTGCCCGATTGTTGGAATATAACTCCCCGCTTTTTTTGCACCGGCCGCAACTAACCCGCCAGCTAAACTAGGGACGTTTGCAAGTACTTGTCCGGCTATCGCTTTGCCATATGCCTCGCGTTCGGCTTCCTTTGCTTGTTCTCTGTAGCTTTGTTGCTGGCTTGCAACGTTCATTTCAGCGGGAGAACCACCGAGTAGACTACCAATGTTTTGGCCTAATACGTCTGCTCTTGCGGCTAGTTCCTCGCCAAATGGCAAGCCCTGCAATCCCGCTGCGCCTAGTTTGTTTAACGCAACGCTTGGCGTGTCAGTTGGTGCGAATTGCCACCATGCCCGAGCGTCTTCGCCCGTCAAAAGTTGAGTACTTTCAACTGGCACAAGTTCAGTCGTCCCGTCCTCGTTAAGCACTTCATAAAAATCAGCCATAGTATTCCTATCGTCTTACAATGCCAATTACAGGGCGGCGATCTGGGGTGTATCCCATGAGTTTGGGGTTTTTTGTTATGGGCGTAGTGGTTTGAGTTCTAAACGGTTCGACAGGTTGCTTCGGTTGTTTTACATATCCTGTCGGCACGCCACCAATCCCTTTTGCTTGGTTAATTGAATCCAATGCGCTGCCTACAACTTCAAACGGGTCAGTTTCGGGGATAGCTCGCTGCACTGCGTTAATTAGTTTGTCGCCCTGTAAAAAGCTCTCGTAAGTTGGCTTTACTTCATTTTCTAAGTAATCAAAGGCCGCGTTCTGTTGAGCTTTTACGTATGCGCCTGTAGTTTTTAGGAGGGCATCCAAACTATCAACAGGAATTTCATTCCGTCCGAACACGCTTGCAACTAACCGACCAGGGGCACTGTTCCACCACATACTATCAGGGATAAGAGCTTGTGCGGCTTCTCCTTCGTTTACGCTTAATCCAGGTTCAATAGCGTTAATCGCAAGTTTCGCAAGTTGCACCCTATCTTGCGGCTTTATTCTTCCGTTCGGACGTTTTGCAATCTCTGTGGTCAATGCAGCAAGCTTATTAAGAGTGGAGCTTTGTCCGCGTAGTTTTTCTACGTTTTGCTTATAGCCTTCGCTGGTTTGAATATCTTTTAATTGGCTTGCAAAATTTTGTTCTTCTTTAGATGTTTGTTCGCGTTCTGCTATGCCTCTTTTCCTTTCTGCTTCTTTAATAGTAGCCGCTTGTATTTCTTCCAAAGTTTGAGGCGGTTTGCCATAGGTCCCTGGCTGTTCACTTGGTGGAGTTATTTTTTGCCCCAATAACCTTGATGCTTCTTCGTATTGAGATGACGGCGTTGCTTGTATATTAATCCCCTCTGGTCCTTGAATACTTGGTTGTTCTGATCTGCTTGGAGTTGTAACGCTTGGAGCAATTATCGACGGCATTTTCGCGGTTGATTCCGTTCTGGAGGTAGGAAGAGTTATTCCCCTTTTTTCAAACTCACTTCTGAATGGCTCTAACCTTGCCGCCTGATCTTTTGATTGCTGATCCATCAAGATCTGTGCTTGTTGGGCTCTAAGTTCTGGTGGTGTTCCTTCTTTTTCGGCAATGGTAAGGGCATCCAAGTAAGTGATAGGTTGGCCGCCTGACTTTCGCGCAAGATCCATCATTTCGAACTGTCTTTCTTGTGCAGCAGTAGCAGCTTTGCCTTCAGCATCCTGTATTTTTGTCCCCAATTCGAGGATCTGACTTGCTTGGTTCGGATACTTGTTCATCAATCCAAACAACGCCGCCGATTTCGATTGTGGCGCTGGGGGAGGGACGATTCCATCTTCTAATGTTTTGCCAACTAAACTTTCTGGGTATTCCCCTTTCTTTATTGGCTCTCCTGTATACGTGCCTTTTC
>Ga0209985_10004217_pt1 | contig 11695 bp, 11 predicted proteins | sample NOAtaG_FD_187305 | JGI IMG/M metagenome (GOLD analysis project Ga0209985, IMG submission 187305) | Freshwater lake microbial communities from Lake Erie, under a cyanobacterial bloom - NOAA_Erie_Diel6S_1000h metaG (SPAdes) (version 2) | ecosystem: Environmental > Aquatic > Freshwater > Lake ... | reverse complement strand
CAACCTCGCCGGCCAGTTGTCGGGCTTGCTTGGCCGCTTCCTGAACCGACGCGACCTCGTGCTGATCGATCAGCGTGGCACCGGCAAGAGCGCACCGCTGATCTGCGATGCCCGCCCGCAAGCCACCCTGCCGATGGCCGAAATGGGCAACGCCTCGGCGCTGAAGCGCCTGACCGAATGCCGGGCCAGGCTCGAAGCCCTGCCCCATGGCGATCTGCGGCGCTACACGACGACGATCGCGATGCAGGACGCCGATGCGGTGCGCGCCGCGCTCGGCGCCGAGCGCATCAACCTCGTCGGCGGCTCCTACGGCACCCGGGCGGCGCTGGAGTACATGCGGCAGTTTCCGCAGCGTGTGCGGCGCGCCGTGATCGACGGCGTGGCGCCGCCGGACATGGTGCTGCCGGCGGCCTTCTCGCGCGACGGCCAGGCGGCGCTCGACGCGATGTTCGGCGCTTGCGAAAAGGAGCGCGCGTGTGCCGCGCGCTGGCCCACGTTGCGCGCGGACTGGCGCACGCTGCTGGCGAGTCTGCCGCGCGAAGTGAGCGTCCAGCACCCGCTGTCGGGCGTGACCGAGCGTGTGACCCTTGATCGCGAACTGCTGCTCGGCGTGGTGCGGGCGCCGCTGTACGCGCCGGCGCTGGTGTCCGGCTTGCCGGCGGCCATCGACGCTGCGGCACGTGGCGGTCGCTTCGAGCCGCTGATCGGGCTGGCCTGGACGGTCGTGGGCAACCGCAACCTGCAGCTTGCCGAGGGCCAGCACTATTCGGTGGTCTGCAGCGAGGACGGGCCCCAGCTCGAAGCCGGTGCCGGCGATGCGCCTGGCGCCGACCTCGGCGATACCTACGCGGCGATGTACCGCGGGATGTGCCGAACCTGGCCGCGCGGCGAAGTGCCGGCGGATTTCTACAGGATCCCGCAGGCGGGCGCGGCGACCCTGGTCATGAGCGGTGGCGCCGACCCGGTGACGCCTTCGCGCCACGGCGAGCGCGTGGCCCAGGCGCTGGGGGCCAAGGCGCGGCACGTTGTCGTTGCCGAAGCCGGGCACGGATTGCTGGGCCTGGGCTGCCTGCGCGATGTGGTGTTCCGCTTCGTCGATGCGGTCGACGACACGGCGGCGCTTGCCGTCGAAACGGGCTGCGCCGGGTCCGTGCCCCGGCCAAGGGCCTTCATGCCACCGGGCGTGGCGGCGCCGGCATCGGGAGGCGCACGATGATCACGGTCGACAACCTGAGCAAGCGCTTCGTCACCGGCAGCGGGCGCCAACGGCGCGAGGTCGCGGCGGTGCAGGGACTGAGCCTCGTCGCTGCCGACGGCCGCATCACCGGGCTGCTCGGCCCCAACGGTGCAGGCAAGACCACGACCTTGCGCATCGCCGCCGGGCTCATCGAGCCCGATGCCGGGCGCGTGCTGGTCGACGGGCTGGAGGTCCAGCGCGAGCCGCGGAAGGCGCTGGCGCGCATGGGCGTGCTGAGCGATGCGCGTGGGCTCTACCCGCGACTGACGGCGCGCGAGAACATCGTCTACTACGGCCGGCTGCAGGGCATGACCGAAGCGGCCGCGCAGGCGCGCGTGGACGTGCTGGCCGAGATGCTGGAGATGCGGCCGCTCCTGGATCGGCGCACCGAGGGCTTCAGCCAGGGTGAACGCATGAAGACCTCGCTGGCGCGGGCGCTGATCCACGACCCGCCCAACATCGTGCTCGACGAGCCGACGAACGGCCTGGACGTGGTGGCCACACGCGCGCTGCGCGAGGCGCTGCGCCGGCTGCGCGACGAGCACGGCAAGTGCATCGTGTTCTCGACCCACATCATGCAGGAGGTGGAACGCCTGTGCGACCGGGTGATCGTGGTCGCCGGCGGACGCAAGGTCGCCGAGGGCACGGTGGCCGAGTTGCTGGAGCAGACCGGCGAGCGCGATTTCGAAGAGGCGTTCGTGCGCCTGGCCTATGGACCGGCGGCGATGGCCGCGCAGCAGGGAGCAGCCGCATGATGAGCGCCGCCTGGACCGTGTTCCGCAAGGAACTGATCGACGCGTTGCGCGACCGGCGCACGCTGCTGATGGTGCTGCTCAGCTCGGTGGCGATGGGGCCGCTGGTGCTGGTGCTGATTTCGGGGCTGGTGGCGAGCTTCGAGAAGCGCGCCGAGGAGCGGGTGGTGCTGGTGGCCGGGCTTGAGCATGCGCCGACACTCGTCAACCACCTGGAGCGCCAGACCTGGACCGTGAAGGCGCCGCCGGCCGATTGGGAACGCCAGCTGGCGGCCCGCTCGCTGGGCGACGCGGTGTTGGTGGTGACGCCGGGTTTCGAGGCTGAGCTGGCCGCAGCCGAGGCGCCGCTGGTGGAGATCGTCTCGCACACCGCGAATTCGCGAGCGGAGGCGAGCGCACGGGGCGTCGAACGGCTGTTGCGCGGCTTCAGTCGCGAGCAGGCGACGCTGCGGCTGGCCTGGCGCGGCGTGGCGCCTGCACTGCTCGAGCCGATGCGGGTGGAGAACCGCGATCTGGCCGACAGCGCATCGCGTTCGGCGCAGCTCGCGTTCATCGTGCCCTACTTCGTGCTGATGGCGGTGCTCTACGGTGCGATGAACGCGGCGCTGGACACGACGGCCGGTGAACGCGAGCGCGGCTCCCTCGAACCGCTGCTGATGAACCCGGCCGAACGAAGCGCGCTGGTGGCCGGCAAGTGGCTCGCGGTGGCGGCGGTGGCGATGCTGATTGCCGTGCTGTCGTGTCTGAGCTTCCTGCCCGGGCAGTGGTTGATTCGCAGCGAGGCGCTGGCGGCGATGTTCCGCTTCGGCGTCGGCGAGGCGGCAGCCTTTGTCGGGCTGCTGCTGCCGCTGGCCGCTGCGCTGTCGGCCTTGCTGATGGCGATCGCGATCCGCTGCAAGACCTTCAAGGAGGCGCAGGCCAACGCGACCGTCGTGATCCTCGTGGTGACTTTGCTGCCACTGGTGCTGATGTTCGGCCAGGAAGGCGAAAAGCCCTGGCACCTCTGGCTGCCTGCTCTGGCGCAAAGCACGCTGATGGCGCGTGTGCTCAAGGGCGAGGGGATGGAGCCGATGGAGGTCTTGATCCCGGTGGTCGTGGCCGCCGCGGTGGTCGTGGTGGCGCTGGGCTACGTCTCGCGCAAGCTCAGGAGTGCCGCGCTGAAGTGAGGGCGAGGTGGCGCCGACGTACGCTCGGTCGGCGCCGCGCCCACACCACTCACTTTGTCGGGCAGGTGCTCATGCCGAGCAGCGAATAGGCCGGGCAGGTGCGCAGCAGACCGGTGAGCAGCGGCACGACGCCGACGTAGCCCCAGACGCCGATGGTTCCGCTGGCGGCCAGCCCGATGAGCAGCAGCCCGGCGACGATGCGAAGGATGCGGTCGATGCTGCCGACGTTGGTCTTGAACATGGTGAACTCCTGTTGATACGTTGAGGACCTGCCGGGTCGGGCCTTCTGCAGCGCCGTACCGATCAGACGCTTGTCATGGTGCCTGTCGGCGGCGATGCTGTCGGTGACCTCGGTCACCCAGGGATTGAGGCAACGCAAGGCAAGGCCAGGTCAGCGCGGGTCCGGGGCCCGGCGCTGCGCCAGGGCTCAGCCTTGACCGTCGGCCACGCCCTGCAACGCGGTGGGGTCGAGGATCGCGATGTGTTCGCGGCCAAGCTCGACACAGCCAGCGCGCTCGAACCGGCGCAGTAGCCGGGTCACGATCTCGCGCACGGTGCCCAGAGCGTCGGCGAGGTCCTGATGCGTGCCGCGGTAGTCGCGGCCACTGGCCAGCAGTGCTGTCGCAAGCCGCTGGTCGAGCTTGTGGAAGGCCACCGCCTCGACCAGAGCCATCAGGTCCACCATGCGGTCGGCAAAGACGCCGAGCACGAGTTGGCGAAAGCCCGTCTGTGCGAGCAGACGGTCGAACGTGGCCGGCGGCAGCACGACAAGCTCGGTCATGGCGAGTGCCTGGCCCCAGGCCTGCAACGGCGCACGGCCCAGCGTGCAGGCGGTCGAGACCACGCACAGCTCACCCGGCAGGACCCGGTACAGCTCCAGCATGCGTCCCCCTGGCGTGCCGCGTGCGACCCGCACGCCGCCGCTGAGCACCAGCGGGAAGCCGCGACATGGAGCGCCTTCATCGAACAGCACCGTGCCCGCGGCGATGGTGACGATCTCCAGCGCTGCGAAGGCCTCGGTCCAGGTCGGCGCGTCCAGGGCGGCCACCGCGGGGTAGAGCCGGCTCAGCTGGGTGGCGCTTTGGCGGTCCATGTCAGGGACGGGTTTGAGATTCGAGTTGGCGCAACCAGCGCAAGGCGTGTGTCCGGTCGTCGCCACACATGTCGGCGGTCGGGCGCAGGGAGCTGCAGACGCTGGGGCGCTCGGGCCGGCCAAACAGCCGGCAGCGGTCGTCGTCGTCGAGCTGGACGCAGCGGGCTCCAGCGGGCTTGCCAAGCGGCATTCCGGGGATCGGCGACGAGATCGAAGGCGCGATGCAGCAGGCGGCGCAGTGCGGACGGCAGTCCATGGGCTGCATCGTAGTCCAGGCCTGCCCTCTGACAAGAACGAGAATCATTCACAGCAATGTCGGCATCGCCCCTGCCCCGGGCCTTGAGGTCTGGGACGCCTAAAATTCGTCCCGTCATGTGGCACCCCCAAACGTTCGACGTCATCGTGGTCGGTGGCGGACATGCCGGCACGGAGGCCGCGCTGGCCGCTGCCCGCATGGGTGCGGCCACCTTGCTGCTGACGCACAACATCGAGACGCTGGGGCAGATGAGCTGCAACCCGTCGATCGGCGGCATTGGCAAGGGTCACCTGGTCAAGGAGGTCGACGCCCTGGGTGGCGCGATGGCGGCCGCAACGGATGAGGCCGGAATCCAGTTCCGCATCCTCAACGGCAGCAAGGGCCCGGCGGTTCGTGCCACCCGCGCCCAGGCCGACCGGGTGCTCTACAAGGCCGCAATTCGCCACCGGCTGGAGAACCAGCCCAATCTCTGGCTGTTCCAGCAGGCGGTCGACGACCTGGTCCTCGAGGGTGGACGCGTGGCCGGTGCGGTGACGCAGTCGGGTCTGCGCTTCCGCAGCCGGTCGGTGGTGTTGACGGCGGGCACCTTCCTCGATGGCCGCATCCACATCGGTCTGCAGAACTTCGCTGCCGGCCGGGCGGGCGACCCGCCCGCGGTGAGCCTGTCGGCGCGGCTGAAGGAGCTGAAGCTGCCGCAAGGCCGGTTGAAGACCGGAACCCCGCCGCGCATCGACGGCCGCAGCATCGACTTCTCGCGGCTCGAAGAACAACCGGGCGACCTGGACCCGGTGCCGGTGTTCAGCTTCCTGGGTCGAGCCGAGCAGCATCCGCGCCAGGTGCCCTGTTGGATCACGCACACCAACGAGCGCACGCACGAGATCATCAAGAGCGGCTTTGACCGCAGCCCGATGTTCACGGGCGTGATCGACGGTGTCGGCCCGCGTTATTGCCCGAGCATCGAAGACAAGGTCAACCGCTTTGCCGACAAGACCAGTCACCAGATCTTCCTGGAGCCCGAAGGGCTGACCACCCACGAGTTCTATCCCAACGGGATCTCGACGTCGCTGCCCTTCGACATCCAGATCGCGGCCGTGCAGTCGATGGCCGGGCTGGAGCGTGCGCACATCCTGCGCCCGGGCTATGCCATCGAGTACGACTACTTCGACCCGCGCGAGCTGTCGCCCAGTTTCGAGACTCGGGCCATCCAGGGCCTGTACTTCGCGGGGCAGATCAACGGCACCACGGGCTACGAGGAGGCGGCGGCACAAGGGCTGTTCGCTGGGGCGAATGCGGCCTTGCAGGTCCAGGGACGCGGGCCCTGGCTGCCGCGTCGTGACCAGGCCTATCTGGGTGTGTTGGTCGACGACCTGGTCACCAAAGGCGTGACCGAGCCATACCGGATGTTCACGAGCCGGGCCGAGTACCGGCTGCAGCTGCGGGAAGACAACGCCGACCTGCGGCTGACCGAGGCCGGCCGCCAGTTGGGCCTGGTGGACGACGCCCGCTGGGCGGCGTTTCAGATCAAGCGTGAGCGGCTGGAGCGGGAGCTGCAGCGGCTGCGCAGCACCTGGGTCCGCCCCGCGACCGTGACCGCGGCCGACGCCGAGCGTTTGCTCGGCAAGGCACTGGAGCACGAATACAACCTGGCGGACCTGCTGCGCCGGCCCGGAGTCGACCATGACACGGTGACAGCGCTCGCGACCCTGGCGGGCGTCGGCGATGTTTCACGTGAAACCTTGCGCGCCGACTACGGCCTGGCCGAAGCCGATGCCGTGATCGAGCAGGCCGAAATCACGATCCGCTATGCCGGCTACATCGCCAAGCAGAACGACGAGGTCGAACGCGCCCAGGCGCTGGAGTCGCTGGTGCTTCCGGCCGAACTGGACTACGCCCAGGTCACGGCGCTGTCGTTCGAGGTTCGTCAGAAGCTCAGCCGGCACCGACCGGCAACGCTGGGCCAGGCGTCGCGCATCTCGGGGGTGACGCCGGCAGCGGTGTCGCTGCTGCTGGTGCACCTGAAGAAGGGCCGGTTCAAGGGCTTCGCGGGCAGTGCAGCGGCTGTGGCCGACCCCGCGGACGCAGCGCCACGTGCGGCCTGAACCGGCTGCCGTGCCGACACCCGAACAGGGCGCACAGCTGGAGGCCTACCTGGCGCTCCTGCAGCGCTGGAACGCCACCTACAACTTGACCTCGGTCCGCGATGCCGAGGCCATGCGCGTGCAGCATCTGGCCGACTGCCTGGCGGTGGTGGAGCCGTTGCGGCGGGTGTGCCCGGCCGGACGGGTGCTGGATGTCGGCAGTGGTGGCGGCCTACCCGGTGTCGTGCTGGCGGTCATGAACCCGGCATGGACGGTGGTTTGTGTCGACACGGTCGGCAAGAAGGCCGCCTTTGTCCGCCAGGTCGCAGCGGAGCTGGGCCTCGCCAATCTGCATGCCGAACACAGTCGAGTCGAGTCGCTGCGTGCGCCCGCCTTCGACGTGGTCACCGCGCGCGCCTTTGCCAGCCTGGCCGACATCGCCCGGCTGACCGGCGGTCTGCTCTCGCCAGCGGGATGCTGGATGGCGATGAAGGGCCAGCGACCGGCCGACGAGATCGCCGCCCTGCCCCCGGACATCGACGTGTTTCACGTGGAACCACTGACCATTCCGGGCCTGGACGCCCAGCGATGCCTGGTCTGGATGCGATACGCTCCCGACCATCCCAGAGCTTCAGCGACGGCCTCGCCCTAGCCTGAGAAACCGACCGCAACGGCCCGATTGGCCGTGATCCACCTGCCCCGAGGGAGCCTGCCATGTTCGGCATTGCCGACTACGGTGCGTTTTGCGCCGCCATCCTCGTCTTTCTTGCCCTGCCCGGCCCGGGCACGTTTGCGCTTCTGACCTCCACGGCCAAGGGCGGCTTCCGGGCCGGCGCGGCGGCGACCTTCGGCGTGATCCTCGGCGACCAGGTGCTGCTGTGGCTGGCGGTGGCCGGTGTCGCGGCGCTGCTGGCCGCGCATCCGACACTCTTCAAGGCCGTCCAGTACCTGGGTGCGGCCTATCTGGTGTGGATCGGGCTGAAGCTGGTCTTCGCTCAAGGCGACGGGGCGGCCAACCCTGTGAACATCCAGCCCCGGGCCTACTTCCGCCAGGCGCTGCTGATCACGGTGCTGAACCCCAAGGCCATCGTGTTCTACATGGCGTTTTTCCCGCTCTTCATCGACCCGTCCACTCACCTGGGCGTGCCGACCTTCCTCGCGATGGCGCTGACCATCGCGGCCATCACGGCGGTCTACTGCCTGACACTGTGCGCGTTTGCCAACGCCATCGGTGCCCGGGTCCGTGCCCACCGCAAGCTCGCCAAGGCGTTGGAGAAGCTGGCCGGGGTCTTCCTCGTCGGCTTTGGCATCCGCCTGGGCAGCCAATAACGACAGCTTCATGCGCATCTTCTGCGTCGCCAACCAAAAGGGCGGGGTCGGCAAGACCACGACCACCGTCAACCTCGCCGCCGGCCTGGCGCAGGTCGGGCAGCGTGTGCTCGTGGTCGACCTCGACCCGCAAGGCAACGCCACCATGGGCTCGGGCATCGACAAGCGCAGCCTGGACCCCAGCGTCTACGACGTGCTGCTGGGCAGTGCGACCGTGGCGGAGACCGCCCGCGAATCGCCCAAGACCGGCTACCGCGTGCTTGGCGCCAACCGCGAGCTGGCAGGTGCCGAGGTCGAGCTCGTCGGCCTGGATCAGCGCGAGCGGCGGCTGAAGAATGCGCTCGCCACCGTCAAGTCCGACTACGACTTCGTGCTCATTGACTGCCCACCGTCGCTGAGCCTGCTGACACTCAACGGCCTGGTCAGCGCGCACGGCGTCATCGTGCCGATGCAGTGCGAGTACTTTGCGCTCGAGGGGTTGTCGGACCTGGTCAACACCATCAAGCAGGTGCATGCCAACCTGAACCGCGAGCTCGAGATCATCGGCCTGCTGCGCGTGATGTTCGACCCGCGCATCACGCTGCAGCAGCAGGTGAGCGAGCAACTGAAGGCGCACTTCGGCGCCAAGGTCTTCGACACCGTGATCCCGCGCAACGTGCGCCTGGCCGAGGCGCCGAGCTACGGCCAGCCCGGCGTGACCTTCGACCCGTCGTCCAAGGGTGCGCAGGCCTTTGTCGAGTTCGCGCGTGAAGTGGTGCAGCGGCTGAAGTGACGACCGCCCTGCCGCTGTTCGAGCCCACCACAGCCCAGCCGCTGAACCCGGCGTTCGATTCCGAACTGCTGTCGGCCATCGAAGACGCCAGCCTCAATGCCAGCGCGCCGCCGGAGCAGATCTGGCTCGACGGCTGGCTGGTGCGCACCTGCCCGGCCAAGGCCAAGCGCGCGCGCAGCATCAACGCCGTCGCCGCGGGCCGACGCAGCGTCCGCGACAAGCTCGCCGAAGCCGCGGACCTGTACCGGCAGGCCGGCCTGCCCTGCTACTTTCGAGTCACACCGTTCAGCCAGCCGGCAGACCTGGACGCCCAACTGGCCACGGCCGGCTGGGTGGCGGAAGACGACACCCGCGTCATGCTCAAGCCGCTGATGCCGCTGATGCCGCCGATGCCGCTGATCGGACCCACCGACCCGGCCAACGATCGGCGATGGCCTCCCGGGACCGAACTGAAGCGCATGACCCCCGAGGACTACGCCCAGGCCGTTGGCGCGCTGCGCGGCAGTCCCGCATCCGAGCGGGACGCGCACGCCCGTCGCCTGACCGCGTCGCCGGTGCCCTATCGCGCCTGGGCGCTGGTCAACACCGCAGACGGCTCGATGCTGGCCGGCGGCCAGTCCGCGCAGCAGGGCGACAAGGTCGGCCTGTACGACGTGTTCACCGCCAGCTCACACCGTGGCCTGGGCCTGGCCGGCTTGTTGTGTGAGCACATGCTCTCGCAAGCTGCCAGACAGGCCGCGCGTTGGGCCTACCTCCAGGTTGAGGCCCACAACCACCCGGCCCGGGCCGTCTACCGCCGGCTGGGCTTTGTCGACGGCTATGGCTACCGCTATCGGCGGCTGCCCGAGGCCTGATCCGACGAGCGACTCAGCCCGGCAGCCCCAGCCCTTCGTCGGCCCCGAGGTGCACGTTCATGGCCTGGACGGCAGCGCCGCTGGCGCCCTTGCCCAGGTTGTCCAGCCGGGCGATCACGAGGGCCTGGCTGTCATTGCCAAACACGAACAGGTCGACGCGGTTGCTGTCGTTACTGCCCTGGACGTCGAAGAACCCGCCCTCCAGCACGTCCGGGTCGCGCAGCGGATGAACGCGCACGAAGCGCTCGCCGGCGTAGCGGGCGGTGTAGGCGGCGTGCAGCGCCTCGGGCGTGGTGCCCCAGTCCGCGGCGGGGATGGGCAGGCTGACCGCCAGCCCCTTGTAGAAGCCGGCCACGGTCGGCACGAAGATCGGCGGCTTCTCCAGGCGGCCGTGTGCCATGACTTCGGGAACATGCTTGTGCTTCAGCGCAAGGCCATAAGGCCGCGGTGAAGTGAGTGCAGGCTCCGGCGATGACGCCTGATACTGCTCGATCATCTTCTTGCCCCCGCCCGAGTAGCCGGTGATCGACGTCGCCATCAGCGTGGTCCCCGGCGGGATCAGCCCGGCGTCCGACAAGGGCCGCGCCAGCAGGATGAAGGCGCTGGCGTGGCAGCCCGGATTGGCGATCCGCTTGCTGCCCCGGATCGCCTCGCGCTGGCCCGCAGCGAGCTCCGGCAGACCGAAGACCCAGCCCGGTGCCGTGCGGTGCGCGGTGCTGGCGTCGATGATGCAGGTGGCCGGGTTGGTGACCAAGGCTGCGGCCTCCTTGGCGGCGGCGTCGGGCAGGCACAAGAAGGCGACATCGGCGGCGTTCAGCAGACGGCCCCGCTCGGCGCTGTCCTTGCGCAGCTCAGGCGCGATGCGCAGCATCTCGACATCGCGGCGGCCGGCCAGCAGCTCGTGGATCTGCAAGCCGGTCGTGCCCTCGTGGCCGTCGACAAAAACGCGAATCATGGTGGCGGGCTCCGGGTTCGGCAGCGGGCCATGCCCGCAGCAATGAAGGCGCGCAGCATAAAGGCGAGCCTCGGGCCGTGAATCACAATCGACGCCCATGGTCACCAAAAAACCGAAGGGCCTGGGCCTGGGGCTCGAAGCGCTGCTGGGCCCCAAGGTCAGCGAGGCTCCCACCACTGAAGGCCCGCCGACCGAACTGCGGGTCGACGCGCTGCAGGCCGGCCGCTACCAGCCGCGCACGCGCATGGACGAGGGAGCGCTGTACGAGCTGGCCGAGAGCATCAAGAGCCAGGGCGTGATGCAGCCCATCCTGGTCCGGCCATTGGCCGAGGCCGGCCGCTACGAGGTCATCGCCGGAGAGCGCCGCCTGCGTGCAGCACGGCTGGCCGGGCTGGACCGGGTGCCGGTGCTCGTCAAGGCCGTGCCTGACGAAGCGGCTGCGGTGATGGCGCTGATCGAGAACATCCAGCGCGAAGACCTCAACCCGCTCGAAGAGGCGCAAGGCCTGCAGCGCCTGGTCAGCGAGTTCAAGCTCACCCATGAACAGGCCGCGCAGGCCGTGGGCCGGTCGCGCAGCGCGGCAAGCAACCTGCTGCGACTGCTGCAACTGGCCGAGCCGGTTCAGCAGTGGTTGCTGGCCGGCGACATCGACATGGGCCATGCCCGCGCCCTGCTGCCCTTGGCCGCCGCCGAGCAGGTGATGGCGGCTCAGACCGTCGTGGCCAGGAAGCTGAGTGTTCGCGACACCGAGGCCTGGGTCGCGCGCCAGGCGCGTGGCACGGGCGCCGCCAAGCCGGCAGCAGCGCAGAAGAAGTCGCGCGACGTCCTTCGGCTGGAAGAATCCCTGGCCGACCGCCTGGCGGCCAAGGTCGAGATCCGCATGGCGGCCCGTGCCCGCAAGGGCGCGCAGCCGGGCGAGATCGCCATCGCCTTCGGCTCGCTGGACGAGCTCAACGGCCTGCTGCAGCGGCTGGGCGTGGCCGAAGGCTGATCCAGGCCAGCGCGACGGCCACAGCACCCAGCGGCACCAGCGAGCCCAGGTTCAGCCACTGCCAGCCCTGGGTCGTGACCAGGGCGCCGGAGGCAAACGAGCTCAACGCCATCGTCGCGAACACGCAGGTGTCCATCGCCGCCTGGGCCTTGTTCTTCTCCTCGGGCTGGTAGGTTGTCGTCAACAGCGTCGAACCGGCAGTGAACAGGAAG
>Ga0209985_10004216_pt1 | contig 11696 bp, 12 predicted proteins | sample NOAtaG_FD_187305 | JGI IMG/M metagenome (GOLD analysis project Ga0209985, IMG submission 187305) | Freshwater lake microbial communities from Lake Erie, under a cyanobacterial bloom - NOAA_Erie_Diel6S_1000h metaG (SPAdes) (version 2) | ecosystem: Environmental > Aquatic > Freshwater > Lake ... | reverse complement strand
CGATGGCATAAGGCAGTGCGGGAAGGGTGTGCTCCATGGGGATCCTCGGGGGTTCTTGGTTTGGACAAATTGAATTGTAGGCAGGCCCTGCAAGTCCCGCATGGCGTACGGTCAGGGGTCTGAGGGGTTGAGCTGCACGGCAGTGACGGTGGCGCTGACTTGCCCGTTCTCGAACACCGCGTCCATGCGGTCGCCGGGCACCAGCGCGTCTGCACGGGTCACCGGACGGCCATCCGGGCGGGCCACCCAGGCATAGCCGCGCTTGAGCACGACTCGAGGGTTGGCGGCCTCCAGCCGAGTGGCCAGCGACTGCAGACGCCACTGCCGAGCCTGCAGCGTCATGTCCAAAGCCCTGAGCAGCCGGGCCTCCAGCACCTCGGTGCGCTCTCGGGCCTGACGGCCCGTCGCGCGCACGGACAGCGCCAACCGCCCTTCCAGTGCGTTCAGCCGGGCTTGCTGCGCCACCAAGAGCCGCCGTGGACGCTGCGCGCGCTCGGCCAGCATGTCCAGGCGCTGCGCTTGGCGCTCCACCGTACGCTGCAAGGCACGGGAAAGACGCAACTGCAGCGTTTGCAGGCGATCCAGCAGATCTTGCCGCACAGGCGCCGCCAGCTCAGCCGCTGCCGTGGGCGTGGGGGCACGCAGATCGGCAGCCAGGTCGCACAGCGTGACGTCGGTTTCGTGGCCCACGCCGCACACCACCGGAATGGGCGACTGCGCCACCGCCCGCACCACGCGCTCATCGTTAAAGGCCCAAAGGTCTTCGAGCGATCCGCCGCCTCGCACCAGCAGCAAGGTGTCGGCTTGCCCGTGCTGAGCTGCCCTTTGCAGCGCAGCCACCAGCGTGGGCGGTGCTTCAGCGCCCTGCACCAGACAGGGGTAGACCACCACCTTCACCTGGGGTGCCCGCCGCGCCAGCGCGGTCAGCACGTCCTGCAAGGCCGCAGCGCCCAGGGAAGACACCACCCCCACAGTCTGCGGGAAGGCAGGTAACGGGCGGCGCCGGGCGGGATCGAACAGCCCGGCCGCCTCCAGCCGGGCTTTCAAGCGCAGGAACTCTTCGTACAGGGACCCCGCACCCTGTCTGCGCATGGACTCCACGACGAACTGCAGGTCGCCACGCGGCTCGTACACCGCGATGCGCCCGCGCACTTCCACGCGCTGCCCATCGGCAGGCGCAAAGTCCAGCAGGCCGGCGGCTCGGCGGAACATGGCGCAGCGCACCAGCGCAGGCGCCCCTTGCGCATCCTTGAGTGAGAAATAGCAGTGGCCGCTGGAGGCACGCGTGAACCCGGCGAGCTCCCCGCTGACAGTGACGCCGCCAAAGCGTGCCGTCAGCGCGTCGGTGATGGCTAGCAGAAGCGCTGACACGCTCCAGACCTGGGGGGCAGCAGACCCTTGCGGGGCACCCCATCGGCCATAATCATTTTCGGAGGGACTGAGCACTTGATTTCCATCATACAAGCCGCTGGCTGGCCCATCTGGCCCCTGATCCTGTGCTCGGTCGTGGCCTTGGCGCTGGTCATTGAACGCTTCGTGAGCCTGCGCGTGCGCCTGATCCACCCGCCCACCTTGGTGGAGGAAGTGATCTCCGTATCCCGCAATGGCGTGCCGCCTTCTGACGTGGTGAGCAAGTTGGCGACGAGCTCAGCCCTGGGCGGTATCCTGGCCGCAGGCCTCCAGGCCGTTGCGGCTGAGCCCAAGCTGACCGAGGCCTCGCTGCGCCAGCAGTTCGAAAACGCCGGGCGCGAAGCGCTGCACCGCATGGATCGGTACTTGAACACCCTGGGCACCATCGCCTCCGCCGCCCCTTTGCTGGGGCTGCTCGGCACTGTGATCGGGATGATCGAGATCTTCGGCTCCCAGGCTCCGGGCACGGGCGGGCAGAACCCGCAGCAACTGGCCCACGGCATCTCGATTGCGCTCTACAACACGGCGTTCGGGCTCATCGTGGCCATCCCGGCGCTGATGTTCCACCGCTACTTCCGCGGCAGGGTCGAGGCCTACCGGCTGGGCATGGAGTTGGCCGTGGAGCGCATGGTGCCTCACCTGCTGCGGCTGAACGGGGCGTCTGCGGGACGCGGTGGCGCGACGCGATGAATTTCAGGCGGTCCGTCGCCCCCGATGAACCGGAGATCAACCTGATCCCGTTCATCGACGTGCTGCTGGTGGTGCTGATCTTTCTGATGCTGTCCACCACCTACTCGCGCTTCACCGAGCTGCAGGTCAACCTTCCCACGGCCGACGCCGAGAAGTTGAAGGACCGCCCGCGCGAGCTGGTGGTGTCGGTGTCCAGCGATGGGCGCTACCAGGTGAACCGCCAGCCCTTGGAGGGCCGCAGTGTTGAGGCGCTGACCGCCCGATTGAAGGAAGCATCTGGTGGTCAACCAGAAACGGTGGTGATCGTTACCGCCGACGCGGTGGCAGCCCATCAGTCCGTCGTGAACGTGCTGGACGCCGCCCGGCGCGCAGGGCTGGCCCGCATCACCTTCGCAGCCCAGACGCCCACGCGCGGGCGCTGAGCGCGCCGGCGCGTCGCTCTACCCTCACCCCTCCATCCCCATGGCGCTGCATGAAGCCCTCCAACGGGCCTGGTGGCAGCCCAGGGTCAGCGGGTTGGCGGCGCTGCTCTGGCCCTTGAGCTTGGTCTACAGCCTGCTGCGGTGGGCTGCTCAGGGGCCCTGGCGATGGAGCTGGAGGCAAGCCTGGCGCGCCCCAGTGCCCGTGCTGGTGGTGGGCAACCTCGTGGTGGGCGGCGCCGGCAAGACACCCACAGTGATCGCCTTGGCCCAGGCGCTGCAGCGCAGGGGCTGGCATCCGGGCATCGTGTCTCGGGGCTATGGCGGGCAGCGCGCTGACCCCGCACAGCCGATGCAGGTGCTCGCGGACTCTGATGCCCGAGAAACTGGCGATGAACCCCTGCTGATGGCCTTGCGCACCGGCCTGCCGGTGTGGGTGAGCAGTCAGCGGGTGGCCGCGGCACGGGCACTGTGCGAGCGGCACCCCGAGGTGGACGTGTTGATCAGCGACGACGGCTTGCAACACCTGGCCTTGGACCGAGATGCCGAGCTGGTGGTGTTTGACGATCGCGGCGCGGGCAACGGCCTGCAGTTGCCGGCTGGGCCTCTGCGAGAGCCGCTGTCCAAAACGCTGCCACGCCACATGATGGTGCTTTACAACGCCAGCCGCCCCAGCACCGCCCTTCCTGGCTCGTGCGCCCAGCGCCGTCTGTCCGGCATCCAGCCTCTGAGCAGCTGGTGGGGGTCGCAGCAGGCGGTGCAGAACCTCCAAGCCTGGCAGGGACGACGGGTGCTGGCGGCGGCGGGCATCGGTCATCCTGAGCGCTTCTTCAGCATGCTGGAGCAGGCTGGACTGGAAGTCGAGCGCTTTCCTTTGGCGGACCACGCACCACTCACTCCCCGGCCCTGGCCTGCAGAGGCACCGTGCGTGGTGATGACCGAGAAGGATGCCGTCAAGTTGCCGCCCAGCCAGGTGAGCCCCTCAGAAGGGGCCGCGCTGCACGTGGCCACGCTAGACTTTGAGATCCCCGACAGCACTGTCGATGCCCTGGAGCGCCTGCTCCTGCCCCTGTGTAGACCCTGAACATGGACCACCGCTTGATCGAGCTCCTCGTATGCCCTGTGTGCAAAGGGCCGCTGGAGATGCTGCGCGACGAGGACGCCCGGCCCGCCGAGTTGGCTTGTCCGGCGGACCGCCTGGCCTTCCCCATCCGCGACGGTATTCCCGTGATGCTGGAAACCGAGGCACGCAATCTCGACGCGCCGGCAGCCCAGGCACCCTCTGGTGTGAGTAATCCAGCGTGAGCAAGACGCCGTTCACCGTGCTGGTGCCAGCCCGCCTGGCCTCTACCCGCCTGCCCGGCAAGCCGCTGCTGGACATCGGCGGCCTGCCCATGGTGGTGCGGGTGGCCCGGCAGGCTGAGCGCTCCAGCGCGACGCGGGTGGTGGTGGCGACTGATGCGCAGGAGGTGGCGGCAGCTTGCCAGGCCCACAGCGTGCAACACGTGATGACGCGGGCTGACCACGCCAGCGGCAGCGACCGGCTGGCCGAGGCCTGTGAGCGCCTGGCACTGGACGGCGGGCACATCGTGGTGAACGTGCAGGGAGACGAGCCGCTGATCGAGCCAGATCTCATCGACCGCTGCGCCGCCCTGCTGGACGAGCACCCGGACTGCTCCGTCGGCACCGTGGCGCATCCCATAGAGGAGACCGCAGACTGGGTGAACCCCAACGTGGTGAAGGTGGTGCTGGACGCCGCGGGGCGCGCTCTGTACTTCACGCGTGCAGCCGTGCCGTACCACCGTGATGGCCCCCCCGGCCAGTTGCCCAGCGAGCCGACCCCGCTGCGCCACCTGGGCTTGTATGCCTACCGAGCTGGATTTCTGCGCCGCTTCCCCACCTTGCCTCAAGCCCCCATCGAGCGCACCGAGGCACTGGAGCAGCTGCGGGTGCTGTGGCACGGGGAACGCATTGCAGTGCACATCACCGACACCGCGCCGGGCACTGGCGTGGACACACCCGAGGACCTGGCGCGCGTGCGCGCGCTCTTTGACAGCGCGCCGCAGCCGCAGCGCTGAAAGCTCCAGGAAGGGCTTGCGTGGTAACCTGCCCGCAGGGCATGTTAACGGCTTGCCCTGTATTCACGACAGCCACGAGACAAGCGGAGCACCTACACCAGCTGCCCCGCGCTCCACGAGACGAGGACCGCGATGAGACTGATCCTTTTGGGCCCCCCGGGTGCCGGCAAAGGCACGCAAGCCACCCAGATCTGCAAGAAGTTCGGTATTCCGCAGATCTCCACCGGCGACATGCTGCGCGCCGCTGTGAAAGCGGGCACCCCCCTGGGTCTTGAAGCCAAGAAGGTCATGGACTCCGGCGGCCTGGTCAGCGACGACATCATCATTGGCCTGGTCAAGGAGCGCATCACGCAGGCGGACTGCGCCAACGGCTTCTTGTTCGACGGTTTTCCCCGCACCATCCCGCAGGCCGACGCCATGAAAGCCGCCGGCGTGAAACTGGACGTGGTGTTGGAGATCGACGTGCCCGACTCCGCGATCGTGGAGCGCATGAGCGGCCGTCGGGCCCACGTGGCCTCGGGCCGCACCTACCACGTCAAGTTCAACCCGCCCAAGGTGGAGGGGCTGGACGACGTGACCGGGGAACCCCTGGTTCAGCGCGACGACGACAAGGAAGAAACCGTCATCAAACGCCTGACGGTCTATCAGGCGCAGACGCGCCCCCTGGTGGATTACTACTCCGCCTGGGCCGCCACCGGTGACGCATCGGCCCCTCGCTACGCCAAGATCTCGGGCATGGGTGCGGTGGATGAAATCACCGCCCGCGCACTGGCGGCGCTGGGCTGACGAGCAGTCGCCTGCTCCCGCCCCGCGCGGCAAGACTGACTGAGCGCCGTACAACCAGCGCACCGTCCCTACAGAGCCGCCCACGGGCGGCTTTCTCACGAGCCCAGGGCTCAGCAGCCTGCACAGGCCCCGAACACCTCGACACCAAAAGGAACCCTCACCATGGACATCACATCAGACAAGGTCTTCATCGTCACCGGCGGCGCCTCAGGGCTTGGCGAAGGCACCGTGCGCATGCTGGCCAGCCAGGGTGCGAAGGTGGTCATCGCGGACCTGCAGGTCGAAAAGGGCCAGGCTCTGGCCGCCGAGGTGGGCGGCGTCTTCGTGAAGTGCGACGTCAGCCAGGAAGCTGATGCTCAGGCGGCCGTGGCCGCTGCCACCGCCGCCGGCAAGCTGATGGGCTTGGTGAACTGTGCCGGCATCGCCCCGGCCATCAAGACCGTGGGCAAGGACGGCGCGCACCCGCTAGCCAACTTCAGCAAGACCATCAGCGTCAACCTGATCGGTACCTTCAACATGATCCGCCTGGCCGCTGAGGCCATGTGCAAGAACGCGCCGGAACCCACGGGCGAACGCGGCGTGATGATCTCCACCGCCAGCGTTGCGGCTTATGACGGCCAGATCGGCCAAGCCGCCTATTCCGCCAGCAAGGGCGGCGTGGTTGGCATGACCCTGCCCATCGCACGCGACCTTGCGCGCAACGGCATCCGCAACATGACCATCGCCCCTGGGATCTTCGGCACGCCCATGCTGTTTGGCATGCCCCAGGAGGTGCAAGACGCCCTCGCCGCCAGCGTGCCCTTCCCCAGCCGTCTGGGCACCCCGCAGGACTACGCCAAGTTGGTCAAGCACATCATCGAGAACGACATGCTCAATGGTGAGGTGATCCGGTTGGATGGGGCCATTCGGATGGCGCCGAAGTGATGGGCATTACCGACCGCGGCACCGCAGTTCTTTGAGGAAACACAGGACAAGCGTCAGTGCACCGAATTCAGAACTGAATTGATCGCACCTCAATCGACACGCCGCACTCGTAAGACCGCAGAGACGCCGTCGATCTCCATGAAGAAACTACCGAGCAACCCTCGCTTTACGCGCACTTCTGGAGCGCTAAGTTCATAACTCCCACGGGAGTCTTCAATAACTTGCCATATCTGCCCATTCGCAAGTCGAACTCGTGTACTTGGTCCCCAACCCTCGAAGCGACCGACTATCCGACTTGCTACCGAAGCTGTGACTTCAGCTCCACGTAAAGCAGGTAGGCCGAAGGCGGAGGTAGCCAGATCAGCGGCAGCTCGTGATATCGGGTCGCGATCTACCTCTGTAGTCTGCGAGCTAGGCGTATTCGGCCCAGAAACGCCCGCCTGGCCTAAAGCAGTGCCTGTGGTCGAGATATCGATGGCGTCGTAACAGGCAAGCCTAGACATTGCGTCGGTCAGGGCTCGACACGAGACCAAGGACTGTCTGGGAACTTCTGCGCATGCTTGCCTAGACTTAACAGTCTGTTCCTTCTCAGCCAATACAGTTGTGGAGATAAACAGAACCAGTAGAGCAATGACTGTAGGCACGGGCGGCCTTTGTGGATATTTCATCAGTATCGCCATCTATCAAGGCGTGAGCCGGCGACTCCACGCTGTAGCCAAGAAAAAGCCCGGTGGTAAACGCAACCCACCGGGCCCCACAACAACGATATCGGGCACAAGGACCCGATATCAATAGGCAACCTCAGAACTGAACTCGCACGCCGGCGTAATAGCGAGGGCCGATGGCGTCATAAACGTCCGCTGCCGTGCCGGCGCCAGTGGTCCCACCCGTGATCAAACCGTTTGTGTCGAATCGAGGCGCCTTCGTATTGAACGCGTTGTCAACTCCAAGATAGAACGTAGCTTTCTTGTGCACGTAATTCAACTGCAAATCAACATACGTCTTCGCCGGCACCGTAATCGAACCGACGGGGGCCTCGAACGAGGTCAGCAACTGATCGTCGAGCGCTGACTTGCCGATGTACGTAGTCGTCGTCGCCAGGCTCCAAGGACCCATGCTGTACCCGAGTCGCAAGGTGAACTTGTCCTTGGCTGCGCCAACCTCGCCGGCGAAGTCATCAGGCGCAGACCCCCTCAATGGAATCACGTAGCCCTTACTTACACGCGTATAAGCCAATTGCGTGTTAAGTCTTCCAGGCCCTACCTTGTCAGAGTAGCCAACAGTGAGGTCGAAGCCCTCTGTGAAAAGACCGCCGCTATTGGTGACAGCTGAATCAACAAACCACAGTGCGCCGGGACTGTTAGGACCCTGCTGCGTTGGACGGCGAGTCACAAACTGGCAGAAGCTCGCATCACCCGTGTAGCACTGCTGCAAGATGAAATCACGCGGTGTGGAAACGATGGCATCGTCAATCTTGATCTTGAACCAGTCTGCGCTGAAAGTGAAGTTTCGCAGGGCCGGAATACCCGCTGGAGTGAAAACGATACCAACCGTGGTCGAGTCACCTTTCTCCTCCTTCAACTTCGGGTTACCACGATCGAAGCCACTGGTACCCTGCAGATCAGCTTGAGTCTGCGTGAATGCGCCGTTGGCGGCTATGTTGGCAGATACGCCTGGAGCAGCACGACAGCGCTCGCCCAGCACGCCTGGAGTAGTGGCTGTGACACCCTTACAAGGGTCGGAAACACTCGGGAAGGTCTGGCTTGGCGGTGAGTACAGTTCGTTGATATTGGGCGCGCGAGTGGCTCGTGCCTGAGTAGCTCGAACCCGAACGTCCGAAACCGGTGCCCACTCGAAAGCAGCCGACCAGCTCGTCGTGTCGCCCACAGTGGAATAGTTCCCCGCTCGCACAGCACCACTTACTGCCATCGACTTTGCCAATGGTGAATTCTTCAAAAGTGGGACCCTAGCCTCGATAAAGCCATCAGTGACATCGAACTTGCCTTCCGTTCGCGGAATTGCGTTGCCAGCATTCAGGCCGGCTTGCTGTAGCGGGTCGAATTCGCTGCGGGCGTACTCCTCACGCCACTCCAGTCCAGCGGCGACAGACACAGGGCCGGCGGGCAGTTTGAAGACGTCGCCGCGTACCGATGCGCCCGCCAGCTTCTGCGAAGTGAACGTGCTCAAAAGTCCAGGGGCTTGGATATAGGCCAATGCAGCTGGAGTGACGGTGTTGAAACCGAACACATTCACCGGCACGCAGCCTTGCGCCCGAGCAATGGGGTCTACGCACATCGCACCACCGTTGCCGTCAGGGATCGCTTCCAACGCCGAGCGGAAGGTCAACACATTCACCTGGCCACTGTTGACCTGAGACTCCTTAGTGGCACCGTAACCAAGATAAGCGTCATAGTCCCAGCTTCCACCCAAGCTACCCTTCAGCCCACTAACGACCCGAAAAGTGTCACGGTCCGCCGCGCTACCGCGGTTGCCAACTTCGGACAGACGGCGAGAGAAATAGTAGTCGCGAGCACCGTCACCATCAGTGTCGGTCATCTTGGCCAGCAGGCTGGCCGGAATCAGAGGATTTGGTCTGAGTGAGCCGTTGACCAGGAACTCCGCAGGCACTTGCCCACCTGTTGACGGGTGCGTAGCCTCAGAGTCAAAGGGGAATGGTTCAAGACGGGTGCGCGTCTGGCTTTGAGCATAGCTACCCTCAATGAACGCACTATGGTTGGCCTGAAATGCAAGTTCGCCTTTGGTCGCAAGCAGGAAACGCTCGACTGGGACCGCGATCGTACGCATCGACTGTCTGTTGTAGCCCCGGGCCGGGTTTGTAGCGTTGCCGTTGGTTGACCACCCTACCTCGTTGCCTTGGGCATCGTAGGTGCGACTCGTGTTGCCAACAAAGAAACGTCCTTGCGGGGCGTAGCTGGAATAAAACGGCGATGTGAAGCTGAATATGTCCGCTGGGTCGCCCGTGAGGAAGGCAGTCGAGATGTCATCTGTCGGAACGCGCTTGTTTGAAAACACCGCACCCTGCTTCGAATAGCCGAAGTGGGCCATGATGTTTGACTTGCCATCTGCGCCGTTGGCGCCCAAAGTCAAGCTGAACTTGTCTTTCGTGTCGTCGCCCTTCGTTGATCTGCCCTTCGAAGCATCGACCACGAGTCCACTGAAGTTGCGCTTGAGGATGATGTTCACAACCCCAGCTACAGCGTCTGAACCGTAGGTTGCTGAAGCTCCGCCAGTCAGGATTTCAACTCTCTCGATGAAGTCTGTCGGGATGGTGTTGAGATCCACCACCGCCTCACCGGGAATACCTGCCACGTGCCGGCGGCCGTTAACCAACACCAAAGTACGCGAAGTTCCCAGATTACGCAGGTCAACAACAGCGACACCGGCGCTTGACGGCGAGAAGTTGGAATTGGTGCGACTCACTGCTGGCGAGCCAAACGTTGGATTCTTCAGCAAGAGATCCTGGAGAGTCACAGCGCCTGACTTCGCGATGTCCTCCGAGGTCAATACTTGAACTGGGGATGGCGACTCGGCGTTCAAAGACCGGATCCGTGAGCCGGTGACCTCAACACTTTGCGATTGCGCTATGGCTTGGAGAGATGTCAGCGTAGCGGCTGCGGCAAACGCAACAACCACAGCGGATGCAACCTGGGTTTTCTTGAACATGGCTTCTCCTGGGACGTTAGTCGGTTGAGGCCCACGAGCAACTCGCAGTTCGGCCTCACGCTGAGTGTGGATTATGGAATATGGAATCCACCTGAGGACGGAAAAAACCAAGCGCCGCCGTCAGCCAGCACGGGGACTTGAGGAATGGACATCAAGTTCCCAGTGCTTTGAAAGAGATTCCGGCATAAGTGTTGGTCGGACAAGGCTTTTTTCTGTGGGAGCTCATCGGATTGAGGCGACGTCGAGAAGTAGCGTTCGGCGCACGCTAGTCCACATAGAGAAACTGTGTTGTCCGTAAGCAACATGTTGCTATTCTGCAGCACGCCACTCGCGTGGTCGGGGATTGAACCGCCCCGGGTTTTGAGGAGGCTCCAACTCTTGAGAAGATGGAGCCATGAACAAGTCGAACAAGTTCTCACCCGAGGTCCGCGAGCGGGCCGTTCGGATGGTCCAGGAGCACAGGGGCGAGTACCCCTCGCTATGGGCTGCGGTTGATTCGATCGCACCCAAGATCGGCTGCGTTCCGCAGACGCTGCTGAAGTGGGTTCACCGCGCTGAGGTCGATGCTGGCCAGCGAGAGGGCATGACTACCGCTGACGCGCAGCGTGTCAAGGACCTTGAGCGCGAGGTCAAGGAGCTGCGCCGGGCCAACGAGATCCTGAAGCTGGCCAGCGCGTTTTTCGCCCAGGCGGAGCTCGACCGCCGGCTAAAGTGATGTACGCCTTCATCGACGAACAACGCTCCGCGTTCGGGGTCGAGCCGATCTGCGAGGTTTTGCAGGTCGCCCCGTCGGCCTACCGCCGACATGCAGCGCGCGCCAGGGACTCTTCATTGCTGAGCCCAAGGGCGCAGCGAGATGCTGAACTGGCGCCGAAGATTGAGCAGGTCTGGAACGCGAACTTCCAGGTCTACGGCGCTGACAAGGTCTGGAAGCAGCTCAACCGTGAGGGTGTGAGGGTCGCGCGCTGCACGGTGGAGCGGTTGATGAAGCGTATGGGCCTGCAAGGCGCCACGCGAGGCAAGGTGGTGCGAACAACGTTGCCTGACCCGAAGGCGCCGTGCCCTCTGGACAGGGTGAACCGGCACTTCAAGGCGGATCGGCCTGACCAGTTGTGGGTGTCGGACTTCACGTACGTCTCGACCTGGCAGGGCTGGCTGTACGTGGCCTTTGTCATCGATGTTTACGCCCGGCGCATCGTGGGCTGGCGCGTGAGCAAGAGCATGCACACCGACTTCGTGCTGGACGCGCTGGAGCAGGCGCTCTACGCCCGGCAGCCTGACCGAGACCAGCTTGTGCACCACTCCGACCGCGGGTCGCAATACGTGAGCATCCGCTACACCGAGCGGCTGGCCGAAGCGGGGATCGAGCCCTCGGTGGGAAGCCGCGGCGACAGTTACGACAACGCGCTGGCCGAGACGATCAACGGGCTGTACAAGGCCGAGTTAATCCACCGGCGCGGGCCTTGGAAGACGCGCGAGGCGGTGGAGATCGCCACGCTGAACTGGGTGTCCTGGTTCAACCATCACCGTTTGATGGAAGGGCTGGGCTACATCCCGCCTGCAGAGGCCGAGGCAAACTACTACCGGCAACTTACCGGGCAGCCTGCCTCGGAGAGCTGACCACTTAACCCAACAAGCCTCCGCGAATTCCGGGGCGGTTCACTCCAAAAGTCCAAGAACGGGTTGTATGACATTTGCTCCGCTA
>Ga0209985_10004215_pt1 | contig 11698 bp, 13 predicted proteins | sample NOAtaG_FD_187305 | JGI IMG/M metagenome (GOLD analysis project Ga0209985, IMG submission 187305) | Freshwater lake microbial communities from Lake Erie, under a cyanobacterial bloom - NOAA_Erie_Diel6S_1000h metaG (SPAdes) (version 2) | ecosystem: Environmental > Aquatic > Freshwater > Lake ... | reverse complement strand
TTGATTTTGCCTTCATTCGCCCAGCGCCTCAAAGTGACTGGATGAACGCCTAACTGTTTTGCTGCTTCTGAGAGTTTGAGTTTCATGAGGATAAACCTATACAAATAGTATCGCTTTGTATAGGTTTATTCAGTTTTTATTGAGCAGTGTCGAGCCCCCTAGCGATGTTCCAATCGAATGGCATGCACTTCCAGCGCAGCTGCGTTGGAGTATGGGTTGAATCGCCGTAAAGTCAGGATTGTCCTCTGAAGATATCTCAGCGGTCGACACTTGACGAGCGGCCAGTAAGGCCTTGGACTGTGCCACACCGCGAATCAGCTCACGCGGGCTTTGGGCTGCGAGCCCCAAAATCTCCCGTTGCTCTGCTGCAGGCAAGTCGCCCCAGCTCATCCCTGAAAAATCCTCCCACACTCGTCGTGCCATACAATTCTGAAACCCCGGACCTCGATCGATAAATCCATCTATGAGAGCTTGTGGACCCTCGCCCCTGACTCCAAATGCATGTCCTACTTGTGAGAGTTGCTGCGGCCACCTTTGATAGAGACCTTGATCGTTCCAACCAAACAAGAGTGCACCCATGTTATCCAGCGCATAGTGGCAAGAGTCACATGGCGTGCGGGTGACGATGCCTCGGTCGAACTCGGTGACATGAGGATTGACTAAAGTCTGTATCCCATCGGCATTGAGTGAGCTGTCTATGTCGCGACAGAGAAGCGCCTCACTTATGGCTCGTACCCGTGAGCGAAAGTTATTGAAGCGTTTCATAAAGGCTGGTGCCGTCACGATACCGGCTCGACGCGCTCCCAGTTCAGGTGCGGGTGCCCATATCTTTTCTTGCATGGGAATGGTACGAATTTTTTCCAGACTACTTGCGTCAGGAGCTGTTTGCCAAGGGACGATGTACTGACTCTGGAGATAATAGACCTGCATCGGTCGATTCGCATAAATGGAAGGTGAACCGAGGAGATCTTGCCAGCTCAATCGTTCGCGATAAGCATATACGGCCCGACCCCGAAATTCATGGGCTAGATCCTCTGCTAATCTAGACTGGGTTGACTTGGGATAACAAAGAATTTGCTCCGGACCACAACCACAGCCACTACGCAAAAATCCGTCGGTCCAGGAACAACCATAATAAGTCCCGTCTACCATGACAAAGAGATTCTGTGAAACGATATTGGGACATATTCGTATGGTCTCACTTGGCGAACCCGTCCACCATGCAGTGCGCGTGAGAGCCGTGCTCTCATGACAAGCCCCTTTTGATTCGCTGCAATAGGTTCCCAGTGGTGATTGCTTGAGGAAATAGGCCTCGTCCTGCACAAAGAAAAAATTGGGACCGCCCAAGAGGTCGCGGAAAAAGCGTGCCACCCGCTGCTCGTGATCAAATTCTTCAAGCCAGGCATCACGAACTTGCTCGATTGTCGATTGGCCCTGATAGATAGCTTGGGCTTCAGCCTGTGTCGGAGGCCTATCCCGTAGAGCATGGGAAAGGAACCGAAGCTGACGAACCTGATTCACTCGATCGGCCGCCGAAAGCATAACAGTCATTCCGAAGATTCCATGAATGACAACGGAGAGGATAATCCATAGTGGCAATCTTACCAGCTTATGTCAGAACATCATCGAGTCTCCCTCTGTCGATGGCATCAGCTTCCTTTGTAAACCCAAGATAGGCGAGCAGTGTCGCCACTAAGTGCGAGGGTGTGATGACTGTCGTGTCATTGCGCATCACAGACTGCCCTTGCGACCAGCCAAGAGCTTGCGCTTGATCGTCAGTTGCTCCGACCAGAGTGTTATCGCGAATACCGCGTCCCATAAGAATGGCTGCTGCAGCTGGATGATGATCCGTGCCAGCACCTGCATTAAAACCGGGCGTGCGGACAAATTCAGAATTTATCAAGATAGTGGTCGTATCAATGAGCTTCAAGCTGGGTTGATGTGGGTCAGGTGTGGTTCGAAGGTCGTTGATAAGGGTCTACAATTGACTTGCAAAGCCTCGCATAAGAGGCACATGCTGACTCAGGTGATTCGAATGGGTATCAAAGCCGTCCCAGCTTACCGTAACGTAGGCCGCGAGACCTGTGGCCAGGCCTAGATAGGCTGACGGGATGAGACTTTGCATCGACCACGGTTCGGTGAATCCGTATCGAACTTTGATGCCATCTGTGAGTTCGAGTTTGCTTCCGAGTTTAGCTGCATAAAGCTGAGTGATACGTTCTGATCCAATTTTCCAGGATTCGAGAGATTTTTGTGCCGTGGGACCTAGTCGTCGGCGATGCATGCCATCGAGTTCACTCAAGAGTCGATGGGCTTCGTCGATCAGAGTATCTTTGCTCCAGTCCATATAAGGGCCTCGGAGCATATCTGAGAGATTCGCTCCCGATGCAGCTTGGAGCGGGGCTGCCGTGCTGAGAGTGGACCCTAGGGGCACAGGTGCACCCAGAACCACATGGGCCGGAAATTTGTGCGATGCAGCCCCCATCAACGCTGCGATGCTCGGGAATTCTCGGGTTCGAGATAGACTGAGCACACCCGAATACATATAACCCTGCGCGAGCTCATGCGCCGTGACCTCAGTGAAGAGGCCATTGACAAAGCAAGTCGGAACATCAGCCATGGCTTGCTTGGCGGGTTCGAGTCCCCAGCCGACCTTGAGATTGCTTTTCCCTTGGATCGTGGTGACGGTATAGTTTTGGTAAGCTGCAGCATAAACGCTACCGCTCGCTTTGGTGCCGATCACAGGATCGGTCGCCAGATGTGAATCCCACCCTCCTCTCAAGAAGATATGCAGGAATTTTGGGACTGCTAAGCTCTGCCCTTGAGCTTGCTTTGCCGCGATAAATGACCATGAAGGCAAGCCAGCTACCGAAGGAAAGCAGACCCAAGAAAAACGCAGCTTTTTCAACCTTGAAGAACATGTCTGCCTCCAGCCTTTGCTTCGCTCCCCCGAGCGAGGGGTTCGGAGTTCACCGGAATAGCTTGAGTCGCCATGGAAATAAGCCATATTTTTGCCTATTATCGGTGACTTCCTGCTTTCCGTGGCAACCCTGGCTCGATGAAATGTCACGACAATAAAGTCCGGATGCATAACGCAAGAGAGATCCGCGTAGAATTAGCGGTCCAGAACGGGGAGATATCTGATCGATCAACAGTTGTCGTAGAGTCCTAGAAGAAGACACGCCGAACACTTCGATCTGACCCCATAAAGCCTAAAAAAGGACCTGGAACTCTCCTTCTTTACTCTTATCTTGCAGGGGAATCCAGATCTTCAAAATCTCGGGGCGCGGATCAATTAAGGCTTGTACTTCAAGCATCTCGACTTCGTCCACCGGCAGCGCAAATCGATAGTCAGCAGGACAAGCGGTGGCGTAGGCTTCAAAAGGTGCTACTACTGTGCTCACGGTCCATTTGGGGGCCACTCCTTTCGCAGCGTAGCGACAAAGAAAGGGACGGGACAGCGTACAGATTGTATCATTCATCCGACCAAACGGCCCCGTGACCATCCCAGAAACGATGCCGTGATTGATTTTACCAGCCAGATTCTGATACTCGATGCAATCCTCGTCGGCGCCCATCGGTCCGATCGCATTATTCGGTTCGCCCCCTAGCCAAAACCCAGGCACAACTTGCAGGGGCAAGGGGTCTCTGACTTCTGTCTTGTAGACGAGCTTCTGGTCCTTGTTGATCCGTATGTTCGCTTCGACAGCCGGAACGTAGACACTCGCCGAAGTCTCAGACAAGACCCAGCGAGGCTGAGGTTGAGTCGAGACCTCGACCACTGTCAGTGGATAGACGTCACCACGCAGGTTCACTTTGTGGAATTCGCCTTCGATCACCGCGCCTTCAGGCAAGGTGAGCTTTTCGATGAAACATTCTAGAGAGTACTGAGTGTCGCCTTGCTTAGCCCCCGAAAGGTGACGACAGGTAAGAAAAGAGCCCCCGACCGGAATAGGCTCGCTGGCCATAGGAGGCGGCTCAATCGGCGCTGGTGCTGGGTCTTCAATTTGCAAAGGTGCATCGGAGCCAGCGGATTCAACAGTTTTGGAAGAAAGTGTGACGCTGTCGTTACAGGCCACTTGGCTCGTCACGATCAGACACAGCAACATGAGTCGAAGGTCTCGCATGCTCTTTTTCACCTTTACCGAGTTTCTCTATCGACGCTTGGCCTCATTTACCCAAGTGACGTCCGAAAGGTGAGTGATTCTTGCAAGATGGCGAGCGAGTTCCTTGCTGTAAAGATTGTGATCAAAAAATGTTGAGTCAAGACTTGAGCCCTAGGGCTAGAGCAGCGACCTGGATGCCTCACGGTGCCAAACCAGAGAGTTTAAGAGTGGCTGCTCCTCACGTTTTGCATTCTCATCGAGAGAAAAGACCGATCACTTTGGAGAAATCGAGTTCACATAAGCCAAGAGATTGGCCTTGTCAGCATCCGTCGTCGGCCAGAGAGAAGTATGGGCCGAGGGATTCGCGCTTAAATCTTGAAACGAGGTTGCTGTATGCTGACTGCTGAAGGCCGTAGATCCCTTGCCGTCGGCACCATGGCAACCGCTGCAGCTCTTCGAGGTGTAGTACGTTCTACCTGCAGTCAGCGCGGCATTTGCTGTCCCATCTGGAGTCGTCCCCCCACCTGGACTCGTCCCACCGCCTGCAGGCGGATTCCCCTCCGCCTGGGCAGCACCCGCTTGCTTTTTATACTCAGTCGCTACCGGCTCTTTTTCAGCACAAGCGATGAACATCAAAGAGACAAGGGCAAAATTCCAGGCTTTCTTCATCGGTCTTTCCTCAGAATGGTGAGAGTCAAACAGCCAGCTCGACCTACTAGGGGAACTATCGGCATAGTCTCTTTCTTTGTTGAGACCAGCGGCTTTTTGCCAGCAATGTTCGGACGCTGGACCCGAAGCAAAAATCGCTTGGTGGTGCGTTCCGCTGACCTTTCTCTACCTCAAAAGAGAGTGCCTGGTTAAGGGCTTGGCAAACAAACAGCACTGGCCTAAACCCCTTACACCTGTTTAACCGTTTGCCGCAGGGCCCAGGACTGGAGAAGCATCCGGGGGTGCCTATGTATTTGCTTCAACTGGATCGCTCCAGCTTTGCTTGGACGGGTCCACATGAAGCTCGCACGGAACTATTCTTCGCAAGATTGCCCTTTAGGGGCGGGTAGTTGACCAAAGAGGTCTGGCAGCGCCTCACCTGAACGGAAAAGAAAGGACCCGAGATGTGTCATTCCTCCACCCTCCAAACCGGTAAGGCTTCGGAAACAAACTGTACAAGGGAGATCGACGATTGTTTCACCACTCGCACGGAAGAAAAGAGGCAAGATGGCGGACGGTGAGGGACTCTAACCCCCGACCTACGGGTTCGAAGCCCGGCGCTCTATACAACTGAGCTAACCGTCCCTTGGTGTGGTGGCTGGAGTATATCGCAATCAATCCGAAGGTCAAGCGCCTAATGCTGCTGGCTTTTCAAGGCGATTCAGCTTCATCAGAGTCGCCATGTCGAGCCCCTTCAGGCCCAGCGACCCGCGCAGGCCCGCTAACACCCATCCCGTCGCGCGTGAGTCCTCACTTGCAGAATCACCGACCCTCCCGCCACCAGGATTGCAGCATCACCACGGTCCGCGGTGTGACCAAAAACGAAGGATACCGAAGATAGCTTGCGCAGAGGCGACATCGTTCGATGCTTGCTGGCATCAACTCACACGCTGCATCGGACGCTCCCGATCCGGCTTGACCACGGCAGCGGGAGTCGCTGACTCGGTGCTTTGGTAGGTCCAAAACGCCAATTGCGCGTTAGGATCGAAAAACAACTGAAGATCCTGCCCCCGCAATTCCCAGACCAGCCATGCGATCAGCGCAACACTGGCTGCAAGTAAGGAAAGATCCATAACCCACTCCTCTGCTAAGCAACACCATATTGGGGTTATCGGTGCCCAACGCGACGACTTGCAACGAGCATGCTTTATTAAAAAATATCTCATACTTACGCTTGCTTTCTTTTCGCAAGACACCTTTCTCGAAGCGGTTCGGATCGAGACCTCCACCTGTTTGGCCTGCTGGATCTTGCGTGATAAGATAGGCAAAAAGATAGCAAGGAGCCCCCTATGCCCACCGAAAGGTTTGAGCGACTGGACACCGCACGAATGGCCCAGATCCTCTCCGTAGCTCTGGATGAATTCGCTCGCCATCGCTATCAGGATGCATCGTTCAACCGCATCATTAAAAACTGCGGTATGGCTAAGGGCACCATGTACTACTACTTCAATTCCAAAGAAGATCTGTTTATGACCCTGTACAAGGCGACCGTAAGGGAGTTTACCAGTCTCAACAAACTCGCACTGCGCTCGGTGCAAAGCCCAGGGGAGTATTGGGCCTTGGCTCACGAGTTGCTCGATAGTCTCTGGCTAGTACTGCGTTTCAAACCAACGAGCAGCATCTTCGTCACCAATTTTCTCAATCGATCAAGTCGCAAGGAGTCCCATCCTGCAGCTGAAACGATCGAAGCGATCGATCAGTGGCTGCATTCGTTCGTGAGTCAGGGACAACGACTCGGGGCCATCCGTAGCGATCTTGAAGTCGCCTTGCTCGTCTCTTTGCTGTGGGGAACTTGGGAAGGCTACCGCGACTGGATGCCGGGGCTCAAAGCAGATCGAGCAAGCCACGCCAGTCCGTCCCAGCTCTTGGATCTTTGGGAACGTCAATTACGACCAGGCGTCACATCTTCTGCGAAGAGATTCGATTTACGACCGGAAACGCCCCCACTATAGTGAAGCATTGAAGACTGTATGGGGATCTTGCGATGCGCGTTTATCACGATCTGTTGCAAACCGTTCTAGAAGAAGGGGTCGAACGGCCAGACCGAACAGGAATCGGGACGCTGTCGATCTTCGGTTATCAATTTCGCTGTAAGCTCGAGGACGGTTTTCCGCTGCTCACGACGAAGAAGGTTCATCTCAAGTCGATTGTGTACGAACTTTTGTGGTTTCTTCGCGGCGATACCAATATCGGATATCTGAAGGACCACGGCGTTTCGATCTGGGACGAGTGGGCTGATGACAGCGGCAATTTAGGCCGGGTCTATGGTGCCCAGTGGCGTTCGTGGCTCAACAAGGACGGCCAGTCGATCGACCAGATCAGTCAGGTCATGGCCAGCCTTAAAAGTGACCCCTACTCTCGGCGGCATCTGGTCGTTGCGTTCAATCCGGGTGAGCTGGATCAAATGGCACTTCCGCCTTGCCATGCTTTTTTTCAATTCTACGTGGCAGATGGCCGGCTGTCTTGCCAGCTCTATCAACGTAGTGCCGACGTCTTTCTCGGGGTACCCTTCAATATCGCGAGCTATGCGCTGCTGACGATGATGATGGCTCAAGTCCTGGACTTGAAACCAGGGGACTTTGTCCACACCTTTGGGGACGTTCATCTGTACAAGAATCATGTCGAGCAAGCTCGGCTCCAACTCAGTCGAGCGCCACGCCCCCTGCCAACGATGAAGCTCAACCCAGCGGTCCGCGATCTCTTTGCATTCACCTACGAGGACTTCACTTTAGTCGGCTACGATCCTCACCCACCGATCAAAGCAGAGGTAGCCATATGATTTATTCTCATGTGGTCGCTTGTGCAGAAAATGGCACGATTGGCCGTAATGGACAGCTTCCCTGGCATCTACCGGACGACCTTAGGCGCTTCAAACGGCTTACCGATGGTCATGTGCTCATTATGGGCCGCAAAACTTACGATTCGATCGGTCGCCCTTTACCGGGGCGCTTCACGATCGTCGTCTCTCGCCAGGACCTGGTTCTCCCGCGCAACGTGTCCTTGGTCCACTCACTGGAGGAGGCTTATCAACTCGCCGAAAGTCTCGCGCCGCACTGGGGTGAGGAGGTCTTTATCATTGGTGGAGGGGAGATTTACCGGCAATCACTGGATAAGGTGGAACGCATCTATCTCACTCGCGTTCATCAAAAAAGCGAAGGAGATACCACCTATCCGGATCCCAGTGAGCGGGACTTTGTTGTCGCAGATGAAGAGTCTGTTCAAGGGCCCTTGCCCTTCACCGTTTTCCGCTACCAGCGCCGTTGGCCTCACTGATCGGCTCCCGTAGCCGATACCTGAAGCCTTTACAGGTGCTAGGGCTGGCCCCGCTCGATAAAGACTCCGCTCGAGTTTTCCTCACTGCACACCATCTTAGATGCGCAGAGCTCCTAATTCACAGCGAGCTTTTGCCATGTCACAGGCGTCAAGAGACCCACTTGCCTCGACACATCGCCTTTCGAGATTGCGTCGCGCCTTTTCGATGGCATGAAAAGAGGTCGCAGCTTTGGCCTTCGCGAAAATCTGTGAACCTGCCTCGTCCGCCAACTGGAGGCTACAGCTCGCGATCACTCGATGTGATCGTGCGTTACAGCGCCGCCACACGATGTCGTAGAGTTGTTTCACTTCGCCGTCGATCGTATCGACGGTGAGAAGACCCCGCGCATCAGGCTTTCGAGCAAAGAGCTCAACAGAGGTCTGCATATCGTAGGCCCTTTCCGTCTTTGGGAAGCGGTGACAGCCACTCCAACGGAGATTAGCGAGAGCGATGCGGTGACTCTGAACGTAGTCCTGGTCCAAGGGTCCGCGTTGCAAGGAGACAATCGATTGCTGGCGGAGGGGAGGACCGTAGCGTAGACTCTGTCGAGCGAATACTCCCTCCTCGAGGTAGATAGCTCCTCTCTGGGTGACACCCATGACGGCAAACTCCCAACCTGGATCATGCTCGATTCCGAAACTGATGCGGCAATTCTTCCGCCTTTCACTCCTGGGGACCTCAGGGGCGAGCTCGGCGACAAACGTACTAAACGATACCGTGAATGCCTCCTGGTCTTCGGAGATGTTGGTGCCGACGGTTCCTGGCTCGCACCCACTCCCAGAGCTTTGGATATCGGTGATTCGAAAGTTGCTGGGAGATTCTTGAGCGAGAGCGAAACCACTTTGCAAGGACAACATTAAAGTAAGGACCAGGCTGTGCGGACGGATCATTGGCTATATTCTCCCGTGAGCTTGATGTCTTTCGATAGGCTCTAGGGAGCAAGTTTTCGACCAAACCCACTGCCTGCTTCCAACCAAGTCTTGATTGAAGAAATTGCGGCCCTTATGGCTAAACTGTGTGATCTATAGACAGCGACGGCGGCTTTCTTATCAGTCCAGCTCGTACCGCTCTTGATGAAGGTTACTCGCGAGGCTTTCTGGAGGATGCATAGCTCATCTAAATAGGCTGACAAGGTCAAAAATCAAAGTGACATTCTCTCGGGAATCAATTCCCGAGCATCGTAGACCAAGAACTCTGGATGACCATGTCGATCAATCTGAAGTGCGACTCCCTCGTCTGCTCCAACATCAAGATTCCGAGACAAAAGTTCAGCTCTTTTGCTGATTGATATGCCCCGTAATGCGTCGCACCATGTTCCTGGGGAAGATCTTACTGGAGAAGGCAGTTAACTGATTGATCAAACCATCGATGACTATGACCTGCCCTCGAAACATCGCATCCAGTCCATTTTTTACACAACTCGCTGAGTCTGCCATGACCATATCCTTCAGTCGCGAATTACCGACCTTGGCTCGATCAAAAAATTCCGTTCGGGTCGGTCCTGGACAAAGCGCGGTGATGGTGACCCCAGTTCCTTCGAGCTCAACGGCTAGCGCCTCTGTTAAAGACAGCACATAAGCTTTGGAAGCATAGTAGCCAGCCATCCAAGGCCCCGCTTGAAAGGCGGCTGTTGAGGCGACATTGAGGATGCGGCCTTGCTTGCGACTTACCATACCCGGTAGCAGCAGGTGAGTGAGTTCAGTCAGGCTGTTGATATTGAGCAAGAGCATGCCAGACATTTCAGAAAAGTCGGATTGCGCGAACTCGCCCCATACACCATAGCCTGCGTTATTGATGAGTACATCAATCGTCAGCTGCTGTGCGGCTAACTTCTTGAATAATTCACGGGCGCTACCCGGCTGCGCAAGATCCTGCGGAATAACAATACACCTTATGCGGTGTTTCTGCTGAAGTTCGGCGGCGAGGCTTTCCATCCGGCCAACATTGCGTGCGACTAGGACCAGATCGTAAGACTTTTCAGCAAGCTGCCGGGCAAAATCCAGACCCAAACCAGAGCTAGCACCTGTGATCAGCGCAATCGGCATAAGACCCCTCCCAAAAACAATCGCGTTCAGAACAATTCTTTACAAGAAAGCTGCCTCAAGATTCTATGCTAGTTGGATATCTAGGGTGAACAAAAAATCAGCTATGGCTCGTCTCTGTGTTTATGGGAAGTTTGGAATGGCCACCGCTCGACACCAATCTGGTCGAGCAGTCTCTTATGATTCCCGTACTCACCCTCGCTCAGAGTTGCTGGGAACCGTCGACATGAAAGTCTTGCAGTTGACTCGCGTGCCAAGCTGCCTATAGTGAAACTGGACCCAGACTCTCATGAGGTGCTCCATGCTCATTCGCAAGCCTTATCCCGGTCAAATTCTCCCCTCCGAGATCACAGCGGAAGCCGTGTATCTCCAACGACGTGAGTTCTTGGAACAGGCTCGCAATGTTCTGCTTGCGAGCTGGGCGGGAGGTCTTTGGGCTGCTCCTAAGCTTCTAGCTAAAGATATTGACACGAAGATGTTTCCAGAGTTGCCAGGAGTCAAACCTCATGCAAACTACCAAAGCCCTGAACTGAAAAAGGTCCTGACCCGCTTTGAGGATATTGCGTCCTATAACAATTTTTACGAGTTTGGATTGGACAAGGAAGACCCCAAAGAGCGAGCCAAAAACTTTAAAACAAGACCCTGGACAATCAAGGTACATGGACAAGTCGAGAAACCGGCCGACTATCAACTTGAAGACTTCATGAAGCCTCACACCCTCGAAGATCGTATCTATCGTTTCCGCTGCGTCGAAGCGTGGTCGATGGTGGTCCCCTGGGTCGGATTCCCATTGCGGGCTGTGCTCGAGAGAGCCAAACCGACATCCAAAGCCAAGTTCGTACTCTTCAAGACCCTACTCGACCCCAAACAGATGCCGATGCAAAAAACGGACGCACTTCCCTGGCCCTACCAAGAGGGTCTGCGGCTCGATGAGGCTATGCACGATCTCAGCTTTCTCGTGGTTGGTATGTACGGCCGGGTTTTACCCAATCAAAACGGAGCGCCTCTTCGGCTGGTTGTTCCCTGGAAATATGGCTTCAAAAGTATCAAATCGATTGTGTCCATCGAACTCGTCGAAAACCAGCCCAAAACTACCTGGGAGATGCGCGCTCCCGATGAGTATCCCTTTTACTCGAATGTTCTTCCCGATGTACCTCATCCGCGCTGGTCTCAAAAAACCGAGCGGATTCTTGGCACGGGCTTCTTTGCAAAGAAGCAGCCGACCCTCATCTACAATGGCTATGCAAAAGATGTTGCGCATCTTTACAAGGGATTCGACTTGAACAAGCTCTTCTGATTGGCGCGCCAAGGGCTGAGAGCTCGTATACGGGTCACTTGCGACACCCTTTGAGAACATTGCTGCACCAGGGTGCTGTGGAGCCTAATGCTGGTACACAGGGTGCTGTGGAGCCTAGTGCTGGTACACAGGGTGCTGTGGAGCCTAGTGCTGGTACACAGGGTGCTGTGGAGCCTAGTGCTGGTACACAGGGTGCTGTGGAGCCTAGTGCTGGTACACAGGGCGCTGTGGA
>Ga0209985_10004213_pt1 | contig 11708 bp, 9 predicted proteins | sample NOAtaG_FD_187305 | JGI IMG/M metagenome (GOLD analysis project Ga0209985, IMG submission 187305) | Freshwater lake microbial communities from Lake Erie, under a cyanobacterial bloom - NOAA_Erie_Diel6S_1000h metaG (SPAdes) (version 2) | ecosystem: Environmental > Aquatic > Freshwater > Lake ... | reverse complement strand
CGCTTTGGATGGGCAGTGTCAAATCTTCCCGCTCAGCCGCCAAAGTCGCGTCAAGGGCTGCGTCCTCTAGGGCTAAGCGCTTGGCTTCCAGGGCGTCCGTGAGCGCCGCGCGCACCTTATTGAAAAGATCAGCCTTTTCCTTGCGCTCGTCCGGCGACATTTTGCCGAGGCTTTTCATAAGCGTTGTTATCTCGCCTTGCTTACCAAGAAGGGCAAGACGCACCTTCTCAAGATCTTCAAGGGTCAAGGCGTCTGCGATTTGCGACAAATAATAAGGCTCGAGAGGCTGACCTTGCGCGGTCAATAAAAGAGCGGGAGCACCTGAAGAAGAGGTCATGAACGATTCCTTATGTCTTTTGTCGTGTCGCCTGATACCTTGGGAGGGTCGCATGGGACGCTCCCTTTAAAAACTATTTTTAAAAAAAAGAGCCGCCAAAACAAGGGCGGCCCTTTTAATCTGTCTAAGACAGAGTGACTTATGCTACTTGGAGAGCCGCGCGTGCGCCGTCTACCAAGGCTTTGAATGCAGAAGGTTCTCTCACAGCGAGATCCGCCATGACCTTACGATCCACGTCAATACCGGCCTTATGGATGCCATTCATAAATTGTGAATAGGTCAACCCATGAAGGCGTGCGGCGGCGTTGATACGTTGGATCCAAAGAGCCCTCATATCACGCTTACGTGTGCGACGATCGCGGTAAGCATATTGTAATGCTTTTTCAACACGTTGAAGGGCTACTCTGAAGCAGTTCTTTGAACGGCCACGATATCCCTTTGCCATACCGATAACTTTACGCTGACGAGCGTGAGTTGTTACACCTCTTTTAACGCGTGCCATGTGCTAACTCTCCTTACAGACCGTAGGGGGCAAAATGACGACGAACGCGCTTAGCGTCAGACTCAGACATCACTGTGGTGCCGCGTTGATTACGAATTTGTTTGTTTGTGCGCTTGATCATCCCATGGCGCTTACCGGCTTGGCCCATGATGACCTTACCTGTTGCAGAGAGCTTAAAGCGCTTTTTCACGCTGCTCTTGGTCTTTAACTTTGACATAATAAATTTCCTTAAACCTAAGTTGGTCTTCACTTTTCGGCGGTCAGGCAGACCATATAAGCCAGCCACCTCTTGGGTCTTGTATCAACTTATGGGCAAAATTTCAAGCCCAAACCCACCTTTTTCTTACGCCTTGGGTGCAAGCAGCATGAGAATCTGCTTTCCTTCCAGGCGCGGCGTTTGTTCAACCTTGGCGGTTTCTTGTACGTCCACACAAATACGATCCAGCACTTTCATGCCAAGCTCTTGGTGGGTAATCTCGCGCCCTCTAAAGCGCATGGTGATTTTCACCCGGTCGCCTTCTTCGATAAAGCGGTGGATACTTTTCAGCTTCACCTGATAGTCATGCTCACCAATACCAGGGCGCAACTTGACTTCTTTAATTTCGATGACTTTTTGGTTTTTCTTTGCCGCAGCCTTCTTCTTTTGGGCGTCATACTTGTACTTGCCGTAATCAAGAAGCTTGCACACAGGCGGCTCAGCACCCGGCGAGATCTCTACAAGATCAAGGCCCACCATGCGCGCACGCTCGATGCCTTCCCGGGGTGTGATGACGCCCACCATGTCGCCGTTTTCATCGATCAACCTAATCTTTGGGGATCTGATCTGTTCATTGACTCTTGGCCCCTCTTGGACAGGACCACGTCCTTGGGGTTGTTTTCCGACGTTTTCGTCTTGTTCTCTCAAACCGTTTCTCCGTTCGTTTGTTCAGCTTTCCTTTGCTGAGCGGGATTTTGACTTTCTTGCACTAGTTTATCAAGGGTCTGTTGAAGCGCAAGCATTTCTTGAACCTCACTCCCCAATTGCCTTAGGGTCACTTGGCGTTCCTCGGCCTCTTTTTTACCCACGACCAGGATATAAGGAACCTTTTGATGACTCCACTCACGAATCTTATAGCTGATCTTTTCGTTACGTGTATCACTTTTTACGCGAATCCCTTTGTTTTTTAAAAGCGCGCATACTTCTTCGGCGTAGGCATCCCAGTCGCTTGTGATGGGACACACGACCGCTTGAACAGGGGCGAGCCATAAGGGGAACTTGCCCGCATGGTGCTCGATCAGGATGCCGATAAAGCGCTCAAACGAGCCTAAGATCGCCCGGTGTACCATGACAGCCGTTCTTTTTTCACCAGTTTCCGCAATGTACTGGGCGCCCAGCCGCTCAGGCAGTACCATATCCACCTGAAGGGTCCCGCACTGCCAATCACGGCCAACGGCGTCTTTAATCACGAACTCAAGCTTAGGACCGTAAAACGCCCCCTCCCCTGGGTTTAAGGTGTACTCAAGGCCGGCTGCCTCTGTGGCCTCACGAAGGGCGCCTTCTGCTTTGTCCCATACGTCATCACTGCCTGCACGCACCTCAGGCCTGTCCGAAAATTTAACGCGAATATCTTCAAAGCCTAGATCTTTGTAAACGCTTCTTAGAAATCCTACAAAGGCAATGGTCTCGTCTTTGATCTGCTCCATAGTACAGAAAATATGGGCGTCATCCTGGGTAAAACCGCGCACCCGCATGATGCCGTGAAGGGACCCAGAAGGTTCGTTTCGGTGACACGCGCCAAACTCTGCCAGACGCAGGGGCAAATCACGGTAGCTTTTTAGGCCTTGCTTGAAAATCTGCACGTGACAAGGGCAGTTCATGGGCTTGACCAAGAGATGCTTATCCTCAGCTTCTTCGGTACCGAACATGGCTTCACGGAATTTCTCCCAGTGCCCGGACGCCTCCCACAGAGCGCGGTCCACAAGCATGGGCGTGTTGACCTCCTGGTATCCTTCCAGGCGTTGACGCTCGCGCATGTACTGCTGAAGGGCGACGTAAATGGTCCAGCCGTTGGGGTGCCAAAACACACACCCTGGGGCTTCTTCTTGCAGATGAAACAGATCAAGGGCCTTGCCAAGACGCCTGTGATCCCTTTTCTCGGCTTCTTCCAGCATGGTCAAATACTGGGCCAGCTGCTTTTCATTGGACCAGGCGGTCCCGTAAACGCGCTGGAGCATGATATTGTTGGAATCCCCGCGCCAATAGGCACCCGCAAGCTTCATCAGCTTAAAGGCTTTCCCAAGAGGCTTTGTGGAAGGCAAGTGCGGCCCACGGCACAAATCAATGAAAGGACCCTGACGATAAAAACTAAGGGGTTCGTCCCCTGGGATGCTTTCGATAATTTCTACCTTGAGGTGTTCGCCGATGGATTTAAAATAGGCAATGGCTTTTTCACGGTCCCAAATTTCGCGCACGATGGGCTCGTCACGGTCTACGATTTCGGCCATTCTTTTTTCAAGTTTTACAAGATCTTCTGGTGTGAAGGACTCGTCGCGTTGCAGGTCATAATAAAACCCGTTCTCAATGGCAGGGCCAATGGAAATTTGTGTTTCAGGATAAAGTTCTTTGACGGCTTGGGCAAACACATGGGCGGCGTCGTGGCGCAGCAACTCAAGCCCTTCAGGGGTATCACGGGTGATGATTTGCACACGGGCATTCTCGGTAATGGGACGCGTTAAATCCCACTCCTCGTTATTTACCTTAATAAAAACAGCTTCTTTAGCCAAGCGAGGGCTAATGCTGCGCGCAAGCTCAAGACCTGTTACGGCGCCCTCAAATTCCCTTACTGACCCATCGGGCAGTGACAGTGCAATCACCTTTTCCTCACTTCTTACAAGACCATCATTCTTTTCTACCGAGTTGAAGATGCCAAAGAGTCCCCCTTGGAATCAAGCTCATTCTGAGGCACGAGGCTTAAAAATGCCTGTTTTACCGCTTCTAGGGAAAGATTTGCCATGTCTGAGGCGGCCACAACCCGCACGTGATCCCCAAGAGGCGCGTAAATATCTGGGTCAGAAGCGGCCCTCGACCAAGGGACAATGGTCTTTGCCCCGACCCCACTTGCAATATGGGTAGGCCCTGTGTCGTTACCAATAACAGCGACCGCCCCCCGTGCCAGGGTCGCAATCTGAAAAAGGCTGACTTTTTGGCTAAGATCCACAAGGCCGTCAACATGAACCCGTAAATAGGATGCGGGTGTTTCATCCTCTGGCCCTGCAATAAGAATACTTGTGATCCCTTGCGAGGCAAGCCACCCGGCCATTTCAGCGTAGCTTTCATGGGGCCATCTTTTATAGGATCCTGAAAGAGAGCTCCCTGGCATCAAAAGCACGTACCTTTTTGGCAAAGAAAGCGCGCTCACATCTTCTGCCATCCACTTTAGGTCAGGCAGCAACGGCGCAGCGCCCAAATCAAGTCCCGCAACGGTTAACTGATCTAAATAACGATAAGCCGCATGCATCCTTGTGCGATCCGGACGCGTTTGAGTGTGGGAGGCACCTTTTGCTACACCTGACCACAAGGGGCGGCCAAAAAAAGATAAAAGTCTAAAGTACCTAGACGTCCTGCCAGAGTTTTGAAGGTCATAGACGAAATCAAAGTGGGCGCGGCCTATACGCGCGATCACTTGCCACGTTTTCAAAGGATTTTTAGCGCGCGCGTCATGCCAAATGTCATCAAAAAAGCCCATTTTAGTGGCAAGGGTTGCGTAGCTTGGCGCTGTTAAAAGAGTCACATGCGCGTGTGGGTGGGCCTCTCGAATGGCGGCAAAGGCGCCCGTTGCATTGATGAGGTCCCCTAGTGCCCCATGGCGAATCACCAAAATTTTTTTCCTAGTTCTAGACGGCAACGTGTTCAATCCTCCTACAGCTATATCCTGGTTGTAGCCCATTTAAAACCAAAAGCTCAAGAAGACTTTGGGAATCTGGCTAAAACCTCTTCATAGAGCGCCAAGGTACTTTGACACATGCGCTCTAGGGAAAACAGGTCAACTACGCGTCGGCGCGCCTGCCTGGCCAGGGTCTGCCGCGCCTCAGGCGGTAGTACTTCAAGAAGGTGTATCTTTTCTATAAGATCGCCCCCGTCTCCGGCACGCCATGTCCAACCTGTTTTGCCATTTGCGATGATTTCCTGGGGTGCGCCCAAATCTGACACAAGGCAAGGCTTTCCCATGGCTTGCGCTTCGGCCACTACGCGCCCAAAGGCTTCGGGATCCGTCGCAGCATGGATCACGCCAAAAGCTGCGCCATACAAAAGAGGCATATCCTGGCGGTGTCCTAAAAATCGTACAAAGGGGGCCATTCCTAGCGTATAAGCCAGGTTTTTCAGCTCGCTGGCATACGCTTCTTTGGATTCGTCTCCCACAATGACAAGAATGTCCTTTTCTGAAACTATCCCCGCAAAAGCACGCAGGACCGCCTCGTGTCCCTTCCATCGTGTCACGCGCCCCGGCACAAGCCACACCCTGGCATCAAGCGCAATCTTTTCTTTTTGCAAAAAGGCATGAATCTCTGGCGTATTGATGCGCGCCGGGTCAAAAAAGTCTGTGTTAATACCCCGGTGAATGACCCTAATGTGATCCTCTCGCACCCACCGACTGTAATGGGCGAGAATATGCTCTTTGATAAAATGAGAGATTGCAATGACTTGGACTCCCCGCACCATGACCGAATTATAGAGCTTTTTGATCTCTCTTGAAAAATTATAAGTCCCGTGAAAGGTCGTCACAAAAGGGATATGGGCTTTTTGGGCCGCCAAATAAGCGCTCCAAGCGGGAGCTCTTGAGCGAGCATGAACCAGGGAGATTTTTTGTTCTCCGATCAAGTCCCTAAGCGCACGCGCATTCGACCCCGCAATCATAAAGGGATTTTTTGTGGTTAGTGGCAGGGTGTAATGGTGCGCGCCAAGAGAGGTCACCTCTTGATCCCGAAAACCACCTGCACTCGCAACCCAGCTTTCCCACTGGTGTTTGACCAAATATCCTGACAAATCAATGGTTCCCTGCTCAACCCCGCCGGCATTCAGAGCGGGTAAAACTTGCAGAACTGATCTCTTAAACACCTTGTAATCCTTACGTTTAGCGAAAAGGTCGCTTGTCAAAAAAAAATACTTCCTTACTATCTTGTCTATCATTAAGCTGCTATTTTGTAAAAAATTAACGCAATTGGTGTTAGACTGATTGTATGAGGCACAGTGGGTCGCACTGCCACCCAAGAAAAAACGAGGACGCCTATGTCAAGAGTAACAGACCTGGTTAAACGTTCCCCCATTTTTACCATTGCCCTGTTGGTGGTCATCATCGGGGGTGGTTTCGGCCTATATACTTATTTCAAAGAGGTAGCTGGGGGGCCAAAAACATCGCCAAGTGTTGCCGTTGAGGTAGAAGAAGCCCGCGTGGGATCCTTGACCCGTACCATTACGGCTGTAGGTACCCTTCGCGCCAACCAAACCGTCGAAATACGCTCGGAGCTTTCAGGTCTCATTTCGAAAATTTTTGTACGCGGCGGCGAGTACGTACAAGCAGGCGCCCCCCTCTTTGAGATTGACGAGCGCACCTATAAGGCCGAACTCCAGGACGCTGAAGCACGCCTTGCCCACGCAAAAGTTGACTTTGACCGCTCTAAAAAGCTTTTGTCCCAAAATGTGACCTCTGGCAAAAAGTACGATGAGGCCGAGGCAACCTTTAAAATCGCCGAAGCCGCTGTGGAAAAAGCACAGGCGAACCTTGCCAGGACAAAGATTATTGCCCCCTTTGAAGGACTTGTGGGTCTGCACAGCGTCAGCCTTGGCATGCACCTTGACAGCAATAAAGATCTTGTCACCTTGGTGGATCTTAGCCTCATGAAGGCTGATTTTAAAATTCCTGCCGAATACCTGCCTTATGTCAGCGTTGGTCAAAAGATAGAAGTCACCGTTGACGGGTTTGAAACAACCCCCTTCCCTGGCATCATCGAAGTCATTGACTCCAAGGTGGATCCCGTGACCCACAGCATCAGCGCGCGCGCCATTATGCCTAATCAAAAGCATATTCTGCGCCCAGGACTTTTTGCGCGTGTGGACGTTGTGGTTGGCACCAAGTCTAATGCCCTCATTGTTCCGGCGGTGGCTGTGGAAAAAGAAGGAGACCAAGACATGGTTTATAAAGTTGTCGAAGGGATCGCCTTCCACGTTCCGGTCATTCTTGGCATTCAAGAAGGGGATAACGTCGAAATTGTACGCGGCCTGAACCCTGGAGATCACATCATCACCGTGGGTCAAATGAAGATCCGCGACGGTGTTCCCGTACGCTATACCCTGAACGGCAAACAGTACACCTTTGATGAAAAATCCATGGAGCGCCTACAAAAGCTTCTGGGAAAAGGTGAGGACACTGCTGGCAAAGAGGCTGTACCAACACCTACGGCGCCCACAAAACCAGCAGCCCCAGCCGCTAAGGCAAAGCCCGCCGGAGCAGGAGCTCCAGCGGCGCCAGCACCCGCTGCCCCCCAAGCCGCAAAACCCTAACCATGACACCGCAAGCATAAGCGCCACTCGGGAGAGAAGTCTATGAAGTTTACAGACGTATGTATCCGCCGCCCCGTTCTTTCGACCGTGATGTCATTGGTCATTATTCTCTTGGGAATTGTGTCATGGTCACGCCTACAGGTCCGCCAATACCCCAACGTTGATCAACCAAAGATCAGCGTGTTCACGCAGCTCGAGGGCGCGGGTCCCGAAATCGTTGAAACCCAAATCACCAAAGTCCTTGAAAACGTCTTCTCGGGTATCGAAGGTCTTGAAACCATGACCTCGCGCTCCGAAATCGGGGAAAGCCGCATTACCCTGACCTTCAGCATTAACCGTGACATTGAAGCCGCCGCCAACGACGTGCGTGATAAAATCGGACGCGTCCTTGATAAGCTTCCCAAAGACGTCGTGGCCCCCCGCATTAAAAAAGCCGACGCTGACGCGTTCCCCTTCATGCATCTGGCCCTTTACAGCGACCGCCATGACGTGCGTGACCTTGCTGACTATGCGTACCGCTACCTAGAAAGCCGTCTTGAAGCTGTTCCTGGTGTGTCCAGCGTTGAAATCTTTGGTGGCGGCGAGTACGAGATGAAGCTCATTCTCGATCCCGTTAAACTCACAGGATATAACCTCACGTCCGAAGATGTGGTCAAAGCAATCCGGGACCAAAACGTTGAAAAACCTGCCGGTAACATCATCACCCAAGACCGTGAAATTGTGGTCACGACCAAGGCACGCCTCATGACTGAGGCTGACTTTGACCGTCTTGTCATTGGCGAAAAAGAGGGCTATCTCATTCGTCTTAGCGACGTTGGGCGCGCGGATCTTAACGCCATTGATCGCCGTAACCGCGTACTGTTTAACGGTAAAAACGCCGTCGCCATTGGTGTCACAAAGCAGTCCGTTGCCAACGCCCTGACCATTGCCCGCGACATCAAAAAAATCATGCCTGATATCAAGCTCCCCACCGGCATGCATTTGGAGATCGCTCGTGACAGAACCCTCTTTGTGGAACGCTCCATTGACGAAGTGTATGAAACCATTGCGATTGCCACGATCCTTGTGATTTTGGTGATCTTTGCCTTCCTTAGATCCATGCGCGCGGTCCTCATTCCTCTTGTGACGATCCCGCTTTCGCTTATCGGGGCTTTTGCGCTCATGTATGCGTGCGGGTTTACCATCAACATCCTCACGCTTCTAGCATTGGTGCTCGCCATTGGGCTTGTGGTGGACGACGCCATTGTGATGCTTGAGAACGTTCACCGGTATATTGAAATGGGGGATAAACCTCTTACGGCCGCCTTTAAGGGCGCCAAAGAAATCAGCTTCGCTGTCATCGCCATGACCATTACTTTGGCGGCCGTCTACGCGCCGATCGCCCTTTCTCCTGGCATGACAGGTAAGCTCTTTACCGAGTTCGCCATTACCCTGGCGGGCGCCGTAATTTTATCGGGCTTTATTGCCCTAACCCTCACCCCCATGATGTGTGGACGTATTCTTAAAACCCATGAAGAAGAAGAGGCTGCTACGGGCTTTTGGGCAAAGCTTGGTCACAAGGTAGGGCGCTTTCTATCAGCCATGGATCAGGGATACGCGAACCTCCTGCGCCGCGTTCTTGGGCGCCGCTGGATTGTGCTCCTCATGGGAGGCGCCCTTGCGGTCGGTGGTTATTACGTCGGTGTTCATTTGCCCACAGAGCTCGTACCCCGCGAAGACCAAGGCTTTATCAGTGCGCGCGCGATTCCGCCCTTTGGTGCGAACCTTGATTATACAGACCGTTATATGGCCAAGGTTGACGCGATTTTAGCAACGGTCCCCGAAGTCGCCTCACGCCTGACCATGATCAGTGCGCCGGGAGAATCCAACTCAGCTGGCAACCTTGTGAGCTGGGAAAAGCGTAAACGGGGCAGTAAGGACATTGTTGATAGCTTACGTGAACCTTTAGCCGATATCACAGGTCTGACCGTCTATCCCAGCATGGGCGGTAAAACCATTGTGGATAGCGGCGACTCTGACACGCCCATCGAGGTTGTGGTCATGAGTAACAAGACCCATAAAGAGCTGACAGAGTCCGCCAAAAAAGTTGAAAAGCTTTTGCAGCGCCTGCCTGGTGTCAGCAACGTGCTTTCTGATGTTGGCAACCTTGGTCAGGAATACATTGTGACCGTGGACCGTGATAAGGCGGCCGCCCTTGGAGTTGAGGTCTCCGCCATTGCCGAGACCTTGGACACCCTGATCAGTGGACGCCCTTCAAGTAAATTCATCAAGGATAACAAGCAATACGGTGTGCGCGTAGAAATCAACGAAAAATATCGCAAATCACCCGAAGATGTGACGGGTCTCTTTATCAAAGCCGCAAGCAAAGACAACAGGCGTGATGTCCTCATTCCATTGTCGGAGATCGTCACCATTGAAAAGCGGACGGCCCCTACGGAAATCGGGCACTTTATGGGCTTCCGGTCTGTGAACATTACGGCCAAACTTGATTCTGGTTATAGCCTTGGCAATACCCTTGATGAGATCAAGCGCCAAGCTTATGACGTTTTGCCTGAGGGAACCCTTATTCAGTTCTCGGGTGAAAGTCGTCGATTCCTTCAAGAAAGCAGCAACGTTTACCTGATCTTTGGCCTTGCGCTTGCCTTCATCTTCTTGGTGCTGGCCGCCCAGTACGAAAGCTGGCGCGATCCCTGGATCATTATGCTCAGCGTGCCTCTTTCTTTGGCGGGCGGCGTGTTCCTTTTGAAGATGTTTGATCAGTCCATGAATCTTTACAGCCAGATTGGTCTTGTGACCCTTATTGGTCTCATTACCAAGCACGGTATTTTGATTGTGGACTTTGCGAACAAAAGAAAAGAAGAAGGGCTTGAGCGTCTAGACGCTGTCATTGACGCCGCGCAGCTGCGCCTTCGTCCCATTTTGATGACCACCTTTGCCATGGTGCTTGGCGCCATTCCACTTGCCTTTGCTGAAGGGGCCGGAGCTGAGAGCCGCCAGCCCATTGGGCTTGTGATCGTGGGAGGGATGACCCTTGGTACCCTGTTTACCCTCTTCGTCGTCCCGGCGGTTTATACCTTCCTCAGCCGAAAGGAGCACAAACCCCTCGTCGACGTTCCCCATGGCCTCTAAACCCGCCGGCGCGCCTCTGTTTGATGAGGCGCGCCTTCGAAGACACCGGGCACTTAGCTCATCCATCAAAAACCCCACAGGCCTGATTCTTCAGCGTTACATTGAGGAAGATCTTGCCATAAAGGTCAAAAATCTTAGGCTGTGTCCAGATCTTTGCCGTCTTCTCATTTGGGGTTCTCGCCTCGATCAGTTACCTCAAACCTTAGGAATGCTTTTTCCCAAAGCAACCATTGTCCTTGGCGATGTTGCGCCCTCTCTTTTGGAAAATCGCTCATTCGAAGGATATCCCTTTCCCCATGAAAAAGAGATCTCCTTTGAAGAAAACTCTTTGGACTTGGCCCTGTCGTGTCTCTCTTTACAAACGCTCAACGACCCGCTCTCGGTTTTAGAAAATTATTATCGCTTGTTATCACCGGGAGGGGTTTTCATCGCGTCTTTTCTTGGCGGACAAACTTTGCAGCACCTCCATCAGGGGCTTCTCTCTCTTGAGTTGTCTTTAGACACCGGCGCCCACCAACGTGTGATTCCCATGATTGACCTGAGCACCGCTTTAAGTCTTTTACAACAAGCAGGCTTTACAGGATGCATCGCAGATCGTGACGCTCTTTCTTTTTCTTTTAAGAGCCTTGATGACTTTCGTCATTTTCTAAAAACCCTTGGCCTTCAGGCGCCATTGCAAGAGATGCCACCCACTTCCAAAAGACTATACCGTCATTTAAAGGCACTAACTGACCTAACGACCCATGTAATTTTTGATGTTATTTCTGTGATCGGGTGGAAGAAAAATGCGCGCTATCCCGCCCTTGATGTTTCACCCCTTAGCTAAGTCCTCTTCGGCCTGATAGCCCAAAATGAAAAGCCGCTGAAAGGGCACAATCAGGTTACCATTTGCTTGACTCTCGTACTGGCTTTTGATTGCCTCAAGGTATAATGCTTCAAACGTGGCTTGGTCTTTTTCGTCAAGACGGGCAAAAACAGGCCTCAACGCTGTCCCTTTCACCCACTGAAAAATGTCACGTGTCGATGGCATTTCATGAAAGTATGTGGTTTGCCAGCATGTGATCTGTGAAAAACCAGCGCTGGCAAAATAGTCATAGTAAGTTCGCGGGTCATAAAGGGGTTTACTTAGAAGCCCAAACTTTAGATGGGAGAGAATATACATCCATTCCACTTTATTTTTGAGGATGTGAATAATCGTTTGA
>Ga0209985_10004211_pt1 | contig 11714 bp, 7 predicted proteins | sample NOAtaG_FD_187305 | JGI IMG/M metagenome (GOLD analysis project Ga0209985, IMG submission 187305) | Freshwater lake microbial communities from Lake Erie, under a cyanobacterial bloom - NOAA_Erie_Diel6S_1000h metaG (SPAdes) (version 2) | ecosystem: Environmental > Aquatic > Freshwater > Lake ... | reverse complement strand
CGAGCGAAACCAGGCCTTCAAGAAGGTCCGCAAGGAGATGCTCGAGAAGCTCCTGCCCGAGCTCGGCGCGGACAAGGAGAAGGAGATCAAGGAGGCCTACGAGGACCTCAAGTACGTCACGATGCGCGAGCAGGTCCTGACGGACAAGAAGCGCGTCGACGGACGGGACTTCGTCACCGTCCGCCCGATCAGCATCGAGGCCGGCTTCCTTCCCCGCGTGCACGGCAGCGCGCTCTTCACCCGCGGTGAGACCCAGGGCATCGTCACGGCGACGCTCGGCACGAGCTCGGACGAGCAGCGCATCGAGTCGCTCGACGCGACCACGTTCAAGCGCTTCCTCCTCCACTACAACTTCCCCGCGTACTCCGTGGGTGAGGTGAAGCCGATGCGCGGTCCCGGCCGGCGCGAGATCGGCCACGGCAACCTCGCCGAGCGCTCGCTGGAGAAGATGGTCCCGAGCAAGGAGAAGTTCCCCTACACGATCCGCATCGTGTCGGAGATCACCGAGTCGAACGGCTCGAGCTCGATGGCCACCGTCTGCGGCGGAAGCCTCGCGATGATGGACGCGGGCATCCCGATCGCGGCGCCGGTCGCCGGCATCGCGATGGGCCTCATCGCCGAGGGCGACCGCTGGGCCGTCCTCACCGACATCCTCGGCGACGAGGACCACCTCGGCGACATGGACTTCAAGGTGTGCGGCACGACGAAGGGCGTCACCGGCATCCAGATGGACATCAAGATCCAGGGCCTCAGCCGCGAGATCGTCGAGAAGGCGCTCGCGCAGGCCAAGGACGGGCGCCTCCACATCCTCGAGAAGATGGTCGAGGCGCTGCCCGCCACGCGCCCCGAGCTGAGCAAGTACGCTCCGCGCATCACCAGCATCAAGGTGAAGCCCGACCAGATCCGCCTCGTCATCGGCCCCGGCGGCAAGACGATCAAGGGCATCGTCGAGCAGACCGGCGCGCAGGTCGACGTTCAGGACGACGGCACCGTGAACGTCGCGAGCTCCGATCCGGTGGCCGCCGAGAAGGCGATCGCGATCATCAAGGGCCTCACCGAGGAGCCCGAGGTCGGCCGCATCTACAAGGGCCTCGTCAAGCGCGTGGAGCCCTACGGTGCGTTCCTCGAGATCATGCCGGGCAAGGACGGCCTCTGCCACATCTCGGACTTCGACTGGGTCCGCGTGGAGCGCACCGAGGACATCATGAACCTCGGCGACACCCACGATGTGATGGTCACCAACATCGACGGCGAGGGCCGCGTGCGCCTCTCGCGCAAAGAGACCCTGCCCAAGCCGGAAGGCTACGTCGAGCCGCCGCCGCGCGAGCCGCGTGGGGATCGCGACGGTGGCGGCCGTGGCGATCGTGATCGCCGCGGTGGCCGCGACCGCGACCGCGATCGGCCCCGCCGCCGCGACTGAGCCCGCTCCGAGGTCGTGCCCCTCGTCCCGATAGCGCCCCGCGCCTTGCTCCGACTCGGCGGAGCAGGCGGGGACGCGCGCCGCCGGCGATGAGCTCGGGCATCCAGCGATGACCTTGCGCATCCAGCGCCTTCGTCCCTCCGCCCGTCTCCCGGTGCGCGCCACGCCGGGGGCGGCGGGCCTCGATCTGTGCGCCGACCTCGACGCGCCGCTCACCCTCGCGCCCGGGCAGCGCGTGCTCGTCCCGACCGGCCTCGCCATCGCCCTGCCGAGTGGGCACGAAGGTCAGGTGCGACCACGGAGCGGACTCGCGGTGAAGTACGGCGTCACGGTGATCAACGCGCCCGGCACCATCGACGAGGACTACCGCGGCGAGGTGAAGGTCGCGCTCGTGAACCTGGGCCAAGCGCCGTTCGTGATCGCGCCCGGCGAGCGGATCGCGCAGCTGGTCCTCGCGCGGGTCGAGCACCTGGCGGTGAGCGAGGTGGACGCGCTCGAGACGACCTCGCGCGGCGCGGGCGGCTTCGGCAGCACGGGCCGCTGAACGCACCCCGGGCGTCGAGCCCCGCGTGGTAGCCTCCCGGCGCGCGCATGACGTCCGACGCCACCGTCGTCACCGCCTCGACCTCCTCGCCGCTCCTGCGTGCCGGGGACGTGATTGGAGAGCGGTGGGAGATCCGCGCCGCGGTCGCGTCCGATGCGCTGTCCGCGACCTACCGCGGCATCGACCAGGAGACCGAGCACGGCGTGCTCGTGCGGGCGATTGCACCCGGTGCGCTCCGCGAGCGGGACGCGCAGCGGATCGCGGCCCGCCTCCGCACGCTCGTGGGCATGGGCGGTCCGACCCTCTCGCCGATCCGCGAGGTCGAGCAGGAGGGCGCCCGGGTGTTCGTCGTCGAGCGCCTGCCCGAGGGCGCGTCCTTCCGCTCGGTGCTCGACGCCCGGCGGACGAAGGGGCAGCTCTTCGAACCGGTCGAGCTCGTCCCACTGCTCGCCCACTTGCACGCGGCGCTCTCGGCGATCCAGGGGCCGTGGTTCCACGGCGATCTCCGTGCCGAGCGCCTCTACGTCGGCGCCGATCGGGTGCTGCTCACCGGCGGCTTCGCGCTCGCGGTGCTGCCGGGGGATCTCGTCGCCGCCGCGCTCGGCGACGACCCTGTCCTGCGGCGCGAGCTCGCCCCGGAGGTCGCCGAAGGGCTCGCGGGCGCGAGCGCCGACCGCTGGTCCGTCGCGCGCATGATCGCCGAGGCGCTCACCGGTGTGCCGCACCCGGCCGACCCCAACGCGGCGCGGGCCCTCGGCGCCCTCGGGCCCGTGCTTCTCCGGTACCTCGCCCCCGACCCCGCGGCGCGCCCGGCCTCGCTCGAGCCGCTGCTCACCGCGCTCGCGGACGAGGCCCGTGCTCCCATCCCGCGCGTGCCGATCGAGTCCTTCTCGGCCGACGAGCCGCCGACCGAGGTCGATGCCACCGAGCTCGCCCACCGGCCGGATCCCGAGCTCGCGCGCGCGCTGCCCGTCGACGAGGAGGCCGGGCCGGGAGACACCGCGCGCTTCGAGGTCCTCGACGAGTCCGGGCACCTGCCGCCGCCGGCGGCGGCCCGTAAGGAAGGGGCGCCGCGCGACCTCTCGGGGATCGACCCGGCGCTCCTCGCTGCGGCCTCCAGGTCGGGCTCCAAGCCCGTCTCCCTCCACGCCTCTCCCGCTGCGGCGGGAGCGGCGGCCGCGCCGGCCAACGACCTCGATCCGCGGTTCGTGCGCGCTGCGCTCGGGGTCGCCATCGAGGAGCCGAGCTCCGCTCCCGAGGCCCCGCGGTCGGTTGCCGGGGCGACCGCTCCGAGCGCTGCCTCCGCGCCGCTGCCGGCGCCGCCGCGGAAAGGGGCGCCCCCGCGTGCGCTGCCGCCGCCGCCAGCGCGCAAGATCCCCGTCGCGGTGCCGCTTCCGGCGAAGAAGGCCGCAGGCGCGACCCAGGAGCTGAGCGCGAGCGAACTCGCGGCCATCGATGTGGACCCGCCTCGGCAGCCGCTCCGCTCGGGCACGCCACGCCCCGCAACCGAACCCGAGAGCACCGTCGTCGGGCCGCGGAGCGTCCATCCGGGCGCACTGGAGCGTCCGCAGCTCGGCGCCGGCACGGCGCCGGTGGTCGCAACGGTGCCCCGCCCCTCGGCGTCGGCCCCTTCTCGGGGGGCCGCGTCCGCTTCGCTGCCCGGACGGCAGCCAGCGGCTCCGCGCGCGCCGGCTCCCATCCCTGCGCCGGTGCCCCTCGGCGGACCGGGACCCGTAGCTCCGGCGCCGCTGCCTCGTCCGCTTCCCCAGCCGCTCGCTGCTCCGTCTCCGACGGTGCCGCGCCTGCAGCCCACGGTTGCGCCGCCACCCGACCCCGCGGCCGCACCGGTGGTCCGGCCATCGCCGGCGAAACCGGCACCGAGCGCGCCGCCTTCGAATCCCTTGCCCGGCGCCCATCGCGCGATCCCCACGCGGTCCTCGCACTCCGCGCCGAGCCTGTCGGGGCCCCTCGTGATCGGCATCGCCACGGTCCTCGCGCTCTTCATCCTCGGCGCCGCCTTTTGGTACCGGCGCGCGCAGGAAGAAGCCGCCCGCGAGGAGCGCATCGAGGAGCGCCTCCGCGAGCTGCGGACCCCCTGACGCCGCGCTCGCTCGCTCGCCGCGACGGAACACGAACGGGCCGCCCACCTTCCAGCGAGCGGCCCGTCCTCGTCACGCCGTGTCGGCTCAGTAGCGGTAGTTCTCGGGCTTGAACGGACCCTCGGCCTTCACGCCGAGGTATTCCGCCTGGGGCTTGGTGAGGTTGGTGAGCTTCGCGCCGAGCTTGCCGAGGTGCAGGCGCGCGACCTTCTCGTCGAGCTGCTTGGGCAGCGTGTAGACCTTGCCGATCTCGTACTTGGTCGGCTCGGTGAAGAGCGCGATCTGCGCGAGGACCTGGTTCGAGAAGCTCGAGCTCATCACGAACGAGGGGTGGCCGGTGGCGCAGCCCAGGTTCACGAGCCGGCCGCGCGCGAGCACGATCAGCTTCTTGCCGTCGGGGAAGATGAAGTGATCGACCTGCGGCTTGATGTTCTCCTCGCGCACGCCGCTCTTGGGGTCGGTCAGCGCGGCGATCTGGATCTCGCTGTCGAAGTGCCCGATGTTGCAGACGATCGCGTTGTTCTTCATCCGCTTCATGTGCTCGAGCGTGATGACGTCCGAGCAGCCGGTGGCGGTGACGAAGATGTCGGCGAGGCCGGCCACGTCGTCCATCGTGACGACCTGGTAGCCCTCCATGCAGGCCTGCAGCGCGCAGATCGGGTCGACCTCGGTGACCATGACGCGCGCGCCCTGGCTGCGGAGCGACTGCGCCGAGCCCTTGCCCACGTCGCCGTAGCCGCAGACGACCGCGATCTTGCCCGCGAGCATGACGTCGGTCGCGCGCATGATGCTGTCGACGAGCGAGTGCCGGCAGCCGTACAGGTTGTCGAACTTGCTCTTGGTGACCGAGTCGTTGACGTTGATCGCGCGGGTCTTCAGCGCGCCCTTCTTCTGCATCTCGTAGAGGCGGTGCACGCCCGTCGTGGTCTCCTCCGAGAGGCCGACGATCTGCGCGAGCAGGTGCGGGTACTTCTCGTGCACGAGCACGGTGAGGTCACCGCCGTCGTCGAGGATCATGTTCGGGCCCTCGCCGGTGGCGAAGCACTTGAGCTGCTGCTCGATGCACCACCAGTACTCCTCCTCGGTCTCGCCCTTCCAGGCGAAGACCGGGATCCCCGCCGCCGCGATGGCCGCCGCCGCGTGATCCTGGGTGGAGAAGATGTTGCAGCTCGTCCAGGTGACGTCGGCCCCGAGATCCTTGAGGGTCTCGATGAGCACCGCGGTCTGGATGGTCATGTGCAGGCAGCCGGCGATGCGCGCGCCCTTCAGCGGCTGCTGGCTCTTGTACTCCTCGCGGATCGCCATGAGGCCGGGCATCTCGGTCTCGGCGATGTCGATCTCCTTGCGGCCGAAGGCGGCGAGGGAGATGTCCGCGACCTTGTACTTCGCGGTCTGGTTGGGCTTGCTGGTGGTGGCGGTCGTGGTGGTGGTCTGGGTCTGCATGACGGTCCTTGGGGGTGGGGTCCGAGGGCTTCGGGAGAACGGGTCGGGGGAGATCAAGCGCGCCGGGCGAAGAGCCCGTGCCAAGTCAGGTGCGCGTCGGGCGTCCCGCGCGCAGCGGGGAGGGGGTGCACGGCGGCGTCGCGGAGGCCCGCTTCGCCCGCGAGGCGCACCAGCTCGCTGGCCCCGAAGCCGAGCCAGAGGTCGGCCTGGCTCGTCGAGAGCCGCTCGTCGTCGTGCGGGACGTAGTCGATCACCACGAGCGCTCCGCCCGGCGCGAGGAGCGCCCCGAGCTGCGCGAGCGTGCGGGCGGGCCGGGGCGCGTGGTGCAGCACCCGCGAGGCGACGACCAGATCCGCCCCGCCGATGGCCGAGCGGAACGCGTCGTCGTCGAGGTCTCCCGCGCGCAGCTCGACGTTCCGGTAGCCGCGGGCGCTGCGCCGCGCCTCGGCGCGGGCGAGCTGCGCTTCGGACCGGTCGAAGGCGATGACCCGATCGAAGATCGGCGCGAGCAGATCGAGGAGGCGGCCGTCGCCCGTGCCGACGTCGATCGCGAGGCGGCGCGGCGCGACGAGCGGCGCGAGCGCGGCCAGGTAGGTCGGCAGCTCGGGCGCGAGCGCGTCCTCCGCGAGCGCCTCGCCGCCCTTGTTCGCGAAGAACGCCCGCGCGGCGTCGTCGCGCGCGCGCACCAGCTCCGCGGCCCGCGCGAGGCTGCCGTCGGTGCTCACGAGGTCTCGCCCGGCCCGGAGCGCGTCGGCGATCACCGCATCGCCTCCCGCGTCCGGCGCGAGACGCACGAAGACCCGTGTCCCCTGCTTGCGCTCGGCAAGGAGCAGCGCCCGGCGCAGCGCCGAGACGTGCCGCGAGACGTTCGGTTGCGGCTCCCCGAGCACCTCCGCGAGCTCGCCGACCGAGAGCTCGTCGGCTGCCGCCAGCGCGAGCAACCGCAGGCGGATGGGCTCGCCGAGCAATCGGTAGAGCTCCCAGCGGTCGCTGCTGTGAAAGGGCAGGGCGTCCACGACGGGCGGTGTATATGCGTCAATGCGCATGAACGCAAGTCCCATAAATGTGGGGAAAGGCGGCGGATGGCGTCGCTTGACAACGAGAACGGCTCTCATCAAGCTTGGCAACTGAGATTCGTTCTCTCCCGGAGGTTTCGATGTTTCGACGCGCTTCCCTCCTCGCTCTGGCCTGCTCGCTCGCAGGTTGCCCTGGGCCGGTCGCCCCGTCCGACGCGGGCTTGGACGCTGCGCCCTCCCCGGATGCGGGCCCCGACGCGCCGACCGTGACCCCGACCGACGCGGGCTCCGACGCGGGCGCTGCGCTGCCCCCGATCATCCGACCCGAGCCGCACACCGTCCCTGCGTCCGAGGCCGGACACGATCGGTACCTCGCCGTGGCCTTCGACAGCGACTCGTCGTTCTACGTCGCGGGTGTCGCCGCCGACGGGACCGACGCGGGCGCCGACTTCCGGGTCATCGTGCGTCACTTCGGCGCCGACGGGGAGCTCGACGCCGACTTCGGCGAGGCGGGGCTCTTCGAGCGGAACCTCGTCGCGGGCACGAACGGGGAGATCGTCCGTTCGATCGCGGTCGACTCGGAGGGGCGCATCGTCGTCGTGGGCACCGTCGAGGCCGAGGGCGCGGCCGACACGCGCGACCGGGATGCCTTCGCCCTCCGGGTGCTGCCGAGCGGCGTCATCGACCCCGCGTTCGCCGACGGCGGCGTCGCCATCCTCGACTTCAGTGAGGGCGTCGTGAGCGGCACCTCGTTCGTCGCCGATGCGGGCTTCGGGCTCGCGATCGACGAGGCCGATCGGGCCATCGTCCACGGGGCCGAGGTCCGCGCGGGCGGAGAGGACCTCGACTGGGTGGTCGCGCGCCTCACCGAGGCCGGCGAGCTGGACCCGACCTTTGCCGGCGACGGCACCTTCTCGCTCGACATCGGGAGCGCCTCCGCGAACGCGCGGCACATCGAGCGCTTCGGCGGCCGCATCCTGGCGAGCGGGTACACGACGCTCTCCGGCGGGGTGATCCAGCCGGTCGTCTTCGCGCTCACCGACGCGGGCGAGCTCGATCCGGCGTTTGGAGATGGAGGCATCTTCACCGAGGTCGTGCTCCCCGCGCAGACCGAGGTCTACGACGTCGCCCGCGTCGGCGATGCGCTCGTCACCTGTGGCTACGGCCGAGCGGACGGACCGGGCGACAACGACTTCCTCTCGCTGCGCCTCGACGCTTCCGGGGCGCTCGACCGCACCTACGGGGAGGACGGCGTCGCGCTCCTGACCGGCTTCGACTTCGGCGACAACGCGCGGGAGCTCGTCGCGCTGCCCGACGGCCGCACGCTGCACGTCGGGGCACTCCGCACGAGCGCGAGCGAGGCCGACGCCGCCCTGGTGATGTTCGGCCCGGACGGAACGATCGACACGACCTTCGACGGGGATGGCGTGCAGCTCGTCAACACCGCGCCGGGGACCGTCGACCACTTCTGGAGCGTCGCGGTCGATCCGCTCGGTCTCCGCGTCGTGGCGGTGGGCATCGGCGGCACGGACCCGGCGACCGACGACGACGGTCTCCTCTACCTCTTCGACCTCCGGTGAGGCCCATGCGCGGTTCTTTCGCTCTGCTCCTCGTCGGAGTCCTCTCGGGCAGCTGCGTGGAGGTCGAGTCCTACTACCGCGATGTCGGGATTCCGCTCTCCGATGCGCCCGGCGCCGACGCCGCACCGCCCGAGGACGCGGAGCTGGACGCCGGCGCGCACATCGGCGCCGATGCGACCCGGGCCGTGCTCGCCTCCATCGGTGAGCGGGTCGTGCTCGCCGAGCTGCGCACCTTCGAGGAGCGCGCCGAGGCGCTCGAGGTCGCCGCGCGCGCGGCGAGCACCGGCGGAGCCACGGAGCTGCAGGCGGCCCGCGACGCGTGGCGCGCCGCGATGGAGAGCTGGCAGCGCCTCGAGGTCGTGCAGCTCGGTCCTGCGGGCCTCGCGAGCGTGGCCCTCGGCGGTCGAGGGCTGCGCGACGAGATCGACGCTTGGCCGCTCCTCAGTCGGTGCGGAATCGACCAGCGCACGGTGAGCGGCGTGCACGCCGACGCCGCGGCCCTCGGCGCCGATCGCATCGACGTGCGGGGCCTCGCGGCGATCGAGTACCTGCTCTTCGAGGACGGCGCCGACAACGGCTGCGGTGCCACCGCGGAGATCAACGCCAGCGGCAGCTGGGCCGCGCTCGGAGACGCAGAGATCCGCCGTCGTCGCACGGTGTACGCGCACACCGCGGCCTCCGTCGTGCGCGCGCGGGCGGCCTCGCTGCGAACTGCCTGGGAGCCCGAAGGCGAGAACTTCCTCGGCGCGTTCTCGAGCGCAGGGGCCGGCAGCGCGGTGTACTCGAGCGCGCAGGTCGGCCTCAACGCGGTCTCCGACGCGCTCGTCTATCTCTACAAGGAGGTCGCAGACTACAAGCTCGGCATCCCCGCCGGCCTCCGCCTCGAGTGCACCAGCGACATCTGCCCCGAGCAGGTCGAGTCCCGGTGGGCAGGTGCGTCGCTGGCACACCTGCGAGCCAACCTCGTCGGCTTCGAGAGCGCCTACCTCGGGGCGCCCGCCGGGACCGAGGGCGCGGGCTTCGACGACCTGCTGCGCTCGATCGGCGCCGAGGCGCTCGACACCCGGATCCAGGCCGAGATCGCCGCGGCGTACACCGCGATCGACGCCCTCGAGGGCCCGCTCGAGGCGGCGCTCGTCACCGACCGCGAAGGGGTCGTCGCGCTGCACGATGCGATCCGCGCGCTCGCGGACTCGTTCCGCGTGGAGGTCGTCTCGCTCCTCGATCTGCAGCCCTCGATGCGCATCGAGGGCGACAACGACTGAGCCTCGGGGATCGACGCGGGACGCTACACTCCGCGCCCATGCGTGCCTCGGCCCTCGCCCTCTTCACCTTTCTCTCCGCGTGCGGCGGCTCTCCGTCGGACGACGCCGGCGTGTCTGGACGAGATGCTCCGGCCGCCGATGTGCCCCGGGTCGATGCGCCGCCTGCGCTCGATGCGGGACCCGATGGCGAGCCCGTGGGCCACGCTCGGGAGCTCCGCGCGGTGTGGGTTGCCTCGGTGTTCCGCCTCGACTTCCCGTCGGCCGCAGGGCTGAGCGAGGCGGCGGTCCGCGCGGAGCTCGCGGCCCTCGTCGAGACGAGCGCCGACGCAGGCCTGAACGCCATCTACTTCCAGGTGCGGCCCGAGTCCGACGCGCTCTACGACTCGTCGATCGAGCCCTGGAGCCGCTTTCTCACCGGCACGCAGGGGCGCGATCCTGGCTACGACCCGCTCGCCATCCTCCTCGAGCTCGCGCAGCCCCGCGGCATCGAGGTCCACGCCTGGGTCAATCCGCTCCGCGGCCTGACCACGACCGCCATCACCGTCGCGCCGAACCACGTGAGCCGCACGCTCGCTGACGCCGCGATCGCCTACGACGGCGGCATCACGATGGACCCGTCCGATCCCCGCGTGCACGCGCACGTGGTCGACGTCGTCGTCGACATCGTGTCCCGCTACGACGTCGACGGCGTCGTCTTCGACGACTACTTCTACCCCTATCCCGACGACACCCGCTCGCCGTTTCCCGACGACGACTCCTACGCCGCCTACACCGCCGCGGGCGGCACGCTCGGGCGCAGCGACTGGCGGCGGGACAACGTCAACCGCCTCATCGCAGCGGTCGCGTCGGCGATCGAGGCCGAGCAGCCCTGGGTCCGCTTCGGCGTCTCGCCCTTCGGCATCTACCGGCCAGGCATGCCGCCGGGCGTCATCGGGCTCGACGCCTACGAGACGATCTCGTGCGATCCGCTCGCGTGGATCGAGGCCGGCTCGGTGGACTACGTCGCCCCGCAGCTCTACTGGCCGACGACCTCGAGCGGGCAGCCCTTCGGGGACCTCATCGCGTGGTGGGCGAGCCAGGGGACCGAGGAGCGGCCGGTCTTCGCGACGCTCGGCCCCTACCGGCTCGGCAGCGCCGGCTGGAGCGTCGAGGAGCTCGCGCTGCAGGTCGAGCTCTCGCGGGCCGAGGCGCCTGCGGCGGCGGGGCAGACGTGGTTTCGCTACGAGAACATCGCCTCGGACGCGGCGCTGCGAGCGCGGATGGCCGCGCTCTACGCGGCGCCGGCGCGGCCGCCCCGGGTGCCGGGACGCGAAGGCGAGACGCTCGCGGCACCGACCGTGACGACGTCCCCGCTCGGTTTCGCCCACCCCCGCGCGGCGGAGCTCGCGGGCTACCTCGTCTACCGGCAGGACGGCGCGCTCGAGGCCTTCGTGCCGCGGGGCGCGGCCACGCCCGCGCTCGCCGCGGGACGCTACCGGGTCAGCGCGATCGATCGCGGCGGGCTCGAGAGCCTCGGCGCGCCGTTCGTGGTTCCCTGAGGCGCGCAGCGGAAACTGGCCTTCGCCGCGGTTCGTGACACCTTCCCGCAGGTGCGTGGGCCGGGACGGTCCCGGGTCTGCCCCGCACCTTTGCGTTCCGGGCCGTCGGCGCCGGTGCTTTCGAGGAGAACGACATGAAGAAGCTCTTGGGATTGGGTTGTGTGCTGATGCTCGGTGCATGCGGTGGCGGTAGTGGTGGGACGGATGCGCCTGCGCCCGTCGACGGCCCGAGCGGCACGGACGCGCCGGGCGCGTGCGCCGGGAGCGACGGCCTGCCGTGCCTCGCGATCGAGGGGGGCGATGAGAACCTCGCGTGCGAGGAGACCGCTCCCTCCGGCGCCGAGCGCGACATCAACTTCCGCCTCGTGAGCCGCGGCACGTCGACCCGCCCGATCGCCGGGCCCTTCGAGATCTGGACGAACAACACGCTGGGCGCGGACTGCGCCGCCGACCCGGACAACTGCTTCGCCCTCACCGCAGGCTCGGACGGCATGGCGATGGGCACGGTGCCGGGCAACTGGTACGCGTACCGCGCGCCCGCGAACGCCGGCGCGATGACCTTCGAGACCGTCGGCTACAACCGCCCGCCCGCTGCGGCCGGCGGCACCGACGACATCACCGCGATCGACGCGACCATCTTCAACACCGCGATCATGCTGATCCGCTCGGGCCTCACCCGCGACATGGCGGACGCCATCCTCCTCGGCGATCAGTCCGACTGCGACGGCGAGGGCATGAGCGGCGTGACCGTGCGCTTCTTCACCGCGGCGGGCACCGAGCTCACCTCGGGCACCGGTCCGACCGACATG
>Ga0209985_10004210_pt1 | contig 11715 bp, 10 predicted proteins | sample NOAtaG_FD_187305 | JGI IMG/M metagenome (GOLD analysis project Ga0209985, IMG submission 187305) | Freshwater lake microbial communities from Lake Erie, under a cyanobacterial bloom - NOAA_Erie_Diel6S_1000h metaG (SPAdes) (version 2) | ecosystem: Environmental > Aquatic > Freshwater > Lake ... | reverse complement strand
CGCCTGGGCGGGGGGGCAGGCCCTGGCCCGCTATATCCTCGATGCGCCTCAGACCGTCGCCGGCCAGAGGGTGATCGACTTCGCCTCCGGGTCGGGGATCGTCGCCATCGCCGCGGCGCGGGCGGGCGCCCGAAGCGTCCTGGCGGCGGACATCGACGGGTTCTGCGGCGCGGCCCTGGCCCTCAACGCCGAGGCCAACGGCGTCTCCGCAGACTTCACCGATCAGGACCTGCTGAATCACCCGCCGCCAGAAGCCGACGTCATCCTTGCAGGGGACATCTGCTACGAGAAACCGCTGGCGGCCCGGGTCATGGCCTGGCTGGAAGCGGGCGCACGGCGCGGGGCCCGGGTGCTGATCGGCGACCCGGGGCGATCCTACTTTCCACGAGAGGGTTTGGTCCGCCTCGCCGAGTACCAGGTGCACACGACCCGCGAACTCGAGGACATGGAAGTGAAGCGCACAGCGGTCTGGACATTCCCGCCCGGCTGATCCAGTGTGAACATAAAAGGAACAATCGGAAGGCATTCCGCCATGAACCTCCTGCCCACTGCCCCGGACCAGCCCTGTGGGCGGCGCGCGCCGGCAGCCTCCCCTCCGATGCGTCCGTCCTGGCTCGGCGCCTTCCTCGCCATCGCAACCTTCAGCCTTGCAGGGCCCGTCATCGCCGCCGAACTGCCCGACCTGTCGGTGTTCTCCAAGCCGCCGCCGGCGGCCGTCGTCGACCGGCCCCTGGAGGCGGACAGGCCCAGCCAGACCCTCGGCCTGGCCCGGATCTCCTCGTCGATCCGCCATGGCGCCTCATACGCACTCGTGCTCTGGGGCAGGAAGTGCGCTCCGGACAGCCTTGTGACCTGGGACGAAGCCAATGACGCGTTCGAGAAGACCGAGGTGGATGACCGGATCTTCCACGAGACTTTGACCGGCCTCGGATTCCGTGTGGCGGGGGATCCCACCGACCTGTTCCGGGACGCCGAGGCCCCGGCAGGCGACCTCCAGGTCGGCGGCCTGATCACCGACTACAGTTTCTCGGCCTGCGGCGGCTTCATGCCGGGCGAGCAGAAACTGGACATGGAGACGGCCATCGGCACCGGGGTGGGGCAGATGACCGTGGAATGGCAGATCTACGTCCCGGCCCTGTCCCGGACCATCGCCAGGATCCGCACCACGGTCAGGGTCGAGACCGCCACCCCGGTCATCAATGTTCCCGAGGCGATCCACCAGGCCCTCATGCGGGACAGCCTGCGCGCCCTCGCCGCCGACGACGGTTTCCGGAAGGCGGTCACCACCCCCATCCGAGCCGCTTCGGGCCTTGTGGAGCCCCAGCCCGCCGAACCCCTCCGGCTCACGTCAGGCAAGACGCTGGCGAGCGTGCCCGAGGCGCACCAGGCGGTGGCCGCTGTAATGACCGGCGCCAGCCTGGGCACCGCCTTCCTGGTCTCGGAGCAGGGGTATCTGCTGACCAACCGCCACGTGGTGGGCTCCACCCGCCTCCTCAAACTTCGCTGGTCCGATGGCTCGGAAAGCATCGGCGAGGTCATCCGCTCGGACGCCGGGCGCGATGTGGCCCTGATCCGCACCGACCCTCGGACGGGGCCCGTCCTGCGCCTGCGGAGCGAGCCGGTGCGGCAGGGCGAAACCGTCTTCGCCATCGGTACGCCCATGGAGACGCGGCTTCAGGGCACCCTGACCCGCGGCGTGATCTCGGCCAGCCGGACCCTGGCCGGATACCGGTTCATCCAGAGCGATACGGCGGTCAATCCCGGCAATAGCGGTGGCCCCCTCCTCGACGAGTCCGGCAGGGTCGTGGCCGTGACGGTGTCGAGGTACGCCTCGGAACCCGCCGACCGCACCCAGGGCCTGAACTTCTTCATTCCCATCGACGACGCCCTCAGCTTCCTGGCGCTGACCTTCGAGCCGCGCTAGTCCTCAGGCGACGCCGCCGGGCCTGCCTGCCGGCATTGAGACCCGGAACCCGGCCCATGCTGAGACGCACCTTCCTCGCGACCCTGCCCGGCCTGGCTGCCGCTGGCGGCGCCGTCGCCCAGAGCCGGGAGGCCAATCCCAACCGTAACCGGCCGGACGTTGGCCCCGGGGACCGGATCGACGGCGCCACCTTCGCCAGCCGGAGCGCGGCCTGGGGCGTCCATGGCGCGGCGGCGACAGCCCATCCCCTGGCCACCCAGACCGCCATAGACATCCTCCGCCGAGGGGGCTCGGCCGTGGACGCCGCCATCGCTGCGAACGCCGTCCTCGGGTTCGTCGAGCCCATCGCCTGCGGAATCGGCGGCGACGCCTTCGCCATGCTCTGGGACCCGCGGACGCGACGGGTCGAGGGCCTGAATGGATCGGGGCGCAGTCCGAAGGGGCTGAGCCTGGAGACCGTGCGCTCCCGGGCGGTCAAGGGACTGATCCCCTCCTTCGGCGCGATCTCCGTCAGCGTCCCCGGCGCGGTGGACGCCTGGTGGACCCTGCACCAGCGCTACGGGAAGCTGCCCTGGAAGGATCTTCTGGCGCCGGCCGCAACCCTCGCCCGGGAAGGCGCCCCGATCAGCCAGAACGTCGCCTACTACCTGGCCAGATCGCTGAGGGGTTTCACCCGGCCCGGCGCCGGCATCGAGGAGGTCGAGAACTTCAGGCGGACCTGGGCGCCCGGAGGGCGGACGCCCGTGGAGGGCGAGATCTTCGCCAATCCGGACCTCGCCCGGACCTACGACCTCATCGCCGCAGGCGGGCGCGAGGCCTTCTACGAGGGCGAAATCGCCGAACGGATCGAAGGCTACTTCAAGCGGATCGGCGGCTGGATGACCCGGTCCGACCTCGCCGCACACCGCGCCCGCTGGGATTCGCCCCGCAAGACCCTCTACCGCGGGGTCGAGGTCTTTGGCCTGTCGCCCAACAGCCAGGGCCTGTCGACCCTGCAGATTCTCAACATGATGGAGACCTTCGACATCGCCGGCATGGGCTTCCAGTCGGCAGGCGCCATCCATCATGCGGTCGAGGCCAAGCGCCTGGCGTTCGAGGATCGCGCCCGTTACTTCGCCGATCCGGACTTCGCCAGGATTCCCACCGACTGGCTCCTGTCCAAGACCTATGCCGCAGAGCGGGCGCGGCGCATCCGGCCCGACGCCATCCTCTCCGACCTGCACCCGGGTCAGGCGCCTTCCCGAGGCGACACCACCTACTTCTGCACCGCCGACTCCGACGGGATGATGGTCTCCTTCATCCAGTCCAACTACCGGGGCATGGGATCCGGACTGGCGCCGGATGGCCTCGGCTTCATGTTCCAGAACCGCGGCGAGCTCTTCGCCCTGCAGGACGACCATCCCAACCTCTACGCCCCGGGCAAGCGGCCCTTCCAGACGATCATTCCGGGCTTTGCGGTGCGCGAGGGCGCGCCCTGGCTGGCTTTCGGCGTCATGGGCGGGGACATGCAGCCCCAGGGACAGGCCCAGATCCTGTCCAACATGGTCGACTTCGGCCTCGGCGTGCAGGAGGCCGGCGACGCCCCACGCTGGCGCCATGAGGGCTCCCCTGAACCCACCGGCGAGGCCGCTCGCCCCGGCGCGGGGCTGCTTCGGCTGGAGCGCGGCGTCCCGCAGGCCACCCGCGCTGCGCTCGCCGGCCTGGGCTGGTCGATCGGCGAGAGCGACGGCGGGTTCGGGGGCTATCAGGCGATCGAGCGCTGGCCCGGCCGGTATGCTGCGGCCACCGAGATGCGCAAGGACGGGGTCGCCCTGGCCTGGTAGAGACCCCGGGGCTTTCCTTGCCTAGAAGTCGTCTTCCATAAGCGAGCGGAAATGCTCGAAGATCTCAGCGGCCCGGGCCTCTCCGGCGGGGGGCGGCCCGGCGGCGGCGTCCGCATCGACGCCAGGCTCCGCCCCGCCGCCGGTCAGCCGACCCATGACCAGGCCGTTCTGGACGAGCAGCAGGGGCTCTCCGGCGGCGAGGCCGGCGAGAATCTGGGCCACCCGGGGCGGCAGGTCGTCGAGGTCGATCTGCTTCATCGCACCCCACTCTAGACCGGCCCGGGCCTTCGGCAAGACGGCAGGTCGGGGCAAGACCGTGCACCCCCGCCGCGCGGTCGGCGCTTCGGACGTGGACGCGGAGGCGGGAAGAGGCGACAATCACCGGTGGTGAACCCGGAGGCGATACTCATGGACCCGATCCCCGCCGGCCACGCCCTGGCCCTCTGGACCGCTCTGCATCTCTTGTTGCTGCTGGGCCTGTCCCTTCTTGTGGTGCGCCAACGCCGTCGTCACGGCGTGGCCCTGGGCGACGGCGGCGTGCCGGAACTGGCCTGCGCCATCCGCGCCTTCGGCAACGCCACGGAGTACATCCCGATGGGCCTGGTCGGTCTTGCCGCCCTGACCCTGGCCGGCGCCCCGGCCCTTGCGGTCCATCCGGCGGGCCTCGTCCTGTTCGGCGGCCGGCTGACCCACGCCATCGTCCTGTCCCGGTCCGGAGAGGCCTCCCCCCTGAGGGCGGCCGGCGTGGCGATCACCTGGGGCGCCTACATCTACCTGGCGGTTGCTCTCCTCTTCTACGCCCTGCCCTGACGCCCTACCCTGACGCCGGGCCCCGGCGGCTTGCCCCCGCGGCGCCGGGCGGCCATATGGCGTGAATGAGCACCGAACTGTCTGCAGACCTCGTCGCCGCCGCCCTCAAGGCCGGGGCGGACGCCGCCGAGGCCATCGAAGCCGAACATCAGTCCCTGTCGGTCACCGTCAGACATGGCGGTCTGGAAGAGGTCGAGCGCGAGGAGTCCCGGGACCTCAGCCTGCGAGTCTTCATCGGCAAGCGCCACGCCACGGTCTCCGGCTCGGATATCACCGCCGACGGCCGGGCCCGGCTGGTGGAGCGGGCGGTCGCCATGGCGCGTCTGGCGCCGGAGGATCCCTGGTCGGGGCTTGTCGAGGCGGACGCCCTGGCGGGCGGACCCCGCCCGGTCCTTGACCTGTTCGATCCCGCCGACCCCGATCCCGAGACACTCGAGGCCCTGGCCCGAGAGGCCGAGGCGGCCGCCCTGGACATGCCCCGTATCGCCAATTCCGATGGTGGATCGGCCTCTTCGTCGAGGTCCGCCTGGCGTCTGGCGACGTCCAACGGTTTCTTTGGCGAGCATCGCGCGACCGGCTTCCACGTCGGCGCCGCCGTCATCGCCGGCGAGGGCGAAGGCATGGAGAGCGGCTATGACGGCCTGTCCCGTCGCTGGTTCGCAGACCTGCCCGCACCTGAAAAGGTCGGCCGGGAGGCCGCCCGCCGGGCCGCGTCCCGCCTCGGCGCCCGCAAGATCGCCTCGACCACGGCGCCCGTCATCTTCGAGAACCGGATCGCCACTTCACTTATCGGCCCCTTCCTCGGGGCCATCAGCGGCCCCTCTGTGGCCCGCGGGGTGTCCTTCCTGAAGGATCGGCTCGGCGAGGCCATCTTCTCTTCCTGCGTGACCCTGGTGGACGACCCCCACCGGCCGCGGGGACTCGGCTCCTCGCCCTTTGACGACGAGGGCGCGGTCAACCGCCGCATCGCCCTGGTGGACAAGGGCGTCCTGACCACCTGGCTGCACAACGCCGCCTCGGCGCGGCAGCTGGGGATGGCGCTCACCGGGCATGCCTCCCGTGGGTCCGCTGGACCCGCAGGCGTGGGGACCTCCAACCTGACCCTCGAGCCCGGGGACCGAGACCTGGCCGGCCTGATGTCAGACGCCGGGACCGGGCTCCTGGTGACCTCCATGTTTGGTCCCTCGCTGAACGCCAACACGGGCGACTGGTCCGTCGGTTGCTCGGGCTTCTGGTTCGAGAACGGGGAGATCGCCTATCCGGTCTCGGAGATCACCGTGGCGGGTGCGTTGCCCGACATCTACGCCCGTCTGGTCCCCGGTTCGGACCTGGAGTCTCGGGGCTCGGCCAATTCGCCCTCCCTGCTGGTCGACAGCCTGTCCATCGCCGGCAAGTAGTCCCCAGGCATTGGCTGTTCTCGAGGCGGTCCTTGCCCGATCAGGCCCAATGCAGCACGGAGTCGCCCCGGTTTGGCGCGCAGATGGGCAGGGTCCATTGATCCTTAACCTCCCGGGGACTATCGCCTCGGTCCAGGTGTGAATTCCAGGAGGCGTAGACATGCCCCATCGTCAGCTTCTTCACCTCGTCATCGGCGGCGAGCTCGTCGATGTCGACACGGTCGAATTCAGAGACCTGTCCAAGATCGACCTGGTAGGCGCCTACGCCAGCTACCAGGAGGCGGTGGACGCCTGGCGCGCCAAGGCCCAGTCAACGGTGGACAACGCCCTGATGCGGTACTTCATCATCCACGCGCACAAGCTGCTGAACCCCGACACCGACGGCCACGAGGCGTGACCTACTCTCGGCGGAGGAGGGTCTCGGTCAGGGCCCGGCCCCACATGTTGGACCGAAAGTCCGCCTTGATCGCGTCGGGGTCGTAGGCCGGGCTATCGACCCATTCCAGAAAGGTCAGGCCGGCCGGCTCGCCATCAGCCAGGTAGCGCTCGAAGGTGTAGTCCAGGACGCCGGTCTTGCCCGCCTTGACGTGCAGGTACTTCAGACTGAGCTGGTCCATGGCCTGGCGGATCGGGACGCCTTTCCGGAAGTGCAGGTAGAGTACGCTCATGATCCCCGCCCGATCCGCCCCGGACTTGCAGTGCATGAGGGCGGGGTACTCCAGGCGCTCGAACAGGGTTTTGGCGCCATGCACCCGGGCGCGGCTGGGGACCTCACGGGAGGTGATGGTAAAGTCCACCAGGTTGAGTCCCAGGCGCGCGCAGGCGTCCTTTTCCAGGGCGTAGAAGCTGGCGTCGAAGCCCCCCCGCAGGTTGACGATGGTGCGGATTCCCTTCGCCTTCCAGGCCTCGAGCTGGAACGGCCAGGGCTGGTTGGCCCGGAACAGCTCTTCTGACACCGCATGGGCGTTGGAAAACCGCAGGCGCAGGAAGGCATGGTCCTTCAACAGATAGTCGAGGTAGGCTCTGCGCCGCCCCTTCGGCGTCGTGAGGTCGTATTCCGCCAAGTCGGGGCTCCTGCGTGTGGGCCCTATCTAGGGCGCCGGCGCCGCACCGCAAAGCCCGCGGGGCCCCGCGCAAGGGCGACATCTTGACTTCGCCCGCCCAAGAGCCGACCCCAGCACAATGAACGCTCAGGCTGATCCGGACCGGCTGTCCAGCCGCGAGATCCTCGCCAGGACCTGGCGTGTCTACCTTGCGCCCCGCTGGCCGGGCCTGGCCCTCGCAGGCCTCGCCGCCGTGGTCGTCGCCGTCCTGAGCGCCAAGCTGGTCCAGATCCTCGAGCCGGCGATCAACGACCTTCTGGGAACGCCCAAGCCTGGCGCCCTCCTCGTCATTCCGCTGACCATCGCCGGCCTCGCCATCGCCCGGGGCCTGGCACAGGTTCTCCAGGCGACCCTGGTGAACCGGATCGGCAACGCCGTGGTCGGCGATGTCCAGGTCCAGCTCTTCGGCCGGCTGGTGCGGGCGGACCTCGCGAGACTGCGCTCCCAGCATTCGGGATCTTTCGTCTCCTCGGTCCTCTACGACGCCGGACTGATCCGCGAGGCCGCGACCGCGGGCGTGGTCAACTACACTCAGCACGCCCTGACTGTGGTGGGGGCGATCAGCGTGATGGTCTCCAACGACCTGGTCCTCTCTCTCGCCTTGATTGTGGCCGCCCCGTTCGCGAGCCTGATCATGCGCCGGTACGCCCGAGGGTCCTCCAAGGCCGCCCAGGGCGCCATGGCCGAGACCTCCGCCCTGTCCACCGCCGTGATGGAAAGTCTGGACGGCGTGCGGGTGGTCAAGATCGAGAACCGGGAGGCCTTTGAGGAGTCCCGGGTCGCTGAAGTGGTGCGCCGGCGGCAAGCCTTCCTGGTCCGGGGCGCTAACGCCCGAGCCCGCGCGGCGCCGGCCACAGAGACCCTGATGACCCTGATCACCGCCGCCGTCATGGCCTGGGCGGGCCTGCGGTCGCAGGAGGGCGGGATGAACCCGGGGGCCTTCGTGGCCTTCATCGGCGCCCTGGCCCTGGCCTCCCAGTCCCTGCGTCAGCTGGCCAACCTGCAGACCGTTTTCTCGGAAGGGCTGTCCGCCGCGCGTCGCCTCTACACGGCCCTCGATGTCGAGCCCGAGGTGGGCGACCGGCCCGGCGCCGTCGAGACGCCCCGGGGTGAAGGCCGGGTGGCCTTCGAAGACGTCCGTTTCGCCTACGGGGACGGCCCGGAAGTCCTTTCGGGCGTCAGCCTGACGGTCCAGCGCGGGGAGACCGTCGCCCTGGTCGGGCCTTCAGGTGGGGGCAAGTCCACCCTTCTGAATCTGATCCCCCGCTTCTACGACGTGACAGGAGGCCGGGTAACGCTGGACGGGCGGGACCTGCGCGACCTGACCCTGGCCTCGCTCCGCCGACGAATCGCCCTGGTCACCCAGGAGCCCTTCCTGTTCGACGACACCCTCCGCGCCAACATCGCCTATGCCCGGCCCGACGCCTCACAGCAGGAGATCGAGTCCGCCGCCCGTGCTGCGGCCGCCCACGACTTCATCCTCGCCCTGCCCCAGGGCTACGACACCCCGGCCGGGGAGGCCGGCCTGAGGCTGTCCGGCGGCCAACGGCAGCGCATCGCCATCGCCCGGGCCTTCCTCAAGGATGCGCCCATCCTGCTCCTGGACGAGGCGACCAGCGCCCTGGACGTGGAGAGCGAGGCCCAGGTCCAGGCGGCTCTGGCCAGGCTGATGGAGGGACGGACGACCCTGCTGGTGGCCCACCGACTCTCCACGGTCCGCAACGCAGACCGCATCTATGTCCTGGACCGGGGGCGGATCGCCGAGAGCGGAACACACGAGGCCCTGGTCGCCTCCGGCGGCCTCTACGCGCGCCTGGCCGGCGCCGACGACCTTGAGACCCTCGAGACCCCCGCATGAAGGGACTCCTGCGCAGGCCCTGGATCCAGGCCGTTCTGGGACGGATTCTTGCCGGCTACCTGATCCTGATCCGTCGCACCACGCGCTGGCGGCACGAGGGCCTTGAGGCCCTGGAGCCCATGATCGCCTCCGGCCAGGGCGCGATCGGCCTGTTCTGGCACGGCCGGATCCCGATCTGCCTGGGCATGGCCGAGACCTGGTGGCGGAAGGATAGCCGCCGATGCCTGGTGTCTCCCTCCTCCGATGGCGAGTTTGTCGCCCTCGCCCTGGAGTACGCCGGCTTCCCGGCCATCCGCATGTCGACCGCCAAGAAGGGCGACTCGGCCAAGGCGCGGGCCGCCGTGGCGGCCTTCCGCGAGGCGGTCCAGCAGGTGGCCGACGGCGGCGTCCTGATCATCACCCCGGATGGGCCCCGCGGCCCGAATGAGGAGATCGCCGCTGGCGCCCTGCAGATCGCCAAGCGCACGGGGGCGCCCATCTTCCTCACCGGCCTGGCGGTCTCGCCGTCCCTGCAACTGGAAAGCCTCTGGGACCGGGTGATGATCGCCGCCCCCTTCGGCCGGGGGGTCTGCGTCTGGGAGGGGCCCTTCCATGTCCCCGCCGACGCCGGCGAGGCCGAGATCGACCGACTGCGGGCCGACTGGTCGGCCCGGATGTCGGCCGCCACCCGCCGGGCCGAGTCCCTGGTGGGACGCGCCCCGGTTGATCCGGCGACCGGCGGGTGAGACACAGGACCCATGCCGCACGATCACGCCCACGACGATCATGATCACCGCCATGATCACCCGGGTCCGGATGCCTGGCGGGGGCCTCACGCCCATCCCCACACCGGACACGCCCATCACGGGCATGGGCATCATGGCCACCTTCCCAGGGATTTTGGCGGCGCCTTCGCCCTTGGCATCCTGCTGAACGCAGGGTTCGTCGCGGTCGAGGCCGGGGTCGGGATCGTCTCCGGATCGCTGGCCCTCCTGGCCGACGCCGGCCACAACGCCGCCGACGTCCTGGCCCTGATCCTTGCCTGGGGCGCCACCGTCCTGGCGCGCCGCCGCCCCGGCGCCCGGCACACCTACGGCCTCGGCAAGGCGACCATCATGGCCTCGGTCACCAACGGGATCCTTCTGGTCGCCGCCGTCGGCGCCATCGGCTGGGAGGCCGTCCAGAGACTGGCCGCGCCGCATCCCGTCTCCGCCGGACCCGTCCTGGTGACCGCCGCCATCGGCGTGGTGATCAACACCCTGACCGCCCTTCTCTTTCTGCGCGGGCAGCACGACCTCAACGTCCGGGGCGCCTTCCTTCACATGGTGGCCGACGCGGCCGTCTCGGCGGCGGTGGTCGTCTCGGCGGGCCTGATGCTGCTGACCGGCGGACTTGAGTGGCTGGACCCGGCCCTCAGCCTGGTCATCGTGGCGGTGATCCTGTCCGGCGCCTGGGGCCTGCTCCGGGAGTCTTCCGCCATGGCCATGGACGCCGCCCCGCCGGGGATCGACGTGGCGCAGGTCCGATCCTGGCTCGCCGCCCGCCCCGGGGTCCGCGAGGTGCACGACCTGCACGTCTGGCCCCTGTCCACCACCCGCACCGCCCTGACCGCCCACCTGGTCCGTCCCTCGGGCGAGTCGCCCGACGCCTTCCTCGCTGATACCGCCCGGGGCCTTTCGGAGACCTTCGGCATCGACCACGCCACCCTCCAGGTCGAGACCGGGGAGCTGGACTGCGACCTCGCCCCCGACGAGGTGGTGTGACCCTCCCCCTCACCCTCTACGGCCTCGCCACCGGGCTGGCTGAGCCCCTCGCCCCCCTCATCCTGAAGCGGCGGGCGAAGGCGGGGCGTGAAGACCCCCTTCGTCTGGGCGAACGACTCGGACGGGCCGGGGCGCCCCGCCTGCCCGGCCCCCTGGTCTGGCTGCATGGGGTCAGTGTCGGCGAAACAGTCTCCCTCCTCGCCCTGGTGGAAGGGCTCAGGGCCCGCCGCCCCGACCTCGGCCTCCTGGTGACCTCGGGCACCCGCACCTCCGCGGAACTCCTGGCCCGACGGCTGCCGGCCGGCGTCCGCCACCAGTACGTTCCCGTCGACACCCCCGGCGCGGTCCGCCGCTTCCTGGACCACTGGCGCCCGGACCTCGGCGTCTTCGCCGAGAGCGAGCTCTGGCCCAACCTGATCCTGACCGCCCGGCGGCGCGGGACCCGCCTGGTCCTGGCTTCGGCGCGGATCACGGAGGGCACGGCCCGGACCTGGCGACGGGCCCCCGCGAGCGCCCGCCGGCTCCTGTCCGCCTTCGACCTGATCCTGCCCCAGGATCGGGCCACCGCTGACCGGCTCAGGGGGCTTGGCGCCGACTGCGGTCGCGAGCTGAACCTCAAGCGGGCCGGCGCGCCCCTGATCTTCGACCCCGCCGAACTCGCGCGACTCCAGGGGCTCGCGGCGGGTCGCCCGGTGGTCCTCGCCGCCAGCACACACCCGGGCGAGGACGCCCTGATCGCAGAAGCCGCCGAGGGCCTGGGCGCCCTGGTGGTCATCGCCCCCCGGCATCCGGAGCGGGGCGCGGAGATCGCCGCCGCCCTCAAGGCGCCCCGCCGTGCGCTGGGCGAAGAGCCAGGCCCGGAGACCCCGGTCTGGATCGCCGACACTCTGGGCGAGATGGGCCTCTGCTTCCGCCTGGCGGACGTCGTGGTGATGGGCGGGAGCTTTCCGGGCGGGATCGGTGGCCACAACCCCCTTGAGCCGGCGCGGCTGGGCGCCCCGGTGATCACCGGGCCTGACATCGCCAACGCCGCGGATGTCTATGGCGAGATGTTTGAC
>Ga0209985_10004208_pt1 | contig 11721 bp, 13 predicted proteins | sample NOAtaG_FD_187305 | JGI IMG/M metagenome (GOLD analysis project Ga0209985, IMG submission 187305) | Freshwater lake microbial communities from Lake Erie, under a cyanobacterial bloom - NOAA_Erie_Diel6S_1000h metaG (SPAdes) (version 2) | ecosystem: Environmental > Aquatic > Freshwater > Lake ... | reverse complement strand
GGTACGAGGCGGCGGGCCTAAACCACGTCGAAGGGGCGGACCGCGACCGCCGGACCTGGCCACGGACCGATCCACAGACCGATCCACACACCGCTCGTCGATGACGCCCGAACCCCTTGTCGCCGCTGCCGACGTCCTCGACGTGACCACCCTGAACCGGGCCGTGGCTGGCCTGCTGGGTCGCGGCTTTCCGCTGGTGCGGGTGCGCGGGGAGATCGGCAACCTCACCCGCGCGGCCAGCGGGCACTGGTACTTCACGCTCAAGGACGACGCCGCCCAGGTGCGCTGCGTGATGTTCCGCGGCCGCAATGCGCTGGTCGGCTTTGCGCCACGCGAGGGCGACGAGGTGGAGGTCCGCGCCCAGGTCGGCCTGTACGAGGCGCGTGGCGAATTTCAGCTCACAGTGGAGGCACTGCAGCGGGCCGGCCAGGGCCGGCTGTTCGAGGAGTTCCTCCGCCTGAAGGCGCGGCTGGCCGCCGAGGGACTGTTCGACATCGCGCTCAAGCGGCCCTTGCCGGCGCTACCGCGCAGCGTGGGCATCGTCACCTCGTTGCAGGCGGCCGCCCTGCGCGACGTTGTCACCACGCTGCAGCGGCGCGCGCCGTATGCGCGGCTCATCGTCTATCCGGTGCCGGTGCAGGGTGCTGGGGCGGGCGCGCGGATCGCCGCCATGCTGGCGGCGGCCGCGGCGCGCAGCGAGGCCGAAGTGCTGCTGCTGGTGCGCGGCGGTGGCTCGCTGGAGGACCTGTGGGCGTTCAACGACGAGGCCGTGGCGCGCGCCATCCGCGCCTGCGCGCTGCCGGTGGTGGTGGGCGTGGGCCACGAGTCCGACTTCACGATTGCCGACCTGGCGGCCGACCTGCGCGCCGCCACGCCGACGGCGGCCGCCGAGCTCGTCGCGCCCGAGGCGGGCGCCCTAAGCGCCGCCGTGCAGGAGCGGCTCCAGCGCCTGCGTCGCGGCACCGAGCGGCGTCTGCAGGCAGCGCAGCAGCACATGGACTATGCGCTGCGCGTGCTCACCTCGCCGCGGGCGCCGCTGCGGGGCCTGGAGGCGCGGCTGTCGCAACTGTCGCTGCGGCTGGCGGCGGCGGCGCGCCAGCGGGTGGCCCGCGGTCATGCCGTGCTGGGTGCGCGCCTGCCGGGCCTGGCGCGGGGGCGCCCCTCGGCGCGGCCGGCCATGCAGGCGCTGGCGCAGTGCGTGGCGCGGTTGCAGCGGCAGCCGCGCGGGCGGTTCGACCGCGCGCAGGCGCAGTTGCAGCGTCTGCAGCAGGCCCTGCACCACCTCGATCCGCTCGCGGTGCTGGGCCGTGGCTACGCCCTGGTGACCGGGCCCGACGGGCGTGCCGTTACCGATGCGAGCACAGTGCATGCGGGTGACGCCCTGGACGTACAACTGGCGCGCGGCCGGCTGCGGGCGCGCGCCGAGCGCAGCGAGCCCGAGGCTTCGCCGGCGCGCCGGCGGGTCGAGCGATAACCCGCCGCCCGCGCGGGCGAGCCGCGGCGGGTGCCAGCATAGAATTCGCGTTCCTCCCTGTCCGACATCGCAAGGAACAACCATGGAACACACGCTGCCGCCCCTGCCGTACGCGATGGACGCCCTCGCGCCGCACCTGTCGAAGGAGACCTTCGAGTTCCACTACGGCAAGCATCATCAGGCCTACGCCACCAACCTGAACAACCTGATCAAGGGCACCGAGTTCGAGAACGCCGGCCTGGAGGACATCATCCGCAAGTCCGCCGGCGGTATCTTCAACAACTCTGCGCAGGTCTGGAACCACAGCTTCTTCTGGGCCAGCATGAAGCCCAACGGCGGCGGCGAACCGGCCGGTGCGCTGGCCGAGGCCATCAACCGCAAGTGGGGCAGCTACGCCGGCTTCAAGGAAGCGTTCACCAAGAGCGCCACCACCAACTTCGGGTCGGGATGGACCTGGCTGGTCAAGAAGCCCGACGGCAGCGTGGACATCGTCAACACCGCCAACGCCGGCACACCGCTGACCACGGCCGACAAGGCGCTGCTGACGATCGACGTCTGGGAGCACGCCTACTACATCGACTTCCGCAACGCACGTCCCAAGTTTGTCGAGACCTTCCTCAACCACCTGGTCAACTGGGACTTTGCCGCGCGCAATTTCGCCTGAGATGGCGGAGGCTGGCCCGGTGCCCGTCGCCGGGTGCTGAAGTCGCCCCGTTGATCGGCCCGGGCGCGCGGCCGCTCGGCGAGGCAGCCGGTCGGAGACCGGGCGCCTTGCACGCGTGCGGGGCGCCCGGCTCTGCGGGCACGCCTACCGCGGGATGCCGCCGATCCTGCTGCCGGCCTTCAGGCCGCGCTGCGCAAACCATCCCTGCGTCATCTCCAGCGCATAGCGCACCGGCTCGCGCGCGCAGTGCCGGGTGGTCTCGTCGCGCGGCTGCATTTCCTCGACGTTGACGATTACGCCGTCGTCGGCGATGAACGCCACGGCAAGCGGGATCAGGGTATTGCGCATCCACATGCAGTGGGTCGTTTTCTGGTCGAAGATGAACAGCATCCCGCCGTTGGGCGGCAGCGACGTGCGGAACATCAGCCCGCGCATGCGCGAGGCGTCATCGCGTGCCACCTCTGCCGTGATCAGATGCACCCCGGCGGTCAGCTTGACGGTCGGCAGCGCCGGTTGCGGCTGGGCGCCGGCACTCGTCAGCGCGAGGGCGGTGGCCAGCGCGAGCAGCGCGCGGCGCGCCGTGCGCGCACGCGCCCGCGCCCGCGCGCGGGTGTCGGTGACCGGAACGTACAGGCTCATTGCGGCGAACCGTGGTGGTGAAAGTGAAGCCGGTGATCGTACCCGCGCCTGCGCGGGCCGCTGAGCGACGGCCACGGGAGACCGTCGCCGCGCAATGACGGCCGGGCGGCGCCGCACGAGCAGCGGGCGCGAGGGCCATCGGCCAGGGCAGCTGTCCGCGCCTGCGGGCGGTCGCCCGGGGGTGCCCCCGTGGGCCACGACCTCTTGTCCCCGGCGAGTCAACGAGGCGGCGGGCCGGCGCGCAACCGACCCCGCGGGGGCCGCAACCGGAGCGGGCGAACGCCGCCGGCTACCTGCCGTCCTGACTCTTCTTCGGGCTCCTGGCCTTCTTCGCCTTCTTGGACTTCTTCTTGGCCTCGGCCTTGGCTGCCGGAGCCTGCTTGGCGGCCGGTGGATTGGTCGGCGCTGCCGGCGCGGCCTGCGGGGTTTGCGCCAAGGCTCCAGCCGCAAACAGGCTGGCGACGAGCATGGCAATCGGTCTGTTCATTCACTGTCTCCCTGGTCATGGGTCGCTTCGCCGGCGATGGCGCACGCCGGCGCGACGCGGATGCAATGCGTTCCCGCCGCGTGAGGTTGACGGGTCATCCTTGCAGCGAGTTGACGGCGGGTAAACTCGCGAAGGAACGCCTGCACGGACAAAGCACTGCAGTTCTGCCCGGCGGGCGCAAGCAGATCAACACAACAATCTGAGCTTGCGGAGAGCGCATGTACCAGCACATCAAGGTGCCCAGCACGGGACAGAAGATCAGCGTCAACCCGGACTTCACGCTGAATGTCCCCGACCAGCCGATCATCCCGGTCATGGAAGGCGACGGCACCGGGGTCGACATCACGCCGGTGATGATGAAGGTGGTCGATGCTGCCGTGGCCAAGGCCTATGGCGGCAAGAAGCAGATCGTCTGGATGGAGATCTACGCGGGCGAGAAGTCGACCCGGATCTACGGTCCCGACGTGTGGCTGCCCGAGGAGACCCTGCACGCTCTGCGCGAGTTCGTCGTGTCCATCAAGGGCCCGCTTACCACGCCGGTTGGCGGCGGCATCCGCTCGATCAATGTGGCGCTGCGCCAGGAACTCGATCTGTACGTCTGCCTGCGCCCGGTGCGTTACTTCAAAGGCGTGCCCAGCCCGGTGCGCGAGCCCGAGAAGACCGACATGGTGATCTTCCGCGAGAATTCGGAAGACATCTATGCCGGCATCGAGTACGAGGCCGAAAGCGACAAGGCCAGGAAGCTCATCAAGTTCCTGCAGGAAGAGATGGGCGTCAAGAAGATCCGCTTCCCGGAGACCTCGGGCATCGGCATCAAGCCGGTTTCCCGCGAGGGAACCGAGCGGCTGGTGCGCAAGGCGATCCAGTACGCCATCGACAACAAGCGCAAGTCGCTCACGCTGGTGCACAAGGGCAACATCATGAAGTACACCGAAGGCGCGTTTGCCAAGTGGGGCTACGCGCTGGCGGCCCGCGAGTTCGGCGCCGAACTGCTCGACGGCGGCCCGTGGATGAAGCTCAGGGCCCGGCACGGCGACATCGTGATCAAGGACGTGATCGCCGACGCTTTCCTGCAGCAAATCCTTTTGCGGCCGGCTGAGTACGACGTGATCGCCACCATGAACCTCAATGGCGACTACATCTCCGACGCCCTGGCGGCGCAGGTCGGCGGCATCGGCATTGCGCCGGGCGCAAACCTGTCGGACTCGGTGGCCATGTTCGAGGCGACCCATGGCACCGCACCCAAGTACGCCGGCAAGGACTACGTGAATCCCGGCTCCGAGATCCTGTCGGCCGAAATGATGCTGCGGCACATGGGCTGGGTCGAGGCGGCCGACCTCATTGTCGGTTCCATGGAAAAAACGATCCTGCAGAAGACCGTCACCTACGACTTTGCCCGCCTGATGGAAGGCGCCACGCAGTTGTCCTGCTCCGGTTTCGGCAACGCGATGATCGCCAACATGTGACGCTTGCCGTCATGCCCAACGAAACAGCCCCGCAATCGCGGGGCTTTTTCGTTGGTGCGGGTTTCAAGCGTGCGGCGCGATGTTGTTCGCCTGCTTACCCTTAGGCCCGCTGACGATCTCGAAGACCACCTTCTGGCCCTCCTTGAGCGTCTTGAAGCCGTTCATCTGGATTGCCGAAAAATGCGCGAAGAGATCCTCGCCGCCCCCGTCCGGCGTGATGAATCCGTAGCCCTTCGCGTCGTTGAACCACTTGACCGTCCCAGTAGCCATACCCGTCCGTCCTCGATCGTTTTCCGGGTCGAAAGCTGCGCCGCGCGCCGTTGTCTCGACCCGCCCACCACCGGGATGCGCCCGGTGAACCCCACGGCCTGCCGCTTGTCCACAACTGCACGCGCAGGCCGCGCATTTTTTTGACAAACGAGGGCTGGAGTCAAGCGTGCGGTGTCTGAAGCATGCACTGTCCAGCGGCTGCCTTGGGCAAGCATCCGTAGAAATGCCATGGAAGGGTTGCGCCTCTCGCAGCGCCTGCGGGCGGGGTTCCGGGGTAAAAACCCGTCAGGTCGGTCGTCGGTCCTGCGGAGCGGCGCGCAACTGGTGTGCCGGCGATCCGATTCAGTGCGCCAGCGGCAGGCGCGGTCGCCATCACGCCAGCGGTCCGGGCCGCGCGCGGGAGTAACCTATGATTCGCAGGTTTTCCGGGTCGGTTGACATCCGATCGCTTCGTAATGCGTTCTACTTGATGGCGCCATGAGCGGTGAGCGGTTCCAAGACGGCACGGTGGTCGAGAAGAAGTCGTCTCGGACCAAGCCGCCACCCCTGTTCCAGGTGGTCCTGCTCAACGACGATTTCACGCCGATGGAGTTCGTGGTCGGTGTGCTACAAAAATTCTTCGGCAAAGGGCGTGAACAGGCGACCCAGATCATGCTGAAGGTTCATCATGAGGGCCGCGGGGTTTGCGGCGTGTATCCGAGGGACGTGGCGGCCACGAAGGTCGAGCAGGTTTGTAGCTATGCACGCCAGCATCAGCATCCGCTGCAGTGCGTGATGGAGGAAGCATGATTGCCCAGGAACTCGAAGTCAGTCTGCACATGGCCTTCGTGGAAGCCCGGCAGGCCCGACATGAATTCATCACCGTCGAGCACCTGCTGCTGGCGCTGCTGGACAACCCCTCGGCGGCCGAGGTGCTGCGCGCCTGCGCCTGCAACATCGAGGACCTGCGAAAGAGCCTGCAGAACTTTATCGCCGACAACACGCCAATCCTGCCGCCGAACTCCGAGGCGGACACGCAGCCCACGCTCGGTTTCCAGCGCGTGATCCAGCGCGCCATCATGCACGTGCAGAGCACCAGCAACGGTAAGAAGGAAGTCACCGGCGCCAACGTCCTGGTGGCCATTTTCGGCGAGAAGGACTCGCACGCCGTCTACTACCTGCATCAGCAGGGGGTCACGCGCCTGGACGTCGTCAACTTCATCAGCCACGGCATCACCAAGGCGCCGCAGGAGGGTGAGAAGGCCGCCAAGGCGGCGCAGGGCGAGCAGGAGGAACAGCAGGGCGAGGGGGGGCGCGAGCAGCAAAGCCCGCTCGAGCAGTACACGATGAACCTGAACCAGCTCGCCAAGGACGGCAAGATCGATCCGTTGATCGGCCGCGAGCCCGAGGTCGAGCGTGTGATCCAGGTGCTGTGCCGGCGCCGCAAGAACAACCCGCTGCTGGTGGGCGAGGCCGGCGTGGGCAAGACCGCGATTGCCGAAGGCCTTGCCTGGCGCATCGTCCGGGAAGACGTGCCCGAGATCCTCGGCAAGTCCACCGTCTACTCGCTCGACATGGGTGCGCTGTTGGCCGGTACCAAGTATCGCGGCGACTTCGAGCAGCGCCTGAAGGCGGTTCTCAAGCAGCTCAAGGCCAATGCCAACGCCGTGCTCTTCATCGACGAAATCCACACCCTCATCGGCGCGGGTTCGGCCTCGGGCGGCACCCTCGATGCGTCCAACCTCCTGAAGCCGGCGCTGGCGACCGGGCAGCTCAAGTGCATCGGCGCGACCACGTACAACGAGTACCGCGGCATCTTCGAGAAAGACCACGCGCTTTCGCGGCGCTTCCAGAAGATCGACGTCAATGAGCCGACGGTGGCGCAGACGATCGAGATCCTCAAGGGGCTGAAGTCGCGCTTCGAGGAGCACCACGGCGTCAAGTACAGCTCGGGTGCCATTACTGCGGCAGCGGAGCTGTCGGCCAAGTACATCAACGACCGCCACCTTCCCGACAAGGCGATCGACGTGATCGACGAGGCCGGCGCTGCCCAGCGCATCCTGCCGGTGTCCCGCCGCAAGAAGACGATCGGCAAGGGCGAGGTGGAGGAGATCATTGCCAAGATCGCGCGCATTCCGCCGCAGACCGTGTCGACCGACGACCGGGCGCAGCTGAAGAACCTCGACCGCAACCTCAAGAACACCGTGTTCGGCCAGGACCCGGCCATCGACGCCCTGTCGGCTGCAATCAAGATGGCGCGCTCGGGGCTGGGCAAGCCAGACAAGCCGATCGGCTCCTTCCTGTTTTCCGGTCCCACGGGTGTCGGCAAGACCGAGGTGGCCAAGCAGCTCGCCTTCACCCTGGGCATCGAGCTGATCCGTTTCGACATGTCGGAGTACATGGAGCGCCACGCAGTGAGCCGGCTGATCGGCGCGCCGCCCGGCTACGTGGGCTTCGACCAGGGCGGCCTGCTGACCGAGGCGATCGCCAAGAAGCCGCATGCTGTGCTGCTGCTCGACGAGATCGAGAAGGCCCATCCGGACATCTTCAACATCCTGCTGCAGGTGATGGATCACGGCACGCTGACCGACAACAACGGCCGCAAGGCCGACTTCCGCAACGTGATCGTCATCATGACCACCAATGCGGGCGCAGAGACGCTGCAGAAGCGCTCGATCGGCTTTGCCAATGCGCGCGAGTCCGGCGACGAGATGGCCGACATCAAGCGGATGTTCACGCCCGAGTTTCGCAACCGCCTGGATGCAATCATCAGCTTCCGCGCGCTGGACGAGGAGATCATCCTGCGCGTGGTCGACAAGTTCCTCATGGCGTTGGAGGACCAGCTGCACGAGAAGAAGGTCGATATCGCCTTCTCGGACGCCCTGCGCAAGCACCTGGCCAAGAAAGGCTTCGACCCGGTCATGGGCGCGCGGCCGATGGCGCGTCTCATTCAGGACACCATCCGCAAGGCGCTGGCCGACGAACTGCTGTTTGGCAGGCTGGTCAACGGCGGCAAGGTGAGCGTGGACGTGGCGGCCACGGCCGACGGCAAGGACGAGATCAAGCTCGAGTTCCCGCCGGCCGACGGCGGCAATGCGCCGCAGCAGGAGCGCGGCGAGCCGGTCCTGTCCGAGTAGGCGCGCGGCGCGCTGCCGGATCACCCGGATTGTCTGGACTACCCGGGCCGCCGGGAAGCCCGAGGGTGTCCTTCCGGATTGACTTCGCGTCGATTTGCTCCGACAGTTCTTGCTGGCGCCCGCTGGATAGGGCGCCAGGATCCCCCAACGAGGAGACAACCGTGATGAAGCTGATGGCGGCCCGTCTTGGCGCCGCGGCGGCCTTGGCTGCCTGTTCCTTATCCGCGATCGCCCAGGCCCCGGCGGCGCCGATCGATGCGCGCGCGGGCGCCTACCTGTCCGCCAACTGCGCCAACTGCCATGGCACGCAGGGCAAGTCGGTGGGCGCCATGCCGAGCTTGGCGGGCCAGTCCAAGGCCACCATCGTCGAGGCGATGCGCGCCTTCCGCGACGGCAAGCGTCCTGCAACGATCATGCATCAACTGTCGCGCGGCTACAGCGACGCGCAGATCGATGCGATTGCCGACCATCTGTCGAAGCTGCCGCGCTGAGGAGCACCCATGAAGCACAACTTTTCGCGTCGCGATCTGCTCAAGCTCGGAGCCGCTGGTGCGGCAGTGACCTCGCTGGCCGGCTGCGCCACCATCGACGCCCAGCCGCTCGGTCGCGTGGTGGTGGTGGGCGGCGGCTATGGCGGCGCCACGGCCGCCAAGTACATCCGCATCTGGTCCGAGGGACGGATCGACGTCACGCTGGTGGAGCCCGCCGAGAGCTTTGTCTCCTGCCCGATGTCCAACCTCGTGATCGGCGGCAGCCGCAAGCTGGCCGAGATCACGGTGCCCTACAGCGGCCTGGCCAAGTACGGCGTCAGGATGGTGCGCGACAGTGCCGTGGCCGTCGATCCCGACAAGCGCACCGTGCGCCTGGCCGGCGGCTCCACGCTGGAATACGACCGGTTGGTGCTGTCACCGGGCATCGAGTTCATGTTCGAGGCCATCCGCGGCATGACGCCGGCGGCCGTTGAGCAGATCCCGCACGCCTGGCGCGCCGGCCCGCAAACCGCGCTGCTGCGGCGCCAGCTGGAGGCCATGCCCGACGGCGGCGTGGTGGTGATGAGCGTGCCGCTGGCGCCCTATCGCTGCCCGCCCGGCCCGTACGAGCGCGCCTGCCAGATCGCCCACTACATCAGGACCTCCAAGCCGAAGAGCAAGCTGATCGTGCTCGATGCCAATCCGGCTATCGTGTCCAAGCCGGGCCTTTTCGGCGCGGTATTCGGCAACGACTACAAGTCGATCATCGACTACCGCAGCGGGGCGGCGGTGAGCGAGGTCGACGTCACCGGTCGTACCTTCACGCTCGATCTGGGCGAGCGCGTCCGCGGTGACGTGCTCAACCTGATCCCGCCGCAGCGCGCGGCCAACATCGCGCGCGATGCCGGCGTCATCACCGCCAACGCGCGCTGGTGCGAGGTGGACTGGACCACGACCGAGTCGGTGAAGGTCAAGAACATCCACGTGCTCGGTGACGCCACCTTGTCGGCGCCGGCGATGCCGAAGTCCGGCCACATGGCCAACCAGCACGGCAAGGCAGCGGCTGCCGCCATTGTCGAGCTGATGAATGGCCGCGCGCCGATCCCGCCGATGATGGCCAACACCTGCTACAGCTACATCGACGCCACCAATGCCATCCACGTGGCCAGCGTGCATCGCTGGGTACCCGAGAAGAAGACGATGGAGACCGTGCCGGGCTCCGGCGGTGTGTCGCCGCTCGAGCGCAAGGACTGGCCGCTCGAGGGGGCCTACGCGTGGAGCTGGGCGCAGACCATCTGGGCCGACATGTTGATGTAAGCGAGGGGTATCGGGCCGCTCGGGCGGGGGTCCCGACACAAGCGATGACGGCAGCGCCTGGCGCTGCCGTCGTCGTCTTCAGCCGGCATGTGGCTCGTTCGGCTCGCGCAGGCCGATCGTGCTGGCTAGCTGCGGATGCCGCCCCACTTTGTCGGCGTAGACCTGCCGCAGCCGGTCGAGGTCTCGCGCCTCGTCGCCCGTGAGCAGGATGAACTGATCCACCCCCACCGTGCGGGTGGCGTAGTCGATGTAGCCCAATCCGAGCGGCACCTGCATGCGTAGCGCCAGGTGATAGAAGCCCGAGCGCAGGCGATCCTGGCGGCGGCGCGTGCCTTCGGGCGACAGCGCTACCCAGAACCAGGGTTCGCGGCGCATGTGCTCCTCCAGTTGTGCCACCGCGCCGCTGGGATGGCGGCGGTCGACCGGGCGGCCGCCCCACAGTCGCATCAGTCGACCCAGCGTGGCGCCGGTCAGGCCGCGGAACAGCGACTCCTTGCCGATCCAGCGCAGCGGCATGCGGGACGCCCACTTGGCCAGCAGGCTGATGATGAAGTCCCAGTTGGACGTGTGCGGGTAGAAAATCAGCACGCCCTTCGGGCCGGGCAGGCCGGAAAAGCGCAGTTGCCACCCGAAGCGCGCCAGCAGCCAGAGGGCCAGGCGCGCCAGCGCGGCCGACCCCTGCTCAGCGCTGTCCGGTGCTGCCGAATCCGGCGGCGCCACGGTCGCTCTCCGCAAACTCGTCCACCAGGTCGAACTCGACTTGCAGCACCGGCACGATCACGAGCTGCGCAATACGCTCCAGCGGCTGCACGGTGAAAGCGGCCGGGCCGCGGTTCCAGCACGACACCATGAGCTGGCCCTGGTAGTCGGAATCGATCAGCCCCACCAGGTTGCCGAGCACGATGCCGTGCCTGTGGCCCAGGCCCGAGCGCGGCAGGATCAGCGCGGCGTAGCGCGGGTCACCGATATGAACCGCCATCCCGGTCGGGATCAGTTCGGTGGCGCCGGGCGCCAGCACCAGCGGCTGCGCGAGGCAGGCGCGCAGGTCGAGGCCGGCAGCGCCCGCGGTGGCATAGTGCGGCAGGTGCCCGCGCAATCGCTCGTCGAGAATGCGAACCGGCAGCTTGCGCATCAGGACTTGCCCTTGAGACGCTCGGCGAGGTCGCCCGTGGCCGAGCCACCAGCCAACAGCCTCCTCAGTCGCCGCCACGCGAGAAAGCAGAGAAAGGCGCCGATCGCAATCGGCACCGCGCCGCCCCGTGCCGACAGACCCGCCAGAATGAACACCAGGCCGCCGAAGGCGAGCACCAACGCCCCCAGGAACTGCTGCGGCGACAGGCCGGTGGCACGGGTGGCCTTCCGCCGGAGTGCCTCGATCAGCGCCTCGGCCTGCGTCCGGTCGAGCGGGCCGGAGCGAGCGCCCGGCTGGGCTGGCGCACCCGGGCCGGGGGGCGCGTGCGCCGGCGCGGCTTGAAGGGTGCGCACCTGCCGATGCTCGATCTGCGCCAGATAGGCGACGAAGTCGCCATCCTTCGGCTCTTGGCCGATTCCGCCAGCGGGGTTCATCGGGTACGGGCGCCTTTCAGGGTTGGCTCAGAGGGTGAGAGGCAATCCGGCGTGCCCGAGGGGGCTGCCCAAAGCGCTCCAATCTAGGCGCAAAGCGCAGCCGTAGCTCGGGCTACGGCGAGCATTTGCAACGACGAGTGGGGCGCTTTGGGCAGTCACAGCGGGCATGTCGGATTGCCTCTCACCCTCTCAGTCTGCGCCCAGTCGCTGGGCGATGGCGGCAATGATGCGCCGCGCCTGCGTGAGCTTGCT
>Ga0209985_10004206_pt1 | contig 11722 bp, 13 predicted proteins | sample NOAtaG_FD_187305 | JGI IMG/M metagenome (GOLD analysis project Ga0209985, IMG submission 187305) | Freshwater lake microbial communities from Lake Erie, under a cyanobacterial bloom - NOAA_Erie_Diel6S_1000h metaG (SPAdes) (version 2) | ecosystem: Environmental > Aquatic > Freshwater > Lake ... | reverse complement strand
ACGGGTCGAACTACTTCATGCTCAACCTGATCGTGAACTACCGCCGCCCGGAGCGGATCAGCCGGGTGTCGGGGATTCCCGCCGATTGGCGGCGGTCGGGCTACAACGTGCGGGCCCGCGCGGGCGAACTGCTTGCGGATCTCGTGCGGCACACCGACGCGGCCTTCCTGCTGGTGTCGTTCAACGACGAGGGCTTTTTGTCGCTGGCGGAGATGCACGACATCCTCGGCCGGGAAGGGGCCGTCGAGGTGGTCGAGATTCCGTACGCCACGTTTCGCGGCAGCCGCAACCTGCGGAGCCGGTCGCCCCGGGTGACGGAGCGGCTGTTTCTGGTGGAGCGGTGACCGGCGGCGGGCGCCGCGCCGCCGGCCTGCCGCTCACACAAAAAGCCCCCGGCGGAAGCCGGGGGACTCCGGGTGGCATGCCGTCCCGTGTGCCATGCGGTACGAGCTTGAGCCAGGACATCTCGCACGGTCGTGCAGCATGGATGACTGGCTGGTTTTCATGCCCGGAGTCCCCGGGTTTCCACCCGGGGCTTCTTGGGACGGGTAACGCGACCGATTTCCAATGGTCGCAGGATCATGCCCGTCCTTTTGGTTTTGCTTTCGTCCCGGGTGCCATGCGGCACGAGCCTGAACCAGGACATCACGCACCGTCGTGCAGCATGGATGACCGGATGGTTTTCATACCCGGAGTCCCCGGGTTTCCACCCGGGGCTTCTTGGACGGGTGACGAGACCGATTCCCAAGGAGCGCAGGATCATGCCGGTCCTTTTGGTTTTATTTCGGTTTTGTCCTGTTCGGCGGCGGCAGCGGGCTACCATGCTCGGGGATTCGTTGGCCACTCCCGTCCGCTTGGATGCCTCCCGTGCGCCCCGCAATTTCGCCCGTCGCCCCCGCCTGGATGAGCCGCTGGCTCGTGGCGGCCGGCCTCTACAACCTCGCCTGGGGCGGCCTCACGGTGCTCGTGCCCGGCTGGCTCTTCGACCTCACCGGCATGGAGCGTCCGAATTACCCCTTCATCTGGCAGTGCGTGGGGATGATCGTCGGCGTCTATGGGATCGGCTACCTGGCCGCCGCGGGCGACCCCTTGCGGCACTGGCCGATCGTGCTCGTGGGTTTTCTCGGCAAGATCTTCGGGCCGCTCGGTTATGCCATGGGCGTGCTCGACGGCACGGTGCCCCCCGCGTTCGGCGTCACGCTGCCCACGAACGATCTCATCTGGTGGGTGCCCTTCGGCCTGATCCTCTACGCGGCGTTCCGCGCGAACACCGACACGTCGGCCGCCGGTCCGGCCGCCGACCTCGATGCGGCCCTCGCGGCCGCCCACACCCACACCGGGGCGACGCTGGCGGACCTGTCGCGGCAGTCGCCGGTGCTGCTGCTCCTCCTGCGGCACAGCGGATGCGTCTTCTGTCGGGAGGCGATCGCCGACGCGGCCGCGGCCCGGCCGCAGATCGAGGCCGCCGGAGTGCGGCTCGTGCTCGTGCATCAGGGGAGTGACGACGACCTTCGACCGCTGCTCGAGCGGTATGGACTCGCCGGAGTCGATCGCGTCAGCGATCCAGCAAAGGAGCTGTACCGGTCCCTGGATTTGCCACGCGGCACCCTCGGTCAGCTGTTCGGCCCGCCGGTGTGGGGCCGGGGGCTCGCCGCGGTGCTCGCGGGGCACGGCATCGGCCCGCTCGTCGGCGACGGGTTCCAGATGCCCGGGGCGTTTTTGATTCGCGACGGCCGCATCGTCGCGGCGTACCGCCATCGGCACGCGGCCGATCGCCCCGATTGCGGCGCCCTGGCTTGTGGCACGTCGCGGCCGCTGCCCGCCGCGGGGGCCGCGTCGTGACCGTGACCGATCTTCTCCTCATGGCCCAGGCCGTCGCCTCGGGAGGGATGTGCGGCCTCATCTGGTTCGTGCAGGTCGTGCACTACCCGCTCTTCGCCCGTGTGACCGGGGCGGGTGATCGTGAGTATGCGGCCGAGCACCAGCGGCGCACGGCGTGGGTCGTGATCCCGTTCATGCTCGTCGAGGGCGCGGTCGCGGCGCTGCTGGCCATCACGCCGCCGCCGGGGATCCCGCGGGCCGCCGCCGTCGCGGGCCTCGGGCTGGTGCTGCTCGTGTGGGCGAGCACGGCGGCGGTGCAGATGCCGCTGCATGGGCGGCTCGGCCGCGAAGGTCACGTGCCCGCGGCGGTGGCCGCCCTGGTGCGGTCGAACTGGCCGCGGACGGTGCTCTGGACGGCGCGGGTCCTGCTCGCCGTGTGGATGCTGCGGGTCGGTGGGTGACGCGAGGCGGCAGTGGTTCGCGGCTTCCTGGGGCTCGAGCCGGCCGGAGATGGCCGGCAGCACCAGCAGCGTGAGGATCGTGCCGGGCATCAGGCAGCCGATCACGACCGTGGCGAGCGGCCGCTGGACCGCGGCGCCGGCGACCACGGTTCCGCGTGCCGGCCCTACTTGCTGCGATAGAACCAGTCGAAGGCGCGGTCGGGCAGGCGGTGGATCCGTGGCAGCGGCCCGCCGTCATGTGTGCCCGTGCGGGGCTGGCATGGACCACGGTAGATCGGTCCGCACGTCGGTGCCCCCGGCTTTCCGATCAGGTCGAAAGGCTGTGGAGGGCTGGCGGGATGGCACGGGGGGGGCGGGACGCACGGCGGCAGCAGCCGTGGTTCGCCGCACACGTGCAGCGGCTCGATGCCCGCCTGCCAGTCGGCGGGGGAGTCGGTTCGCGGCGGCAGCATGCCGGCGATCCGTGCCTTCGCGTCACGGCTCGGCGCGTCCGCGCCGAGCGGAACAGCCTCGGCCCGCGGATCGGTCGTCCGTGCCGCGGGCCCATTGCCAGCGCGGGGCTCCGGTTGCGGCGGCGTGGGATCCTGACCGGCGGCAGCGCCGATCCACAGGGTGCCGGCAACCAAGGCTGCGAGCGGCATTGGAACGATCGAGCAGGTGGCTGGAGCGGTCATGTTCGTCGGCATGTCAGGGGGCGGGAAGAGGCTGGATCGGTTCGGGTGCGGCCGCCGCGGGGGGGGGCACCAGGGGCATGGGAGGCTGGTTGGGATCGCGGCCCACACGCCGCCCGTCGTCACCCAGCTCCATGCGGAAGTCCGCCGGAGTGGCGGCCGGGGCTTCGAGCGTCGGCGGAAAGACCTCCAGCTGCAGCAGGTCTGCCACGGCGACCGCGCCGCTCCAGCGGTCCGCCTGCGACTCGACGAACGCCAGTTCGGTCTCCGTGAGGATCCGCTGCGCCTGCAGCAGGCTCAAGAACGTGACTTCGCCCCGGGCATAGAGCTGCTGCGTCAGCTGCACGGTCTGCCGGGCCTTGGGAAGGATGAACTCTTCGTACCAGGACACGAGCCGTTGGGCGGTGCGGTAGTTGGCCATGATTTGGGCCGTTTGCGTCGCCAGATCGAGCTCGATGCTGCGGAGGTTGGCCCGCGAGGAGGCGATGTCGGCGCGGGCGGAGCGAATGTTGCCCTGATTGCGATCGAACAGCGGCACCTCGACCATGACCTGCAGCAGCCCCTGGTCCTGCGGCGGGAAGTCGACCTGCCGCTGGTAACCCCCCATCAGGTTCACGTTCGGGATCGGCTCCACGACGGACCGTTCGAGGGCCCATTGGGCCCGCGCGACGTCGGCTTCCGCGGCCCGCGGCAGAGCGTTGCGCTGCACGACCGCGTCCTGCAGCATCTTGAGGTCGAAGGCGGGCAGTTGCAGGAACAGATCCGCCTCAATTTCACCGACGTCGGCCCGCGGCAGGCCGATCGCGGCCGCCAGCTGCCGGCGGCCCGTTTCGATGAACACCGCCGAGTTCAAGAGCCGCACGTCGGCGCGGTCCCGTTCGATGCTCCAGAAGAGGACGTCGGCCTTGGTGCCCTCGCCGGCCTTCGCCAGTTCGTTGCCGATGTCATACGACCGCTTCGCGATGTCCAGCAGTTGGTTGTAGATTTCGACGCGGCGCTGCGAGATGAGCAGGGCGTAGAACGACTGCCGGACGTCACGGAGCACGTCGAAGCGGGCGCGGATCAGTTCATATTCCGCTTTTTGCACCTCCCGCAGCGCGGCCTGTTGGGCGAGCCGCAGCTTGCCGGCCGTGACGATGTCCTGGGCGGCGAAGCCGTTCCACTGGCTGTTGGCTCCCGCGACCTGCGGTGATCCGGCCGCAAGCGTCGGGTTGGGGTAGAGACGGGCCTGGACCGCCTTGCCGCGGGCCGCCTCGACGGCGGCCCGGGCCGCGCGGAGCTTGGGGTGGCTGCGCTCGGCCAGCGCCACGAACTCGTCCAGCGTTCTGGGGGACGGGCCGTGTGGAGCGAGGGTCGGATCGTCGCTGCCGGGCCGCGCGGCCGTCGGGTAGTCGCCGAGCGGTCGGCCGGGATCATCGAGGCGGGTCGGCGTGGCCGGGGTTGTCCAGGCAGCGCCGTCCGTCCCCCAGGCGGCGAGCGGAGCGATGGCCATGCCAACGGTCGCCGCAGTCAGGCAGCGCAGGAAAGCGCCTCGCGGTTTGGAAGCCACTCTGGTGATGATCATGGGGCGGTGCAGCGCGGTGTGAAATCTGTCCACCGCAAAAGCATCGGCCGATTGCCCGGGCCGCGGCCATACAATCGCAATAAATTGCCGGACAGGAAACGCCGCGAAGGCGGGTGGTCCGCGGCTTTCGGGCGGGCGGCCAAGGCCGCGGCATTCAGGGGAGATGGGCGGCCCGCCCGCGCCGGGGGCCGCTGCCGGCAAGCCCGACGCGGGATGGTGGAGTCAGGCGAGCGTTCGCATGCCCGGCTCCTCCATGAACGCGTAGCAGACCATGTGAAGCACGTGCATCTGCACGTCCTCGACGCGGCCATAGTGGGTGTCGTTCACGACGATCGCCTGTCCGGCGAGCTCGGCGAGGCGGCCCCGTTTGGCGCCGACGATGGCGGCGGTCTCCAGGCCATGAGCATTGGCCCATTCGAAAGCCCGCACGAGGTTGGGCGAGTTGCCGCTCACGCTCGCCGCGATCAGGAGGTCGCCGCTCCGCGCGTAGTTTTCGAGTTGACGAACGAAGGCGTCGTCGAAGCTGTAGTCGTTCCCCAGGGCCGTGAGCCAGGCGACGTTGTCGGTCAGGGAGAGCACCCGCATCCGCCGCGGCAGCCGGTCGGACGCCCCTTTGCCGAGGTCGGTCGCAAAGTGCGAGGCGTTGGCCGCGCTGCCGCCGTTGCCGATCGCAAAAATCTGGGCATCCCGCAGCCACGCGGCCCGCAGGCTCTGCGCCAGCCGCTCGATCTCGGCGACGGGCACGCTGTCGAGGGCCGCGTGCTGGGCCGCGATGTAGTTCCGGAGCCACTGTTGCATCGAACGTTCCTGAAGGATGGCTCATGATTCCCGGAGGCGTGGGGCGGCCAGCGGGACAGCCCCGCCCCGGCACCGCATCTTCGCGCCGCGTCGCGCGGGCCACAAGTGGGCCCTGCGCACGTGCGCGGGACGCCGGGGTACAGGCCGCGAGGTGTTTCGGCCCGCTGAAGCGCCCGGAGACTTGTGCCCGCGGTCGGTGTATGGCCTCGTGGACGCCGACGGGAATACGCCGCTTCCGTTGTGCGCTGCTGGTCGTCGGGCTGTGCAATCCTCGCGGCCGCAGAGAAATCCCCAGCCCGGCCGCCGCCGCGGCCCGCGAACCGTCTGCCGTCGTGCCGGAGGCTCACCGGGCCAGTTCCACGAGGTGATCGACCAGCGCCTCGCCGTCACCGGGCTCGAGGCCCGCCGGAATGGCGCCGACCTCATAGCCTCCCTCGGCGAATGCCCCGCGGTGCGGCCAATATCCGTTCCAGCCGTTGGTGAGGGTCGTGAGCAGCACCGGCTTTTCCAGCCGGCGCCGCAGATCGACCGCCAGTTCGCCGAACAACTCGACCGGCGCGGCCACGACGTAGGAATCCCCGATGAGCCAGACGGCGATGTCGATTTCGTGCCCTCGGATGACGACCGTCTTGGCACGGCAGACGAGATTGCGGCCGTCCTTCGCCGGCGCGATCGGCCGCGTGGCCTGGGCGAGCGTGCGGACGAAGCTGCCGGCAGTCTCGCCGATCCGGTCGACGTTCCGGGGGTCTTCCTGCGTGGCCATCCAGGGATGGACGTTGCCGGCCGCGCCGAGCACGAACATGCTCTTGCCGTCGGGGATGTTCGCGTCGAGCCACTTGCAGGCTGCACCGGGGTAATCGCTGCTGATCATGCGGCTCGCCTTGCCGAACACGACCGGATGCGCCCCCAGGCTCCACACGTTGACCTGCCGCGGTCCGTTGACCTGACGAAACTGCAGCAGCGTGCATGTCGGGTCGGGGGCGGGGCGGGGCGGATGTTCGAAGATCGTCTGCGGGTTCCAGCACATGCGAATCGTGCCATCCACCGGCACGCGACGGTTGTACCCCAGGCCGAGGGGCGCCTCCTGGATCCAGGCCGTCACCGGATGAATGAGGTCGTTGGCCCGCCGCACGGCGTCGATGATCTTCGGCTGGATCGATTGCAAGTAGTCGTCGGACGGGGCGGGGCCCGAGTGCGTGTGCGTCGTGCTGACGAGAACGTGCGCGGGATCGGTGTCGATGGCCTGGGCGATTTCGGCCCGCAGCCGGCGGCACGGGGCGTTGGGCAGCACGCACAGGTCGAGGCTGACGAGCACAGCCTTGAGCCCGCCATCCTTGAGCACGCAGGCACGCACCAGGAGCGGCAGATGAACTCCGTCGCTGCCCGACCGCTCGCGGGGCGTCGGATACCCCATCAGCGGCACGGATGCGTCGGGCGTGATGTCGCCGGCCCCGAAGCCGCACCGCAGGACCACCGCCGATATCAGCGGAGCGGGCGCCGGCCGCTCCTCTTGCTGCCGTGCCACCGCCGCAGGGGGAGGCGAATCCGCGGCCAGGAGCCCCAGTCCGATCACCGCACCGCCGACCAGACACGCTCCGCGGGCCATTTTCCGCCACGACATGATGAGTCCTCCACGGAGCAGGATAGCCGGCGAAGAACGTGCACGTCAGGGCTGCTCGAGGCGTGGCAGATTCACGAGATCGAGCAGCTCCCGCGGCTGAGGACCGCCGGGTCGACGCGGGGCTCGGCCGCCCGTGTCGGGGCCGTCACTTGGCGTCTGCGGCACCGTAGGTCGCGAGCGCAGCCTCCAGCTCCGCCCGCAGTTGCGGGAACCGGCCCGAAGGCAAAACCGCCAGGGCGGCCTTCACGGTGGCCACGGCCTCGTCGCGCTTGCCGTTGCGAAACTGCGCGAGCGCCAGCAGTCCGCCGATCTGCGGGTTTCTGCGTTGGGTGAGTTCCATCGCCCGCATGGCGGATTGGAGTGCCGCCGGCGCGTCCCGCAGCGACTCCGGACGGACGTTGAGCAACACGCTGGCCGCGGTGGCCTGCTCCTCGGCGTCGTCCGGCCGGGCCGCCGCCAGCCGCCTGGTGGCGTCGACGAACTGCGGCACATCTTCGCGGTGCTTGTGGATGTCGCGCACCACCGGCAGCAGCGCAGCCGCGGTGTCGGGCTCGAGCTGCAGGGCCGCCTCGAGGTCGGCAGCCGCGGCGGCGAACTGCTTGAGGGCCATGCGGTTTTGGGCCCGCGCCCGCAGTTCCACGGCCGTCGTCAGCTGCCGCTGCTCCATCTCGGCCACGCTGTCGGGCGCGATCACCTCCAACTCCGCACAGAACATCAGCGCGGGATCCCCATATTCCACGAGCGAGGCCGCGAGCGCATCGACCGTGCGGGGCACCCGCGTCGCCACCAGTTCCCGCTCTCCTGCCAGCACCCGGACGGGCGCGTCGAGGTCGACGAACCGGTCGTCGAGCAGCAGCGTCAGCCGCTCCACGTGGCAGGCGGTGTCGATCTGAAACTCGTTGCCCACACGGGTCACGTCGAGTCGCTGAAAAGCCGCCGGCGCGTCGTTCCGCAGCCAGTAGCAGCGGCGGCGGAGATAAGCGTGGAACGGGTAATTGCGTTCGAGCAGCTTGGCCGTATCGGCCGTGCCGATTGGCAGCGGCAGGAGGGGCTGGTGCCAGATGACCCGTGTGGGCAGGGGGTCGCGGCTGAACCCGGCCAGCCAGCCCGGCGTGTCACGGTCGTCGATCGCATGCCCCTGGCCGAGGTGTTCCTTGTATTCAAGCCGGTAGCCGGATCCGGCCTGCCGGCCCAGCGCCCGGACGGCCGCGGCAAAACTCCGGGCCAGCGGATACCGCTGGAAATCCGTGTCGGCCGTCCCGATCTGGATCATGACGGGGAGGTTGAGGAGATTGTCCGGGGCGGCCCGGCCGCGTGCGCCGAGATAGTTGAAGCCGGCGCTCGCCGCCACGGCGGCCCAGCGATCAGGGAGCGACGGACCGAGGTGCAAGACCCCGATGGCACCCATCGAGTAGCCCATCAGGTAGACCCGGTCGCTGTCGATCTCCCACTTCGCCGGCAGTTCGACGAGCAGCCGCTCGAGCGCCGCGATCGAGGCTGGTTCGTTCCAACTGCCCGTGGAATTGACCGGGGCCCGGGGTGAGACGCACAGCCCCTGCTGCACGGGGTATTGGGCCATGGTCGCGGCCCAGCCCTGGTCATTGCTCTGCGGGCTGTTGCCGCCGCCGTGCAGGTTGATGAATACCGGCCAGCCACGCTCCGGTTTCATGCCCGCCGTCCGCGCTCCGTACCGCATCGTGATGCGGACTTTTTCTTCCGGGCCTTTCCACCAGTCGGCCTGCACGGCCCCCACGGTGACGCCGCTGTCCGGCTTGAGCCAGCCCTGAGGAAACGCCAGTGGCTGCGGCGGTTTATCGGGCTTCTGCGCCGCGAGCCGCTCCCGCCAGGCCGCCCACAGGCCGCGCTTCCACGCAGCCGCGGCCTCCTTGGAGAGCGGCGGCTGGTCGGACTCCGGCCGCTTCGTCCGCGCCCGCTGTTCGGGCGACAGGCCGGCATACTCCGCGTGGCGGGCCAGGAGCGCCGTCAGTTCGGCGGTCGGCGGAATGCCGGGCTCAGCGGCTCGGACTCCGCTGGCGGCGCAGAGTAACGCGGTGATCGTGCCGGACCGGCGAACTGTTCGGCCGAACAGCATGGCTGGATGTCTCCCAAGTGTGTCAGGCCTGCGAAACGGTAATGCAGGGCTCCGGGGGCGAACCATCGGCCGGCCGGGATTCCGTCAGTCGCGTGCCTCACCGGACACCGCTGAACGAGGATCCCACGCCGCAGCGGCGGGGGAGGCGGCGAACGGTTCTTCAAGGGACGGGAACGGCAAGCCGTGGCGGACCGCCGTTGCTCAGGATAACCGGGGGTCATACGACATCGCGACCATGGCGATTTTCCCGGAATACGTCGACTTCGACGCGGCGGAAGTTTTCCAGTGAGTGGTGCCGGTGCCCGCCGGGAGGATGCTCGCATGGCAGCCCTGATGGGCCGCCAGAAAATCCTTCCGGCTCTTGTCTTTCGCGGTTGGCGAACCCAAGGTTCGCCCCGCGAAAGTCCCCGACCATGGACATTTCTTTCAATGCCGTTCTTGCAATGCCGGCGACGCCGGCTGTGGATCGTTGGCTTCCCCCTGACAATGCGAATGGATATCGACACGGCCGCGGTCGGCTCCGCGGCGATGACTTTGGCCTGACCGCGCGGCCCAGTCTGCTGGGGCTGGCCCGCACCGATCTCGAGGCCCAGGCCCGGCTCTGGCCGGAACTGGCCGGCACGCCCGCGGTGCCGACGGTCACCGACGCCGTGGTGGAGGCGATAGCCGACGACTTTGAACGTTGATTCCGCACCCAGCTGATCAACGTGCTGCAGCGGGCCCGCCGCGACGGGGTCTTCATCCCGTGGCACTGTGTCTGCGCCGACTACGCCGTGAGCGGCACGCTCGCGTGCCGCCGCGGCTACACGGTCGCCAAGATGCTGGTGGGGCGGCGGGCGGAGACGGGCGTCGCCTGGTTCATCATCGACGACCTCGGTCGGATGAACTGCAATGCTCTCGAGTCGCTGCGGCTCGGCGAGTTTGTCGAGCCGACCCAGGTGCGGCTCATCGGTGCCAGCGACGGCTTCGACAGCAGCAACCAGCAGTCGAAGATCATGCTGGCGATGATGAGCTCATTCAACGAGGTCTTCATCGCCAGCTGAAGGCGAAGGTGCACCACGGACAGACCGACGCCTGCAAACGGGGCGAGATCGTCCAGCATCCGGGCTTCGGCTATCGGTTGGTGGATGTGTTGACGCCCGGAGGCAAGCCCGAGCTCACCCGCAAGAACACCATCAAGAAGCGGGTAGAGATCGATCCAGAAGCTGGCGAGTGGATCGTCCGCGGCGCCGAGTCGATCGTTCGCGACAACCGCGGCCGATCTGCGGCGTAATGGAAAAGACCCAGGGCAGCGGGTGGACGTCTATCCGACCGTGCTCGCCCGGCCCGTCTGCGGTGGCTGCGGCAAGCCGATGGCTCTGAGCCGGTCGACCGGCAAGTACAAGAGCTTCGTCTGCCTCAAGCAGAAGCGGCCGGAGATGGTCGCCAGGTTCACGATCGATGGAATCCCGGCCTTGCCGCGCTCGATCGCGGCAAGGCCGCCGCCGCGGCCCGCGAGGGCCGAAAGCCGACGCGTCCTCCCTACACGTGGAGCGAGGAATCCCGGGCCGCAAAACGCAAGCCGCGGGGTGCGTGACTGCAGTTGGAGCCTGTGGCGCCTGCAGCAGCGTGCGCCACAGGCCTCCTGACCGAGACATCGCCCGGATTGAGGCAGCAGTTGAGCGGGGGGGCTCTGGTGAGAGTCGCTCGCGTCGGCCTTGTCACAGAACGAGTGTACGGGCGAACACGTCTCTCGTCCATGCCCCGGTGCGCCCATGGTCGCCGTCCTGGCAGCGTCGCCGCCGCGGTCCAAAGTCCGCCCGCACGTCGGCACTGCGAGTTCCCGCCGCTACGAGCGACGCCGACCGGAGAAGACGCCGCTCTCCAAGGTCGTCGCAGAGCACCTCGAAGGCTGGCTCGAGACTCGGGCGGTCGCTGAGCATCCCGTTTCGGCGCATGTCGAACGGGAGCTGCGGTCATACCTTACATGTGGCATCCTCTGCTTCGGATTCGGTAGGGCACCATGTGCTTCGTGCGGGCAGGGCGTTGTCGTGGCCTCCCGGCTGAGCCGGGTTGGCAGCCATGGGAACCCTTGGCGTTCCCATCAGCTGCCCGGCAGGACGGGGCCATGGATGGCCCGCCCTGCCTGTGGCTAGCCGCAAGGGCCGCGGCGTCTGTCCCTCCTGCAACGGTCGCCTGGCTGGCACAGACAGCTGCGCATCTCGTCGACCACGTCATTCCTCCGGTGCCGGTGCGGCAGTGGGTGATCTCCGTGCCGAAGCGGTTGCGCTGCTTCCTCGCTGACCGGCCCAACGCAGTCGCGGCCCTCACGTGCCCCGGCCGCGGAAGCACCGGCACCGCCCGCCGACTTGAAACAAGCCAGGGGTGTTCGCCCCGAATCACAAGCTCAGGTCCGCCGTCACGGCACATGACAAAAGGGAATGTCGGCAAGCCGCGTGACGCCGCGCCTAATGGGCATGCGTTGGGCGGACATGCGGCGGGCCAAGATACCACCGGCGACTGCTGCGACTTACGCGACAAACCACCGTCCCACGACACCTCGCGGATCGCCTGGGCCAAACTCATGGCCCGGGTTGGCGAGGAGTTTCCTTTTGCGTGCCCGGGGTGTGGTGGCGACATCCAACCTTGAGGAGACGGCCGGCAGGAGCCGGCTCACTTCGAACCGGAGGTTCGCAAGCGGGAGAAGGCCAGGAT
>Ga0209985_10004201_pt1 | contig 11733 bp, 9 predicted proteins | sample NOAtaG_FD_187305 | JGI IMG/M metagenome (GOLD analysis project Ga0209985, IMG submission 187305) | Freshwater lake microbial communities from Lake Erie, under a cyanobacterial bloom - NOAA_Erie_Diel6S_1000h metaG (SPAdes) (version 2) | ecosystem: Environmental > Aquatic > Freshwater > Lake ... | reverse complement strand
CGCCTGCACCTGCGTGCCGAGTTCGCCCGCGTTGGCGAGCAGGCGCTGACGGGATTCCAGTGCCTGCGTTTCGCCCTCGGCGAGGCCCAGCTCCTGCAATTCCTGCAGCTGGTAGCGCAGCAGTTCACGGCGGTCTTCGCGCTCGCGCGCGCCCGCCTCGAGGGCGGCGAGTTCGTCCCGGCAATCGCGCCAGGCCGCATAGGCCGTGGCAACGGCCCGCGCGCGCGGCGCCTGCCCGCCCACATCGTCCAGCACCTGCTGTTGCGTGGCGCGGCTGAGGAGCGCGTGGTGCTCGTGCTGGGCGTGCATGTCGACCAGCAGATCGCCGAGGGATTTGAGATCGGCGAGCGTTGCCGCCTGCCCGTTCACCCAGGCCCGCGAGCGGCCGTCGCGCGTCATCACGCGGCGCAGCACGCAGGCGTCTTCCTGCTCCAGCGAACGCTCCGCGAGCCAGGCCTGCGCCGCGGGTGTGGCCGAGACGTCAAACTCCGCGCTCACCTCTAGCCGCTCGGCGCCCTCGCGCAGGGCGCGGGCGTCGGCACGGTTGCCGATGGCGAGCCCCAGGGCGTCGAGCACGATGGATTTGCCCGCGCCGGTCTCGCCCGTGATCACGCAGAAGCCTCCCTCGAGCTCGAGGTCGAGGGTGGCAATCAGGCTGTGGTTGCGGATGGCAAGGGAGCGCAGCATGCGCGGGTTATACCCCATCGCCGCGCGTGTCGTCACGGGGCTTACGGGCGGGCCCGCGGGCGGTGCTAGAATCCGGCCGATCCCCCCTACCGGATACCGCGCCAGCGCATGAACGGGCTCAGCCTGACCGACCGCGAGCAGCATTTGTTGCGCACCCTCGTGCGGATGTACATCCGCGAAGGGCAACCGGTGGGCTCGCGCACGCTGGTGCAGGAGAGCGGCGTCCCTGTCAGCCCCGCCACGGTGCGCTCGGTGATGGCCGAACTCGAGAGCCGTGGCTTCGTGCAGACGCCGCACACCTCCGCAGGCCGCGTGCCTACGGTACGGGCCTATCGGTTTTTCATCGACACCCTCGTCACCATGCAGTCCCTGCACGATGCGGAGGTCCAGGACATTCGCCACCAGCTCGATCCGGACAAGACCACGCCGGAGCTGCTCTCGGCGGCCTCTCACCTGCTCTCGCGCATCACCCACCAGGCAGGGCTTGTCACGGTCCCCCGGGCTGATGAGGGAAGCCTGCGCCACGTCGAGTTCCTGCCGCTGTCAGGCCACCGGGTGCTGGTGATCCTTGTTCTGGACCAGCGCGAGGTGCAGAACCGCATCATCCACACCGAGCGCGAGTACGACGAACAGGAGCTGCGCTCGGCCGCCAATTACCTCAACAACCGCTTCGCCGGGGTGCCGATAGAGCGCATCCGTGAAGACCTCCTGCAGGCCATGCGCGATACCCGCGCCAGCATCGACACCCTCCTGGAGGGGGCGATCACGCTTGCGAGCCGGGCGCTGGTGCCGGAGGGGCGCGAGGCAAGCTATGTAGTGGCCGGGCAGGCGCACCTGCTCGAAGCGGCCCATGGCGACAACATGTCCGGGCTGCGCGAACTCTTCGAGGCCTTCCAGCAACAGAAGGACCTCCTGCACCTCATGGAGCGCAGCGCCCGTGCAGACGGGGTCCAGATCTTTGTGGGCGAGGAGGCGGGCTTTGGTCCGCTTGTCGACTTCAGCCTCATTACCGCTCCCTACCAGACCTCCGGTCGTACGGTGGGTGTGCTCGGGGTAATAGGCCCCACCCGCATGCCCTACGAACGGGTGATACCGGTGGTGGATATCACCGCCCGGATGCTGAGCGCCGCCCTCAGGGGTGGTTGATGCCCGGGCTTTGGCCGGGCGGGCCTTGAAAAGATCCGCACCGTCCCCATTTCCACACGACGCCCACTTTCCCGCCAATCCCGGAGGCACCGTGTCCGACGACAACAGCACGCAACAGGACGGTATCGATCCGTCTGCAGACGGAGCAGACCCCGTCGCGGAACTCGAGCAACTGCGCCAGCAACTCTCTGCCGCCGAGGACCGGGCCCTGCGCGTACAGGCCGAGGCCCAGAACATGGTTCGCCGCGCCGAGCGTGACGTCGAGAACGCGCGCAAGTTCGCGCTCGAGCGTTTTGCCGGTTCGCTGTTGCCCGTGCTCGACAACCTGGAACGTGCGCTCGCCGCCATGGGCGAGCCCACCGATGCCACCCGGGCGCTGGGCGAGGGCGTGCAGCTCACGCTGAAGAGCTTCCTCGACGTGCTGCAGAAGTTCGACGTGCAGTCCGTGGACCCGACTGGCCAGAGCTTCAACCCCGAACTCCATCAGGCGATGGCCATGATCGAGCAGCCCGCGGTGGCGCCCAATTCCGTGGTGCAAGTGATGCAGAAGGGCTACACGCTGAACGGCCGTCTGCTGCGACCGGCGATGGTGGTAGTGGCAAAGCCCGCTCCGCGCATCGACGAAACCGCCTGAGGCGCCTTGAAAAGCCCGGAACCGGGCCAATATCTCTGGTCATTAGCGAAACAGCAGCGGTTCGGCTACGGTAGCCGCCCCGCTCCCAAGGGAAACGGAGACTCAGATGGGCAAGATCATCGGTATCGACCTCGGCACCACCAACTCCTGCGTGTCGATCATGGAGGGCGGCAAGCCCAAGGTCATCGAGAACGCTGAAGGCGCGCGCACCACGCCTTCCATCGTCGCCTACAGCGATGACGGCGAGATCCTCGTCGGCCAGGCGGCCAAGCGCCAGGCGGTCACCAACCCGCGCAACACCCTGTATGCGGTGAAGCGCCTGATCGGCCGCCGCTTCGACGACGCAGTGGTCCAGAAAGACATCAAGATGGTGCCCTACACCATCGCCCGCGCCGATAACGGCGACGCCTGGGTCGATGTGAAAGGCCAGAAGATGGCCCCGCCGCAGATCTCGGCGCAGGTCCTGAAGAAAATGAAGAAAACCGCTGAGGACTACCTCGGCGAGGCCGTCACCGAGGCCGTGATCACGGTGCCTGCCTACTTCAACGACTCGCAGCGCCAGGCCACCAAGGACGCCGGCCGCATCGCCGGTCTCGAGGTCAAGCGCATCATCAACGAGCCCACCGCGGCGGCTCTTGCCTTCGGCATGGACCGCGGCCCGGGCGATCACCTGATCGCGGTCTACGATCTCGGCGGCGGTACCTTCGACATCTCGATCATCGAGATTGCCGACGTCGACGGCGAGAAGCAGTTCGAAGTGCTCTCGACCAACGGGGATACCTTCCTCGGCGGTGAAGACTTCGACATGCGTCTGATCGAATACCTCGCAGACGAGTTCAAAAAGGAAAGCGGCATCACCCTGAAAGGCGACCCGCTTGCCATGCAGCGCCTGAAGGAAGCCGCCGAGAAAGCCAAGATCGAGCTCTCGAGCAGCCAGCAGACCGAGGTGAACCTGCCCTACATCACGGCAGACGCCACCGGTCCGAAGCACCTCGTGGTGAAGATGTCGCGCGCCAAGCTCGAGTCGCTGGTGGAGGATCTGGTCGAGCGCACGCTCGAGCCTGTGCGCATCGCACTGAAGGATGCCAGCAAGAGCCCCTCGCAGATCCAGGACGTGATCCTGGTCGGCGGCCAGACCCGCATGCCGATGGTGCAGGACAAGGTCAAAGCCTTCTTCGGCAAGGAGCCGCGCAAGGACGTGAACCCGGACGAGGCGGTCGCCGTGGGCGCGGCCATCCAGGGTGCGGTTCTCTCGGGCGGCGTGAAAGACGTACTGCTCCTCGACGTCACCCCGCTTACGCTGGGCATCGAGACGCTCGGTGGTGTCGCCACCCCGCTGATCGAGAAGAACACCACCATCCCGACCCGCAAGTCGCAGGTGTTTTCGACGGCCGAAGACGGCCAGACCGCGGTGACCATCCACGTGGTGCAGGGCGAGCGCAAGCGCGCAACAGACAACAAGTCCCTCGGCCGCTTCGATCTGGCCGATATTCCGCCGGCGCCGCGCGGCATGCCGCAGGTCGAGGTCACCTTCGACATCGACGCCAACGGCATCATGAACGTCTCGGCCAAAGACAAGGCAACGGGCAAGGAACAGTCGATCATCATCAAGGCCTCGAGCGGCCTCTCGGACGCCGAGATCGAGAAGATGGTGCGTGACGCCGAGGCCAACGCCGAGCAGGACCGCAAGTTCGAGCAACTGGTCGGCGCCCGTAACAAGGCAGACGGCCTGGTGCACGCGGTGCGCAAGACGCTGAAGGATGCGGCCGACAAGGTGCAGTCCGACGAGAAAGAGCGCATCGAGGCGGCGATCAAGGCGCTGGAAGAGGCGATCAAGACCGACGACATCGCCGATATCGAAGCCAAGTCCGAGGCGCTCACGGATGCCTCGGCGAGCCTTGCGCAGCGCCTCTACTCCGAGCAGGCCCAACAGGCCGGGCCCGGTCCGGGTGCGCAGCAACAGGGTGGCGCATCGGAAGAGCCCAAGCGTGACGACATCGTCGACGCCGAGTTCGAGGAAGTGAAAGACAACGATCGCAAGTGATGCCGCGGGGTTGATCGCGCAGGTCGCGACCCCGGGCAGGCAAGAGTAGAGCGGGCCGGCTCCGGGGAAACCTCCGGCGCCGGCTTCGCCTTTTGGCGGACAGGCAAGCGCTGACGGATACCAACGATGGCCAAACGGGATTACTACGAGATTCTCGGTGTCGAGCGCGGCGCCGACGAAGCCGACATCAAGAAAGCCTATCGCCGCGTGGCGATGAAGCACCACCCGGACCGTAACGCGGGTGACACGGAGTCCGAAGAGAAGTTCAAAGAGGCCAACGAGGCCTACGAAGTGCTCTCGGATCCGCAGAAACGCGCGACCTACGACCAATTCGGCCATGCCGGCGTCGAAGGGCAAGGGCAAGGCGGTTTCGGTGGCGGCGGTAGCGCCAACTTCAGCGACATCTTCGGTGATGTGTTCGGTGACATCTTCGGTGCTGCGGCCGGCCGTGGCCGTGGTGGCCCGCAGCGCGGCGCAGATCTGCGCTACAACCTCGAGATTGACCTCGAGGACGCGGTTCAGGGTTCCACCGTCAAGATCCGCGTTCCCACCCTCGAGAACTGCGAAGAGTGCAATGGCAGCGGCGCCCGTAAGGGCAGCACGCCGGTGAGCTGCACCACCTGCGGCGGCGCGGGCCAGATCCGCATGCAGCAGGGCTTCTTCTCGGTGCAGCAGACCTGCCCCAACTGCCGCGGCAAGGGCAAGATGATCAAGGATCCCTGTGGCGGCTGCCACGGGCGCGGCCGCGTCGAGAAGCAGAAAACCCTGTCCGTGAAAATCCCGCCCGGCGTCGACACGGGTGATCGCATCCGTCTGGCGGGCGAAGGCGAGGCCGGCCCCGATGGTGGCGGCGTGGGCGATCTCTACGTGCAGGTGGCGGTGCGGCCGCACAACATCTTCCAGCGCGATGGCAAGCACCTCTACACCGAGGTGCCCATCAGCTTCACCGATGCCGCCCTCGGCGGCGAGCTCGAGGTGCCCACGCTCGAAGGCCGCGTGAAACTGCGTGTCCCGCCCGAGACCCAGACCGGCAAGCTTTTCCGCTTGCGTGGCAAGGGTGTGAAGCCTGTACGCGGCGGCACTGTGGGGGATCTGCTCTGCCGCGTGGTGGTCGAGACGCCGGTGAACCTCACCAAGAAGCAGAAAGACCTTCTCACCGAGTTCCAGGCCTCGCTCAGTGAATCGAACCAGAAGCACTCCCCCCGCAAGACCTCCTGGTTCGAGGGCGTGAAGAGCTTCTTCGACGAAATGAAGTTCTGATGGTCCGCATCGGCATCACGGGTGCTGCCGGCCGCATGGGCCGCACCCTGATCGAGGCCATCGAGGAACACCCTGGTGCCACGCTGGGCGCTGCCTTCGAGCGCCCCGGCAGCAGCCTGATCGGGGTGGATGCCGGCGAATTGTGCGGGCGTGGCCGAGCGGGCGTCTGCCTGCAGGGCGGCGTGGCCGAGGCGCTCGGTGCCTTCGACGTCCTGATCGATTTCAGCTCACCCGAGGCCACCGCCTGGGCGGCCGAGGTGGCGGCGCAGAGTGGCAAGGCGCTGGTCGTGGGCACCACCGGGCTCGATGCCCTGCAACAGGCGGCCGTCGAACGCGCCGCGCTGCAGGTGCCCGTCTGTCAGGCCGCGAATTTCAGCACCGGCGTGAATCTGTCCCTCGTGTTGCTCGAAACCGCCGCGAGGGTGCTGGGCGACACCGTCGATATCGAGATTGTGGAAGCCCATCACCGCCACAAGCGCGACGCGCCCTCTGGCACCGCACTCGCCATGGGCGAGGTGGTGGCGCAGGCGCTGGGGCGGGATTTTCACGCCGTGGCGGTCTATGGCCGTGAGGGTCAGACCGGCCCACGCGAGCGCGAGACCATCGGCTTCGCCACCGTGCGCGGTGGCGATATCGTGGGGGATCACACGGTGATGTTCGCGGCAGACGGCGAGCGCCTCGAGATCAGCCACAAGGCCTCCAGCCGCATGGCCTTCGCGCGGGGCGCGGTGCGAGCCGCGGTGTGGCTGGTCGGGAGGACGCCCGGTCGCTATGCGATGCGCGACGTTCTGGGGCTCTGAGCGCCGGGTTGCAGGCTGTGCCAGCGATCCGGCACCTCATCGAAGAAAGACCGTGTGTTGTCCTGTTCCCGACCGTCACGCGCCGGGTCCACCGTGCGGGCGGACATGATCTGGTTCGGGAAATGAAACAGCAGCGGTGAGTTCAGCATCACGAAGGTGAGTTCGTGCTGGCGGTTCACCCCGGCCTTGTGGAACACGCGTTTGAGCAGGTTCCGCGTGGTGGTATCCCGCCGCTGGTGATCACGTGACAACTGCTCGATGCTTTGCCCCTGCATGATGCCTATCGCCACTTGTGCCTCGGCGCGAGTGAAGCCAAAGAGCTCGCAGCAGCGCTGCAGGGACACTTCCGCCCTGGCGTCCGGGTCAAAGGCAATGAGCATTGCCGCGGGTTTCCTGCCCAAGCTCTGGTAACCGGCCAGCATGGGCGCGATGACGACATGGAGCGGGCGCCGGCCCGCAGACCGGGTGATGCGCACATCATTGCCGCGGTAGGGCGCCGCAGCGCGGTTGCTGATCGCAACCGCATCGCGCAAGGCGGCCTGGAGGCGCTGGTCTTCCGTCCCGAACGTTGCCCTGACGCCATCAGGGTTCAGTGTGAGCCCATCTCCGGTCATGACGGTTTCCGCCGCACGGTTGGCCAGAAAGACCTCGCCTGAGTTATCGAAGATGACGACCGCGTTCCGGGTCATGCTGGTCGACTCCCAGTACGCCCTGCGCAGGGACTCGGCATGGTCGAGGGTCATGTAAACCATGTGTGCTCGAGCCCAGTGCGGTGCAACGGTCTGCAGCAGTGCCGCTTGGGTCTCGCGGTCGACCTCCCCGGAGGGGGCGATCAGGTTGATGAACAAGGCGCGGTCGGGGGAGTTTTCGAGGCAGACCTTGACCCCGGCCTCCAGTTCGTACCGGAGTACCACATCCTCGTAGTACGGTTGCTTGCGCAGACCCTCGGGCGAGATGAATTCATCGAAAAATCCGAATTCCCCCGCCTTCATCTCGGCGCCCTGCAGGGTGCGCGTCTTGGAGCTGATCCCGTACTCACGCTCGGCGCGCTCATACTCCATCCGGTCGATGCCCCAGGTCGCATGGCACAGTTTCGTGCTGAACCGGTGGTGAACAGACACAACGGCGCCAATCCTGAACCCGAGAAACTCTCCCACCGCGCACAGCGCCTCAGCCGGCCCGAGCATCCCGACGCCCGCCCGGTAAATCTCGTCTACAACGCGATCCAGTTCTCGATAGCGATGCATGCGTCTTCCTGTTGCGCTGCGGGTCACGACCTGCCGACTGCCCCGCCCGGGGTTGCGATTGCACACAAACCATGATCGGTTTTGTCTCGTCAAATTTAGGCCGGGTGGTTGGCTGATGCATCTCGCGTGAGATGACAAGATCGTCGGTTTGACTCAAATGGGGCTGCGGTGAATATCGCAGGTATGGATTGAAAGCCGACCCGTATGGACCGCCGGCTGGCCCCATTTTCTCGTTTAGAGGGCGTTAAAGGGGCATAAACAGCATCGAAGTTTATTCGCAGACGTAATCGCAATAACTTTGTGATCCAAATAGGGCACGACAGTCACGCACCCCCGGGGCTAGCTTGCGCCCTTTCCGGAGTCATCTGTGCAACACACTCTCACCTCGCGAAAACTTGTGCTTGCCGAGCGCCTCATCGACTGCGATGTCTCCTCGCTATCGGGGGTTCTTGACGCCATGACCCTGCTCCTCGGCGCAGATGTCGCGCTGCTTTCGCTCGGCCGCCCCGGACACCCGCCTCGTGTGTGCCTGAGTACAGCGGGTAATGCCACCCGTTTGCCCGCGCTCTCGGTCAGCTGTTCCAACCCGGAGAACGAGCTCAAACCCCTTTGTGAAGTAGCCCTGATGCAGCCTGCAGGGCGCCTTTATGCCGCGCGGGAGCTCGCCACCGAAGCCTCGCTCGCCCAGAGCGCGTATCTTCTCGGTTGGCGGCAAAACAGCCCCTTCAGTGATTGCTGTGCGGGCTATGTCCGTGGGAACGACGGTGAGATATGCCAGCTGGGCTTCGGCATACTCGGCGCTGCCACCACCGGCCGCGTGTTCGAGCAGACCTACCTGGCTGCGCTCGACAGCCTGCTGCCACGTTTCGCCGCCAGATTGTGCTCTCTGGCGCATACCCGGCTGCTGGAAGCCCTGTGCGCATCATTCGTGAACCGCTACGACCGCTACCACATCGGTGTGATGGTCATCGATATGAACGGCTTCGTGCTCTTCCGCAACGATCAGGCTCAGTCACTGCTGGATCAGCAGGACGGACTTCGCCTGCGGGGAAGCCGCCTCGAATTCAGCCCGGAGGGTAACATTGCCGGCTTCATGGCCCTCGTGCGTGAACATGCTGCCTCCGCTAACCCGGATGGCAGTTTTGTCCCGCATCTCTTCCCGATACCGCGCGAGCACCGCCGGGACCTCACGCTCGCCATTGGTCGCTGGGGGTCCCGCGGGCTCCCCGGCGAGGCTATGTGCCCCGTGCTGATCTTTGACGCCGAGCGTCCACAGATCGATCGTCGCGATACGATGCGCGTGATCTACAACCTGACGGATCGCGAAGCCAGCCTGCTGGCTGCCGTGGCCGAGGGGGAGTCGCTGGAGCGCTTCGCGGAACGCACACGGTGCTCGGAGGTCGCGGCGCGCTCGGCGCTGAAGCGCATCTTCCGCAAGACCGGCACATCGCGGCAGGCAGAGGTCGTCAAGCTCATTCTGACCGGCCCCGCAGCAATGGTGTCCTGACCTCATGGACACATTGGCTCGCGTTCCACACGCCCCGGTTGGCCTCGGTAGCCTGAGTGAGCTGTTTCTTGCACTGCACCACGCTGCGGCCGATACGTCGACGATCCGCGATCTCCTCGAGCGCTGCTCCGGGTTTTTCAACGCACCGGCTGTCTCACTGTCTCTCGTCGAATCCGGGAAAGGCAAATGGCGTCACATCGAGGTATACCCGGGCATCTCCGAGCACGTGAGCCAATACGAGCAACAGTACGCGGATACGGATCCCATCCGCTTGGCGGTCGCGACCGTCCCCGAGGGCCAGCCCGTCCTGCTTGCCGAGCTGCTTGCCACGGAGGAGCAGCGCAATCATCCCTTTGTCACCGATATCTGGCGTCGCACGTGGGGATACACAGACCTGCTGCTGGTGCGGATAGAGGTCGAGGAGCGCTATGACTGTTATTTCGGGCTGATCAGGACAGAGGAACAGCCACCCTTTGGCTCCCAGGAGCGGGAGCTCCTGCGGCTCCTCGTGCCTCATTTACAGCTCGCCATGAAAACCCAGGGTGTGCTTGATCGTCTGGGGATTTTCTCGCAGATCGCCCTCGAACAGATGCTCCAGGCAGGGCAGGGTCTGGTGATCCTGAGTGAAGACGCTGCCCCTCTCTACCTGAACCGCGTGGCCGCCCGATTGATCCGCGATACCGGGCTTTTCAGGGAGTATGAGGGTCGCCTTGAGGTCACCGTGCCGGATGCCGGCCCGACCTTCCGCGCGATGCTCGACCAGTGCGTCAACGCCTCGCAGCACGGCGCAGACAGAATCATCTGCAAGCTCTCCTTGCCGCGCGCATCTGGCACGTCGCTGGAACTGGCGGTGATGCCTTTCACTCGCCCTCCCCACGTACAGAACCTGCTGGCACAGCGCGGACGGGCGGTGGTGACCATGCACGAAAGCGGCCGCGCGAGCACGGATGTGCGCAAGCAGCTCATCCAGATCTACGGGCTTTCCGAGGCGGAGTCGACTGTGTGCTGGCGCGTGAGCAATGGCGATTCGCTACCCCGCATCGCGATGGAAACCGGCTCTACCCGTGAGACCGTCCGATCGCAACTGAAGCGGGTCTTCGCCAAGACAGGCGTCCGGCGTCAACCCGATCTGGTGCGGCTGGTCCTGGCGGGGCCTGCGGCGTGGGTGCGTATCCCTTGAGCAGGAAGCGCTGATGTCACGCAAGCCGCAGGGATCACAGTTACCCGTGTCCGAGAGGCAGTTCTCAGAGCTCGTGCTGGCTGCGCATGCGCTGGCCACCCGTCCGGAAAAAATGAGAGCTTTCCTCAAGCTGTGCTGCGACTACGTGGGCGCTCGACTGTCCACTCTGGCCCTGATCGAGACGCGGACCGAGCGGATCAGTCATCTCGAGTTCTACCCCGAGGCCCCTCAAATCGGTCGCGAGTATGAAAAAGAATGGGCGAGCAGAGATCCCATGAAGGCTGCGATGCTGCGAGCAGAAGCCCGCAGATTCTACATACGCGATAACCTCATCCGCCCGGAGAATCAGGCCCGCATTCCCTTCTACGCCGAGTGGTGTGAGTCCCACAGGCTGGACGAGGTCTGCATCGCGCGCATACCGATTGCTCCCGCCTTCCACTGCAACTGGGCTTTTATACGTGATCGGGATCAGCCGCGTTTCAGCGCCTCGGAAATCAGCTTTCTCGAATTGATCCTCCCCCATTTCGAGGCAAGCCTTTTGTTGCACTATCGCCTCGACCGGCTGTCGCTGTTTGCGGAGATCGCCCGCGAGCAGTTCAGGCATTCCGGCAACGGCGTGGTGATCCTGAGCGAGACCGGGAATGTGTTGTTCACGGACGATGTCGCCCGAGGTCTGATCACTGAATCCGGCGCATTCCTGATGGACAAACGCAGGGTCCTGTTGCGGGATCCCTCTGCACATCGCCAGTTCAGCGAACTTCTCTCACAGTGCATTTCTGTTGCAGGGAGCAACACGATGATGGCGGGGGGAACGGTGCGGGTACCGTTGGCGGATGACCAGTTCCTGCTCGTGGGCGTGATGCCGTTTCGGGCGGTCTCCGGGCCCCACACTTTTTTAGCCAACGGTGGGCGCGCGGTGCTGACGCTGTTCGATCCCGCACGCTTCAAGCTCGATATTCGCGAGGAGCTTGCCGAGTTCTACCGGCTCTCTGCTGCCGAGGCCGACGTCTGCTGGCGGATCGCCAATGGCGAGACCCTGTCGGGGATCGCCGGGAGAGCGGGTGTCACCCGCGAGACTGTGCGCTCGCAGCTCAAGCGTATCTTCGCCAAGACCGGCGTGAAGCGTCAGCCGGATCTTGTCCGGCTTGTGCTGCAGGGGCCTTCGTCCTGGGCCCGGGTGCTGCAGCAGTAACAGGCGCGCATAGCAGCCTTGCCGACGCGGACTGAA
>Ga0209985_10004198_pt1 | contig 11739 bp, 7 predicted proteins | sample NOAtaG_FD_187305 | JGI IMG/M metagenome (GOLD analysis project Ga0209985, IMG submission 187305) | Freshwater lake microbial communities from Lake Erie, under a cyanobacterial bloom - NOAA_Erie_Diel6S_1000h metaG (SPAdes) (version 2) | ecosystem: Environmental > Aquatic > Freshwater > Lake ... | reverse complement strand
GAGGCATTCGGCCCGAAAATACGCACTCCTGCAGCCTGAAGCTGGATCTTCTGGGCATCAAAAGCAGCGAAATCCAATGTTTGTACACTGCTCTGCTGAATACCGGCGATATTGTCAGGTAAGGTAATTATGGAAATGCTGCCTGGCGGGTCAACACTGTAATCCGGAGCTGGCTCCCCTTCATTGGCCGTGACGATTTTTTTACCGTCAGGCGTAAAGATCAGGTAATCCGGCAAAACGCCGACCTGCACCTTTGCAACATAATCACCGTCCTTATTGAAGAACACCACACTCCCGTTTCCAAAATTGGCCCCCTGGACTGCCGCGGCAATAATCCCGTTTCTGATGGCAATCCGCTGTATAGAAGTACCATAGGAACTCAAGTCCACCGATCTCACCAATGCGGCCGTTCCCGGACCATTGAATGACAGGATTTCGAGTTTATTCTGCAATCCGTTGGCGACATAGAGCCGTTTGGTGGCCGGATCAAAAACAACCACTTCTGCACTCGCGCCCTGGCGGATGGGAAAACTACCGGCATACACCAGGGACAATTCCTCCCTGGGCAAAAGCACAGGCTGGTCGTTGTCTTTAATATATACCATCATTTCGTTGATGACCCCTACAGCGCCATCCCGCACTTCTTTGATCCGTAGTCCGAAATAGCGGTCAGAACCTGTCTGGGCGTTTTCCGGAAAATTCATGGAGAGGGTTTTCCCCGCAACCTGGTCTTTGGGAAAAACCACGGTATCGGCAGCCAGGAGATAGTGGGCCCCGCGGCTGGCTGTAAAATCAGTCGTTTCGACCAGTACCCGCAAATCCTGGGTTGGCGCCTGATCAACCACCAGATTGATCCCTGCATTCAGCGTACCCTCCGTAAAAATTGCAAGATTCGACTCAAAGGCAATGCTCGAGTTGAGTACCGGAGAGAAAGTTCCCGGGGATGCCAATACGGAAGCAGCCCCCACCTGGCCTGCCGGCGTTGCCGAAGGACGCCAGTTAGCCCCATCATTTCCGCTAAGGTCAACGCGCTTGCGCTCAAGGGATGATCCTCCTCCATCCGGAGCAGTAGGCCAGGGGCTTACATCATCGTAGTTGACCGAATCCAGCACCTGACCCAGGGAATTTCTGATTACCAGCGCTTCCCCACCGTTATTCAGGGCGTTGGAAGGAGTGGCCAGGTTATAGAAGGTTTTACCATAGAAATTTTTTGCCCCGTTGCCCAACGGAGCAGCCAGAATAATCCCGCCGGGTGCCAGCGTTGCAGTAGGGAGGACAAATGCAATTTGCCCAAAAGCACCGTTTGTAGGGGTTTGGTCGCGGAGTTCCAATCCGCCCAAAATTGCAGTTCCGGTGCCGGCATTATATATCTCGATAAACTCAAGCGAGTCAGCGCCCGAAGGCGGATTGTACATGATCTCGGTAATGCGCAACTGCGGCGTAGTCCCGTTGAAGACCAGTCGCCCGCTCGTGAAGGTGTCGGTCATAATATTGCCGGCCTGATCGGAAATTGCCCTGACTGCGAGTGAATAATCCACTCCATTGGACATCCCCTCATGAAAAATGGACAGGGTCTGGGCTACCGCACTATAGACCAGGGAATCAACGCGGAGAACAGGTTGAATGCTGTAGTTCGCCGGATTAAGCGCACCATTCGGACCCATATCCAGCTTTACCGCTTCTGTAAACCGGACTTCCCACTGGCGAAAATTCCGGATAGAGACCGTGGAAACCCTGGGCGGTGTATTATCCCCCGCGGAAATGGCAAACTTCGTGAGGTCGAAAGGGATATCCGGAGGTGTCCCGTCCATATTCTGGTTGCCGGATCCGTCCTGCGTCAACCAATTATTGGCAATATTATTAAGCGCGGCAATATACCCGCTCAGGTTGAGCCCGGTCCTGGGCCCTTTATAGGCAGCTACATCCACATCTGTCGTAAGGATAATTGCCGTGGAGCCCACGACGAGGCCGGTATTGTCCAGGGTGCCAAATGCAGTAGCCGGAGCTGCAGTGCCAATGGCCGCAAGAAAGCGGGTAGGTGCCGTAGGGCTATCTCCGAGGTACATCCATAAACCCTCTCCACTCGCCCCTAGTGCGAGGTTGGTCGCTTTTATGGACCCGGAGGTAGCGCTGGAAGAAGTAAAAGTACTCACGTTATAGAACCCGATTACCGTACCTGCGGAAATCGCAGTTTCACCGGAATTCCAGGTCAACGTACCTTCTGTTGTTGCAAAAGCACTGCCCGTCCAGCCTTTGTCTGCAAAGTATATTGTCGTATTTGCAGGAATATCTACGAAGGTAACGATGGCGAAATTGTCGTTGCCGTCAGCATCATAACCTGTAAACGCCAGGTCACCAGCACCCTGGGCCCACGCACCAAAAGGCAAACAAAGGAATAGAAAGCATTTCAGCAATAAGTAAGGTTGTTTCATGTTTGTCATTTTGAAGGATACCTTTAGAATAATAAAAGATTGGTCCTCAGCACATCAATGCAGATGGAAACGGCATATTCCCCACCCTGCCGACCGTAGCAACCAGTTTAATAGAATTTTCCGGTTTCCGTCCATCGCTGCATGAGTTCCAGCACTTCCTGAAGTGGAAGCTGCTCTGTGCGAAGGGTACGTTGATCCGGGGAAACATCGAGTTCCCGATAAATAAAAGCATCGTCAAATCCTATGGAAGCAGCATCATTGCGATTTGCAGCATAAATCAGCAGGGCAGGACGCGCCCAGTAGATCGCCCCGAGGCACATCGGGCATGGCTCGCACGTACTGTAAAGGGTACATCCCTCCAACTGGAAGGAGTTCAGTGTGGCACAGGCTTCCCGGATTGCCACGATTTCCGCATGCGCAGTCGGGTCGTTTGTTGCCAGTACCCTGTTGTGCCCCCGGCCTACAATCAACTCGTCTTTTACGATTACACACCCGAAAGGCCCTCCTTCACCAGTTTCCATCCCTGATTTTGCAAGCTTCACGGCTTCCAGCAGGTAATGCCGATGGCGATTCTCCATAGTTTAGGTTGTATTGAACGCACGGCTGGAGACCATTTCGCTTCGCAAAAATGGTCTCCAGCCGTGCGTTCGAAATAATATTTCAAGGCAAGACCAGATGCAAAACATCTATTTGAAGAGGACATGGCGTAACTTTTTGCCACCTACGGCAGCGAAAGGTTTTTTGGGGGAGGTGTATAGAAATCCCCCCGTATGTCGGGGCTGTCCGAAAAGTATGCGGCTGCCTCATAAGTCCTTTGGTGGTTTGCACCGCCAAAGCATATTTCTTAGCGCGGCGTTTTGATTGATTTTGCGAAGCAAAATCAATCAAAACGCCGCGCTAAGAAAATTTTATGGGGTTATGTGAAAAGTATTATTTGGCAGCAAAATACTTTTCACACAACCTCAGGACTTCCGGGACAGCCTTGTAAAATTTTATCCCAAGAAAAGAAATCCTTTTCAGGGCTCTTCCCCCTAGTTATTGTTCACCGTACCAATCGTAGGGCGGGTAGCGGTAGCAGTCGAGCCGGCAAGTCCTCTGGCCACGACGGTATATTTTTTACCCCGAACAAAATTTAAGCTGGACAACGTACTCAGTGCGGCGGTAGTACCTGTTTGCCGCAAGACAATCGTGAAACGGGTTGGCCCAGGCTGATCAAACGCAATAAAATCCTCTTTTCCGTTACTGATTGCCGTTTTGGTAGCAGTTACCACGTTGTTCACCAAAAATTCTATGCCACCAGTTGGCGTAGTTGCCATTGCATTGACGAAGCGCACATAGGTCTTGTTGGGATCGGGTACGCTCAGGTCATCTTCGATAATGGCAAAGCTGTAGTTGCCGGCATTGCCGATCGCATTGACCGTATAATACTTCCCGTTCGCTACATCCAGACTGGCATTCAGGTTGACCTCAGGAGTAGTAGCCGTAGCGGGTACCGTTACCTTTACCTTTGCAGTGCCTACGGGAACGGTTGCGTAATCCAGGATCGGGAAAAGGCTGCCGTAAGTGACCCCTGCCGGAACGTTGGTCGTTGTGTTCAACACCCCGGAAACGATTTTATCGTTGACAGAGATGACAACACCGGGCACATCTACCGCCGCATGAAAAAACTTCACACGTCCCCCTTCTGCCGTCTGGACGCTTTCGAGGAAATTGCGCTCATCCCCACAGGAGAGCATCAAACTTGAGAAACCTGTAAGGAAGGTTATATAAAACAATATTTTTTTCATAAACAATTAATTTGGTGGATTAAAAAACGGGAACTCCACTATTTTTGGGTAAACCAGAGCGGCTTGGTATGATAATCCGGCAAGTCGGCACCAATCTTTGCGAGAGCATCGCGGTTCCATACGTACTCAGAGTTAAACCTCGGCCTGACGCGCTGCGCGGGCAGGCCATTGTTGTCGGGGAACAAGGAGGTCGGCAGGACAAATCCCGTATAAACATCCGGGCTGTAGTTGTACCTGCGCATATCCACCCACGTTTCCAAGCCGCCATGTCCATAAAGCGCGATGAACTTCTGCACCATGATGTGGCTTAGGGTCAGTGCGGCTGCAGACTGCGGAATTGCCCTGCTCGCCAGGAAAGTTGTTTTCGCGGCTGCCGGAACGGCGCAAAAATCGAGTGCGGCGTTCACCGCGTTCTGGAAAGTAGCGTAGGCCAGCGTACGGTCACCTTTGATAAAGGCTGCCTCCGCTTTCATAAACTGCAGTTCCATATAGGTAATCAGATGATGCGGTGTGTTGTTGGCGAAAATCCATTTTCCCGTACCAGTACCCGTTCCCAGCTCGCCGAACATGTTCGGGATACGCCGGACGTTGCCCGCCTGTGCATTGGGATCGCCGGAACCCGCTACAGCGCCACGGAAAGCGCCGTCCGGGCTTGCCGTGAACATAATCGGCAGACGTGGGTCGCGTGCCCCGAGTATGGTGGAATCCAGCAAACCTACAATATAAGAAGAGCGTATGTATGCATTCAGGTTACTGCGCAGTGGGCCGTAGAAATTGGCGTCGGAAGTATTGGAGCCATTATGCGGAACATTAAAATTGTCGGCATTGCTGCGGAAGGATTTATCCACAAACTCGATAACCTTGTCTGGATTGTAGCTGCTCTTATTGCTGATGTGATGGGCGTTACGGGCAAGGATAGCATAGACAAAGCGCGTCCACTTATCCGTATCGCCACCATAGACCAGATCGCCCCGGTTCAGCGACTTCCCGTAATCGGTCCTCGACAAATCCTTGATCGCATCTTCGCACAAACGACGGACCTCCGCATAGATTTCCTCCTGGGAATCGTAATCGAAGACATAACGGTTGGGCTCAAAAGCCTGCTTCAGAATCATCTCGCCGTGGTAGTCGGTGCTCGATTGCCAGCTCCAGGCACGGATCGCTTTCGCAGCACCCGTATAATCCCATTTGTTATTTTCAACACCATCTTTAATGACCAGATCAATGTTTGTGCCCAGCGCCCAGTAGTGCTGGCGCCATTTTTCGCCCGTTGCATCGGATCCCGCCACATAACCATGGCGATCATACGTATTTCCCGCTGATGCAGATACCCAATATTGAACATACTGATTGATGAAGCGGCTGTCAAAAGTTTCCCCACGCACCATATTGGCAAGCAGTGGAGGAAATAGTGCGAACCCTTGCGCCACCTGGGGAAAGCTAGGATCTTCGTTGATATCCAGGTACTTATCACAAGCACTGCCGAATATCAGAAGGCAGGAAAGGAAAAATATATGTAATTTTTTCATTTTCAATTATTTTGAAAATTGTGATTCAAAATTCCAATGCTTCGTTACAGACCAACCCGGATACCCCCTGAAATCGTCCGAGGAAGCGACACCGTGCCGAAATCAAAGCCAAAAGCACCGGCACCGCGCGTAGTAGCAGAGTTCCCATTGACGTTGGGATCGGCGCCGGTATAGTTGGTCAGCATCCAAAGATCAGTGGCTGTGGCGAAAATACGGAGGGAACGAAGGCCTGACTTGCGGAGCATCTGAGCCGGGAAGTTGTAGCTCAGCGAAATGTCCCGCAGTCGAATCCAGTTGATATCCCGCTCTACGAACTCTGATTCGGGGAAAGCGGAGAAAAAGTCGGAACGGGTGAGCGGAGAAACCTGGATGGTGTTGACCGTTGGGTTTTCGGAATTCTGACGACCATCGCGAAGCACCCCTTTGAACACGTAAGGCTGGGAGCGGTCGCCAATCCGGGTGCTCAAACCATTACGGAAAAGAAACATTTCCGTTCCGTTGAACACATCCCCGCCTTTGCGGAGGTCGAGCAGGAAGGAAAGGGAGAAATTGCCGACATTAAACGCATTTGTCAGACCCAGCGTGAAATCCGGATTCCTGTCGCCGATGGGCAGGAAGTTAGTATTGACTACCGGCAGGCCTGTAGAAGGGCTGATCAGCACATCTCCATTATTATTTCTGAGATAGCTATACCCACCAATTGCCGTAGCAGAACCCATCCCCCGCTGGTTGCCGGAGAGGTTGAACGTCGGGTAAAAGCGTTGCAGGTCGGAGACGAACGCACTGGAGCGCGCATTGCCATAGAGCCAGGTATCGGAGTTGTAAAATTCTGCCTGATCCGCCGGCAGGTTGTCCACAGAAGTTTCGAAGGTCGTGAAGTTGGCGATGATATCCCAGTTGAATTTTTTGGCCTTCACCGGTGTGGCGTTCAACTGGATTTCGTAGCCGTAGTTGCTGAACGTACCGCCGTTGACAAGGCCGAAAATAAACCCGGTACCGTAGCTCAGGCGCTGGGAGACGATCTGGTCGTAGCGGGTATTGTTGAAGTAGGCAAAGTCCACCCCGATACGGTTTTTGAAGAATTTCAGTTCGGCGCCAAATTCATACCCTTCTGTACGCTCGGGCTTCAGGCTGGGATTTCCGCCGAAGAAGCCATAGGCAAATCCGCCACCGGTCGTTTGCTGAGCGGTGAGGACGGGGTTGATGCGATAGGGCGGTGCATCCTTGCCTGTTTGGGAAATTGTACCGCGCAGCTTGCCGTAGGACAGCAACTGGGAGTTGGCGAACATCGGCAGCTCGGTGAACACGAAGCTCAACCCGTAAGAGGGATAGAAGAAGGAGCGGTTTGCCACGGGCAGGGTGGACGACCAGTCGTTCCGGCCTCTGACGGAAAGATAAAGCAGACTTTTATAGCCGATATCGAAACTTCCGAGCAGGCTCACGAGGCGCTGGCGCGTAATCGTCAGCTTGTTGCGCTGGGTAGTCGGCTCGCTATTGTTGATACTATTGTATTCAGGTTCGAAAAGCCTTTCCCCGCGGACGGAAGTCACTTCGTAGTTGCGGTCATCCACCGAGCCGCCAAACGTGAGGGTCGTGTTGAAGTTGCCGAAATTTTTCCGGGCCGTCGCGAGGAGGTTACCGTTCAAAAGCAGGGAGACCTCGTTGTAGCTTTCCACGGAGCCGGCACCGGCGATCCCCAGTGCGGATTGTGGGTGGCGGAATTGATTGCCGATGGTGGAATAGTTGTCAATACCAAATCTGCCGGTCACCGTAAACCATTTGAACGGGTTGTAAGCCAGGGAAAAGTTGCCGATAGAGCGTTTTGTCCTGGTCTGGTTTGCATTTTTATAAACGTTGAAGAAGGGGTTATCGGCCTCTGTAGTGATCCCAGTGAGGAGGCGGCGGGTTCCATCCGTATTGAGATATGCCGAAGCATCATCATAGGAAGGCCAGGAGAGCAGTGCGATGAGGTAGCCATTGACCCCGCGCTCGGGAGCCCTGACATCACTCTGGACGTAGTTGAAGGTAGTCGTAGCTTCCAGGTTGGGGCGGATTTTTGCGGTGCTGCTCAGGCGGATAGAAATCCGGCTGAATTCGTTGGTCGGAATAGTACCGGCCTGGTCGGTGTAGCTGGAAGAAAGGCGGTAGCTGACATTCTCCGTACCCCCTTCGAAGCCGAGGTTGTGGGTTTGGGTGAAACCATTGCGAAAGAACGCGTCCACGTTGTCGAAGCGCTGGGTAGAAGCCGGCAGTACAGGGCCGAAGAACGAGCGCGTCGTGGGGTCGGCTGCACCATTAAAGCCGGTGGCATAATCGGTAGTATATTTCGGGAACCGATAGAGGTTTTCTACCCGGAAGAGGTTATCGTAGTTGATCCTTCCTTTCCCGGCAGCCCCTTTGCGCGTAGTGATGATGATTGCCCCGGAGGAGGCATCAATCCCATAAAGTGCTGCGGCTTCAGGCCCTTTCAGGACGGTGATGGACTCGATATCCGCGGGGTTGATATCCCCGGCCCGGTTGAGGTAATCCGCTGAACGGTTGGGCTGATCGGACACCAGGGCGCCCTGGCTGAAGGTGCGGTTATCAATTGGGAGGCCGTCCACGACGAAGAGCGGCTGGTTATTGCCGTCGATCGAGCTGGGTCCCCGGAGCTGGACGCTCACCGAGGCACCTGCCTGGCCGCTCGAGGGCGTCATATTCAGGCCGGCGACCCGGCCCTGGAGGGAGACGAGGAAGTTGTCGCGGCCTGTATCGTAAATCTGGTCGCCTTTGACTTCCTGAACCGAGTAGCTCAGTTTCTTTTTGTCCTCTTTGATCCCCAGTGCGGTGACCACGATTTCATCAAATGTCGTAGCCTCGCTTTCTAATTGCATATCAATCACATTCGACGTACCGACCGTAATATCCTTAGAGGAATATCCGGTGTAGGAAAAACGCAGCACCTGGCCGGTAGCGGCCGAAATGCTGTACTTCCCGTCCAGATCAGTCACAGTACCCGTTGTAGTCCCCACCACCAGTACCGTAGCGCCGATCAGCGGCGTACCATCCTGGGTATCGGTAATCGTGCCGCTGATTGTACGGGTCTGACCGATTGCCCCGGCAAGCGGGATGAGGAAAAACAGGAGCGACCAACTGAACATTTTACATTGGTTCTTCATAAACAGCTGTTTTTGTGAGCGTTATTTAGTAAATAAGGTTTCTGATGGCCCAGAGTGTAGCATTGTTTTTTCATATAACCCCAAATAACTTTTGCCACCACCCGGATATAAAAGTTAAAACGTACAAATCTAATAATTGGTAGTAGATTTTTTGCTAAAAGCAAGTGCGAAAGGAAAAATATTACCCGCCACCTGATTTTCCACTAACTCTGCAAAATATGCCGTTAAATAAAAAAAAACGCCGCTTTCCTTGCAAAAGTGAATTTTATTGTGCATATTTGAGTTGAGAAACCTATCCCAAAACCCATTAAGGGCTGGGGGCAGTTGCCCCAGCCCACTGGCAAACCGATACCGAGCTGCCTTTATCTAATGGGAAAGTTTTTCCTGCAGGTATCCCCCCATCCAGCGTTTCGGTACAGTTTGCAAATCCATTACCCATGAACCGGCTGGTGCCCCTCTGCCTGCCATTAAACGACCTGCTATGAAAAAAATACTCTTTGGGGCCACCGTAATGCTCCTGCTTGCGCAAATCGCAAATGGACAGTTCCTGGAAATTAAGCTGACAAACGGCCCGCAACTGTGTTGTGGCTATGGGAAGGACAATCTCGCGTGTGTAATGATTACCAAAACGCCCCCCCTCCAGGACGGAAGCAACACCACCGTTGTTTACACCTGGTATGCCCGGCATGAAAAAGGTACGAAAATCTGGCACACAACAATGCCCGGACGATGGATCCCTCTGCCCTGGTCCGGTACTTACGAAGTGTGGGTCGTCATGCAATACGTGGACCTTTCGACCCGCTATGCCTTCGCGGCTTTCCGTTCCAATGCCGTCATCCTGAATGCACACCACTGCGAAGCCCCGCGCCCGCCAGCGTCCAACGCTAAAGGATGATCCGCCTCAGTATGGAGTAGCGCATGACGGTTGAAGGGGACGGGGGGCGTGAATGCCGGAGAATCGTCTGAACTTTACGGGATGATACTGAAATTACCGCGATTAATGAGGTGTTGGGTAAACATTCGTTTCTGCTTCTCGGATTTCTAAGCACTTTCTCCGCTTGTGTCACCAGAAAATGTGTACCCTTTCGAAATTTTTAAAATGATATATACTATTTAGCCAAAAAAATTTTATTTTAGAGTTTGAAAACGTGCATTTTTTATTTTAGACACCTAAAATCCTGAACCTGGCTCGGGTTTCAAAATCAAAACTATGATTCCAAGTATTGCTGTTATCCTCACTGACCCGGCAAGGCGCATCCTTTGGGTAAATGAAGACTTCTGTCATATCACAGGCTATGCCCCTGCAGAAGCTATCGGCAAAGTACCCGGAGCACTCCTGCAGGGCCCGAAAACGGAACCTGATGCCATCAACCGCATCCGCAAAGGGCTGCATCAGAAGGTTTCGCTTCGGGAGCAGTTGACCAACTACCGCAAAAACGGCGAACCCTATCTCTGCCGACTGGTCATCCACCCGATTTTCGATGCTAAACATCAATTGACCAACTTTATCGCTTTTGAAATTGACGCGACGCATGCCCCGGAAGACTTACAAATCCCGCTACTCGAATTCCCGGAAAGGTACCGCACCAGCTCGCTGCGGGGAATAGAAGAAACCCTCCTCTACGAAAAACTGTGCCACCTCCTCGAATCCGAACGCCTCTTCCTCAATCCAGATCTCACCCTGAAAAAAATGGCGGATAAACTCGCCACCAACACCAAATACCTCTCGCAGGTCATCAACCATCAGACTGGCCTCAACTTCCAGCAGTTTATCAATAAATACCGCGTGGAAGAGGCCAAATCCAAAATCACCGACCAGTCCTTTAAGCACCTCACCCTCTACGGGATTGCCCTCCAGTGTGGCTTCAAGAACAAATCCACCTTTTATAAAGTCTTTAAGGAAACAACCCAGGTAACCCCGAGGGAATTTATCCTCAGCAAATAAAAGCCCCGGGACGGACAGGCACAGTGCATCCCGTTCCTGCTTAAACACCCGTTCCTGCCTCAATACAGCCCACCGTTGCATGGGCCGGGGGCATCCGCGCCCTGCATATCCCGCCTCAAACGAATATTTGGGAAATCATACCAACCAGAACGCCCTAAACTTGACGCCTTCCCCTTTTTTGGACAACTTGAACGAAATTTCGCAAAGCATATTTCTATGTCCAAAATCAAAGATCTCATGGGCCTTCTATTTTTCATGAACGACCGCAAAGACAGTGTCCTGGAGAAGGTCTTCAAACCGAAGGGGAAAACCATGAATGCCCGCGTACAAGGTCAGAACCAAAAATTAAAACAGCTCACGGACCATAAAGAACCTCATCCGAAAGACCTCAACAGCGCAAAGCACTGACTGACTTATTCCCCTATTTTTTTACCATTGCGATAGGTATATTCCAAAACGACATTTCCGTCATCGTCAAAAAACCGATACGGGCCGTCCAACTGACCATCCACATAGGTTATTTCCTTAGCTAATTTAGAGACTTCGCCCTCCCCACGGTATTCCCTGTACGGACCGTGCAACTTCCCCCCGCGGTATTCTGCAGAGAAAGCCAGCCTGCCAAATTGATAGCGGAACCACTTGCCTTCGAGCAGGTTATTCCGGTAATACGCGAGCAGCAGGATTTTGTTTTCCTGATCGAATTCAATATACGGACCATTGAGTATGCCATTTACATAAGAAGCCTGAGTTTTCGGAAAGTCCGATCCCGGACGGTTGATCGTCCATGTACCTTCCCGTTTGTTGTCTTTGACATAACCCTCTTCGAGAATCTTTCCATCCACCGCATTTTTCCGGGCGTAGGAAATATTGGTTCCTTTCACCTGCGTC
>Ga0209985_10004195_pt1 | contig 11740 bp, 13 predicted proteins | sample NOAtaG_FD_187305 | JGI IMG/M metagenome (GOLD analysis project Ga0209985, IMG submission 187305) | Freshwater lake microbial communities from Lake Erie, under a cyanobacterial bloom - NOAA_Erie_Diel6S_1000h metaG (SPAdes) (version 2) | ecosystem: Environmental > Aquatic > Freshwater > Lake ... | reverse complement strand
CCGCGGTCGCTGTGGATCGTGAGCTGGTCTCGGAGGATGCCTTCCTTGCCGAGCGTCTCGCGGATCAGTCGTTCGGCAAGGTGCTGGGACTCCCGGTGGGCGAGCATCCATCCCGGTGGAACCCGCTCTCAAAGACGTGTTCGGCCTCATGTCCGCGGTCGCGGAGCCAACGGGCCAAGGAAGGAGGCAACTGGTTATCGACCAGAAACCTCATGCGACCTCAACGACGACGTGGTTCGTCTGCTGGGCGGCGTAGGCGATGGCGGCGAGGATGTCGTCCCGCTCGAGGCAGGGATAGTCAGCCAAGATTTCCTCGACGGAGGCCCCGTTGGCGAGGAGTTCCAGCACGTCGGAGACGCGGATGCGCATGCCTCGGATGCAGGGCTTTCCGCCGCACTTGCCGGGCTCGATCGTGATCCGCGGGTGGGTTGTGGCCGTCATGCCCGAAGTATATCCCGGGGCTGACCGGCGAGTCATGCCCACCCGCCCGGCAAACAGCGACCACCACGGCAACGTCGCGCCGCTTCCCGGATGACGTCTAGATAGACGCGCCAGACTCGGGAGTAGGCGCAGCCCCAGGCCTCGTCATGGCAGGCACGAGTCGATCGAGACGACCCTGCGGTTCTACGCGGGCACCGACGCCCAGCGGACGGCCGAGGCGGCTTGGGCGGCGTTCGACGCCCTCCAGCGGGTGTTCGGAGGGCCGTTTGCTAACAGTTTTGCTAACAGTGCCACTTCCGGGGGTGCCGACGCCGCACCCCCGGAGGAGCCATCCGCACTGGAAAGCACGGAACCAAATCGAAGTAGGCCCGGTGTGCCCCGAACACCCCTCGTCTTACTCGGGAAAAAGGCCAGCCGCCAAGGGGCGCGACGCGCCAGACGACGCGCTGGCCGAAATCTCCCTCCTGTGGCCCGATCTTGCCGTCACGGTGAGGCAGCGAGTGCTCAAGATCGTGAAGGCTGCTGGGAATCGGCGCAGCCGGCGATGATCGATGTTCCGCTGCGCGCGATCCGCCAATGCTTATTCGAAGGCCGAACTCCCGCTGGCTCGTCTACCTCTTGCGCTGCCGTGACGGGTCGCTCTACACCGGCATCACCAACGACCTTCCCCGGCGGCTGAAGGCCCATAACGCGGGCAAGGCGTCTCGATACACCCGCAGCCGGCTTCCCGTAAAACTGGCCTACACCGAGCCGCAGCGGTCGAAATCGGCGGCCCTGAAACGGGAGGCCGCCATCAAGAGGCTTCGCCGGGCCGAGAAAGACCGGTTGGTGGCGAAACGGTGACCGGCCGGGGATATTTCTATTTTTATCCGCGCCTCCATTCTCCCCCTTCCATGCCCACCCCAATTTCCCTGCTCATCGCCTACCCCAAGGAACTCATCCGGGCGGGCCTACGGGTGATGCTGGAGAAAACCGGCATCAAGATCGTCGGAGAGGCCGTAGACGCCCCCAGCACCCTCACGCTCGCCAAGAAGCACAAGCCCGCTGTGATTCTTCTGGACGCTGCGATTCCGGGCGGCGACTCGTTTGAACTGGCACGGACTCTCTCGAAGCCCCTGCCGGCCACCAAGTTCGTGTTCGTGACCGAGATCGACAACCCGACCTACATGGCCCGCGCACGTGCTGTCGGGGCTGCGAATTTCCTGCTCATGGGGTTCAGCCAGCGGGAACTCGTCACAGCCATCGAGGGCGCCGCTGCAGGAAAGCCAGTTTCGGGATCAGGGCCATTCGCCAAGATCGCCGCGTCGATGGAACCAAGAGATGCTCGGGCTGCGCGTGACTCTGGCCTGACGCCTCGGGAATCGCAGGTCTTGTCCCATGTGGCTTTCGGCCTGTCCAACGACGAGATCGCCCGGTCGCTCGAAATCAGCGTCGAAACCGTGAAAGAACACGTCCAGAACCTGCTGCGCAAACTGAACGCCAAGGACCGGACGCAGGCGGCAGTGTGGGCGGTGCAGTCGGGTGTGGTGTAGGTCGCCCAGCGCGGAAGCCCTCGTGCCTACCTGACCAGCACGGCGGCGGCAGCAAGCCCGGCCAACGCCAACACACCCCACGCCCCCACCACGACCAAGCACCCGCGCGTCGTCCGGTTGTAGACCCGGTTGTAGGCGGCTTTCCTCGGGTTCGTCAGCCAGCCCCACCCGCGCGGCACTTTCAGCCCGAGACCATGCCGGACGTACCGCTTCAGGCTCGTTCTGGCCGAGAGGCGTTTTTTCAGCGACGGGATTCTGAAGCCGATACGGACCATGGGCCTTCCTCTTCGTCGCGTCCTGACCGTCTAGGTGCGTTTGGCGGCCGGGACTACAGCCGCGGCGATTATCAGGGCCGCGCCGATCACGATGACCCCGATGCCGAAGTCCAGCGAAACAGCCTGAACCATCGCCTGCGCCAAGCCAGCAAACGGATTGCCGTCCAAGTCCTTCTTCATCTGGCTGGCCATTTCGCCGTGCAGCCAGAAGTACTTCCCGATGGTCAGCACGGCAGCCAGAGAACCCGCGATTCCCGGCACCCAAAACAAAGGCGTCTGCTTGGCAACGGCGGCTATCAGGGCAACCACGATGGCCGCGATCACGAGAAACCCTGAGATCGTCATTTCGCTCACGGCGCCTTCGCGAACCATCAGGCCCATGAATCCCAGATAACTCATGCTCCCGATGATCGGCAGGCGCAAAATCGAGCAGAAGAACCCCAAGAGCAGCGCGCCGGCCCCACCCAAGCCCAGCAGCATGTTCACGGTGCTATCGGGCTTGGCGGTGTATCGAGCGCGAGCAGGACGTGTTCCAGTCGTCAGGATCGGAAACTGCGACTCCTGTTGAACCGGTAATTCTTGGGGCCGTACCGTGGGCGTCGTTACCGCTGGCTGCTTCGGATAGGCGGGAGAGGGTTGCGCGGCTGCCTCACCGGACGGAAACAGCCCTTTGATCTGCCGGGCTGAAACCCACTGCTTCATCCCCGCGCGGCTCACCAGCGTTTCGGGCGTGATCCTGCCTTCCTGCGTGAGCGCCTTGATGCGGCTGTCGTCGAATGGCCCGCATGAGTTCCCGGCAATGACCACGTACCAATCGGACGGCATCTGGCTCGGCCCTCGCGGTTCACAGGCTCCGCGGGCTGGCCGACGAACACTGGCGTCAGAACCCGCAATCAGGCAAGTAGACGGCCGCTTGTCAGGGTCGTCTATGCGCTGCGGACCAAGGTTGTCCGCGTCCATGTCGATGGCTTTGAACCGCGTTTTCGTGGGCTTTGACGCCGCGGACCATGGTTGTCCGCCCGCTGTGTTCAGATGCCGAGTTCGCCGCTGTTCGAGCGTCCGGAAAACTCGCCGCACGATTCGCATCCGAGGCCCGTTCGTTCCCCTATTCCGGGGGCCACAGAAGCCGTAATTTACTGGTGCTTCGAGACGTATCGACCGTAGCCATAGGGCACCATGTCCAACCTGTTCTTCGAGCAGCCGATCCTCAACTCGCCGTACGAGTGCCCTTCCCGGCACTGGGAGTTGGACGAGCATGGCCAGCCAACGCAACAGATCGTCGATTCCCGGCGTCGGGCTGAGTTCATCACGCCGATTCCCAAGCCAAAGAAGCGAAAGGGCAAGCGGGATACCCAGACGTCGCTACCACTCGGGGACGACACGGGCCTGTCGACGACCAAGCAGCAGTACGAGTCGATGTCGATCATCAGCGAGGTCCGCAACGCGGTCTCGTTGTGGCGTGACAAGTTGAAGCCCAGCGAATGGGGAGTGACGCCTGAAACTGCTCGGCTGCTGAAGCACTGGCGGTCACACAAGTTTGCCGGGGTGAGACCGTTCTTCTGCCAAGTCGAGGCGGTGGAGACCGCGATCTGGCTGACCGAGGTTGCTCCCCACACAGCCAACGGCAAGCGGGTGCTCGAATACCTTGCCCGTGCGAACGAGGATGCGAACCCCGGTCTCTTGCGGCTGGCCCTGAAGTTGGCCACGGGCGCGGGCAAGACCACCGTGATGGCCATGCTGATCGCTTGGCAGACGGTGAATGCTGTTCGCCGCCCGGGCAGTAAGAACTTCGCCCGCGGATTCCTGCTCGTCGCCCCGGGCCTGACGATTCGCGACCGTCTTCGGGTCCTCCTGCCGAACGACCCTGACAACTATTACGGCACGCGTGAACTCGTTCCCAGCGACATGCTCGAAGACATGCAGCGGGCGAAGATCGTCATCACGAACTACCACGCCTTCATGCTGCGCGAGCGGCTGGAAGTCTCGGCAGGTACTCGTGGGCTGCTGCAGGGGCGCGGCGAGGAACTGAAGACCAAGGAGACAGAGGGGCAAATGCTCCAGAGGGTGATGCCCGACCTGATGGGCATGAAGAACATCCTCGTGATCAACGACGAGGCCCATCACTGCTACCGTGCGAAGCCACTGGACGAGGACGACGAGGATCTGAAGGGCGACGAACGGAAGGAGGCGGAGAAGAACAGGGAAAAGGCCCGCGTATGGATATCCGGGCTGGAGGCCGTGAACCGGAAACTCGGCGTCCAAAGGGTGTTCGACCTGTCTGCGACGCCATTCTTCCTGCAGGGTTCTGGCTACGCCGAAGGCACGCTCTTCCCGTGGACCATGAGTGACTTCTCCCTCATGGACGCCATCGAGTGCGGAATTGTGAAACTCCCGCGGGTGCCGGTCGCCGAGAACATTCCCGGCGACGAGATGCCCATGTTTCGCAACCTCTGGGAGCACATCCGAGCCGACATGCCGAAGAAGGGCCGCGGCACGGCTGGCACACTCGACCCCCTGAAACTCCCTGCCCGGCTGCAGACCGCCCTTCATGCCTTGTACGGCCACTACGAGCAGACGTTCAGGCTCTGGCAGGACAGCCGCATCGAGGTGCCGCCCTGCTTCATCATCGTCTGCCAAAACACGGCCATCTCGAAACTCGTGTTTGACTACGTCTCGGGCTTCGTCCGCGAAAACGCCGATGGCTCCACGACTCCAGAGAACGGCCGCCTTCCCCTCTTTCGGAACTTCGACGCAGACGGGAAACCACTGTCCAAGCCCAACACACTCCTGATCGACAGTGAGCAACTGGAGACGGGCAACGCCTTGGATAGCAACTTCCGCGCGATGGCAGCGGACGAGATCGAGCGGTTCCGTCGCGAGATCGTGGAGCGTACAGGGAATGCCCGAGACGCGGAAAATTTGTCGGATCAGGAACTGCTCCGGGAGGTGATGAACACCGTCGGCAAGCCGGGCACGCTCGGTGGCGGCATCCGGTGTGTGGTGTCCGTTGCCATGCTCACCGAAGGCTGGGACGCCAACACGGTCACGCACGTCCTAGGCATCCGGGCATTTGGGACACAACTCCTGTGCGAGCAGGTGATCGGTCGTTCGCTGCGCCGGCAGTCCTACGAACTCAACGAGAAGGGCTTGTTCAACGTCGAGTACGCCGACGTGTTTGGCATCCCGTTCGATTTCACGGCGAAGCCCGTCGTCGCCCCGCCACAGCCGCCGCGTGAGACGGTCATGGTCAAAGCCATGCGGCCGGAACGCGACCACTTGGAGATTCGCTTCCCGCGCGTGGAGGGCTACCGCGTTGAATTGCCCGAGGACAGCCTAGCGGCCACGTTCAGCGGCGACTCCGTGCTCGAACTGACGCCCGATCTGGTCGGCCCGTCGATCACACAGAACGCGGGCATCATCGGTCAGGCCGCTGACATGAGCCTCAAGCACCTCGGCAACATGCGCCAGTCGACGCTGCTGTACGAACTCACCCGGCGGCTGCTCTACACCAAGTTTCGCGACGCGGGCGAGGAGCCGAAACTTCACCTGTTCGGCCAACTCAAGCGGATCACGAAGCAGTGGCTCGACACCTGCTTGGTCTGCAAGGGGAGCACGTATCCCGCACTGTTGCTGTACGAGCAACTCGCCGACACGGCCTGCCAGCGGATCACGAGCGGCATCACGCAGGCGTACATGGGAACGCGGCCAGTCATGGCGATGCTCAACGCCTACGAGGCGACAGGGTCATCCCGCCACGTGAAGTTCAACACATCGCGCGACACCCGCTGGCAGACGTCGCCAGATCGCTGCCACGTCAACTGGGTCGTGTACGACAGCGACTGGGAGGCGGAGTTCTGCCGCGTGGCGGAATCCCATCCGCAGGTCCGGGCGTACGTGAAGAACCACAACCTCGGCTTCGAGGTCCCGTACCGTTACGGCTCCGAAGTCCGGAAGTACCTGCCCGACTTCATCGTGCTCGTTGACGACGGCCACGGCGACGATGACCTTCTGCATCTGGTGGTCGAGATCAAGGGGTACCGCCGCGAGGACGCCAAGGAGAAGGCGGCCACGATGCAGACGTATTGGATACCCGGTGTGAACAACCTCGGGACCCACGGCCGCTGGGCATTCGCCGAGTTCACCGAGGTCTACCAGATGGAGAGTGACTTCGCGGCCAAGGTCGAAAAAGCCTTCGGCGAGATGATCGATTCTGTAGCCGCCCAACCAGCCACGTAGGGAAACGAGCCAGATGGCGAAGAAGCCAGCAGCCAAGAAGTCGGTCGAGACGCTCACGCACGAGGGCGACAAGCGGCGGAACATTCCGACGGCCGAAATGCAGTCGGTGATGAAACCCGAGCAGCAGGGGCCGATTCGTGTCGAGTACGACCGGCGCAACCGGGACCTCGACCCACAACTGGTCTGGCGGGGCAAGGACGAGCAGGACTGGAGCGATCTCGTCGTCAACGCCCCGCCGCTCTACATCCAAGAGAAGGTGCACCCAAAGGTACTGATCGACGACCTCCTGAAGCAGACCGAGAAGAGCGATCGCACCGGCCGGGAGTACCAGCACGACCTGTTTCACGTGTTCAACGGCGCGCCCGAGGGGGCTGACCGGACGGACTTCTACCAGCACGATCAGAACTGGTCGAACCGGATGATCCTCGGCGATTCGCTGCAGGTCATGGCGAGTCTGGCAGAGCGCGAGGGGCTACGCGGCAAGGTGCAGTGCATCTACTTCGACCCACCCTACGGCATCAAGTTCAACTCCAACTTCCAGTGGAGCACAACGAGCCGGGACGTGAAGGATGGCAAGGTGGATCACATCACGCGCGAGCCTGAACAGGTGAAGGCTTTCCGCGATACGTGGCGAGATGGAATCCACAGTTACCTTACGGTCCTCAGGGATCGGCTAACGGTCGCCCGCGATTTGCTCACGGAATCGGGGTCGATTTTTGTGCAGATCGGTGGCGAGAACGTCCATCGCGTTAGGGAAGTCCTCGATGAGGTTTTCGGGGAGGACAACTGCATAGAGACGATTGCCTTCCGCAAGAAAACCATGCCACTCGGGGGGCGACTTTTGGAGGGTATTTGCGACTACATCATTTGGTACGCGCGCAACAAGTCGCAGGTGAAATACCGCAGCCTCTATCAGGCTATGGATGTGCAGGGTGATAGCCACTGGAACATCGCTATGGAGAAGAGCGGTGCAGCACGGCCGATGAGCAGGGCGGAAATCGATGAGCACAAATTGCTGCCGCCTGAGACAGATGTCGGCCAACTCATCAGCCTGTACCCGACGGGGGCATTTGCGACCGGGATATACCCTTTTGATTTTCAGGGTCGGCAGTACGCTCCACCAGCAGGAAAATCATGGAAGTCTCCCATCGACGGCATGACCCGACTCGCACGCGCGGCGCGACTGTTTCCGTACAGCGGCGGCTCGACGCTCCGCTACTTGTTGCGATTCTCTGACTACCCCGTTACTCCGTACTCCAACCTATGGGGAGATACGTCTGCCCCCAGCGGTATGCAGTACGTTGTCGAGACCAACACAAAGGTCGTAGCCCGCTGCATGTTGATGGCCACCGATCCCGGCGACCTCGTCCTCGACCCTACCTGCGGCTCGGGCACAACTGCGTACGTTGCTGAGCAATGGGGACGCCGCTGGATCACGATCGACACCTCGCGCGTCGCACTAGCCCTTGCACGTGCTCGCATCATGGGCGCTCGTTACCCGTACTACCTTCTGGCTGATTCCCGTGATGGCCAGAAAAAGGAGGCAGAGATTACGGCTACAGCGATATCGACGCAGCCGGTCCACGGCAACGTACGCCTCGGCTTTGTCTACGAGCGGGCACCTCACATCACCCTGAAGTCGATCGCCAACAACGCTGAGATCGACGTCATCTACGACAAGTGGCAGGCGAAACAGGAGCCGTTGCGGGAGGCGCTCAACGCAGCCCTCAAGAAGAAATGGGAAGAGTGGGAGATTCCTCGGGAGGCAGACTCGAAGTGGCCTGCGGCCGCAACCAAAGCCCACTCTGACTGGTGGGCGGCGCGTATCGCTCGGCAGAAGGAGATTGACGCCTCGATCGCCGCCAAGGCCGAGTGCGAGTACCTGTACGACAAGCCGTACGAGGACAAGAAAAAGGTACGTGTCGCTGGGCCGTTCACAGTCGAAAGCCTGTCGCCCCACCGTGTACTGGGTGTGGACGAGAACGACGCCCTGATCGACCCCGCCAAGAAGGCCCGCGTCGCCTCCGAGTCCGACAGTTCTTTCGAGCAGGTGATTCTGGAGAACCTGAAGGCAGCCGGGGTTCAGCAGGCCCACAAGGAAGACAAGATCACGTTCACCTCGCTTGCGCACTGGCCGGGCCAACTCGTCTGCGCCGAGGGCTTCTATCAGGAGGGCGGCAAGGACCGCCGGGCGGCGATCTTCATCGGCCCTGAGTTCGGAACGGTGACGCGGCCCGATCTCGTGGCTGCCGCGCGTGAAGCAGCCGACGCGGGCTTCGACGTGCTGATCTCCTGCGCTTTCAACTACGAGGCCCACGCGACCGAGTTCAACAAACTCGGCCGCATCCCGGTCCTCAAGGCCCGGATGAACGCCGATCTTCACATGGCGGAGGACCTCAAGACCACGGGCAAGGGCAACCTGTTCGTGATCTTCGGCGAGCCGGACATCGAGGTTCTCCCCGATGGCGACATGCTGCAGGTGAAGATCAACGGCGTGGACGTGTTTCACCCCAACACCGGCGAGGTCCGCAGCGACGGCGCTGACGGGATCGCCTGCTGGTTCATCGACACGGACTACAACGAGGAGAGTTTCTTCGTCCGCCACGCCTACTTCCTCGGGGCCAACGATCCCTACGGCGCCCTGAAGACAACGCTCAAGGCGGAGATCAATCCCGAGGCATGGGAGAGCCTCAACAGCGACACATCCCGGCCATTCCGGAAGCCGTCGTCAGGTCGCTTCGCCGTGAAGGTCATCAACCACCTCGGCGACGAGGTGATGAAGGTGTTCAAGGTCTAAATCCCCGCCAAAACCCGGGCATATTCCCTAGCGGACTTCTGTTCGCACTCGGCAGCCCTCGCGCGTCTTCTCCCGGCCGCTGATCTCTCCGGCGGCTGATTTCCCTCTCTCGCTGGCGCTCCCCGTCTGCGCCCAAGGAGCCTACCCACATGCAAATCCACGTCACGCTGATTCCCATTTCCAGTCCTGCCCAACTCCCCCTCGGCCCTGACCCTCCCGCGCACGTCTACCACTACACGACCGGCCTGAAACTCCGCTCGATCATCAACAGCGGCCAGATCAAACCCACGACCGCCAAGATCGACGCGCATGAGAAGCCCGTCGCGTGGTTCAGCACCCAAGACCAGTGGGAACCGACTGCCACGAAGGTTCCAATCCCGGGCATGCAGGGCCAGATCATGACGGCGCAGGCCCAAGGCGGTCTGGTGCGCATCGCAGTCCCGGGAACCAGCGCGCCGTACGTGTTCCCGCAACTGCCCCTGATCGCCGGCACGAAGCCCAGTGTCTGTGTCGGCTTGCTGCTTGCCGGCCTCGAACTCGGCAGTGATCCCGACACGTGGCGATTCACTCCCACGCCTGTCCCCACTGCCCTGTTCCGAGAGGTCGAGTTCTACGACTTCGCCAGTAACCGGTGGCTGGCAATTGATCTGGCCGAACTCGCCTGCCGCAACTGACTGACTGATTTTCCATTCGCTCTGACACTATCACCCCTCAAGGAGACGCAACGTGAGCGTCCTCGAAACGATTCTGACACTGGGCTTCACCGGGCTGCTCTGGCTCGCGAAGTCCCTGTTTTTCAGCGGCTGGTTCTTCGCGAAGTGGCTGCTCTGGGCCATGAGTCCAGTGTGGATACTCGTCGCTGGCCTCGGTGCCATCAGCGGGTTCTTGTTCGGCCGCTGAGGCAAACACCGCGCCCGACATCACCCCCTACAGGAGACCCCAAGGTTTGTCCCACATCGTCGAAATCAAGACCGAGGTGCGCGACGAGGCAGCCGTGAAAGCCGCCTGCACTCGTCTTCAGATACCCACCCCCGAACACAAGACCGTCCGGCTGTTCAACGCGACAGCAACGGGCCTGTGCGTGCAACTCGCTGGCTGGTCGTACCCAGTCGTGTGCAACCTCCAGACCGGCCAAGTCCAGTACGACAACTACGGCGGCCACTGGGGCGAGCAGAAGCACCTGAACTCGTTTCTGCAGGGCTACGCCGTCGAGAAGGCCAAGATCGAGGCCCGGAAAAAAGGACATTCGGTCACGGAAACCAGCCTGCAGGACGGCTCGATCCGCGTCACCGTGAAGGTCGGAGGTGCGGCATGAGCGAGAAGACCATCGAGATCACCGTCAGCCCCGAAGGCACCGTGAGCATCAAGACCACGGGCTTCACCGGAGGCTCGTGCAGGGACGCCACCCGGGACATCGAGCGTGCCCTCGGTGTAGCCGGCCGCGAGAGCCTGCTGCCCGAGTTCTACAACCAGACTGGCGCCGGCGAGCAGGTTCAGCAGGGCCAGTAACGCCGGGCAGCATCAACGCCGGTGCACGCAGGTGGATGGGAAACGGCTTCAGTTCCGGCCCCCCACCTGCCTGCTACCGGCTGCTGCGCGTTCATCTCATCACCCACAGGATTCACCGATCATGCCCACCTCCCACACCGATGAAGGCCCACCCGACGAGAACGAGAACATCCGACTGCTCCTTGCCCACTTCCACCAGACCGAGCAGGCCCGCATGGACAACGCCAAGAACCGGCTGCGCACCCAGATCATCCCCCAACTCGTGCAGCACCGGGTCGCCAACATCGAGGCGGCCTACTCGGGCTACGGTGACGACGGGGCTATCGACGGGGTGCAGTTTCGGGATGCAGCCGGTGAGCGTGTAGACCGAGCGAGCCTGCCGAAGGACGTGATCGAGCAACTGGAAAACTGCGTGTACGCGTTCCTGCCGTCGGGGTTCGAGAACAACGACGGCGGCCAAGGCACGCTCACGATCGACACCCAGACGGCCAAGGTCACGATCAATCATCAGGAGAACTACACCGAGACCCGAGATTCCACCCGGGAGTTCGACCTGTAATGGCGCACCCCTACCACCACGCTGTCTCGTCGGCCAAGAAGTACGGCGGCGAGCCTGTCGAGTACCTCCGGTTGCACGAATGGCTCGACGGCAGCAAGGCCCACATGGCTGACTTCCGGCACCGCGCGCTCCGACATCATTCCGAGGGCATCTTCGCGCTGGAGGCCCTGTTCGGCTCCACGATCACGCTCTCGACCGGCCGGGTTCTTCCCGTGAGATTCATCGGCGAGCAGCACGTTCTTGAAGACCTTGGCCGGATTCCTACGGTGGCTGACTGGCTCGGAAAGATTCAGCCCGAGAGTTGGATGCTCGGCCGCGGACAGGAACTCACGGAATAACCCCTGTCGTCAGTCATCGAGTTCGCCCCCGACGCCACCCTTGAAGTGGCAGT
>Ga0209985_10004194_pt1 | contig 11745 bp, 9 predicted proteins | sample NOAtaG_FD_187305 | JGI IMG/M metagenome (GOLD analysis project Ga0209985, IMG submission 187305) | Freshwater lake microbial communities from Lake Erie, under a cyanobacterial bloom - NOAA_Erie_Diel6S_1000h metaG (SPAdes) (version 2) | ecosystem: Environmental > Aquatic > Freshwater > Lake ... | reverse complement strand
ATTTTTTTTGGCTGTCCTTATTTGGGACAGCTATTTTTGTTCCTACTTATTTTATCCGGGTGAAGATACAACCTTGAAGCCGTCAGGTATAATCTTCACCCTCTTTTTCTAACTTGACAAAGTAGGACTATTCGTAAGAGCAGAAGAAAATAACAGCTATTTCAATACGCTCAAAAATTCAGGTATTTGGGAAGCATATTGCGGAAGCGAAGCATATCAGAAAATCAATGAATATTCAGGCTACAATTTGAAAAATTGGATTGAAACCAACATTGATTGGGAGAATGACTTTAATGCCGAAACTACACAGCATTTAACAGACAACAACCTTTTACAATATTTACTTTGGTAATGATAAGCGAAGCAAGAAAATATCAAGCGTTTTACACCAAATCAACTCCAATCGTTGATTATATGGTTTCAAGATTATCGCTAAAACCTAGTGATAAAATTTTTGAGCCTTGCGGTGGTGATGGTGTTTTTGTAGAAGCAATTCTCAACGAAAATGAATTTGCTCACATTGATATTTGCGAACTAAACTCAAAATCTATAGAAGTCCTAAATGAAAAGTTTTCCCATTTTCTTAATGTAAATATTCGTGAGTGCGATACTCTATTAGATTCTGAATTAGATTTTAGTTCTCGCTTTGGTGGTTATTACGACAAAATAATTGCCAATCCACCTTACGGTGCTTGGCAAGATTATTCAAAAAGAACTGTTCTTAAAAAGTTATATCCTGATTTATACGCTAAAGAAAGCTACGGATTGTTTTTATATCGCTGTATTCAATTACTCAAAGAAGACGGAATTTTAAGTTTCATTATTCCTGACACATTTCTCAATCTGCATATGCACAAGGCTTTGAGAAAACACATTTTTACGAATACTCAAATTGTAGAATTGGCTTTGTTTCCTTCTTCTTTCTTTCCAGGAGTAAATTTCGGTTATGCCAATCTTTCCATAATAACATTGAGAAAGAAAAGAGATATTAAAGCGTGTATGAATAATAGTTTTTCTGTAATCAATAATTTTGATGAAGTAGAACAACTGAACAATATAAAAGACAGTAACCTAAAAACCTATACGTTTAAACAAGAAGATGTTTTCAATAATCCAGACCACGCATTTTTAATAGCTGAAAACAGCAACATATCAAAACTAATAAATCACTCAAAACTAAAAATCGGAGACATTGCCGATTGCGTTACAGGTTTCTATTCAGGAGATGATAAAAGATTTCTACAGGTAATAAGCCCCGAACTAAAAAACGGCAAAAATTATGACCTTGTAAATACTGATTCAATTTCATCTGACTATAAAAATAATGCTGACATTTTAAGCGGAATAGATGGTGACAAACATTTTTTGCCAATCGTAAAGGGTGGAAACACCAAGTATCTAAAACCTGAAAGTTGGTTTATGAATTGGAGCAGAGAAGCCGTTCAGCATTACAAAACAGACAAAAAATCCAGATTTCAAAACCCAAAATACTACTTCAAATTTGGTATTGGTGTTCCAATGATTAGTTCGTCAAGTATAACAGCATCTTTGATTGAAAATAAACTATTTGACCAAAGCATAGTAGGCATTTTTCCAAAAGATGAAAGTTTAACTTATTACTTATTGGCTTTTTTCAACTCTCCTACTTGCAACAAACTGATAAGAACTATCAATCCATCAGCAAACAACCCAGCGAATTACATCAAAAAAATTCCCGTCATAATACCCGATAAATCAGTATTGGACGTGATAACAGAGAAGTCCAAAGCTATTGTTGACTCTATAGAGAAATCAGGGATTTATGATGAAAAAATGGAAGCAGAAGTTTGGACTATAATCGAAGAAATATATAAGATATGAACCCTTACAACAGCCACACCCATTGCCAAGTCGCACCAGCCGACCCACAAGCCAAAACTTGGCAAAGAGTGTGTCTGTTCCAACGCACAACCGACAGACAATCAGAACGAAAGAAGAACACCGAACGCACAACAGCGGTTTGGCGTAATGCCGGGTTCAGTGCTTCGTATGACAGTTTTGTGATAAGTTCAAGTGCAGTTCTTCGATTGAACTTTTGTGCTAAAAATCCGCCACTACGCCAAGCCGCAAACCGTCACGTTACAAGCAAGCCTAAAAGACAGACCATCAATACATTTCAACAAAAAGACAGAAAATTGTTGAAAAATAAATACTCAAATATTTTTAACTGTCAGTTAAAGTTTCATATATTTGCATCAGTTCTTTGAAAGATGCTTTTGACCATCGTATTACAAATTCTAACTGTAAAGTGTATTTAGTTACACAACCCTAGTGGTTCTGTTGGGACATTCACGATTCAAATCACACCCTACAACGTTAACCGGAGTAGACCTGATTTAATCTGTTCTGACATCTGTTACTTTTTTTGTAGCAGGAATTTTTAGGGGTGCACAAGAACGAACAACGTCTAAGAAATTTGTATACGTGCTTCATTGAAGTGTAGCAGGCAAAAAAGCCGTATACTTATATGAATAATAAAGTCAGAAGCCTTGGTGACCTGGAAACAGGAATCAAGCATCTCCTATTGGAGAACCGTTGTTCGTTTTCGGACGAAGAAAAAGTTTTGTTGAATGAGTGCCTTTTGGTAATTCAGGAAGCGAAAAGAGACCAGAACATTGACCTAATCGTCAAAATTTTTGGAATTTTAAGCAGACTGTTTATTGCGAGCGGCCATTTGAAAGACATCTTCTAACCGACACCCCTAATTTTTTCTTTCAACACAGATAATATGGACTTAGGAAACGCAATTAAACATCTTAGACAGCAAAAAGGTATTAAACAGAATTTACTGGCTGAAAAGAGTGGTATTACTCAAACTTATCTTTCACAAATAGAGAACAATCTGAAAGAGCCAAATATATCCACGCTTAAAGTGATTTGTAAAAACTTAAATGTGCCTCTTCCTGTTCTTTTTTTTCTTGCAATTGACAGTGACGACATTGCACCTGAAAAACGAAATGCTTTTAAGCATTTAGCTCCCTCTATCAATTCAATGGTGACAGAGTTTTTCGGTGAATCAATATCTGTATAATGATAAAGACAGGTAAACATTTAGCATATGAACTAAAGGTTGAACTTTCTGAACTCAACCAAATCATTAAAAACATTGATAACTTCTACTATCAGAAGGAAACTATCAAAAAGAATGATAATCGCGAACCAAAATTAAAAAATGGGATCATTCAAAAGCGAGTCTTAAATCCAAGCATTAAACGCTTAAAGGTAATCCAGAAACGCCTTCAAAAAAACATCCTTCAGAAACTTACAATTCCTGATTATGCTTATGGTGCGATAAAGGGAAAGGACAGTATTTCAAACGCTAAAAGACATCAAGGAAAGAAATATATCTTCACAACAGACCTTACAAATTTTTTTCCATCTGTAAATCATAAACAAGTCTTTGAAATGTTCATTTCATTTGACTTCTCACCTACAGTTGCCAGACTATTAACCAAGTTAACGACATATAAGGGTAAACTACCACAAGGTGCACCAACTTCCCCTATTGTCGCAAATCTTGTCTTTGTTAAGACAGGTAAGCGTTTACAAGAAATTGCAAAAGAGAATAATTTAACTTTCACATCATTTGTAGACGACTTGACATTTTCTTGTCCGACTGATTTTAAAGGTAAAATCCAAGACATATTAGACGCAGTAGTAGAAGATGGATTTAAAATAAGTCATAAGAAAACTAACTATAAGACAAAACTGCCAACGGTGACGGGTATAATTGTAAAAAACAACAACCTTGACTTACCGAAGGAATTTAAAGACAAAATGGAGGATAAAACACAATCAAAGGAAAGGGTTACGGGTTTGGAAAGGTATCACGACAGAGTAATAAACTATGGAAAGAAATAGAAGGCCAGCTTGTAACACGGGTTTTGCGTCAGGCGGGGTGACGTGCAAACTTGGAGCTTTGTGCTACTATTCAAGTTCAGTGGTGGTTGACAGTTTTTTGCTCCGAAACCCGCCCGAACGCAAAGCCCGAAAACGTTGCGATCAGTCCCACATATTCCGCTCTAACTTATCTATTGGATGTTTAGGGAATCAGAAGTAAGTATCCAGTATCCAGAATCCAGCCCCCTACATCTCTCCCTCCACGCCCAAACCAAACAAGGCAAAGTCGTACTTCACGGGGTCGTGAGGATCCAGTAAACGTAAGTTGGCCGTCAGCTCTTCGGCTGTGGCCCAGTCTACACTCTTGCGCCTGACCAACCGGAGCTGGCGCGCCACACGCTCCACGTGCACATCCAGCGGGCAAATGAGCTGCGCGGGCGAGATATTCTTCCACAGGCCAAAGTCCACCCCGCAGTGGTCGTGGCGCACCATCCACCTTAAAAACATGTTCAGGCGCTTACACGCGCTGTGGCGGGCAGGGGTGGCAATGTGTTTGCGTGTGCGGGCCGGGGCCCCCGGCAAGGCAAACACCGCGTGGTGAAACCGGGTGAGCGCCCCCGCCATGCCCTCACCCGGGGGTGGCGTCAGCAGCGGCTCCAGCGAAGGGTGCTGGCGGTAGTGCGCTCCCAAAAAGCGAATGAGGTAAGCGGCATCGGTGCCGTTGAAGGTACGGTGAACAAATTTCCTGAATGGCTTCAGATCGGCCGCGGTGTGGTGCAGCACAAACTGGTGGGGGGCATCGTCCATGGCCTGCAGCAGCCGCGTGCAACTGTTGATGATGGTGGTGCGCTGGCCCCACGCGAGGATGGCGGCAAAAAAGCCGGCAATTTCAATATCCTGGGATAGGCGAAACCGGTGCGGTACGCTGATGGGGTCGTTGGGGATAAAGGCGGGGCGGTTGTAATGGGCTACCCGCTCGTCCAGCAACTCGCGAAGCTCCGCTACGCGCGCGGCTTTCATGGATCCATGAACCGCATTTCCACCCTGCGGTTGCGGCTGCGGGCTTCGGCCGTGCGCTCGTCTACCAGGGGCTGGCTCTTGCCGTAGCCAAACGCAGAGAGGCGGGCTGCGTCAATGCCATTCTGCACCAGGTATTCGGCCACGCTCTTCGCCCGTTTTTCGGAAAGCTCCTGGTTGTAGGTGGTGCCGCCCACATCATCGGTGTGGCCGCGCAGTTCCAGCACCCAGGTTTTTTGCTTCTGCAAAATGTCCACCACTTTGTCCAGCTCCAGGCTGCTGTAGGTGGTAAGGGTAAACTGGTCGAACTCAAACTCCACGTTCTTGAGCACATACCATTTGCCCTTCTCAATCTCCTTGCCTTCCCACAGCACGGGTTCGCGTACGGGCTCTCCGGTAGGTTCGCGCACGGGTTTGGGCGCATCCAGCGGCTCCAGGGGAATCACTTCCACTTCATCAATATAGAAATAGGCGCTGCTGCCCAGCATGGCGCTCTTGCCCGACCGCTGGGGTAAAAAAAGGGTTTCCAGCTTTTCGTTCGCCACAAAATTGCCGATCACCAGAAACTTCTCTCCGCCTTTGGCGATGTAGTGCATCTTCGCCTGCTCCCATCCTCCGGCATTTTTCGCGGGGCGCTTCACTTGCAGCACGGGCACGGCTGCCATCACTTTATCGTGCGGCACTTTGACCAGCGTATCGCTGAGGGCGAGCCCCATGTGATCGATGGAAACCATTGAGTAGGACGACAACTTGTACCAAAAGGCCAGCCGGTATTTTTTGCCCGCCTGCAGCGGCTGCGTGAGTTCGGTTTGAATGTACTCGCGATAGCCATTGCCACCCGGGCGCTGCCCGCCATAGATGCCCACATAGGCTACGCCATCGTGTGCGTTGCTGACACCCGCCCAGTTTTTGGGCACGTTGGTTTCGGCCCAGCTGCATTTGTTGTAGTAGTCGGGCGTGCCGGTGTTGGCCGAGGCCCAGCCGGGCACGCGAAAATCGTGCGGGTAGGCGCTGAAGCTGCGCGGACAAATGGTATACTGCTCAAAGCTAAAATTGGGTACCAGGTTTTGGCCCTGCACGTCAACGAACCACACCGATACGATAAACACCGTCAAACTTGCCACCAAGGCACGAAGACGCAAAGGATTTTTTCTTTGTGTCGTGGTGGCCTCGTGGCAAAAAAATACGGCACACGGGTTGGTTGAATTCACAGCGCGATCACGCATGCAGACTATTTATAATACGTCACCTCCACGCGTATTTTTTCGGTAGAGGTGGCGCCCAGGCGGTCGAGCGCAGACTTCGAAATCTTGATGATCAAAGTTGGATCGACATCGGTAAGCGGGCCGGTTACGCGCACAAACACCTCGCGGCCGGTGGCCTCGTTGCGCACTTTCAAAATGGTGCCGGGTTTAATCGTGCGGTGTTGCGCCAGGTACTTCCGGTTGCCCTCCGTGCCTTCGATGAGCGCGGCCAGGCCGGTCTCTTTCAGTTCGCTGGTGCCCGAAATGCCTTCCGATATTTTCACCGGCTGTGTTACCACGGGCGTATTCGTTACCGGTTGGGCGTTAGGTGTGGTGTTGTACATAGGCTGGGTAACAAACAACACCTGACCGACTTTCAGCTCATTGCCCGCCAGGTTGTTCCATTGCCTCAGTTGATCTACGGTGATGTTGTATTGCCGCGCAATGGAGTACATCGTTTCCTTGGCGGCCACCGTGTGGGTGGTTTTCACCGATTGCACGGGGGGCACCGTTTGCACCACCGGTTCGGTGGTTGTGGTCGTGCCTTTTTTAATCAGCAACTCCTGCCCCAGTTTCAGGGAGTTGTCGCTCAGGTTATTCCAGAGTTTGATGTCGTTCACCGTTACATCATACATTTTGGCAATGCTGAACAGCGTTTCCTTGGGTGCCACTTTGTGAATTGTGCCCTGTGCCGTGGTTTTGGTGGTGCGAGGTATGTAGAGCACCTTGAGCAACTGGCCCACTTCCAGGCCGGCATCGGCCGTGGGGTTGTGCTCCAGCAGCGTAGCCACCGGCACGCCATAGCGTTTAGACAGGGCAAACAGGGTTTCGCCTGCGTCCACCTGGTGAATGATGAATTGCTTTCCGTCAATGGTCTCCATGCGCAGCGAGTCGCGCTCGGAGGTCATCAGCACGGCAGACAAAAAAATCAATTTGATCATAGCGTTGAAAAAGTCTGAAAAGTTACGAAATCGGCCGTACTCTTGCTCGTTTTATGTCTTGCCCACCGAAGCTGTTAAGCGAAGGTGGGCTTCCCCACCGACTTGCCCACCGAAGCTGCTAAGCGAAGGTGGAAGCCTGGCGAAGGTGGAAGCCTTGGCGAATCCCGATAGCTATCGGGAGGGCGGGCTACGGGCTGTCGCGGCTCGCCAGCCTTCATCGACCCGCCAGCCCCCGCTTCAGAAGGCTGGGCTCAAACAACGGCTGTCTGGAAGCCTCTCACCGATTTTTGTCATGCCGGGCTAATTCCGGCATCCCATTCGGCAAAGACCGGAGCTAAACCGGTCAACAAAACCTGAATAACCATACGTCTACGACAGCCTCCCCGCTCCATCCCTGCCCGTAGGGTTGGCGGCAAGCGGCTACCCTAACAAAAATCTAAACGGCAAAACAGGGTGGTTTCTTATATCAACAAAAACAACAGACGCTCCGGCCGGGCCATACCACTAGTCGGTTTTGCGTATTTTTGGCAAAAATGCCCATTTGCAGTTGACCAACTCTTCGGGGCTTGGTGTCTTAGTGGCAATTTATGCCACCAGGGCACAAAGGCATCCGGTTACCAGTTGCTGAAGGGCCGCTTAAACAAACGTGAATATGTATAATCGGGTATGGGTTCTGTTCGTGCTGCTGTTGCCGCTTTTTGTACAGGCGCAGGACAAGAAAAAAGTGATGGTGATGGAAATCAAGGCGGAAATTGATCCGCGCATGACGCGCTACGTCAAACTGGCGCTGGCCCATGCCGAGAAAACAAAAGCCGACTACATCATCGTGGACATGGATACCTATGGCGGCATCCTCACCGATGCCAAGGAAATCGTGGATATGATCATGGACGTAAAAAAACCCATTTGGGTATTCGTCAACTCCGATGCCGCCTCGGCCGGGGCACTGATCTCCATCGCCTGCGATAGTATTTATATGTCACCGGGAGCCAGCATCGGGGCGGCCACGGTAGTGGAAGGTGTCGGTGGTGAAGCCGCGCCCGACAAGTACCAGTCGTACATGCGTTCCATCATGCGCTCCACAGCCGAAGAGAACGGCCGCGACCCGCGCATTGCCGAGGGTATGGTGGACCAGAGCATCGCCATCGACAGTGTGAAAGAAGCGGGCAAGGTGATTACGTTCACCACATCGGAAGCGATTGAAAACGGCTACTGCGAAGGCAAGGTGGATTCGATCGAAGAGATTCTGAAAAAGAACAACGTCACCAATTACGACATCGAAACGTTCCGGCTCGGGGCCACCGAAAAAATCATTGCCATCTTTCTCAACCCGTTCATCAGCGGCATTCTCATCCTCATCATCATTGGCGGCATTTACTTCGAGTTGCAAACACCCGGGGTAGGCTTTCCGCTGTTTGCGGCTATTGTCGCGCTGGTGCTGTACCTGGTGCCGTACTACCTCAACGGGTTGGCCGAGTATTGGGAAATCATTGCCCTGTTCATTGGCCTGGTGCTCATTGTGGTGGAAGTTTTCGTCATCCCCGGCTTTGGTGTAGCGGGTGTGGCCGGTATCACGCTCACCGTGGTGTCGCTCATCCTCATCATGCTCAACAACGATTTCTTCAATTTCGATTTTGTTCCGATGGGCGACATTGTGGTGGCCACCTTCGCCACGCTGGGCGGCATAGCGGGTGGCGGGCTGCTACTCTTCTTCGGGGGTGCGCGCTTGTCCAACACACAAGCCTTTAAGCGCATTGCCCTCACCGATACCCAGGAAAGTAAAGAGGGCTACACCGTCAACGCTTCGGCCAGTGCGCTGGTCGGCAAAAAAGGAACCGCGTATACCGTGCTGCGTCCCAGCGGGAAGGTGATGATCGACAATCAACTGTATGATGCCTTTACCCGTGGCGAGTTCATTGAAAAAGGCGAAGCGATTGAAGTGATCAGCTCCGAAGGTGTTACCCTGAAAGTAAAAAAGAGCTGACGTGAAAATCATCGGACTCATCCCCGCGCGCTACGCCAGCAGCCGTTTCCCGGGAAAACCACTGGTGGAGCTGGCCGGCAAATCGATGATTCGCTGGGTGTACGAAGCCGCGCGCCAGTCGCGCCACCTCACCGATGTGGTGGTGGCGACCGACCACGCAGAGATTTTCAACCACGTGCAGACCTTCGGCCGCGCGGTGCTCACCTCACCCGACCACCCCAGCGGCACCGATCGTTGTTTCGAGGCCTTGAAAAACCTCAACGCCCGCTACGACTATGTCATCAACATCCAGGGCGATGAGCCCTTCATCGAAGCCCACCAGATTGATTTGCTCGCTGCCCGGCTCAATGGCTCCGTGGAAATTGTCACGCTCATCAAGAAAATAACATCGTCTGACGAACTTTTCAATCCAAGCGAAGCCAAAGTAGTGCTGGATGTGCACGGCAATGCTTTACTGTTCAGTCGCTCGCCCGTGCCCTACGTTCGTAACCGGTTGGAGTCTGACTGGATTCAGTATCACCAGTTTTATAAGCACGTGGGTTTGTACGCCTACCGAGCCGATATTCTGGAGCACATCACCCAGCTGCAAGCCTCGGCCCTGGAAAAAGCAGAATCGCTGGAGCAACTGCGCTGGCTGGAAAACGGGTTCAAAATCCAGACGATTGAGACCGATCGCGAATCGTTCGGCATTAATACTCCGGCCGATGTACCCCGCGCATTGGAAATTCTAAAAGCCCGCTCCTGACATGGCGCAGCCCGAAGTGCCTCACTCCCGCCAGCTGGCGCTGGACTACTTTGAAGACTACGTAAAGGTTCACGCCCGTCAATTGCCCGGCAAGTCGGTGTACGACTTATCGGCCGGCAGTGGCTACATCGCAGGGTTGTTTCAAGCGCAGGGTGCCCACGTCCACCTTTTTGATCTTTTCCCGGAACAAAACAAACGCAGCGATCTTCGCTGCGAAACGATCGATCTTCAGAAGCCTTTCCCCATTGCTGATGCTGTGGCTGATATTGTCATCTGTTCGGAAACCATCGAGCATCTGCCGGATCAACATCACTTTTTCCGCGAAACGGCCCGCATCTTGAAAACCGGGGGGCGCCTGTTGCTCACCACACCTAATACATCTTCGCTGCGCAGCCGGCTTGCCCAATTCCTGGGCGAAAGTGAGCACTACAGCACGCCCCTGCCCAATGAGCACGATGCCTTCGTCCGTTGGCCCGGCCGCACGGATGGCTACTTTGGGAAAATTTTTCTCAGCGGTTTGCTTCGGTTGCGGTTACTGGCAGCTCTTCAATGCTTGCGGATCGACCGCTTGGTGAAGACACGCGTTAGCTCCACCTCGCAATTGCTCCTGATCACGTATCCGCTGATCTGGTTCTTCAGTTGGCGCAACTACCGCAGGCAACTGCGCGCGCACCCCGAGCAGCGGACGGCACTCACGGAGATCTTTCAACTTAATACGTCTACCGAGGTGCTGCTGAGCAAACACCTGATTGTGGAGTGGGTGAAAGGCTGATCACGGGTTTGCCGGAACTCCGTTAAGCTTCGTCATTCGCAATTTCTCCACCGCGAAGCGTTCCATCTCCTGTTTCACTTTTTCGATGTCTTTGGACACCAAAGAAGAACCGATGACGTGGGCACCGGCTCCGGGTACCGCAATGGCTTCTTTTAGGTCGGCTGGTGTTCCCAAATGCTCATGCATCTCCAGCATGGCGGAGACTTTCACGGTGGGGTCCTGTTCGGTTTCGCTCTTATAATAATAGAGTGTCAAGGAGGGGCAAGTCACCGCCTGAAACGTTTTTTCCGTCATGCTCGTCTCCACCATTTCCTGCAACTGCACAATCGACTCCAGCCGGTATTTTCCATTCCAATACACCTGGCGGGTGGAGTCATACGGTATTTGCTGATAATCGCTGCCAATCACCAATCGGGCAATTTGTAAGCCCCACGGGTTGTTAAGCAACCACGCATTGCCGTCATTGATGGCAATGTTGGGCGAAAGATTAAACAGGGCGAACACCTGCTGCGGGTAAGTGGCCGCCAGCAAAAGCGCAACCGTACCCCCTGTAGACGTGCTCACCAGTATGACGCTATCGCCCAGCGCGCGGCCAATCGCCAATGCCTCTTTAGCCGACTGCCAAAACCGGTCGGGCGTAAACAACTGCAATTGTTCCGTAGTATCAATGCCATGGTCGGCCAGGCGGGCGAGATACAAATTAGCCCCAAAGCTTTTCGCAAAATCCCGATGCACGGGGTCGCCTTCCTTCTGCGAAGCCGAGAAGCCATGAAGATACACCACGCTGTAGCGCGTGCGACCGCGGGTGGAGTCGGCCCATACAATACGAGCCTCGTTGTCCGGTTTCAGTACATGGCGGGCCTCCTGCTGCTGTACATAGCGCTCCAGATCATCGGCTGCCTGGGGCACCACCGGCATGGTGTTGGAATATTTGGGGCGCTCCGGTGTTGGTCCTAAAAAATACACACCGACCAGGAGCAGAATGGGAAACGAGATAAAGACCGTACGCTTTGACATGGCTAAGTTTTCGACAAGGTAATCGAGTAGGAAGGTAGCGATTATTTCGCTACCTGTCCTCTCACACCACCCTGCGTACCGGTCTGGTACAGGGCGGTTTGTTAGAATAATGATGAACATGTTTCTGTTTGCCAAGCGGAGTAATA